>Ga0210407_10004054_pt1 | contig 11652 bp, 11 predicted proteins | sample IncBWC27MmetaG_FD_150860 | JGI IMG/M metagenome (GOLD analysis project Ga0210407, IMG submission 150860) | Forest soil microbial communities from Barre Woods Harvard Forest LTER site, Petersham, Massachusetts, United States - Inc-BW-C-27-M | ecosystem: Environmental > Terrestrial > Soil >... | reverse complement strand
CTCGAAAACCTTGCCGCCCTTGGAAAAGACCGACTCCGCATCGCCTTGATTGCGCACAATTTTTCCCGCATTACGTGCGGTCGCCTGCAACTCCTTCTTATATTCGTCAGAATCGTAGGTTGCGTTGGGCCCGTTGTCCCACTCGATCTTCAGCTTTTTGCGTCCTTGAAAAGCGGCCCAGGTGTTATCGGCGATGACAGCGATGCCGCCTAAGGGTTGAAAACCGGGCGGTGGTTTGAATGGGTCTATGGGAACAGTTTCGCGAACCCCGGCTACCTTGAGCGCCTCGCTATCGTCAACCGACTTAACCTTGCCTCCAATGACCGGCGGATGTTCGATGGAGGCGTAAACCATACCGTTCACGCGAACGTCTTCGCCGTAGACAGCCTTTCCCGTGCACAACTCCGTCAGGTCGTAGCTGGTCATTCCTTTCCCGATGTAGCGCCACTGATCTGGAGTCTTGAGCCGGATCCCGGCGCTTGGAACCGGCAGTTTCGAAGCAGCAGTAGCGAGTTCGCCGTAGCCGAGGCGACGACTGGTTGGCGGATGAACCACGGCGTGCAGATCGGTCCGGCACTCAGCCGGAGGCACTCCCCATTTCTGGGCCGCTGCGAGAATGAGCATGGACCGCGCAGTCGCGCCAGCCTGCCGCATGACATCGAAAAAGCTGCGGACGGAATGCGAGCCATCGGTATTCTGATCACCATAGCGGGCGTCGCCGATGGCCTGATCGATTTTTATTCTTTTCCAATCGGCATCAAGTTCGTCCGCAACTACCATCGGCAGCGTAGTACGAATCACCGTACCCATTTCCGAACGATGCGCCACAATGTACACTGTGCCATCGGTGTCGATTCCTACAAAAAGGTTCGGATGCAGCGTGGCGCGATCGGCATCCGTTCTTCCGGATGCGTCGCCGTGCCGCAGCGCCTTGGGCAGGTAATAGGCTCCCAAGACGAGCGCCCCTGCTCCTGCCAGTCCTTGTAGGAATCCACGGCGGCTGACGTTGCTGATCGGGCTCATGCGCTTTCCTCCGCGGCAGCTTTTATGGCGGCGCGAATGCGTTGGTACGTTCCACACCGGCAGATGTTCGCAGCCATGCCGTCGTCGATATCCTGGTCCGTGGGCTTAGGCTTGTCCTTCAGCAGGGCGATCGCCTGCATAATCTGGCCCGACTGGCAGTAGCCGCATTGTGGAACATTGAACTGCATCCACATCTTTTGCACGGGGTGCAATCCATTAGCGGAGATATCTTCGATGGTCCGGATCTCGGCCCCTGCGAGAGAACTCATGGGAGTAATGCAGGCGCGAAGCGCTTCACCATTCTTGTGGACAGTACAAGCGCCGCATAGCGCGATACCGCAACCAAACTTGGTTCCCGTTAACCCTAAGATGTCGCGCAAGTACCAAAGCAGCGGCATCTCGGGATCGCCATCGAAGCTGCGTGCCACGCCGTTAACTTTGAGTTGAATCATGTTGCCCTCTAGATCCACCTTATCGGGACGAGTGAGTGACTGCGACTCCTCCGACTTCTTCCATCCTGCGCAGGACAGCTGAGAAATCCTGCTCATCACCCGGCCGCAACTCGTCTGCATTAACGCGAGACGCGGCTTCCGTCGCCGGCATGGGCACGTTCTCTCTTGCTGCCGTCTTCAGAATCAGCTGGAAGTCTTTGTTCATCAGGCGCAGGGGAAACTGGGGGCTGTAATCGTTGCGCTCTATTCTCGCCAACTTCCCGAGATGAGCGGGCGCGACCACCGCAGTCTGCGATAAGACCTTGAGCAATAGCTTGCGATCGAGCCCGGCGCTCTCACCCAGGACTACAGCCTCAGCGATCGCCTGCATGCCGACGCCGAGGAGCGTGTTGACCACCAGCTTCATGGTTGTGCCAGCGCCGGAAGGTCCGAGGTGGAAGTATTGACGCGCGATCGCATCGAATATCGGTTGCGCAGCCTGAAATAGTTCCGCATTGCCGCCGGCCAGTAATGTCAGATCGCCCTGTGCCGCTGCAGGAGTGCTGCCGGAAATCGCGACGTCCATCACATCGATACCCAGTTTCGCAGCCTGATCGTGCAGTTCCCGTGAGCTTTCGGGAGAGATTGTGCTCATCTCGAGCACAACAGTCCCAGGCCGCGCTCGCGCGAAAGCCCCTTCAGGACCCCCATACACGCTTTGCACGGCTTCATCGTTGGTTAAACAGGAAAGAATCACGTCGGCGCCGCGCGCCAGTTCAACGATGTGACTTGCGGGTACAGCGCCATGAACTACCAGAGCTTCTGCTTTGGTGCTATCCCGGTCGAATACGGTGACTTCGTATCCACGGGCAAGCAGGCGCTGCGCGATCCGGCTTCCCATGTTGCCCAGACCAATAAGTCCTAGTTTTACCTGCTGTGCGGCAAGAAGCTTCATAGCATCTCCGTGGTTTGTTGAATCATAGCGATGGATTCTTGAGCCAATTCTCCCAGCGCTCAGGTTTGATTAAAACGTCCGTGCATTGAGAATGCCAAACTTGAGCGGACAGGAAATGGTAGCAAGTGACTGAATCTATGAAAATAGAGGAGGGCCAAGAACGCACCTCTGAGATCTCGGCGATTAGCTTGAGTCCATCTTTCGACACCTACCGTCATCCCGCGGCCACTCGACCATCTCACGCGACCCCTGTCCGTTGCTAAAAGGCAATCATGCCTGCCACCGAACTTCTCCATTTCCCCTTACTTCGACTCACACGCCACCTTTGGCAGGCCAAATGCACGCGCGTGATTCAGAGTGGCAATGTGAGAGGAATCTATGCTTGTTATGGAGGTGTGAAAATCTATGTCTGAAAGACTACTCGCGAGGACCTTGGCAATTGCAACTTTCTTAGGAGCAACCGCATGGCTTGGGTTCGGACAGCCGGCGAACTCGGCAGCAAGCACATACAAAACGAACTGCGTCTCCTGCCACGGCCCGGACGGACGTGGAAGCGCAGTGGGAAAGAGCTTACATATCGCGGATTTTCACTCGGCGCAAGTTCAACAGCAGTCTGATGCGCAACTGGCTGGCGTGGTCGCTGAAGGGCGAGGAAATATGCCTGCTTTCGGGACTCGGCTGAGTAAGGACCAAATCGATGGTTTGGTGAAGTACATTCGCACTCTGGGTAAAGCGAAGTAGTTCTTCATCTGAAAACGAAACAGCTCCCCAAAACCTAACTGCGAATCAAAGATGTTCTCGACGTTCCCGCTCTTCCGCATCAATCAGGCCGCGGTTCACGCTTGAGACGGCCCCCTCCACCATCCTGCGGAGTTTGGACAGAGGCGAGCGATTATCAGCGCAGTGATTAAGAAGGTCATTGAGCGCAGCCGCAAGTGGATCAATGGACAACACGAAAAGGGTGTTGCTAGCCATCACACGCTGCCGCACCCGCGATCCCCGAGGAAGTCCCTGCGGCGAACCCGCGGCTGGCGAGCAGAGCGCTGCTGCCGGTGACAAGCGAGTTTTGATGAAACTTCGGCGATCCACTTCGATGGTCGCTCCTATCGGACGCGAAGCTACCACCATTCGCATGCCCGAGTCAAAGGAATGACTTGATGGTGAAGTGATTGGGGTGCTGATCGCGGCGTATCCCGTCCTGCCGCAGGTTTCGGCACTGGGAAGCTTCCTTCTTATCCTGATGTCCCTTACAACGCTCTCATTCTTAGTGACCACTCCTGAGGCATGGGTTCCGGCATTGGGAGCTTCCACACACGGATTCCCATATCTGTCGGGAGCGGGCCGGCTGATCATCAAGGACGCCTTGAATGAAGAGATCCAGCTTCAGACAGGAGATGCCAGCCATCTGTGCACATGGCGATGAAGAAATTCGAATGCAAGCGTTGAGAGTGCAGACACTTTCGCGCAGGTTTGCGATCGGCTTGCCCTGGCCTCGATCTGTATCACCGCGAGGCAGCCCCAGGGACACCGAATCACGTTCCTGTCGCGGGCATTTTCACTACCTCGGCTGCGGTCGGCAGAGTGAAATGGAACGTTGCACCCCGTCCGTTGTTCGCCGTGGCCCACAAACGGCCACCATGGGACTCGACGATGGAACGGCTGATGGATAACCCCATGCCGCTGCCTTGGGGCTTGGTGGTAAAGAACGCATCAAAGATCTGCTCGGTTTTTTCCTTGGGCAACCCCACGCCCCTATCGCTGACCGAGACCAGCAGTTGACCATCCGCACCCAGTTGCGTCTTGACCGTAAGAACCCCACCTGTTTCCTTCATGGCCTCGATGGCGTTCAGTATAAGGTTCATGAACACCTGCTGCAGTTGCACACGGTCTGCAGTGATCTTGGGAAGATCGGCAACAAGATCAGTGCGGATCGAGACCGCATACTGATTGGCCTCGGCACGCAGCAGCTCGACCATTTCGGGGATGATTTCGTTTACCTCGAGCAGCTCACGTTGTGGAGCAGACTTCTTGTACAGCGAACGCAAGCGTTCGATGATCTCGGTCGCGCGAGTCCCGTCATTCACGATTCTGCTTGTTGCTTCGATCGCCTCATCCACATCGGGCTGTTCGCGCTTAAGCCATCGCAAGCAAGTCTTCGCGTCTGTCATGGCTGCGGAGATCGGTTGCTTCAGCTCGTGGGATACAGAGGCAGCCAGCTCACCCAGCATGCTGACCCGGTTCACATGCGCGAGGTCTGCCCGTAGTTTCTCGCGCTCTTCTTCAGCACGCTTGCGATCTTCGATGTCGGTCGAGATACCGTACCATTTGAGGATCTTGCCTCCCGCATCCCGCAGTGGAACGGCACGAGCCAGGAACCAACGGTATTGCCCATCCGCAGCCCGCCGATAGCGCACCTCATTTTCGAAGGGCTCGCCGCTCGCCAGACACGCGCGCCATTTCTCCAAGTGTCGCTTCAGGTCTGCTGGGTGAACCGCGGCTTCCCAGCCTGACCCAGCTGACTCTTCGGCGGACAAACCTGAATATTCCTGCCAGTGTCGATTGACAAAGTCCTCGGAGCCGTTGGGCAAAGCGGTCCACGCAAATGTAGGAATGGTTTCGATGACATCCCGAACCTCTCGTTCACTCCGCCGGAGGTCCTCATAGAGCTTCTGAAGCTGCCGGGCGGCATAGTTGAAGGCGTTCCCCAAGACAGCCAGCTCATTATTCCCGCGTAAATGGAGCTGGTGCTGAAAGTCGCCTCTGGCCAGGGCCTCGGCGCACGCAGTGAGTACGGAAAGCGGACCAGTGATCGTCCGAGTGACGTACCAGCCAAGTGCCGTGGCCGCGAGCAATGTCAGCAAAGCGGCAATCGGAACGATTATGAAAAGGCGTTGGCGCGCCTTCTGGGCATCTTGGATGGCTTTGCTTCGCTGCTGCAGTGCTTGTTGGTCGACTCTCTCCACCAGCAATGAACTGAATTCGATCACGGCTGGGATCTGAATTGCCAGCCGGAGCTGAACGGCGTTCCATTCACCCGCGGTCGCCAGTTGGACCGCTGTGTCGAGTTGCGAAAGCAGTGTCACCCGCAGACTATCGAGTGCGCTGGATATCGGTGCGTCTTGCTCAATGTCGGGGGTTGCCCTGAGCATCTGCTCGGCATCACCGACGTGCTGCAGAAATGTCTGTCGGATCGAAGCAGCTTCGCCGGAAAATTGGCGACTGTCATGAGTGCTGGCCAGTGCAGTCATACTATCCCGGAAGGTATCGACGTCGAGGTGAACACGGACAACGGCGTGAGATATCTGATCGGTCTTACTTACGCGCCGCGCTGGAGCGTCTATTTGCCAGTATTGCCATACAGCTACTGAATCCGCAGCGATCATTAACACAACGATCAATACGAAGCATGCGATCAGCTGTAAACGAATGCTCAGGTCGGTTCGGCGAAACAGACTTCGAATCCTACCGCGCGTTGCTTGGACCACCTTGGTCGCATTCGCTTGCATGTGACGTTCTCGTGCGGCGATGAGCCGTGACATCCGTTTTACTCTACCTTTGCGCCGCCGTTTTATCGAATTTCGCATTCGCGCGAACAGCGGGTGTTTTTAGCAGTCGCTCTAATTCGTCTTGCAATTCGTTTGCTGCTTGCATCGCAGATTTCTTTCGGGTAAGAACCGCGTGCACTGCTTCCCAGTAGGCGCGCGATACGTCGGGATACATCTTTCCCGCCGCTCTCGACGGTCGCACGACTATGCCCTTACGAAATACTTCTAGAACACGCAGGAACTGTGGATTGCTCGCCAAGAACTCCGGCTCGTCATAGAGCTGAGATATGCTTGGCGCATCAGCCGTATTCCGGCATCTTCTGACCTGCTCCTCACGGCTGCACAGAAACCGAACCAACATTGCTGCCTCACGTGGATGCAGCGAATGTCGCGAAACCCCGAAACCAGATCCTCCTAAAGTTGCGGCCATCCTGGCGGCGCCGCTCGGAAGGGGAGCTATGTCAAAGTGATCTCTTATTAGACAGCCTGGGGCGCGATCCGCAATATACTCACTTGCCCAGCTGCGCAGGAAAGCCGCTTTTCCCGCTTGCCACACGTTGCCCGCATCCCATTCTTTGAACGCGACCACTCCGGGGGGTGAAATGGAGCCTACCCAACGTGCCGCTCTGTCCCATGCACGAATGGTCTGCGGGTTGTTTACCGTGACCTTCCCGTTCTCGTCGAGTACTGTTCCGCCGGCCTCCGACACCTGCCATTCCAGCGCATTGCAGGTCAGAGCCTCGGAAGGTGCTCCTTCCCAAACGAAACCCCAGAAATCCTTGTTCCCGTTCGCGCGCTCGCCAGACTGAATCCGCCTCGCCATGACTTCGAGCTCTTCCCATGTCTTCGGCGGTGCTCGATACCCGTATTTTCGCAGCAGATCCACCCGGTAAAACAACATCCCTTCGTTCAAGTTAGCCGGCAAAGCTACGAGCCGGCCGTTCACCGTGTTGTTCGCAATGAGCTCTGGAAAGTGCGCTTGGATCTCTTGTTCCGGAATATACGCCCTGAGGTCGACAAGGTCGTCGGCGAGAATCCCAGGCCAGGTCACGTCGATACCGTAAACATCTGGTACTTTTGCTCCGCCCTCCAGTAGCTTGCGAAAGGTTGCCAGCTGCTCCGCTGCTGTCTCGGGTGCAGGGAGGAACTCCACCCGAATTCCAGACTGCTGTGTGAACTGGGCTAGTTCTTCGTTGAGACGACGCTGATACTCCCTGCTCGACCATGCCTGATCAATGAGAGTAAGGGTTTTCACAGGTACAGACTGGCTACTGTTGTGACAGGCTTGCCCCTCAAAGACGCCGAGGAGAAAAACGCTTCCGAGCACAAAACGCCGAACCGATTGACGGAACCGCGGCATCGGCGAGTCCGAGACGCGTTCGTCACGCGCTCTGCACAGGTCCGCCATATGTCAACCTTGTCGTTCGCAAGCACTCCAGACTCTGCGATGATAGCGCGCAGCATGCAAAATGTTAAATCGTCAAAATGTTGTATCCATGGAGGCTAAAAATGCGGGAACTTGCAACCCCCCTCGATTCTCAACGCAAAAACAAGAACTCATGGCCGGCCCGCAGCCCTTGACGGTTTCGGGCAATCGCGGATTCCATGTCGGTGCCGTCCCAAGGATCGGCCGATGAGAGAGGATTTAAGCTTGAGGTGTTTTGCGGCAGGCTGAGCCCGCAGGCGAAATTCTGAGCACCGCGAAGGATCTGCCGTGTTCTGTGAAGAGTTTAACTAGGAATCGCTTGATCCTCGGCCAAGACCGTGCAAGACGATGGGGATTGGTCGACTGTATGCCGCATCGCCGATTCTGAGCATTGGGTTTCAGTGACTTAATGCGTTTCCCGCAGGCGCCCGCGGCTTGGTGTGGCAGACGTTCGAGAGTGGGATGTCATTATGACGACAGGAGTGTACGCGGCACAATTTGGAGTAAGCATCGAGCAGGAGAGCGACCCATAGGGAAATCGACGTGAGTCAGAAATCGGCGTGGCGATGTGGCCTAGCGCACACCTGTGTCCTACCGTGCCCCGCGATTTAGCGCCTCCGTGGCAGGAATGCCAATACCAACTGACCGAGGTTAGCGAGGCAATCCTGTCAGCGACATTTGGAGGACGATTACCTGTGCCATAAACGTGCTACGCGCTTCGCGCCGATATGCGCTCTTTTGGGCTTTTTTGATACTTCGACAAAGTGCTTCCGTGCGGGCTTGGTTTGTGGCAAATAATTGATTCAAAAGTGAGATCGCTCGAAATCGAGTTCTGAACCCGAGGCTACTCTTAATCAGGTAGACCTGTATGGTTTTAAGCAGCGAAACGAAAGAAGGATCGAGAATGACGCCCGTAAGCGGCATTGCGGCAGAGACGTAGTGCTTAGAAGTTTGCTGGAGGGAACTTCGTAGTCGGACAACGTGGATGTAGATCAATGAGAAAGACAGGAGGTTCGTTTGTTTCGTTTATACGGCTAGTAACCTCAACCGTCGGTGGCTTCCATGGAGACTCTTTCATCCCAACCGGAAATTGCCCCTCCCGTATGCTGGTCGGCGGATTAAGTAAGGAGCGGTTGGCCGATACCGCCCCACAAGCTAGAAAGACTCAGAGAATCGCGACTCAAGAAACCCACCCAGCTCGGCAGTGGCCTTAAACTGCGGAATTGGGTCCAGCTCCTTGAATGCAGAGGTGAACGCGTTCGACAGGCTCCACATGGTTCGTGGTTCGAACTCTGCGTGCTGAGGATTGAAATAGAGTTCGTGTACTCTCCGTGCAAGGTGTTTCGGAACCTCAAGGTCGCCCTCGATGAACGCCCGGTAGATCGTCAGCCGAGCCATTTCGCCTGACAACTGCTGCACTCGCCAATGTTCGACTTGCTGCCGCATCGGGTCAAAGTTCCGTTGCATCCGGTCAACACCGATCGAGAGAGCGTCCTCGAGCGAGAAATGCTTCGAGTGCTTTGCTAAGACTGGGGTATAGTCCCCGCGAAACGCAAGATTGTGGCACACGAATACCCGGAGTCCAACTGTGCATGCCAGCCTGAATCGTTTGTTGTTAGCGTTCCGAATCCCAATCGCAAATCGGCACCCCTCGAAACCGGCTTCTAGGTCGAGAACCCCGAACATTTCCATCGCATCGCTTGACACGGCGAACTCTTCGCCGACTACACCGATGTGCCGGTGACTTAAGGTTTCGACCAAGGTTTCAACGACTGCAGCATGCGGGATCGGTATATGCGTTTCTGTAGCAGGCGGCGTCGGCAGTTTCGCCAACTCCCCCCGAGTGATTTTGCCAGTACATGAAATAAGCGTGCTCGTTTCCGACATCTGATTCTCCTTTCAAGGTTGAGTTCGCTTCCACCAAAACTCTCTTGCGCTTGATCGTAGCCACACGTTCTCTCAGCCTCCCGACGGAGGCTTCCATGACTACGATTCGAGCTGCGTTTTATGCACGTGTGTCCGGTGAACAGCAGGCAGCTGCGCACACGATCGAAAGTCAAATTGCTGCGCTCAGTGAGCGCGCTAGCGGTGACAGCATGCCAGTGCCGCCCGAGCGACAGTTTGTCGATGATGGCTACAGTGGCGCCACCCTCATTCCTCCAGCTCTGGACCGGCTGCGCGACCTTGTGAATATCGGTGCCACCGACCGGATCTATGTCCACTCACCCGACCGGCTGGCGCGCAACTATGCCTACCAAGTCCTACTGCTCGACGAGTGGCGTCGGCGCGGTGTCGAGGTAGTGTTCCTGAACCGGCCTCTCGGCCAAAGCCCGGAAGATGACCTCCTGCTCCAAGTGCAAGGCATCGTCGCTGAATATGAGCGAGCCAAAATCATGGAGCGGAGTCGGCGAGGTAAGAAGCATGCAGCCCAGAAGGGTTCGCTCAACGTGATGTCTGGCGCACCGTTCGGATATCGATACGTCTCTGTTCGCGAAGGCGAAGGTCAAGCGCGATTTGAGCCGGTTGCAGAGCAAGCAAGGGTCGTCCAGCAAATTTTCTCTTGGATCGGTCGAGACCGCTGTAGTCTTGCCGAAGTCTGCCGTAGACTCCACAAGGCCGGTACGCCAACTGCTACTGGAAACACCACCTGGTCCCGTGAGGCCGTGTGGCACGTTCTTCAGAATCCTGCTTATATGGGCCAGGCGGCATACGGAAAAACACACATGATGCCGCGGGGAAAGAAGTCACGGCTGCGGGCAGCGCGTGGGCATCCGACTCAGCCTCGCCGAAGTAATGCACCGAAGCCAGCCGACCCAAAAGAATGGGTATTTGTTGCCGTTCCCGCTCTGGTCGACGAAGCGCTATTTCGTGCGGCACACGCACAACTCGAGGAAAACAGAAGTCGCGCCCGCCAAGGGCGACGCAGGCCTGGCTATCTGTTACAGGGACTCACTTGCTGCGCGAAATGCGGATACGCCTACTACGGCAAGACGCTCCGCCAACTAGGTGCTGGCCGTCAAATGAGGGATTTTTTCTACTATCGATGCAGCGGGTCGGATGGTTACCGTTTTGGCGGCGAGCGAATTTGCAGCAATGCGCAGGTCCAAGGCAACATCCTGGAGACGACGGTCTGGTCCGAAGTTTCCAAGCTTCTCATGAACCCTCAGAGAGTTGAGTTGGAGCATCAGGACAGAACCATGAACGGCACCTTGCTAGACAATCTCGAAAACCTAAGATCGCAAAAAAAACAAGCTGCAGCATGCAGTGGAGAGACTGATCGACAGCTTCGCCGAAGGTCTGATTGAGAAGGACCAGTTCGCATCGCGGATGGCTCGGACCAAGAGCCGAATCGCAGATCTCGATGCCAGAACTAAGGTGTATGCAAGCGATGTCGATCAGCGGGAACACCTTCGACTTGCAACGAACCGGCTTCGCGAGCTAGCCGCGAGAGTTGGGCCAGAGTTAGGAAGTGCAGACTGGCAACGAAGGCGAGAAATCATCCGGACTGTGGTACAACGAATCGACATCGACACCGATCTTATCAAGATCGTCTTCCGCGTAAACCACAACACGCGCGGCTCGGATTCTGACGCTATCGCCATCACACTCCCGCGGCCGTCAAAGCGATTTAGATACTCTGCAGGCTGACAACTTTGTTCGTTCTTAGAGGGCTTGCGCTCACAAATTGCTAGTGGTAGTGATTTCTTCGTTTTGTGCCAGCATAGACTACGGTGGCGCTCCAAGAAATCAACTTGCCTTTACGCAGGCCTATTATTGTAACATTGTTACAGGTGTGAACACGCCGCCAATGGCCAAGATGACGGATGACGAGCTACACGGAAGTTATGCCGGGCCACAAGTCTGTAATCAGGCAAATGAATCTCGCTGACTCCCCAGAAGTCGGCATCTGGGAAGTTCCGCTGCAGGTTGCGGGTGAACTGAGTGCCGTTGGTCCAACACCTTCGAAACGGAGACTCGCGCCCGCTTGGTTTGGGACGCTGTTTACGCGCTGCGACAACTCCCGTTGCGGCTCCCGATTTGAACGGAGCAAGCGGGGGCGTGAAGGGCGAGAAACCCACAGACTTCCTTACTGACTATTTACTGACTATTAGCGATTCCTACAGTGCTTTACAGCGTTTTTAGAGCGTCCCGACGCTCTGCAAGTTGTTGTATTCAAGTTTTGGGGCGTTTTCAATTCCCGTCTCCCACCCCAAGAAACACCTTTCACGTTTTCTCGTCTCTTCTTATCTCAGCTTTTCTGTAGGTATCAAA
>Ga0210407_10004051_pt1 | contig 11658 bp, 7 predicted proteins | sample IncBWC27MmetaG_FD_150860 | JGI IMG/M metagenome (GOLD analysis project Ga0210407, IMG submission 150860) | Forest soil microbial communities from Barre Woods Harvard Forest LTER site, Petersham, Massachusetts, United States - Inc-BW-C-27-M | ecosystem: Environmental > Terrestrial > Soil >... | reverse complement strand
GGAAAGAAAGGTGAAAGTGTAGCCTTGCTTTTGCCGCAAATGTTCAGAGACGTCGGGCGGGTCTACGCTGATGGCCACGGGCCGGATGCCTTGTGCGGCAAACTCGGGAAAATCTTCCTGGATGCCTCGTAACTCGAGGTTGCAGAAGGGTCACCAATATCCCCGATAGAAAACGAGAAGCAGAGCTTTGGGCTGAGCCGTTCCGGGCGCGGCGGAAAACAGTTGGGCAAGAGAGACAGGCTGGTTGGTGCTGTCGGGCAAAGTGAAGTCCGGTACGCGCTGGCCTACTTGTGGAGCGCCTGCGGAGCGAGGCACGTCCCGGACGTGAATGAAGAGCCATACGGAGCCGGCCAAGAATAAGGCCGCCAACACAGTGAGGGTGGAGCCCAAGATCTTGCCGCGGTAGAGTTGCGGCTGGCGGAACGCGCGGGCGACGCCGATCAAAACGAGGAGCAGGCCGATGGCTGGTATGGCCAGGTTGAGCCACGGGAGCACGGCTGCGGGAACCTTGGAGTAATAGAGGAAGTTGCTCAGTGGGCCCAGCACGGTGATAAACAACCCGAGCCAGAGGGCGGAATTGGTTCGTTTTTGGTTTGGGTCTGGCATGAAGTGCAGAAGCGTAGCACGCGTGCAGACGCACTTCAAAGGCATTCTCCGATTTGGGTGGGCGACCTGCAGGTGCCATGTTGCGGGATTCCTTTTTTTGTAGCATGTTTCTGAACGTCTATATACGTACAGACAATCTGCGGTAAAGAAAGGAATCCCTTATGCCTGACGATATCGCTACTTTGCAGTCCGAAAGATCCAAGCTCCGCGAGGAGTTCCTCCGTTTGGGTGATCTGCGACCTGGTTCCATTACCGCCGTGACCCGACGCTGCGGCAAGCCGTCCTGCCACTGCGCCAAACGCAACGACTCGGGACATGACCCGCAATTCCGCCTCACTCGCCGCGTGGCCGGCAAGACCGTGACGGAGACCTTTCCCAATCCCACCGCCTTGCGCAAAGCCCAGCAGGAGGTCACCGAGTTTCACCGCTTCCAGAAGCTCAGCCAGGACCTGGTGGCCGTCAACGAAAAGATCTGTCGACTCCGCTCGGTCGAGCAAGAACGGGGCGGCTGGACAGAGCAGGAAAAAAAAAACGCTGCTGCGATCCATCAGGAAGTCACGCGAGAAGTAAACCGATTCCTCGGCCTTGTTTTTGCACAACTCCATAAGGACGGTCGAACCGATCTGGAAGCCGTGGAGTCGGCCTTGCGAGCGGCTCTGCACCAAGCGGGGGCCGCGGCCTTAACCGAACTGCTGAAGTTCGAGGCTCCGGCGGCCGAGCAGCGTTAGTTGCCGTGTCCGTCTGGCCATCACGCTCAATACCAGGAACTCCGCTCCAAACCCGCGATGGAGAGGTATTTTCCCTGTTTGACATCCCACAGGTCCTTCGCCATACTCCTGTGGTTAAGCCACAGGAGGTTGCGTGTCTGATGACAAGTCAGAAATTCTTCAGGGCACTCTCGATTTGATGGTCTTAAAGACTCTCGATGCCATGGGGCCGTTGCATGGCTACGGAGTGGCCCGTCGCATTGAACAGATTAGCGAAGAAGCGTTGCAGATCAATCAGGGCACAATTTACGCCTCTCTGGTGCGCCTGATGCAAAAGCGCTGGATCTCGGGTGCCTGGGGGACATCCGACAACAACCGAAGAGCAAAATTCTATTGCATTACCAAAGCCGGCCGTAAACAGCTCAATACCGAAGCGCAGAATTGGGAGCGCATTTCCTCGGTAATCGGCCGCGTGCTGCGCCTTGCGGATCGGGAATAACCAATGTTTGCCTGGATAGCTGCGCTCGCTTCTCGCACTCGCGCCTGGCTTTCGCCTCAACACGCTGATCGAGACTTCGAGAATGAGCTCACCAGCCATCTCGAAATGCTTACGGACGAAAATGTCCGGCGGGGCCTCGCGCCGGAGGAAGCCAGACGTGCCGCTCGGATCAAGTTAGGAGGGCACACCCAGCTAAAAGAAACCAATCGCGAACTACGAGGCTTACCCATGCTCGAAACATTTTTTCAGGACGCGCGCTACGCCTTCCGCATGCTGCGCAAGAATCCCGGCTTCACGGCCGTCGCGGTGCTTACGCTGGCTCTCGGTATCGGCGCCAACACAGCCATTTTCAGCGTCGTTTATGCTGTGCTCTTGAAGCCGCTACCTTATCCGAATCCCGATCAGTTGTTCACCGCGTTTCAGGCAAACACGCAACAGGGAATCGCGGAGACGGGCTGTTCGTATCTGAATTTCGAAGAGTGGAGCGCGCAAAATCATGTCTTTAGCGAAATGGCGGGAAACGTAGCGCATCAGCTCACGCTGACGGGCCACGCCGAGCCTACCGTTGTGAATACGTCCGTGGTGACTCCGGAGTTCTTTGCACTTCTAGATGTTAAGCCAGTCGCGGGGCGCATTTTTTTCCCGCAGGATGGCAAACAGGGTGCGCCGCCCGTGGTTCTCGTAAGCGAAGATCTGTGGCGGGGCCGGTTCGGTGCAGATCCCAAGATCATAGGAACTTCGATTGACCTGGACAAACGTCCTTTCACCGTGATTGGAATCATACCCGCTGCCTTTCGCACTCCTTTTTTCAACACCAAGCAGGAAGTCTGGATTCCGCTCGTTCAGGATCCTGTCTTTAGCGCCCGCATGCCTCAGCGCGGATCGCATTTATTACCAGTTATTGGGCGGCTGAAGCCGGGCGTTTCCGTGGCGCAGGCTCAGGCGGAAATGGACGCCATCAGCGGGAGGCTGGCTGCGGAGTTTCCTGCTGAGAACAGTGGTTGGACGGTCCGGCTGGTGCCGCTGCAGAAGGAAATTGTGGGAGACGTAAAAACCGGGCTGCTGGTGCTCCTGGGATCTGTAGGACTGGTGCTGCTGATCGCTTGCGCCAATATCGCCAATTTACTTCTTACCCGGGCGACCTCCCGCTCGAAAGAAATTGCGGTTCGGACCGCGCTAGGCGCCGGGCGCACTCGAATCATCCGCCAGTTGCTCAGTGAGACCGCGGTGCTCGGTCTGCTTGGCGGAGCTGTGGGAGTAGCTCTCGCTTACTGGGGCGTTAAAGCCTTGAGCTCGCTCCTGCCGTCGAGTTTGCCGCAGATGAACGCCATTCGCGTCGACTATTTTGTCTTGGGTTTTGCGCTTCTCCTTTCCGGAATCGCAAGCTGCGCCTTCGGTCTGGTCCCGGCCTTGTTTGCCGCCAATTCCAATTTGCAGTCGAGCCTCCGCGAAGGCGGCGGGCGCACGGGCGAAAGCCGCAACCGCCGCCGTGCGCGCAGTTTCCTCGCGGCAGGAGAAATTTCGCTCGCGCTGGTCTTGCTGGTAGCGGCGGGATTGCTGCTGCGCAGCTTTTCGAAGCTGATGGCGGTCAGCCCCGGGTTCGACGCCCAGGACATCGTGAAAGCGGATATCTCGCTGCCACAATTTCAGTATTCGAAGCCGCAGCAATGGACCGCTTTCTCCGACGAACTGCTGGCGCGAATCCAGTCCGATCCTGGATTGCAGGATTCGGCGATAGCTGTTCCGCGTCCGATAGCCGACCTTCGCGTCACCCTGCCCTTCGACATCGTGGGAAGCCCTGCGTTATCCGAATCCGCGGCCACATCTAGGACGACGAGCTATGTATCCATCAGCCCCGGTTATTTTCACGTGATGAGCATTCCATTGTTGTCCGGACGTCTCTTCGACCAGCGCGATATCATGTCCTCACCTAGCGTCACGATAATTAGCAAAGCAATGGCGCAGCGTTACTTTCCAAATCAAGATCCCCTGGGAAAGCGGATCATCTTTGGTTTTCCTCCTGCTCCGGGAGCAATGCATGAAATCGTGGGAATCGTGGGCGATGTCAGGGACGATTCCTTGGGTCAGGATCCCCGTCCAATGGTGTACGTGCCATACACGCAAGCGCCTTTTTGGGGCGCGAATGTCGTCGTAAAAAGCACTTTAAGCCCATCCAGCGTTGCTGCCACGATTCGGCAGGAAGTGCAAAAAATAGACAAAGACTTGCCTGTAACCGACGTCGCGATGATGCCGGACATCATCGAGGCTTCTGTAGCGCAGCCCAGGTTTCGCACGTTCTTGCTTGGCCTGTTTGGCGCGATGGCGCTGGTGCTGGCCGCTACCGGTATTTTCGGCGTGATTTCCTATTCGGTGTCGCGACGCACGAACGAAATCGGCATACGCGTAGCACTGGGAGCTTCGCGCGGCACGATTCTGCGTATGGTCTTGCGCGAAACCCTGCTCCTGACGTTCGCCGGCCTTGCCGTTGGACTCCCTTGCGCACTCGCGGCTTCTCGCCTGCTGGGGAATATGCTTTTCGGCATCTCCGCCAGCGACCCTGCAACGATCACAATCGTAGCGATCACTCTCGCCGTCGTGGCCGCTCTCGCCGGATATATACCAGCGCGCCGCGCCATGCGCGTGGATCCGATGGTTGCCCTCCGCTACGAATAGCACGGTGCGGAGGTTCAAGATTGAATGAGTAGGAGCGCCCCAAGATTTACCGCTCCATTGAGTCGGACGCTGTCACCACCGCCTCCGACGAAGTTAGGAGAGGGAGACGAGACTTCGACGGAGGGTATCATCGACGGACGAGCGTAGCCCGCAGTCAGGGCGGACGGTTCGGTGAGAAAGGAGGCGATACCGGGGAAAAGTCAGGGATGGGAATGGTTGGATGCGTTGTCGCATGCCTCGTTCCTCTAATTCTCTTGATTGTGATTTTGGTCAAAGTGAACCGAATCGCCAAGGTCCAGGATCGAAGCGGACCACAGGCATAGGAATTAAAAAAGGCCGGAATCCTGGTTTCCGGCCTTGTCGATCATACGCTCAATCCAACTGAGCTACGGGCGCAACCGCATTGATTCTAAAACATTTGCGCCTCGGACGCACAAGTTTTAGATGCGTTGACCCCCTGGGCGAAGGGAAGACGATCTATCTCAATGAGGCGGTAGCGTACGCTCGGATAATCTCGAGATATCGATTGCCGGTTTAAGAGGGATTGGAAATGCTCTCAAAGACGGAGGCTTTACAATTTGCGCACGGTTGGGTGCGGGCATGGAATTCTCACGACCTCGACGCGGTTATGTCTCACTATGCGCCGGAGGTCGTTCTGACATCCCCGACAGCGGCCAAGCTTTTGGGCGATCCATCCGGGACGGTTGCCGGCAAAGAAGCTGTGCGCAGTTATTTCGCGCGAGGGCTTGAAGCGTTTCCGAATCTCACCTTCGAACTTCTGGATGTGATGTTGGGAGTTTCCAGTGTCGTCCTTTACTACATGAATCAGAAAGGTACGAAGACTGGCGAGTTTATGGAATTCGATGCGAACCAAAAGGTTTTCAGGGTCGTCGCAAATTACACGTGAAAGGCGCCGCTCGGTGACGGTTTGGGAACGCCGTGTATCAGCGCTCTCGGAGGTGTAACGGTCCTCGGATACCCCGAGCATCCACCGATCTGGCACTGCTTTTTGAGTTTTTGGAGCAACTTTGGAGCAGGTCAAGGATGGCTCGGAACTCGTAAGCGCAACCGTCGCAACGACTTAGATTCATAGCAGAATGCTATGCAAATGTTTATACAAATGTCAAAAGCTGGAGAATCTCGGGGCTTAGCCGAGACTTCGGCTCGAGGAGGTGTTCCCATGCGATGCTGAACTCCCTTGCTTGCTCCCATATCGTCGCGTTGGATTTTTCCGCCAGCAGAATCACGGAAGATTGCAAGATCTGCGCTCAGTTTAGGATGCAGTGCTGAAGGTCAGTTGCGGCTACGACAACCAGACGAACAGCCTTTCCACGAGCTTCGGACAGAGCGGAGACCTGTGTGAATAGTCGCTGCTCAATGCTTCCGAATATTTGGTCGGTCCAATTCATGTTCCGTGCAGTCCAGGAAGTTGTCTGGACGTGGTTCAACTATCGGGATGGTGGAAGGGGGTTCGTTATGCGTCATTTTATAAACGCCGTTGGTTGAAGGACTTACCAGCATATTAAGTTATTCCCTGACGAATTGCAAGGCGGGCGGGTGCCCGCTGGTGCCCGCTGTGAGCACTGTCGCTAATCGAGTGCGCGCAACCGCGATTGCAGATTGCGGAACGATGCGCGCCGCCTTTAGAGTTGCAACATAATTCGCCGCGATTTGGCCTCCGGCATCGAATCCGTGCGATCCACCGTCATCCGAGGATCAGACTTCTTTATGCTGGTCCCAACGCAATCCGGAGCTCTCCCCGAGTAATCTTTGCAGTCAATCACGGACGGCGATTTATTTCGTAGAACGTGCTCGTGATTTTGGACGCCCGACTAATCAAAGAAACTGAGAGCTCGAATCGGGACAAGCGATTCTGTTTTAGCGGCCCGAACGGGTCAGATTTTGTGTTGGCAGAAACTCTCATTTCTGAAAATACACAGAGAAGGATCCGAAGCGCACGGTGCCCGCCTAGGCTTGGTACAAAAACTCGGGCACGTGATTCCCAAGAAATGCTGTCTCAATGTTTCACGCATTACAACTCAAGTTCGTTTCCGGATCGCGTCTTATGCGATGCACCGGGCCGGTGCGACGATATTAGTGAACGTCATGCGGATTCCGTGCTTCGGCCGCAGAATGACCATCGGTCGAGCTTCGATCATTTGGCCCGGAACCAACTGAAAATCGTATTTTCTGAGCAGATCGCTCAAAATCATGAGGATCTGCAGCATCGCGTAATTTCCACCGATACAGCCTCGCGGTCCGCCCCCGAAGGGAAGGAAGGTGAAGGGCGTGCGCAACTTCTCGTTCGCTTTGGTGAAACGCTGCGTATCGAAATTCTCCGGGTCCTGCCAGTAGCGCGGAGCATGGTGCGCACCGTACACATACACAATGACCGTTGATCCGCGGGGTATGGCGAGGTCGCCTACGCGGTCGTCCGCGACAGCCATGCGGTCGATCATCCAAAACGGCGGGTAGAGGCGGAGCCCCTCCTGAATGACCTGAGTCGTAAATTCGAATTTTGGAACGTCGGTGTAGCTCAGAGGCGCTTCGCCGAGCACGGAATCAAATTCCTGCCTCACCCTTTCGAGACAATCCGGACGCGAACTCAAAAGATAAAAAAGCCACGATAACGCATTCGACGATGTTTCATGGCCGGCGACCAGAAGTTGCATACTTTCGCTCAGGATGAGCTTATCGCTCATGCCTTCGCCATCGCTGTAACGCGCATCCATCAAAGTCTGTAGCAGGTCGTGGCCGGGCGGTTCGTTGCGGCGCTTAGTCATGTATTCGAGCAGAACGGAGTCCGCGCGGGTTCGCATGTCTTCGAACCTGCGCAGTTCCCCCGAGACGGCGAACCAGGGATTCAGATAGGGCTGAAGGGTTTGCCGAACAATGAACTCCTGAACGGTGCAGATGGTATGGCTGACAAGATCGATGTCTTCGTCCTTCAAGCGTGCGCCAAATAGCGATCGGGCGACCATCGCGAAGGTAATTTTCATCAGCTGGGGGTAGACATCGACGGGGCCGCGACGGGCCTGTTTGTCGAAATCACGCAGCGACTCGGCAAGGGAGTCCTGCATGATTGAGGACAGCGCATCGAGTTGCGTTCGATCGAAGCCTTTCTGGATGAGACGCCGCTGCGTGCGCCAGGCTTCTCCGTGGGTCGTGAGAAGACCTTTCCCCAGGAAGTGGCCCATCCGCTTTACTTGAATTTCGGATTTTTGATAGTTCTCCGCATTGGTCTTTAACACGTGCTGAATGACAGCGGGATCGATCGTAACGATCGCCTCCTTGAGACCACCCAAATAGAACCGGAATGTGTCGCCGAAGATTTCATTGTACCTGGACAAAACCTGCACGGGGTTGCGGAACATTGCGCGAGAATCCGCAAAGCAGCGAAATCGGGAAACAACCGGGACAGGCGTGAATGAGGTCATACCCAGCCGTCCTGATACTTGCTGCGAACGGCAGGTGATTTCATGTCACTTGTAGGAAGTCGTAGCGAGGCCATAGGTAAAAAACAAAATGCTCAGAATCAGTTTTCGCTCCCCAGTTGCTTCAAGAGGATCAGATGATGCCGGATTGCCTGAGCCATAGTGGGGTGCTGCCGATAACAAACCCCAAACTCTTCGGCGGTCTCCTTCACAATCCTGGTCAGCGGAGCATAGTGGGTATGGCACACAAAAGGGCACAGATGGTGGACGATGTGATGGTTGAGCCCGCCAGCGAGCCAACCGACGAGCGGGTTTTCCGTGGCATAATCGGCCGTTGTCGCGAAGATGTGATACACGCCGTTGTCAAACTCACCCCGGTCCGTGGGAAAGTAGGTGCTGTCGATGGTGTGCGTCGTCTGGAATACAAGCGTTACGGCTAAACCGACGAAGAAATGGACCAGGAGGAACGCCCCGGCGACCAGCAAAGGTGATTTCCCCAGCACCATCACCGGCAAGACGAGCATGTAAGTGAGGTAGAAGGCCTTGCCGGCGATCAGAATGGCATATTCGCGCAGAGAATGATTGGCGCGTTTCAGATAATCGTGGGACGGGAAGAAAAAGCTTTCGAAGTCCCTGAAGAACACATAGTCGAGAGAGAACATCGCATAAAAGAACAGCGCATAGATGTGCTGGAACCGGTGCCACGGCGCGCGGGACTCATAGGGGGTAAAGCGAAAGATGCCGCGTCCCGAAAGCGCATCATCTTCGCCGTGGAGATTGATGCAAGAGTGATGGCCCCGATGATGGAGGATACGCCACATGTACGAGCTGATTCCGCACAAATCGAAGACATAGTTCAGGGTCTTATTGACGCGCGGTCGGGACGAGATGGCGTTGTGATTGCTGTCATGGGCGATGTTCAGCAAAAGGAATGTCTGCGCGAGGCCGCCTAATAGGTAGAGGGCAACAAACTTCCATGAATCGGGCCGCAGGGCATACAGAGCAATCCAGGCGCCCACGAGGACTGCGAGACCCACAGCGATCTTGACCCACATCGTACCGTCCGCTTTGTGGGTAATGTTCTGGTCGGCAAAAAACTTATCCAGACGACGACGTAAGACTTTCGGAAAGGAAGATGCACCGACGGGTTCGGAAATCGACGCCGCTGAGGATTCCGATGGTACAAGGTCCGGAGTCTCCGGATCTTGAGTGATCAACACTTCGGATTCGAACGTCACCGGCGCCTCCGCGGTCATGCTAATTGGGCCCGACGCGTTCCATACGCCGCATGCGGGGTGCTGACCCTCAGCGAAATTGGTGCCGTGCCGACAGCCTGGCCAGCTCGATTTTAATGCGGGCCCGCAAAGACAATCAAGGACATTCGGAAACGATGATGACGGGTTTGCAGCATGTGAACAATGGAAGCGACGGCGCATGGCATTGTCCATAACGCTTTGTTAATATATGATCTTCAATGAACCATAACGAACCGGGCTTCCTGCAAGGGATAAAAGGTCGGCGGAGCTCGGCAATTACTTGTGCGCCAAAAAGGAAAACATCCGTTCCCAGAGCGTCGAGCGACGCTTATGCTGAGAAAAAATTAAGCGAACATTCTTACCGTCGGCCTACATTTCAGGTCTGCACTTCAAACTCAATCGCCGATCACCTCGCTTGCTGGGGAGAGATATTTCGTTTACTGGCTTGCGTTCTATTCAACATTGGAGGATCGCTGATTGATGACGGCGTCAATTTTAGGCCACCTGGATAGGCTGGCAGATGAGCACCCGGACAAACTTCTATATTCGTATCTCGATGTAAACGGCGATCCGATCGAAAGCTACACTTACGCGTCGTTTCTCCAGCGAGTGGAGGCAATCGCCGGACATTTGTGGAAAGAGGGTCGTTTCGCCGCGGGCAACCGACTGCTGCTTGCCTACCCGCCAGGGCTCGAAATGATCTGCGCTTTCTCTGGCTGCGTGCGCGCTGGATTGATCCCCGTGCCGGTCTATCCCCCCAGTTCGCGTGGGTTCCAGAGCGCATTATACAAGATGGTACACATCGCAAAGGATTGCCAGGCGGCTGGGATCTTAACGAGCAGAGGCTATCAAGCATCCCTCAAGACGAATCTCGCCAGAAGTGGAGTCTCGGCGTGCGGCGTTGACGTAGATTACATTTCCGGTCTTCCATGGATCGCCACGCAAGATTTCGTGGATGCGATTTCGGACCGACCGACTGTCGATCCTTCGAAGATCTTGTTTCTCCAGTACACGTCGGGTTCGACGATGGAGCCCAAGGGCGTGATCGTGACGCCCGAAAACATTCTGAATACGTGTCCGCTCGTGATCGACCATCCCGCACCGGTCGTCGTTTCCTGGCTTCCGCAGTATCACGATATGGGACTGATCGGGTGCTACCTCTATCCAGCACTGAAAGGTGGCACGACGTACGGGTTCGCTCCCATGGACTTCATTCAGCGGCCGATCCTGTGGTTCGATGCGATGACGACCTACCACGCCACCGCGACGGCTGCCCCCAACTTCGCCTACGACTATTGCCTGCGCACCGGGAGGCTTTCCAAGGAGAGTCTGGAGGCTTGTGATCTCAGCTCGCTTCGCGTTTTGATGTGCGCCGCGGAACCTGTAAAGCCGGATACCTACACCCGGTTTCTAGAAACGTTTCAGTCCTGTGGACTCAAGTCCGAGAGTTTCTATGTCGCCTACGGGTTGGCGGAGAATACTCTGGCGGTCTCATTGGGCGGTCGCAACATCGTTTCCGTCAACAAGCGTGCCCTCGCCCTGGGGATGGCCCGCATGACGACGGAGGTCTCTGAAATCGGCGGGTCCACGCAGATTGTCAGTTGTGGAACGCCGCTCCCGGGTCTCGACGTTAAGATCGTGGATCCGGAAGGGCATTTCGCTCTTGAGCCAGAGCGCACCGGCGAAATTTGGGTCGCCGGAAGCGGTAAGTGCCGCGGTTACTGGAATAATCCCGAATTGACTCTGAAGCAGTTTCGTGCGCGGCTTGTGGACGATACTCCCTATGACGACGGCTACCTTCGGACCGGCGACATAGGATTCTTCCACAACGGCGAACTCTACGTCTGCGGCCGCATCAAGGACATGATTATTCTCCGCGGGCAAAACTATTACCCGCACGACATTGAGAACGTCGTGGAAAAATCATCCGGTCTGATCCGGCACAACTGCGTCTCCGCGTTCCAGATTCAGGAAGACAGCGAACCTGCGCTGGCGATCGTCGCCGAAGTCAGAAATCCCAGGGCACTTCCCGACGCACGAAAGATTGCCGCCGCGGTCCGAAATTATCTCAACGTGGAAGTGGCGGTGATTTCCCTCATCGCGCCTCGTGCGATCCCGAGAACAAGTTCGGGGAAGATTATGCGCCATAAGACCAAGCAGATGTGGCTGCGAGGTCAGTTCACCGTTCTTTCCGACTTTTCGCGGGAGAAGGACGCCGGGAACTCGCCGTCCGATTCCGACATGCATTCCTCTTTCGCCGAATTGAAAGCCAGGTACAGCCTGACAGGTCTGGAATCGTACAACCTCGTCGAAGCCGGCCTGGATTCCCTGGATCTTGTTGTGTTCATGCATGAGCTAAAGGAACTCCTGAAAGATAAAGGCGCCGAGATGCTCGCGAGGCAGGTTGATATTGGTGTCATTCAGCGTGTCAGCGTAGCCGAGCTGTTTGGACTAGCCGAACAGTTGAAGTGCGCTCCCGAAGA
>Ga0210407_10004049_pt1 | contig 11662 bp, 13 predicted proteins | sample IncBWC27MmetaG_FD_150860 | JGI IMG/M metagenome (GOLD analysis project Ga0210407, IMG submission 150860) | Forest soil microbial communities from Barre Woods Harvard Forest LTER site, Petersham, Massachusetts, United States - Inc-BW-C-27-M | ecosystem: Environmental > Terrestrial > Soil >... | reverse complement strand
TGCGCTACCTCCCAGGAAAGTGGAATAGATGACTGTCTGACCGTCTGGGCTGAGCTTCGAAAGATACGCGTCCGTGTTTCCACCATAGATGGGCTGGATGGCATTTTTGGTGGGAAAGTCCGGTGAGGACGTGTATCCGGCTATGTAGGTGTTGCCCGCCGAGTCCACCGCCACGCGGGAACCGCCTTCGCTGACGCTCCCACCCCAGTAGGTGGAGTAAATGAGCGCTGTCCCGGCGGCATCGATCTCGCTTACAAAGGTATTAAAGTATCCTCGATGTGTTGGCTGAATGGCATTCACGACAGGAAAGTCATCCGACGGGGTGTCTCCGGTCACGTGGGCATTGCCGGCCGAGTCCACCGCGATGCCCCAACCGTAGTCATCGCTGCTCCCACCGAGGTAGGTAGAGTAAACGAGAGCGCTGCCATCGGGACTGATCTTGGTCACAAAGGCGTCGTGGTACCCGTGCCGAGTGGGCTGGATGGGATTTACCGTAGGAAAGTTGTCCGACCCTGTGTACCCGGCCAAGTAAACGCTCCCCGCTGAGTCCACTGCGATGCTTTGACCGACTTCGTCTGAACTTCCGCCCAGGTACGTAGAGTAGACGAGTGTGGTGCCATCGGCGTTGATCTTGGTTACAAACGCATCACCGTTACCGCCATAAGCGGGCTGAAAGGCATCCGCGGTCGGGAAGTCGGTGGAGGTCGTGACCCCGGTCACATACGCGTTGCCGGCCGAATCCGCTGCGATAGCCAAAGCCTCGTCGTCAGCGCTGCTGCCAAGGTAGGTGGAGTAGGCCAGTACGGGATCAATGATCAGCGGCCTGCCGCGATCGTAAGAAGCGATGCGGAATCCCACTTCGTTGTTTTTCTTCATTACGTAGTGGCCGCGCGTCTCCCTCTTCGTCCCATTCACCTCTTGGTAGGTATAGGGGCGGCGTAGGCGAACGTCGCCTCCCGGGCTGCTTAGCACCAGGTCGCCGCGATCGAGCCGGAGCTTGCTCGCGCCTTCGATTCCCAGCCGAATAGCATCGGGATTCGCGCCGGGTTGAAGCACAAAGTCGTACTCCAGTTCCCGCTGATTGCCGTAGTACACCAGGTCGATGCCGGAATAGATCCCCTCGTATTTCACCTTAGCGTAAGTCGGAACGCTCGTACGCCACTTCGCCGGATCATTGCCGATGAAGTAGTTGCTGGTCCCCGCCAGTTCATCCAAGCCAGTCACCTTGACCGCTGGATTGGCGTCGCGCAACTTCATCCGCAATACGCCGCCCGTCATGGTTGGAGGAGTCGTCGGATTCGGATTCGTATTAGGGTTCGGATTCGTATCAGGGTATCGCTTTAGCGATACCGTAGCTCCTCCGAAACCAGACACCCCTTTAGGGGCTGGCTTCTTCGCTGCGCTCCCGCGCAACGCCAGCACTGCTTCATCTCCCGTAAGAAAAAGCGTGTACCCTCCCGTGCGCGAAAGGAACTTCACCTGCCCATCCGCTTGCCCGAGATTTGCCTCGAAGCTCAATGGCAACTTGCCATAGCTGTCGAGAACCGTGGCCTGAGCTTTTGGGTCGACCTGGGACACACCGATCGAAGACACAACGCCCGGAGGCGCAACTCTCGCGCTCGGATTGATTCGAGGAACAGGATTCGATTGAGACAACAGGAATGTAGTGGTCAAAAACAGAAACAGGCAAACGACGTAGACACGTTTCATAGGGTCCTCCCATCGCATCTGAATTGTCGTGTAAGGAACCAGGCCCGGTGTCGACTACCGGTTAGGGAAGGGGGTTTTCGCAGCAGTCGAGAACAGGAGAATCGTCCTCCCATCCATCTGAGTAGTCAATGGCACATCCAGGCCGTTTTCGGCGAATGGACAACACTCTAACAGCAATCTTTAAGTCTAAACAGCAACATAGTCCCACTTGCTACTCCCCAGATTCCCCCAAACCAAAGGCGAGGTGCCCCATCCTTCCGCGCACTTTGCGGAAGAGCCTGCCCTGAGCGGAGTCGAAGGGGTGGGATTCCACGGTCGTATCCCTCTTAAGTACTGGCCACTGACCACCGACCACCGACCACTGCCCTCACTCACTTCCCCTTCAACATCCCCACCACCCGGTCAAAATCCTCCAGCGTCCCATACTCAATCACAATCTTCCCTCTCCCCTTCCGATCCCGAATCCGCACCCTCATCCCCAGCACTTCTTCCAGCGACCGCTGCGCCGCCTTCACATTCGGATCCACCCACCGCGCTCCGCTTCCCTTATTCGGCTCGTCCCGCCCGATCGGCGCACTCATCCCGAGCACCAGATCCTCCAGCTTCGCCACCGACATCTTTTCTTCCATCGCCCTTTGTGCGTACTTCCAGATCTGGACGTTATCCGTCAGACGCAACAGCGTCCGCGCGTGGCTATACGTCAACTTGCCTTTCTGCAACGCCCCAATCACGCCTTCCGGCAGCGTCAGCAGCCGCATGTAATTCGACACACTCTCCCGAGAGATCCCTGCCCGGGCGCCAATCTGTTCCTGCGTAAGTTTGAACTCCGTGCTCAGGTTCGCGAACGCCTCCGCCTGCTCGATGCAATTCAGGTCCTCGCGCTGCAGGTTCTCGACCAGCGTCATCTCTGCCGCTTGCTGCTCCGAGACCCGCGTCACGATCACCGGGATCGTGGTCTTCCCCACCATCTTCGAGGCCCGCAGCCGCCGCTCACCCAAAATCAGGATGAACCGTCCCTCCACAGCCGGACGCACCACAATCGGCTGCAGCACTCCCTGCGCCGCGATCGAATCCCGCAGTTCCACAAGCGCTTGTTCGTTGAACTCTCTCCGAGTCTGGTAAGGATTAGGATCAATCAGATCAATCCCTAAGAGAAAGACCGTCTCCCCATCCGCAGTAAGCCCCGAAGCGACCGCCTGCAGCTGATCCAAAACCGCCCCCGCCGTTTCTAATGGAGCGACGGGCGCCCCCGCCCGTCCACCACCACCGTCAGCAGAAGACACCGACGAGTCGCCTCTCTGAGAACTGAGAACTGGGAACTGAGAACTCGCAGCAGCGGGTGCCCCATCCTTCCGCGCACTTTGCGGAAGCGTGGGAGCCGCCGGCGGAGGCACTACCCTGGGCCCCGGCAGCAGAGACTCCAGCCCCCTCCCCAAAGCCCGCCGCTTCTCCGCCAGCTTCTCGCTAAGCTTCGCCGGCCCAGTCTTCTCCGCCGCCACATTTGATGTGCTCTGCATCCGTCGATTCCTTCCCTTTTATGGTTTTCCTGAGACCTGACACCTGACCCCTGCAACCTCACTCTCAAATACATCGATTAACATAAATATTTATATCCATAAATCTAAGCTGCCTCGCCTGATGACCCGCTCGCCATTGCCGCCTGCCGGTCCAGGAGTTCCTTCGCCAGGCGTATGTAACTCTCCGCCCCCCGCGACCGTACGTCGTACACCAGCGCCGCCTTCCCATGGCTCGGAGCCTCCGCCAGCCGTATGTTCCGGGGGATGGTAGTCGTGCACAGCTTCTCGCCGAAATATTTCTTCAGCTCCGCCGCCACCTGTTGCGCCAGGTTCGTTCGGTCATCGAACATCGTGAGCACCACGCCCTCAATCGCCAACGCAGGATTCAGCTCCGCGCGAATCCTCTCAATAGTGTCGAGCAGCTCCGATACACCCTCGAGCGCGAAGTACTCCGCCTGCATCGGGATCAACACGCCGTCCGCCGCGACCAGCGCGTTTAGCGTAAGGAGATCGAGCGCCGGCGGACAGTCGAGCACGATGAAGCGAAAGCGATCAAGCAAACTGGCGAGGGCGTCGCGCAGACGATACTCACGCCGCTCCGCCGAGACCAGTTCGAGGTTCGCGCCGATCAGATTCTTATGCGATGGAATCAGCCACAGCTGTTCGAGTTCGGTTAGCAGCAATGCTTCCTCAGCCGAGGCCACCCCCATCATGACGTCGTAGATGCTGATGCGCTCGGGATTCTTCACCAGGCCGAGACCGCTGGTGGAGTTCGACTGCGGATCGCAGTCCACCAGCAGGGTATTGACCTCGGCAGCGGCGAGTGAGGCGGCAAGGTTGATGGCGGTCGTAGTCTTGCCGACGCCACCCTTCTGGTTGGCAACTGCGATGACACGTCCCATAATTTTATTTTCGTGTATTGCGCGTCAGGATATGCGAACTAGTTTGCGAAATCAATGCCAGATTCTGTGCAAATCAAGGCGAGTGTGTTTCACGTGGAACACTCTCATTTGTTTTTTCCAACTCCGCCACATTGCCCGATCCAACTCTGTTGCGCACGATGTTTCACGTGAAACGCTTCGCGACTTCGCGTGCGTGCGGGCATACAGACTGGGGCTGCAGTCTTTGTTAATCGGAGGAGTGTTCCGCATGGAACATTGTCGGTTTTATTGTCTCATAATGAGATATATATTTGCGACTTACCACTGCGCTCAACTTTGGGCGGAAAATATTCGTTTTGAGCATTACGGGACAAGGAGTTCCTGACGTTGCTGTCCCACTTTACTCATGTACCCCAATCGACAACACTCTTGTACGTGATTGCGGGATGGGTATTGCTGGGTGCCATTTCATGGTGGTTGCGGCTGTCAGGCCGCGGAGTTGGGCGGCTCCTATTAGTAGGGCCAGGGTGGCGTTGGGGGCTAGGAGAGCCACGGCTTGGGGGAGGACGGCGGCGAAATGTTCTACGGCTCGGAGGGTTACTACTTCGGTACGCGGGAAGTCGGGGCGGGCGGCCAGGACTTCGGCTCGGTCGGTGATTACATTGATGTTGGTAAATGTAAGTGCGCGGGCCACTTCGCGGAGGAAGGCGGCTTTCTTGTTATTGGATTCGATCAACGTCAGGTGGATGTGCTCGGCCCAGAGTTTCAGGGGAAGGGCGGGGAATCCGGCGCCGGAGCCGATGTCGAGGACGTGGGGAGGACGGTGGTCAGTGGTCAGGGGTCGGTGGCCAGTATCGCTTTTTGGGAAGAGATGGCGGGCCAGGAAGAAGGACTCGCCGAAGTGGCGGGTTACGATTTCTTCTGGGTGGCGGATGGCGGTCAGGTTGATACGGGCGTTCCAGCGCAGTAATAGATCGATGTATATCGATATTTGATCGAGAGTGGACGGGGGAAGCGGTTGCTCGACGAAGCGTTCGAGGAGGGCGGCGATGCGGGCTGTGTCCACGGCGTGTTTCACTTCACTACGGGCGCTCCACTATAAGATACGGGAGCGGAATTGCTATTGCGAGGCTGACTCCTGATGGAACAGGTCAACTTTCCGATTGAGAAGGTGAATACTTGCTGCTGCGTGGTGGGCGGGGGACCGGCGGGGATGATTGCGGGGTTTCTGCTTGCGCGGGCGGGTGTGGATGTGGTGGTCCTGGAGAAGCATGCGGATTTTTTACGTGATTTTCGCGGGGACACGATTCATCCCTCGACCCTGGAACTGATGTTCGAGCTTGGAATTCTTGGTGAGTTCCTGCGCCGGCCGCATCAGGAACTGCCTCAATTCGGCGGCCAAATCGAAGATGTCACGGTGATTGTCGCGGACTTTTCTCACCTGCCTGTGCATTGTAAATTCATCGCGCTGATGCCGCAGTGGGAATTCCTGAACTTCATCGCGGAAAAGGCGAAGGCTTACCCGCAATTCCATTTGCGCATGGAGTCCGAGGTCACGGAACTGATCGAGGAAAACGGCCGCATAGTGGGCGTTCGCGCCAAGACCTCGCAGGGGGTTCTCGAAGTGCGCGCGGATTTGACTCTGGGGACAGATGGCCGGCATTCCACTGTTCGCGCCAAAGCTGGACTCGAGGTCATCGATCTGGGCGCACCGATCGACGTGCTTTGGATGCGTCTTACGCGTGAGCCTAGTGACCCGTATCAAACGCTGGGGCGCTTCCGTGCGGGGAAGATCCTGGTGATGCTTAACCGCGCCGACTATTGGCAATGCGCATATGTGATCCCGAAGGGAGACCTCGAAGTGATCCGGCAAAAAGGGCTGGCGGAATTTCGCGAGGACATTGTGAGTGTCGCTCCCTTCCTGCGCGGGCGCACGGACGAATTGAAAGATTGGAACGATATCAAACTGCTGACGGTTGCCGTCGATCGCCTGCGCCAGTGGTGGCGGAGCGGACTTTTGTGCCTGGGAGACTCCGCGCATGCGATGTCTCCGGTGGGAGGGGTGGGCATTAACCTCGCCATTCAGGACGCCGTTGCCGCCGCCAATATTCTGGTAGAGCCGTTGTTACGTGGCGCGGTCAGGGATGAGCATCTGCGCGAAGTGCAAGAGCGGCGCGAATATCCGACGCGCATGACCCAGCGGTTCCAGGTCTTCGCGCACAAGCACCTGCTTCGTCCGGCGTTGAGCCAGAAAACCCAGCTTCGTCAGCTTCCGCTGGCTTTTAAGCTTTTGCGACGATTTCCGGTATTGCGGCGAATTCCGGCGCGCATGCTCGGACTGGGTTTTCGGCCGGAGCACGTGCGTACACCGGAGGCGCTGGTTCGGGTGGCCACAAGGGGCGGAGCGCAGGCTTCATAAGGCCTGACGTCTCTTTGCCGAGGCCTCGGATCCAGGTGGTTCACGGAACGCTTCCACAGAAATGCGCTCGTAACACACTTCCAGCACGGTCAGGTATTCTGTACCGCCCGGCAATTGAAGGACTACGCTGTCACCCGCTGCCGACTTTATCAACGCGCGCCCCAGAGGTGACACCCAACTGATGTGGTTGCGATTGAGATCGACCTCGTCGGTGCCCACGATGCTCACCACTCGCGATACTCCCGCGGCATTGGCATAGCGCACGGTCGCTCCGAAGAATGCCCTCAACTTCGTCCCTGCCTGCCCCGCTCTCGGAGTTTCCGGGTCCACCACTTCCGCGGCTTCGATTCGCTTCGTGAGAAAGCGAATCCGCCCATCGATCTGCCGCAGCCGCCGCTTGCCGTATTGATAGTCGGCGTTTTCACTGCGATCGCCATTGCCCGCAGCCCACGCCACCACCTCCGTCACGGCCGGGCGTTCCCTGGTGAGCAGAAACCGGTGCTCATCTTTAAGGCGCTGTAACCCGCTCGGCGTTATGTAGTTCTTGCCTGGCGTCGCGGGCTCGTCCGCTCTTGGTTTTCTTGTAAAGCCTTTCCGCATCTCGTCGTCCTTCCAGGGCGAATCCAGTGGGTGCACCAATGAACGCGGATGAACGCTGATAAACCGCCCTTGCAACGGGGAGAAGGATTAAACATCGTATAATCTCGTGCGCGCAGCTTGGGAGCAGAACATATGAACGTACAAGAACAAATCGAGAAGTATATTACCAGCCAGCCGGAGTCGAAACGCAGTGACATGCGCGAGTTGCATCGGCTCACACTTCAAGTGTCACCAGAATGCAAATTATGGTTCTTCGATGGTAAAGACAGCAAAAATCATACGGTTTCCAACCCTACGATAGGATATGGATTTCACACAATAGAATATGCCAATGGAAAAAGTAGAGAATTTTTTCAAATTGGTGTGAGCGGAAACAAAACTGGAATCTCTGTCTATATTCTTGGTCTCAAAGATAAGAAGTACTTAGCGAAAACGTATGGAAAAAAACTAGGGAAGGCGAGCGTGACCGGATATTGCATTCGGTTTAAAGCTCTAAAGGATATAAACATCGATACGCTTGAAGCGGCAATAAGATATGGGCTTGCAGCTTAGACCGAAAAAAGGCAAGCTGATGAAATAAACCGGGTGAAAATAAACCGGGAAAATAAACCGGGGACAGACGGGACTGACCCCAAGTCCCAATTCCTAAGCTCTGAAAAATGGGGAACGTCCCGTCTGTCCCCAGTTTTGTCAGGCCGCCGTCTTCATGGAAGCTTGCCGACCAAAAGAAGAAACGGGCACTCGCGGTCTTCATGCGCGTACGCGACCCATAACAGCCCGCATTCAGTTTTCCACGACGAAACCCCACCCACTCCGCACAACGGGACCCACCGGGTTTCCTCCATCTTTTCAGCGATGACAGCAGGACCGAATTTCTTCTCCAGCTCCGCTGTAGCCGTAAGCCATGTCTGGCGGAATTCCGTCCAGAGTCGTTCCTGAAGGGCATCATCGTGAGCGTCGTTATCGTCTTTGAAGGAATAAACGAGTAGCGCCTCGTCATGTCGCCCGTCATACGCAAGGCACGTCTGTGCGACAGCTGATACATCGGACATGTGTTCACCGCATTCGTACATTCGTGACTCCCGACCCGATCGGCGTCAATATTAATACGATGGCTCACTCAAGCCAAAACCACGCTTGAATGGATCACCCGTCCAAACTGAAAGAACTAGGCTGATTAGATAACCGTGTCGCTCCGAGCCCTGGTTGCTTGAGCGCACTCAGTGTACTCGGCGGCCTCGGAGCGACACGGTTATCTAATCAGCACGACTCAAGAACACATAGAGATAATCTAGTTTTTTTTCTGCGGAAGCCATGCCGAAGTGTCCATTACCCTGACATCAAGAAGGTTTCGGTCAAATCCGGGACACTTACTGAAGAATACAGGCAGATCGCGCGACTGATCATCGTGCACTAAGACCCAAGTTGTATCAACTTTCTGATGAAATAAATTCTTTCCTTCAGTCATACTCGGATCAAAGCCGCCCAAATAAACTGCCCTCCCTCCCACAACAGCGAATGGCAGTGGATGAATACCGGCAGGCCGCTCTGTCGCATTCATGCCCAAGGGTTTATCCTCCCAATCTGAGAATTGGTAATCACCCGCGGGAAGTCTTAGGACGTATAACTTTCCGAATACCCCGTTAAAGTCACTGTCGGCCTTATGGAAGAAGTGCTGAGCCCGACTAATACTAAGAGTCTTGTTCTTCAACCATCCGCCACCTTTCGGTTTGTACGTGTAACGGATCAACAGAGGGAATCCTGCATGGTGCTCATACGGCGGCAACGTAGCAGAAATGATGACGAAGCCGTCATTTGAGTCCTTCGGCAAATCGCATGCGATTCCGGTGCTTGCACCTTCCGCCGGAATGGCCGAAGGGCTGCTGGTCTCGGTAGTGGGCGTCGCCGACTCTTTCGTAGTCGGCGCCTGCTGTGCCGCGGGCGAAGAAACAGGCGCTGGCGTTTCTGATGACTGCTGAGCTATTGCAGTCAGACTAACTAGCATCACGAAAAGCAATTGCTTCATCTTGCCGTCCTCGTTTTTGCTATCGCGCAGAATCACAAATTAGAAGCATCATGGTAGCGAGCGTTAAGGAAAACAGCAATTTAGGACGCACCCCACCAAAGGCAACTTTGAAGATAGCGCGAAATCGCTCCCATATTCGTTTCCTAGTGCCGCCGCTCCGCGCAAAATTTGTACTTCTCCTCAGACTAAACGCGCTCTGTGGCCTCAGATCATAGGAATCCGTACCGATCGTCGTACCGTTGCAGCGGATCCATCGGCAACCATTCGGATGGGATGTATGGCGAATCGACCCGAAGCTCGTATCCGTGGAACCAGGCAATCCTGGTGTAGATCACCGCCGCGGTGGAAATCAAATCCGCCGCGTCGCCGCTGTCATCGTTGTTGCGCGCCTTGACCATCTTGGGCGTTACGAGTTTGTGCAACGCGTCGGTCATTCCTCCGATATCACGACGGACAGGGACAAATCCGGGGACAGACGGGACGTACCCCAGTTTCTTCACGCCACTGAGCCAAAAAAACTGGTGAACGTCCCGTCTGTCCCCACATTGTTTCGTTTGTCCCCACATTGTTTCACATTGTTTCCCACATTGTTTCAGATCTCGCGCATGACGATCATCAAAACTCCAACTTGTTATTTCGCCTGCGCGAGCTTCGTAACAACTGCGGCAACTTTATCGAGTATCTGGTTCCAGCCTTCCATTTGACCGCTATTTTTCGCGCTCTCCATGGGTTCATTTCCAATGAAAGTGAGTTTCGTCTGGCCGTTCCCGAGATCCTCAAAGATAGTCACGTCGTACGCACCGTCTATGGCCTCATGTTCTATTCCTAATTGCTCAGGCTCAACCTTGTTTCCCTTCGAGTCCGCAAAGTACATGGAGGAAACGATCTTTTCTTGGGGAACAATCTCGTGGTATTCACCCGCATTCCAGAACTCCTGCCCATCCGGCGTCCTCATGCAGCAGAGAAATTTTCCTCCCACGCGAAAATCCATCTTGCAAACAGGCGAAGTAAAACCCTTCGGTCCCCACCACTGCATCACGTACTTCGGGTCTGTCCACGCCTTCCACACCAACTCGCGTGGGGCATCAAAAATTCTTGTAACGACCATCCGCTCAATTTCGCTAACCGTGTTTTTTGTCATCTCTGACCTCCTCTTTCTTCATTTGATTTACAACTGCATCCAGTTTGTCGAAGCTCTCTTCCCAGAATCGGCGATAGCTAATCGCCCAGTCGCCGACCGTTTTAATCGCCTCTGGCCTAAGCGTGCATACACTCTCTCGTCCACGCTTCGTCTTGCTCACAATCCGCGCCCGCACCAGGTAGGCGATATGTTTTGAAATCATCTGCTGCGAGAGTGCAAACGGTTCCGTCAATCCATGCACAGAGGCAGGCCCATGCGAGAGTCGTTCGATCATTGCCCGCCGGGTTGGATCAGACAAAGCGGCAAACGTTGTACCTAATCTATCCACAACCATATGGTAGTGGATTATTTAGCAATGTCAAGTGTGAATTTTGCGGTCCCTGATTTCTGTTTACTGATCCCCAATGTGCCCAGCGTTCGCCGGCAATTTTCTGACCGGGCTTAAGGGTTGCCGACTAATCGGGAGTTGGCTCGCGTTGCACCACAACCAAAAACACCACACCGACAATGGTAAACATTCGGAATGCCACTTCCTGCCCATTCCACATTGTCGACTGCCACATTAGAAACCATTCACCCCCGACATCGAGGAATGCCACTAACCACATCAGCAGGCTCGTCGTCAGCGCAATCACGGCGACGTTCAGTGCAGCGGCGAATTGCGCCCTGTCCGCACGATACGATTTCAGCAACCGAACGCCAGCCCACCAGCATAGAAGCATAGTGACTGATTCCCAGGCGATGATGCCGATGTAGAAGGCCGTATGTACCAGCGGTGAATTGACGGCGCGCCACATGCCGTGGTTACCCGGAAAGGTTGAGTCCATCATGAGGACGTGGCGGACAAACTCATAGTTGGAGCCGTAATCCGTGATGTTGTTCAGGACCAGAATCGTGTAGAAAAGTGCGATTGCAAAAACGAGCACCGCTTTGGAAACGCGAAGCGCCATTACATGCCGCATAGGTTGTCGCACGCGGGAATTATATCTCTCGGTGACTTACCGCGAACTTTCCTGGAGCGCGCAGAAGTGTTGCAGCGAATTCCGGCGCGCATGCTCGGACTGGGTTTTCGGGCGGAGCACGTGCGTACACCGGCCCGAGTCTTTCTTGCACTGTTTGAAAAATGCGGTTGCCGGAGTCGATACCATAGCCTCCGGACGCTCCGGAATCGTCGGCTACTCTTTCCTAATCCGATTGTGGAAGAGTGCCCCGTCACCCTCTCACAAAGGTGGGCAGGCCCCAACTTTCCCTATGGGACCTGCCCACGGTTTGGGACGCTCACTTGGCGGCAGCCATCTGCGGCGTTTGCTCGCCAATCTTCCCGGAATAAAGGATGAATTTGAACGGATCGGTATTCTGGCTCTTCTC
>Ga0210407_10004048_pt1 | contig 11664 bp, 8 predicted proteins | sample IncBWC27MmetaG_FD_150860 | JGI IMG/M metagenome (GOLD analysis project Ga0210407, IMG submission 150860) | Forest soil microbial communities from Barre Woods Harvard Forest LTER site, Petersham, Massachusetts, United States - Inc-BW-C-27-M | ecosystem: Environmental > Terrestrial > Soil >... | reverse complement strand
TCGTTTAGACGTTGAACCAGTTGTCCCTGCCCAAGCCCTGCGTGGCCATCGAGGATGCCCATTTGACGCCAGATGGGCGGCGCGAAGTTGTTGACGAGCAGCGTCGCTTTGCAACTCTGACGAAACCATGTGATTAGATCCTGTAGTTCACTACTAAAACGCGCGAGCGGGGCTTCAAAGGCCGCGGAGCCTGCCGCAAGTCCGTCAAGGTACTCGCGGTAGACCTCGGGCAACCAGTCCTGGCCTTCTGCGGCGAGGATGACGACTTCGGGTGAAAAGACGTAGAGTCCGCTGCTCGGATCACGAATTTCCTGCTGAAATTGTGCGAAGCCAGCCAAGTAGAGTTCGATGTCAAGTCCGTTCAAGAAGCCCCAGGCAATCAGGGGCTGCTTCATGAACTCGATCGAGAAAGAAGAAAGCAGCGCAACCTTCAAGGGTCTGAGTACTAAGGTGGCGCGAGGAATCTTGTCGAGCTCTCGAGAAATGAAGGCGAGTTGGCGGAGTCCGGGGTCTTCGGACAGGAGCATTCTGGCGAGCCGAATGGCCTTGAACTTGTCGCCGGCGTGGAGTGCTGCGACAAACTCGCTGCGCTTGGCGGTCACTTCGATAGCGCCATTAGTCATAGCAGTAGACCTTGCGCTGAGCCAGTTCTTCACTGATTCGCAATACCTGATCCGCGCGAAGCAGTATGGCGTGCATTCCGCCAAGACGTAACTCGTGCCACCACTTTCGCCCCTTCAAGAAGGGCACGAGCTTCTCCAAATTGCGACGTCGCGAATACTGCGGTTCGAAGAGGCGCGTTTGCGTAACGATCAAGTTGCCGTGCTGGTCGCGGCTCTCCAGGGTGAAGAATGCCTTGGTAAAGGCAGAAAAAGGCATTTGCGGTTCCAGAATCTCTTCGATGGTATGAAAGAAAGTCATGACGCCAATGCCTGTGCCGAGGAATAGGATTTTGCCTTCGTAGTCCAGCAGGCGTCCGTAAGGAGATTGGCGCCCACAGGGAGTGGCCGCTGCGGAGTGCCGCTCTGTCATTTCGGAAGCTCGCGTTCCCCATACCGCAACGGGATGGGTTGGGTGCACGCTCCGAATGACTCCTGGTAGGCGGCGAAAGAGTTCCGTTAGGAGTCCCATTTGGGAAGGCGTCTTCTTTACGTCGAAGAGACGCGCTTGGCGTACATATTCTACGGCGCTGCCCTGAAACGGGAGCGTCGGCATCAAAACCGTTCCGGTTACACCAACCGCTTCCCGCAGCGCTGCAATGACATCCGCAGGCTTACCCAAGAAAGCGCCAAACTGATCGAGCGAGCTATGAACGAAGAGAGTGTCTCCCTCGACGACACCCAGGCGTCGCAGCATGTTGACAAGATCCTGCTTGGAGAAACCTCGAGTTCTCCGCGAAACCGCAATGCGGAGGCTTTTCACGCTGGATTTGATCCGGCGTCTAAAGTTCGTTGGTAGCCAGGAAAACATCAAGACCCCGCCAGGCGATCTTGTAAGAGTAAGGCATCCAGCAAATACTTGGTGGCCCAATTGGGATATCCGGCCGTCATATAGCCGCCAAAGAGCGGAAAGGATCCGGCCAGCGCACCGTTCCATTCCGGGTGAAATGGATTGATTAGCTGAAGAGGCTTCAAATAGTTGACCAGACGATTGGCGGCGTGCAAATAGCGGCCCTCCTGCAAATGCTCGTAGAGACGATAGCAAACAACCGCTAGCTGGGCCGAGCCGGTAAGGCAAGAGGAAAAAGTGGCGGCACCCCAATCTGAAAAGAAACGACCTGGTACGAATCCGTCGTTGGAGATGCGAGGAAGCAGAGCATCCGTGCCCCGCTGAACGGACAGCAAAAAATCTTCGCGGCGGGCGGAGATACCTACTTCGAGAATGCCTTGGAGCGTGTAGGCAATGGTGTGCAGCAGCGGAGCATCTGGCCGGGTCAGGCAATTGTTTGCGAACCAGCCATTTGGTTGCTGCTGGCGAAGGGCCGCTTCCACGCTCCGGATCGCCGTCGTTCCGTAACAACTGCCCGGAACAATCTCGCCGAGACGATGCATCGCCCAAGCGCATAGAACGTTGTAAGTTTTGGTCTGGCCGGGAGCCACGAACTGGCCATTCGTCCGAAAGTATCCCTCCTCGTTCATGTCTGCGGCCAACCATTCAGCCGCTTTGCGTGCCGCGTCGAGAAACCGGGAGTCTTGCTGGAAAAGGTAGGCGCTCACCCAACCGTCCAAAACCATTCCGGTGTTGAATGCGCAAGGCGTTTGCCTATCGGGGGAAGTGACCGGGCCACCTTGCACTGCACCGCTGGGCATTTGAATAGCCGCTTCCCAGTGAGCCATCTTCAAGGCACGCGCGCCCACCTCTGCATCGTTGAAACGCCGGCTGAACCCAAGCAAGGAGGTAACAATGTATCCGGTGGTTTCGGGATAGGAAGGACGCCACCCTTCTTCGATGTCACAAGGAAAATAGCCTAGTGACACTCCGCCATCGCGGGTCGCCGCCTGTGCGTAGAGAAGCCAGTCCACAGCGGCCCGTGCACGACTTTGGTTTTCGCCAACGATTGGCTGTACCGTACCGAACAAAAACCGGGCAAAATCCGCACGCACCGTGCGCGCAAAGGCACGGTTCGATGGGCGAAGAAGCAACGCCAAACGACGCCTCGTTTGGTCGGCAGCCCAGTAGTGTTCCCGAAGGCTGCGCGAGAGCAATTGGTCAGCTAAAACTCGCGTCACAGTGGTCATAGTCGATCCCGTGCGATCGATGGTGTGTCGACCGCTGCCCTCGCTGAAGTCCGCTTGGTCATGATTCCTTCTGGGCGTTAGACTTTGCTGGTCGACGCGAAGGCAAATGTTGTTGAATCGTCCGCCATGCAGTTTTTAGGGCGTGCCCGCCAATATGGCGCACGACACCCAGACAACCAGGGAGGGTACGGGGATTCATCGCCAGCATGCCCCATCGCTCTCGCCGCCGAGGAAGCCAGTTCTTCTTGTAAGGATCGTCGCCACTCCCGAAATCAATTTCTTGAACCTTGTCTACGTCCAGGACGTGCTGCAGAAGCCGCGAGGTAAGGATAGAACCAGCAGAGAATTCGTCAAACTGTTGATTGTGTCCGAGTTTATAGATCGTGGCTTTGCCCGCCTTCACGATCCAGACTTGCGCCGCGATAGGTTCGTCGCCGAGGTAGATGACTCCCATCCTCAGCCAGTTTTTCTGTGCGCACGTTCGAATCAGGCCCGGAACGAATTGAGGATAAGGCTCCGGCCTTTTCCAGCTTGAAAAATAGATTCGTTCATAAGCCTCAATCGCGGCTTCCAGCCCTTGGGTTCCAGTGATGATCTCGATTCTCGCGCTGCCGGTCCTCTCGAGTTTTTTGCCCTTTCGACGAATTGTGTTTTGCATTGCGGGGGGCAGGCTCTTGAAGTAGTCCTCGAAAGAGAGACCTTCCGTCGGGAGATACCAATTGCCGAAGCAGAAATAGGGTTGCACGACCATTCCAGCGTCTTTGAAAGAGCGCAACAGGTTTGAATAAATAGCGGAGTCCGGATCCAGGGGGCGCAAGTCGACGAGGTCCCAACGGCGATGATCAGCAGCGATTGCCCTGGCCAGTGCCTGTAAGGCTTCTCTAGAGCTGATTTCGGAAAACTCTCCTGCCGGGCCGAAGGTAATTGTGTAGAAGTTAGCAAGGCTGGAGAGCAGACTAGGCGAGAAAATACCGGAGGGACGCTGGTTGTGTCGCGTGGCGAGTGCTGCGACGGGCGTGCCGCGTTCGCCGTCATCCTCGACACCAAATATGCATATCTCGTCGCCTTCGTCGAGTGCTGTTCGCACAAAATTCTGAAACCATGGCAGGCTTTCGTCATACCAGTAAGCTGAACCGTTCTCAAACAGCTCGCGGTAGGACTCGGGCAGGGCATCGAAACTGGGGTAGGTTGTAACCTTCACTCTAATTGGTCTCGCTTTGGGTGGTAGCACCGCTCACAATTTTGGGACCGATCATCTATCCGGGTTGGCAGCGCGAGGTATCGGAAAGCCGACGAGCCAACTTCCAATGGCGTTTTCGGCATTCGTTGCTCGATGTTCGACGGTACAAGGTGCAAATCGATGGCCAACCATATCGTCGGCTAGGCCTTATTTTCATAGACTTACGCAGCAAATTGGCCAAGATTTGCGATGGGAGAACCAAAGAACTCCGACTGCGAAACTGTCCGTGGGAACCATTTTTCTCATTAGCAGCAATCGCTCCTCCTCCCCGGGGAGGCTGAGGCGAACTGACCCCTGACTCACACCGGCGGTGCCGACCAGATTTCAGGAAGAATTGCGAGCAAATCTCTGGTTACGTCCCGCCATCGGACCTCCCGCTCGTTCCTTGAATTAGCGTATCAGGCAGCATATTCAAGCACTTGCGAGAGAGGCATTCTATGGCTGGCCAATTGCACTTGCTACGCCGACTACGGAAGGCGGGTAGCTCAGTTGGTAGAGCACCCCGATTACACCGGGGAGGTCGCAGGTTCGACTCCTGCCCCGCCTACCAAGAGTTCCTAGGCGACCCTACCTTTCCACCATTCTAATTCGTTGAATACAAGGATCTTACGGCCGGTTTGACTGGGTTCCCAATACCCTAGTGGCCCCTAAAGTGCTTCCCGGAGTCCTAGATGGACATCGCAGCGAGTTGAAATCAAAATGCTGAGAATCGGCGGCCAGAAAGTACCCGGCAGGACAATGCTCCTGATAGCTTCGGACGTTTTTTTCATCGTCCTAGGCCTGTTGCTCGTGACAACGGCCCGCTTTCATGATCGGGCGGCCATTCAGCATTATTTGCAGGGCCGTCTTCTGGTGTTGCGCTTCGCCACGGTCGTGGCGGTTTGTATCGTGGTGCTCTACTACAACGATCTGTACAATCCGCGCGTATTGAACCGGCGACTGGAAGCCCTGGTGAGACTTGTCCGGGCGCTGGGCATTACCTTCCTAGCGCTGGCGCTCCTCTACTACATAGATCCTGATCTGAGTTTGGGGCGCGGGATCGCGATCTTGGCGGCACCCACCATTCTTGCCCTTGCCGTCGCGTGGCGATGGTTGCTTGAGGCGAGCGGGTGGCTGGCTCAAGGTGCCGAGCGACTGCTTTTGGTGGGAACCAGCAAGACTGGGATTACCCTAGTGCGCGAAATCATCTCTCGCCCCGAACTCAACCTCAAGGTAGTCGGGTTCTTGGACGAGGAGGGGCAAAACATCGGCAAGCCGCTGGTGAACCCCGGCATCATTGGCGCCGCTAGCGATGTTGAAGAGATCGCGGCACGGGAAGGGGTCGATCGCGTCATTTTATCGCTGACCGAGCGTCGCGGACGCATGCCGATCCGGCAGCTCCTGCAACTAAAGTTTGAAGGCGTCGGTGTCGAGGACGCAGAGAGTTTATACGAGAGCATCTGTGGCCGGCTAATGCTCGAGAATCTCTCGCCGAGTTGGCTGATTCTTTCGGGCGGATTTCGCAAGCCGAAGTGGTTGCTGATTGCCAAGCGTGCCGGAGACCTGCTGGTCTCGTTGTTGGCATTGCTGATTCTGTGGCCGGTGTTCGTGGTTGTGGCAGCGGCCATTTTCCTGGACTCTGGCGGGCCGATTCTTTTCCGGCAGGAACGAACCGGAATGAAAGGCCGCCCGTTCGAGATTCTTAAGTTTCGTTCGATGCGCCAGAACGCGGAGGAAAGCGGGCCGTTGTGGGCCGCCGCAAAGGACTGCAGGGTGACGAGCGTGGGCCGGATCATTCGCAAGTATCGGCTTGATGAATTTCCCCAATTACTCAATGTTTTGCGAGGTGAAATGAGCCTGGTTGGGCCGCGGCCGGAGCGGCCAATCTTCTGCCAGATGCTTGCCGAACAAATTCCCTTTTATAGTTTGCGGCATTCGATGAGGCCCGGGATTACAGGTTGGGCGCAAGTAAAGTATCAGTACAGCGCGAGCGTAGAAGAGACCAAGGCGAAGTTGGAGCACGATCTGTTTTATGTTAAGCACTTCTCTCTGACACTGGATTTCGCGATCATCTTTGAAACGGCCAAAGTAATGCTTAACGGACACGGATCCAAGTGAAGGCTCTGTTCACTTGTTCCCCGCTGTTGGGCAAAGGCGGCAAATGTCAATCCGGCTGAGTCGAATGCGAGATGGCTTTTTGCGGGGTGCTTGGGTGTACTCCTATGGCGCGATCATTATGTTGTTCCGATTAATGCAGGGCATTGAGCGAAGGACGATGTCACGGCGAACCTGACCGGTCTGCTGTCGCGGGAGGCAGCAACACCCTTGTCGGCACTCACGGAGAATGATTTTCCGCGTATTTTGGGGAACCAGATTCCTTCCCAGCTGTTCGGAGTAGAGGTGATGCCCGTAAATATAAGTAATACAAGTAGATGCGCGGAAACGGCGAGTGGTATAGTCTTTGTTTTTTACGTCTAGGTTCTCCGTTGGACGTTGGTCTCAACGGGAAAGCGAGCTGCGAACTTGAGAACTGCGAGGCCTCTGCGAGCACTTCTAGTAGCGTTACTTGCGTATGGCGCGATATCCGCCGGTTCAGTCAGAGCAGAATATCGGGCATTTCAAGAAAAGGAGAAGCCAAAGGACGTGCAGGGCGCCAGCGATAGAACCAAAGCAAGACCCACGGCAGAGAACACGGCAAAGCCAGGCGACGCGGGGGTAGATCCGGACTCCTACAAGATAGGAATCGAAGACGAATTGCAGATTTCGGTATGGCGCGAACCGGAGCTTTCCCAGCCGGTACAAGTTCGCCCCGATGGGATGATAACGCTGCCGCTTGTCAATGACTTGCCAGTCGTAGGGATGACCACGAAAGAACTGCAAAATGCACTGACGGAAAAACTCAAGCCGTTCGTGAACGAACCTCAAGTCACGGTGATCGTTCGGAACATAAAAAGCCGCAAGGTGTATCTGGTAGGCCAGGTAATGAGGCCGGGGCCATACGCGTTGAATGGAAGAAAGACAGTCCTGCAATTAATTGTCGAGGCGGGAGGGCTCGGTCAGTTCGCGAAGAGCGGCTCGATCTACGTCACCCGCACAGTTAATGGTCAGCTGACTCGGATGAAGTTCAATTACAAAAAGGCGCTATCGGGCAAGACTGATTCAGGGGATGTCGAGTTACTTCCCGGCGACATGGTAGTAGTTCCGTAGGACCTGCAAGAGAGACGAGCAGCGTCGAAGGGAAACGCAACATGAAGTATAGGATTCTTTGGATCTCTTTCGCATGCGCTTTTGCGTGTGCCTTGTTGAGCCAATCTTCACTTGCGCAGCAGCCTCCGCCTCCTCCGCCACCCGGCTCGGAAACTGCTGATGCTCCGAAGGACGCGAAGGACTCCGCTCAAGACCCGAACAGCATACCTCCGCAGGTCTCCGTTGCAGACGCGGTCATCCCAGGCTCTACAGAGTCTTCCATTCATCCGATGAACGGGGCTGGGCCGCTTCCTACAGGGCGCGTCTCACCTTTGCAATTGGGGCCAATCTATTTGCAATCTGCGGACTACCTTCAGGTGGGCGAGGCTATTAACGCAACGGGCCAGGTAGGCACCGTGTGGCGGTCGATTAGTATGTTCAGGACCAACATAGTCTTCGACCACCAGTTCCGGACGAGTCGTTTCGCGGTCCAATACCAACCAAGGCTGAGCGTGGTGGATGGCCGAACGCAAACGGACACATCGAATCTATCGGCGGGATGGAACTCGCAATTTCAACTAACACCAGTCTTGACCATGGCGCTGAATGACAATTTTACCTATTTTGCACAACAGGGCCAGTTCGACGGCCTGAACTTGATGGGGGACTTAACGACCGGTTCCCTGGTGGAGAGTCATTTCCTCGACGGTAACGGACATTTTCTGAACAACCGGACAGAACTCGCTTTTAAGTACCTATTGGGACCGCGCAGCCGACTAGACGTGACGCCATTTTTCGAATACTACTCGGCGTCACAGTCCCAGGTTGTGAATCAGAGCGAGAGTCCGGGCGTTCGCGTGACTTACGGCTATCTGTTAAGTCCAACCAAAGTTATCGCACTCGAGTACGAGGCCCGGGATACATATTTTTCCAAATTGCTGCCGACCACCTTTTACCAAACGTTCAGCGTTAACTATTCCCAGCAATTGACATCAAGCCTGCATTTTTCCGTGACTGGCGGAGTTACAACCGCTTCGAGCAGGCAATTGAACACCACGCAGGTGAGCTCGAGATCCACACAAGCGACCGCGACCGGGTCCGCGAGTTTGATAAAGTTGTTTCACGATTCGTCTCTAACATTCCAGTACTACCGGGGGCAGTCCACGGGCTTGCACATCACGAATGGCTTCGCCGACCGCTACGATCTTTCCTATAGCCGTCAATTGTCGCGACGAATGAGAATGGATCTCGGTTCCGGGTACTACCGAGAATTTCTCTCGGCCACGAACACTTCCGGGGTCTACGCTTCCGGGGGACTGGGCTATTCCCTGACGAACACCTGGTCGCTGCAAGGGCTATATGCTTTCAAGTATCAGCAGAACGGCGGACTGCTCTACGCAACTGGGACCCTGCACTATTTGTCGTTTGGTGTACGCTGGGAGCCGGGACGCCGGCCAGTAGGCTACTAGGCCGGTCAAGCTAAACCACTTCGATGCGATTTGCCAAGCAGTTCTCGGGAAATAAATTTCCCCAAACCTGAGAGGAAACGCGCAGGGCACGCTGGTCGGCTACGACGTAATTTCAAGTCATTGCAAACAAGCAACTTAGCCAGGCCTCAAAGCAAGCGGCTTTGGAATGCTAGTTGCTTCTCAGTTACCCGCCTGTGGGTTGAAAAAGTCGAAAGAGGGGCAATGAGCGAATTGGCAGCGCAGACGGACCAGGTCTTTGAGGACATTCAAGTTGGCAAGTATTTGACCATCTTGCGGCGCAGGAAAGCGTGGATCATCCTGACAACAACGACTGTGTTTGTTGCGACACTAGTCGTGGCTCTACGTCTGCCGAATGTGTACCGCGCCGAGACGGTGATCCTTGTGGACCCTCAAAAGGTGAACGAGTCTCTGGTCCCTTCGACGGGCAACGCCTCAGTCGCTGACCGGCTTTCGACGGTGCGCCAGGAAGTGATGTCGCCTACGCGACTAAAGGAAGTCATCGAACACACGGATTTTTATGCCAAGGAAATAGCCGTCGACGGTGAAGACGCTGTTGTCCAGAAGTTGCAAAAGTCGATTCAGCTGGAAGTGGCGGATGCCGGTAGCTCCAGACTTAGCGCGTTTCGCATCGGGTACACAGGTAGGACGCCGGAAGAAGCGGCCCTGATTCCGAACAAATTGGCCAGCATGGTGATAAGGACGAACGTTCAGGCGCGGCAGGACCAGTCATCGGGCACCGCAGAGTTTCTGCAGGGTGAACTGCAAGATACCAAGAAACAGCTGGAACAGAAGGAAGCGGAGATGGGGCGGATTAAGTCCACCTACATCATGGACCTTCCGGAATCAAAACAGTATCACCTGGAAGCACTAACGAACTTGAGAAATCAATTGCAGGCCGGCCAGGACCGTGTGAGTCGGGACCAGCAACAAAAAGTTTATCTGCAGTCGATGATGGCCAGTACGAATCCTACGGTCGATCTGGATGCGGATTCCGCTGGAATCAGCTCCCCTGACGAAGCGCAGGCACAAAAGCTCGAAGCGCGGCTAACAGAGCTGCGAGGGCGGTATGGGCCGGGTCATCCGGACGTCCGAAAGGCGCAACACGAACTTGACCAGTTGCGGGCAAGAATTGCGGCGGACCAAAAGACCGCCACCGCTACGGTGCAGCCACCACGGCCGACTCGGCGTGCCAACCACAACCCGGTTGTCGAGGCGCAAATCAACAAATTGGACCAGGAAGTTCAGGAACAGACCAAGTTGCAGAAGCAAATAGAGGAACAGATCAGCTTCCATAGCTCCAAGTTGGAACGCGAGCCGATTTTCGAGCAACAGATCGCTGGACTGATGCGCGACTACGATACGTTACGGGCGCACTACAATCGTTTGTTGGATAAGAAGCTTTCCGCAGACATGTACACCGCATTGGTAACCAGAGAAGAAGGAGAGAAATTCGTGGTCTTGGATCCGGCGGTTGTGCCCGCCAAGCCGTTTGGGCCGAATCGCTTTTTGTACGGCTTGGCCTCGTTACTTGGCGGGCTGATGGCGGGTATCGGTTTGGCGGTGGTCGCCGAGATGACCGATCCGGCGGTTCGAGACGAGCAGGAGGCAGCGAACATTCTGGGTAAATCGATAATTGCAAGCATACCGGCGATTGAAACTGCACAGCGTGCCCGCTTTGAGCGGATTCGCAGCACCGCTGTGATGGCGGTAGCGATAGCCTCAGCCAGCGCGTTAGGGTTCATAATTTCCTACTTCCTGCGGCGGTTGGCATAAATGTATACAGCATTCTATGGTCTGAAAGAAGAGCCCTTTCGCCTCACTCCAGACCCACGCTTCCTGCACCTGGCAGAGCCCCACCGAGAGGTGCTAACCAGCCTGGTGAGCGGTGTCGTCAGGCGCAAAGGAATTCTGGTTGCGACCGGACCGGTAGGCACCGGAAAGACTACCTTGTTGCACGCGGCGCTTCACTTCCTCTCCAGCAATTCCACGGAGACCGGCGCAATTGCCTCCGCTTTTCTGCTAAATCCCACGCTGAGCCGAGAGGAACTGATTGAGGCAGTTCTCGATGAATTTGAAGTGTCGTGCACGTCCAGCAGCAAGACGCGGCGTCTTGCGGCATTGTACGAAATGCTCCTCGAAACTCAGCGGAACGGCGGAACTGCGGTGTTGGTCATCGATGAGGCGCACTTGCTGACCGTGGAGTTACTGGAAGAGATTCGGCTGTTGACGAACGCCGACACGCATCAAGAAAAGCTGCTTCAGGTAATTCTCTCGGGTCAACCAGAACTTCTACCGCGCCTTCGCCGGCCGGAATTGAGCGCCCTTAAGCAACGCATCGCGAGTCGCGCGGAATTGCGGGCCTTAAGCCTGCCGGAAACACGGGTCTATGTGGCCGAGCGACTGCATGCGGCGGGATTACGAACACCTTCACCATTCAAGAGTGCGTCATTCGAAGTGATCCAACTCCACACCAAAGGTGTACCCAGGCTGATCAACCTGCTTTGCGACCGGTGTTTGATGATGGGTTTTGACGCCAAGAAACCGCAGATCGATTCGGACATTGTAGCCAAGGCCGCAGTTGCGCAGGATTTGGTCGAAACAGCGGCGCCGGTCGAACGGCCAGACGATCTTTCGAATTTGAAGATGGCCCGTACTTCCTTGGACTTGCTGATTGATGCTTTGAAGCATGACCGCGCTTTCGCGAGGGACTAGATAAGACGATGAGCAGATACTTTAATCAGAGCCGCCAAGCATTCCAGCGCTCAAGCTCCGTAGGGACAGAAAAGCAAGCGGACTTGAGGCGTGCGCTGCAACAAGTGACGCAAGCGAGCGAGGTCGCCGAAAACTCTCCCGAAGCGCGGTTGAGGGGCTGTCGGAAGTTGCGGTTGCCCGACAATTCGCACGGGCCATTGATTTGCTCAGGGTCAGAAATCACAACGGTGGCGTTGGAGTCTTATCGCGCGCTTCGCACTCGGCTGTTGCGCGCACAGTCTTCTCAAACGCTGCGCTCTGTGATTTTGAGTAGTGCCGT
>Ga0210407_10004047_pt1 | contig 11666 bp, 11 predicted proteins | sample IncBWC27MmetaG_FD_150860 | JGI IMG/M metagenome (GOLD analysis project Ga0210407, IMG submission 150860) | Forest soil microbial communities from Barre Woods Harvard Forest LTER site, Petersham, Massachusetts, United States - Inc-BW-C-27-M | ecosystem: Environmental > Terrestrial > Soil >... | reverse complement strand
TTCACGGACATGAAGGAAGACGACACGCATGGCGCCTCCACGCGCACTGCAAAACCGAACGGCGATTATGCCGAGTCGTTTGCCCGAATCTGAGCTGCGGAGGAACTCATGGAAATCAAAGAACAAGAAGAAGCCGTCCAACAGCAATACCTGACCTTTTTCCTCGCTGATGAGGAGTATGCCGTCGGCATTCAGCGCGTGAAGGAGATCATCGAATATACCGCCATCACCAAAGTACCCAAGGTGCCTATGTGGATTCGCGGCGTCATCAATCTCCGCGGGAATGTGGTTCCCGTGGTAGACCTCGCGGTGCGTTTTGGAATGGAGGAACGCACCATAACGAAAACAACCTGCATCGTCATCGTCGAAGTACAGCAGGAGGCCGAACGCGCCGTAATGGGTGTGATTGCCGATGCCGTCAATCAGGTCATCGACTTCGCGCCCAAAGATATCGAAGAACCTCCCGCATTCGGCACGCGGGTGCGTCTGGAATATCTCTTCGGAATGGGCAAACTGGGAAAGAAGTTTGCCCTTATCTTGAACATAGACAGTGTCCTTAGCGCCGCCGAGCTTTTGACCGTTTCCACGCTTCAGGCCACACCGGTTGATGCGCAGCACGAGGCGGGCGAAAACTCCAAAGGGTCGCCAGAGGCGTAATGGCGATCGAAGAAACCTCAGTACAGTCTGCGCTGGAGGTAGCCCGGCCAATTCCGGATCTCGCGGAGGAGGAGTTTCACCTTTTCCAGGTCCTCGTCCGCCGCGAGTCCGGAATTCATTTGGGTGCAAAAAATCGCGCCATGTTGGTTAGCCGTTTATGGAAAAGATTGCGCGCTCTTGATCTGCGTTCTTTTTCTTCCTATTACAGGAAGGTTAAGGCCGATCCGGAAGAGCTAGTCCGGATGCTCGATTGCATTTGCACCAATGAGACGCATTTCTTTCGCGAACCTGCGGCTTTTGATTGCCTTCGCCAGCACGTTTTCCCGGAATGGCGGGCGGCAGGCGAAGCAAATGAGCGAAGCAGGACTCTGCGGGTCTGGAGTGCCGCTTGTTCAACCGGCGAGGAGCCCTATTCGCTGGCCATGACGCTGTTATCGGAATTTTCTCCTTCGGCGGGGTGGAATATCGAGATTCTTGGCACAGATCTTTCCACCAAGGTATTAGCTTGCGCCACCGCCGGAATTTGGCCCCTCGCGAAAATCAAGGGAGTGCCCCTCGAGTATCAGCGCCGGTTTCTCTTAAAGGGCTTCGGCCCGGAGAAAGGAAAGATCAAGGCCGTCGATGAGCTTCGGCGAGTCGTCCGATTTCAGCGGATGAATCTCAATCAAGAGCCTTATCCGGTTTGCGGTCCCTTTGACCTGATTTTCTGCCGCAATGTGATCATCTACTTTGAATGGCAGAAAAAATTTGAGGTCGTCAACCGTCTCGGGAGCTTTCTGGCTCCCGAGGGGTACTTGTTCCTGGGCCATGCCGAGAGCTTGCACGGGGTGACAGACAAGCTCGAGTCTGTTGCGCCAAAAGTTTTCCGCCCACGGAAATCTCCCCTCACCCGTGGCGACGCTCTGTGCATTCTCAAGCGTCGTGGCAGTAGCAGTCAAGGCTGACGAGACTGTCCCGTTACCGGTGACTCTCAAGCACGGCATCAATTTGGGTCATAAGGAACTATTGTGAGCTCGCAAAAGTTTCAAGATTTCGCCGATGGCTTATCCGATCCTTCAGGGGACAATACTCGCCCATTGAATGTCCTCGTCGTCGATGATTCGGCGACCGTACGTCAGGTTCTTCTGTCGGTACTTTCCGAAAAACGAGGCTTCCGGGTCACCGTCGCCGCCGACCCACTCATCGCTATCGAGAAAATGAAGAGATTTCCTCCCGACGTAATTCTTCTCGACCTGGAAATGCCGCGGATGGATGGCATGCCCTTTCTGCAAAAACTCATGTCGGAGAATTCCGTTCCTGTCGTAGTGTGCTCTGGATTGACTGGCCCGAGAACGGAAGCAGCCATCCGCGCCCTTGAAATAGGCGCCGTCGACATCATCACCAAGCCCAAGATCGGAATCCGCGGATTTCTGGAAGAGTCCGCTGTCCTGTTGGAGGACGCCGTACGGGCCGCGGCCACGGCGCGCCTGCGCAATTCTCCTTTCCGTCATGCGCCGTCTCGGGGAAATAACACCGCCGACGTCATCATTTCTCCACCGCTGCTTCCCACGACGATGCAGCAGAGAGACCAAATCGTCGCCATCGGTGCCTCCACAGGTGGCACCGAAGCGCTTCTGCAGATCCTCGAACAAATGCCTCCGAATTGTCCGGGTATCGTGGTCGTGCAGCACATGCCGGAGGGTTTTACGTCCGCCTTCGCGCGCCGCCTCGATGGGGCTTGCCGGATTGAAGTCCGGGAAGCTTCGGAAGGCGACAAAGTTGTTCCCGGCCGTGCGTATATAGCTCCGGGGAATCGGCACACGCTGGTCCACCGTATCGGATCTGGATATTTTCTCGAAGTCCGCGAGGGACCGTTGGTTTCGCGTCATCGGCCTAGCGTCAATGTATTGTTCCGCTCCGTTGCGCAAGCCGCGGGAGCCAGTGCACTCGGAATTCTCATGACCGGCATGGGCGATGACGGCGCCGACGGCCTGCTCGAGATGAAACAAGCGGAAGCATTTACCATAGCCCAAGACGAGTCGAGTTGCGTTGTATTCGGTATGCCCCGCGAAGCCATCCTTCGCGGCGCCGTTGATGAAATTCTTCCCTTGTCTCGCATTCCCTCTGCTATCTTGCGAAATACCCCCGCCGCAAAATCCTGACCTCTCCGGAAAGTGCAACGCTTTTCCTTTTTGGTCAGGGGCGGCGGCATGACGCCCCGATCCCTGCTTGCTCGGCTGCAACAATCTCCACTCTGACCGCTGCCCTTGACCATTGAAAAGACTCGGTGAAAATTTGCCACCCGCGTTACAATTGGGCCGATGCACACCACACCACCGGTCCGCCAAAAGACGGGAATAACAGGAGGAGAACAAATGAAAGCCACGCTCCTCGATCGCCGCAGCTTTCTTAAAGTCTCCGCTCTAAGCGGCGGAGGCATGCTGCTGTCTTACTACGTCGAACCAATAGCGGCAGCCTTCCCTCAAGCACCACAGACCCCTCCCCGCGCCGCGCTATCACCGGTTGCCTTCATCCGCGTAGCACCTGACGGCATCGTGACCATCATGGGAAAAAATCCCGAGATTGGGCAGGGGGTTAAAACCAGTTTGCCGATGATCATCGCGGACGAGCTCGATGTCGATTGGAAAGATGTTCGCGTCGAGCAGGCTGACCTCGATGAATCAAAGTATGGCCCGCAGCGCGCCGGCGGCAGCACCGCAATACCTATCAACTGGGATCCCCTCCGGCAAGTGGGCGCCGCGGGCCGGCAAATGTTTATTACCGCCGCCGCCCAGACCTGGGGCGTGCCTGAATCGGAATGCCAAACATCTTCGGGCCGCGTGAATCATCAGACGACAAACCGCACGCTCACCTACGGGTCCCTGGCTGAAAAGGTTGCTACGTTGACGCCCCCCGATCCCAAATCGGTGAAGCTCAAGGACCCCAAGGACTACAAAATCATCGGCCACCCCACGCCGGGCGTTGACAATGCTTCCGTCGTGACTGGCAAGCCGATTTACAGCATCGACTTCCGCGTCCCCGGAATGTTGTGGGCGGTTTACGAAAAGTGTCCCGTATACGCGGGAAAATTTCTTAGCGCGAATATTGACGAGCTCAAGGGCATGCCTGGTGTGCGTCATGTGTTTCCGATCGACGGCACGTCAGACCTGCTCGGCTTGCATTGCGGGGTTGCGGTGGTGGCTGATACCTGGTGGCAAGCGAACGTCGCTCGCAAAAAGCTCCGCGCATCGTGGGACGAAGGGAAAACCGCTGAACAAAGCAGTGTCGGTTTTACGCAGCGCGCTGGAGAACTTTCAAAACAAACTCCCGCGTTTACTCTGCGCAGCGACGGAAGCGCGGATACCGCGTTGCAATCCGCCGCAAAAGTCGTGGAGGCCGCGTACGACTATCCGTTCCTTGCCCACGCGCCCATGGAGCCGGAAAACTGCTTGGCTCACTTTCATGACGGCAAGCTCGAATTCTGGTCGCCGAGCCAGACACCTGAGTCCGGGCGCCAGCTTGTGGCCAAAGTTCTCGGCATACCTCCCGCCGACATCATCGTACATATGAAGCGCGCTGGCGGAGGTTTCGGCCGTCGCCTGACAAACGACTACATGCTCGAAGCAGCGTCCATCGCCAAGGTCGTCGGCGTTCCCGTAAAGCTGCTTTGGACACGCGAAGACGACTTTCACCACGATCATTACCGCCCCGCTGGTTTCCATTTCCTGAATGGCGGGCTGGACGCTAGCGGGAAACTCATCGCCTGGCGAAATCACTTCGTCAGCTTCGGCGAGGGACAGCAATTTGCTCCCTCGGCAAACATCTCTCCAAATGAATTTCCGGGATGTTTTCTGTCCAACTATTACTTCGGCGCATCGCTGATGCCGCTTGGCGTGCCGACATACGCCATGCGCGCGCCACGAAGCAATGCCTTCTCCTGGGTGTTCCAGTCGTTTATCGACGAACTAGCTCACGCCGCGGGAAAAGATCCCGTCAAGTTCCGCTTGGAGATGCTCGCTTTACCTCGCATTGCAGCAGCCTCTAGCGCCGGCGCCAATCCCGGTGAAGTTGATTTCGACGCCACGCGCATGCGCGGAGTCCTCGAATTCGTGGCGGAACAATCTGGCTGGGGCACCCGCACGCTTCCAAAAGGGGCGGGGATGGGTGTCGCCTTCCAATTCTCTCACCGCGGCTATTTCGCCGAAGTGGTCAAGCTTCGCGTCGACGCAAAAAGCCAAATCAAAGTCGACAAGGTCTGGGTGGCCGGCGACGTGGGCAGTCAAATCGTCAACCCCAGCAGCGCCCTGAATGAAGTGCAGGGCGCGGTCATCGAAGGGCTCAGCCACGTCATGTCCTACGAGATAACTATCGACCGCGGACGCGCCGTTCAGAGCAACTTTCATGAGTATCCTCCCGTCCGCATGCGGCAAGTTCCTCCGGAAATTGAAGTCCATTTTTTGCGCACGGAAAATCCGCCCACCGGACTCGGCGAGCCGTCTTTGCCCCCGGTTCTTCCGGCAGTGTGCAACGCTATTTTCGCCGTGACCGGCAAGCGTATCCGCTCCTTGCCGTTGTCAAAGCACGGCTTCAGTTGGGCGTAATTAATGGTCGAGCCGCTTCCTGAGTCGCTCGCCGCCGAAGTCATTCGCGGCAGTTCCCTCTACAACCCCGACCTCGCTCCCGTCGAAACCGAGCGCCGCACCTGGCGCACCTACAACTACGCCGCGCTCTGGATCTCCATGAGCGTGAATATCCCAACATACATGCTCGCCAGCGGCATGATCGCCGGGGGGATGAACTGGCGCCAGGCGCTCTTCACGGTTTTCCTCGGTAACGTGCTGGTGCTGATCCCCATGCTCTTGAACGCCCACGCCGGCGCGCGCTACGGAATTCCCTTCCCCGTTTTTGCGCGTGCCTCCTTCGGAGTTCTCGGCGCGAACGCTCCCGCCATTCTTCGTGCTCTAGTAGCTTGTGGCTGGTTCGGCATCCAAACGTGGATCGGCGGCGAAGCCATCAACGCCATGATCATCGCCCTCGCGCCAGGCTGGGGACATTTCGCCTATGGCTCCGCACTCTGTTTCGGAATGTTCTGGCTTCTGAACGTTTTGGTCATCCTACGGGGCATCGAGACCATTCGTTTCCTGCAAGGCATTTCGGCGCCATTCCTTCTCCTCATTGGACTCGCGCTTTTGCTCTGGGCGCGCGCGAAAGCCGGCGGCTTCGGCCCCATGCTCTCGACGCCCTCCAAATTCCAAAGTTTCTCCGAGTTCCTTCGTTTCTTTGTGCCTTCGCTCACGGGCGTTGTCGGGTTTTGGGCCACCGTCTCTCTCAACATCCCGGACTTTACCCGCTACGCGCGCAGTCAGCGCGATCAGATGGTCGGCCAGGCCCTGGGCCTTCCCGCAACGATGACCTTTTATTCCTTCATCGGCATCGCTGTTACCTCGGCAACGCTGATTATCTTTGGCGAAGCACTGTGGAATCCCGTTGCGGTTTTGTCCCGCCTCGGCAACCCGTGGGCGGTAGTTCTCGCCATGATCGCCCTGCTCATGGCCACCCTCAACGTGAATGTCGCGGCCAACGTCGTCTCGCCGGCCAACGATTTTTCCAATCTTTCGCCGCGCCGCATCAGCTTTCGCACCGGCGGCTTGATCACCTGCTTCGTGGGCATCTTGATGCAGCCCTGGACATTGATGGCCAACTTCGGCAGCTACATCTTTGGCTGGCTGGTCGGCTATTCCGGTTTCCTCGGCCCCATAGCGGGAGTTTTGATCTGCGATTATTTTGTCGTCCGCAAGAAATTCCTCGTCGTCGAGGATCTTTATCGTCGCCACGGTCAGTACGAATACACGCGCGGATTCCATTGGCAGGCCATCGGCGCCCTTGTGGCTGGAGCCGCGGTCGCTTTCGTCGGGCTTATTGTGCCGCCGCTGCGCGTTTTGTATAACTATGCCTGGTTCGTCGGATTCGGGGTCAGCTTTCTCGTGTACTTTATATTTTCCGGCAGTCCTCAGCCGGTCGCCCAACCAGCGGACTGAGCGGGAGCCTCCATGAACTTTGGCATCACCATCAAGCCGGACATCACCATCGACCGCATCATCGGCCTGGCCCGTCAAGCCGAGGCCGCGGGCTTCACCGACGGCTGGATGTTTGATTCCCACGTTATTTGGATGGAGCCTTTCCCCCTGCTCACCCTGATGGCCGCGAACACCAAGCGCATGCGGCTCGGCACTTGCGTGACGAATCCCGCCGTCCGCGATGTTACGGTCACTTCCAGCTTGTTCGCTACGTTGAATGTGGCCTCCCACGGCCGCATGCAAATGGGCATCGGGCGTGGCGACAGCTCGCGCCGCGTCCTCGGCAAGAAACCTACGACCCTCGAAAACCTTGAAGAATTCGTTCGTGTATTCCGCGAGTTGAGCGCCGGCAGATCGATTGACTACGACGGAGTCCCCACTCGATTCCCCTGGGCCAATGCGGGAATTCCGCGCGTCTGGATTGCCGGTTATGGCCCGAAGGCTCTCCGCACCGCGGGACGCATCGGCGATGGCGTAATCCTCCAGTTTGCTGATCCCGACTTGATCGCCTGGTGTCTCGGTTTTGTCCGCGAGGGCGCCAAGGAAGCAGGCCGCGATCCCGGCAAAATCGAAGTCATGGCCGCGGCGCCCGTGTGGGCCTCGAACGATTTGAAAACCGCGCGCGAACACGTCCGCTGGTTCCCCGCGCTGGTTTCAAATCACGTCCTCGATCTAATTTCGAAGTACAAACCAGAAGATCTTCCGCCCGCCCTGACCTCCTTCGTGAAGGACCGCGGCAAGTACGATTATCTCCACCACTGTGAAGTGGGCAGTGACAACGCCGATTTCGTCACCGACGAGATCGTGGATCGCTTCTGCCTGGTCGGCCCGATCGAGGCGCACCGCAAGAAACTCGAAGCCTTGCGCGCCGCTGGCGTCACCCAGTTCAACATTTACTTAATGTGCGGAGAAGAAGAACAGACTTTGGAAGTCTACGGCCGCGAAATTCTGCCTCATTACGCGCACTGATATACCTAGTGCCCACGCTAATCACAACCTATTCGCGGTGTCATTCTGAGTGCATCCGACGAGGATGCACGAAGAACCTCAACTGAAAACGTTTGCAATCACGTTTGGCTAAGAAAAGGCTTAGCTATCTCCCGCTTGCTGCACGTCCACGCGCAACTTGCAAATGCTGTTACCTCTCTGGTACTCTACCTCCCGTATAAACCTCTGGTCGGCTCTGTTGCCCGCGCCGCGGGCCCCAATTCTTCACAAAAAAACACTGAAATTACACTCTTTTAGAGGCATCTTAAGCTATTTAGAATCAACACTTACGAACAGCCCATAAGTGTTGCATCTAAAGAACTTACAGGATGCCTAAGTCCTGTGGATGCAACACTTACAAAAAACTGGGGGGCACCCCACCCCGTCGCGGCCCTGTTCTTGCTGTCCAAACCGAAGCCACGTGCTTATGCCATAGGCAAACGCACCACAGGGGAAGCCCTAATCCTGAAGGCATCCGATGAGGCGCGTCCTTTCGTCCCCGCGGGCCCAGGGAGAGGCCCGGGCCGGGGATGCCTATAGGAGTTCGACGAAAAGTTATTGCAACACGTGTCGCAAACCAATACAAATACTGGTGACCAACTCGAGGCTCTCACATGCGCTTTGACACGGTAATCCGCAACGGCACCATCGTCACGGCCTCTGACACCTACGCCGCTGATATCGGCATCAACGGCGACAAAATCTCCTCCATCTCTGCGCAGCTTCCCGTGGAAAATGCCGGCCGCGTCATCGACTCCTCCGGCTACCTCGTCCTCCCCGGCGGCATCGACGTGCACACGCATCTCGATATGCCCTTCGGCGGCACTACCAGCGCGGACGATTTTGAAACGGGAACGACAGCCGCGGCCTTCGGCGGCACCACCACGCTCATCGATTTCGCCATTCAATACAAAGGACAGACTCTTCGCCACGCCTTCGACGAATGGATGCGCAAGGCTCATGGCAAGGCCGTCACCGACTATGCCTTCCACTGCATCATCACCGATATTGCCGCCGCGCAGTTGGAAGAGATGGGCCAGCTCATTCATGAAGGCGTCACCAGCTTCAAGCTATTCATGGCCTATCCCGGCGTCTTCATGCTCGATGACGCGACGATCTTTCGCGCGATGTCGCAGGCCGCCAAGCATTCTGGCTTGATCTGTATGCACGCCGAAAACGGCGGCGCCATCGACGTCATCGTGCAAAAGGCGCTGGCCGAGGGAAAACGTGCGCCGAAATATCACGCCCTTACCCGGCCAACGACCGCCGAGGCCGAAGCCACTTCCCGCGCCATTGCGCTTGCGGAAATGGCCGGCGCGCCTGTCTATATTGTTCATCTCTCCTGCAACGAAGCGCTCGAGAAAGTTCGCGAAGCCCGCGACCGCGGCCTGCCCGCTTACGCGGAGACTTGTCCCCAATATTTGTATCTCTCCTTAGAGAATTTCGATGTCCCCGGGTTTGAAGGGGCGAAGTACGTCTTCACTCCCCCGCTCCGCGAAAAATGGCACCAGGAAAAGCTCTGGCAAGGTCTCGCACTGGACACGCTGCAAGTGGTTTCAACCGATCACTGCCCGTTCTGTTTCAAGGAACAAAAGGAACTTGGCAAAGACGACTTCACCAAGATTCCCAACGGCGGGCCGGGCATCGAGCATCGCCTGAGCTTGATTTACACGGGGGGCGTGCACGGAAAGCGTTTTTCTCCCAACCGTTTCGTCGAGCTGGTATCCACCACTCCCGCAAAACTCTTCGGCCTTTACCCCCGCAAAGGCACCATCGCCGTCGGTTCCGACGCCGACCTTGTGATTTTCGATCCCAACGAAGAGCAAGTCATCAGCGCCAAAACGCACCACATGCGCGTGGACTATTCCATGTTTGAAGGCATCCGCACGAAGGGCGCGCCCAAGACGGTGCTTTCCCGGGGCCGCGCCATAATCGACTCCGGAAAATTCGTTGGCCGCCCCGGCGCCGGCCAATTCCTCCGCCGCCAAACCTACTCAAGAGTGTAAACGCAGCGATCTTTGCCTTGTTTGCAGGCCTTCTAAGCTATTCTTCGTAGATTGTACTTCTGTGGCCAACCGCCACCACGAGCACCGTCAGGCGCGCCTCATGCAATTGGCAAATGATCCGAAAGTCCCGCATTCTGTAGCGCCACAGACCGAACTTGCTGTGTCGAAGCGGCTTGCCAAACACTTTGGGATCCTCCGCCTTTGCAATCCGCTTCTCCATGTAGTCCAGGATTTCTCGCTGCGTCTGACGATCCAGCTTCTTGAGATCGGCGAGGGCCCCTTCATCATATTCAATTGTCCAGGCCAAGCTCCCTCCGGGCTTGTGCGCTGGTATAAGACTTGCCCCGCTTCTCGAGACGCGCTTCAGCCAGGTAGCGGTCTTCCAGGTCTTCGAGGTTTTCCTCAATGAGCTTGCTGGCGTAAAAAGTCTTGGTCCTCCCGGTCTCCTTCGCGAGCCGGTTCAGGCGTTTCTCGATGCCGGGTTTCAATCGGATGGAAAGCACGTTCAACTCCTTTGCGTATTCCTCACACGTGCACTATCTGTATGATATGTCATACGCACCTCACTGTAAAGAAGCAAGCACTTCGTCAAAGGAGTGAATCACTTCGCCGCCAGCGGCAGGCGCGACAGATGGCTTCGCGCGATCGCAAAGGAGGGAGTACATTCCGACAGCGCGCGCCGCCTGCACCTCTTTCACAGCATCGGAAATGAAGAGCACTCCGTCCGCGCCAAGTCCAAGCGAATCGGCGATTTTTTTGTAGCTCTCAGGGGCTTGTTTCGCGCCTGTGTTCGTATCGAAGTAATTCCGGATAAATTTTGTCAAGTCTCCAAACTGCGTTGTCTGGAAGAGGAGCCGCTGCGCCAGCACGCTGCCCGAAGAATAGATCGCGATTTCTCGCTTCTGCCGCCGCCAACGTTCAAACGCCCGCGGCACGTCTGGATAGACCTGTCCTTGCAATTCCCCGTTGGCATATCCGGCCTGCCAAATCATCCCTTGGAGTGCTTTGAGCGGCGTGCACTTGCTGTCTTTTTCTATCAACCACCGGCAATACGCTGCGGCGGACGAGATCTCCCCTTCCTGTTCTTCCTGGTTCCAATCCGGTGGACGGAAACCGCGTTTCGTATCCTCCTGTTGTTGATGGCATAGTTCTGCAACCAGAGTGCGAACTGCCTGGTCCTGAGAGTTTTCTCGAAGGAAAGAGTCTACTTTGCGGCTGGCATACGGAAAGAGAGTTTTCGTAACGAAATCGATGGGAGTTGTGGTGCCTTCGATGTCCAGGAGAAGGACGCGGATCGACGATTCAGCAGGCAGGTGCACGCCGCTTACTTCGTCACCGTCTGCGGCGGAATGTAGCGCGGGCCCAGGCAAACCGGCTCGTAATTTTTGTCCACCTTGCTATGCGTGTACTGCGGTGTCCATCCCGAGGTGTCTTGAAACAGCCGGATCGCCCGGATTCTTTTCTCTCCGCAAAGATCAAACCAGTGTAGCGTCCCGCGCGGAACTCGGATCAGGTCGCCCGCCTCCACTTCGATCGCAACCACGGGCCCACTTTGCGGATGGATGTGAAACAATCCCCTGCCCGCAACGATGTAGCGAACTTCATCCTCGTCGTGCCAATGTTCGATGCTGAATTTCGCCAGCATGGCGTCCAGGTTCGGGGTTTCCGGATTCACATCGATCACATCCACCGCTACGTAACCGCCACGCGCTTTCAGCCGGTCAATTTGGTCGCCGTAGGCATGTAGGATTTCTTCTGAAGAAGTGCTCGGCGGCACTTCCGCAACAGACTGCCAGCGCTCATACTCGATTCCGATGTTTCCGAGATAGCTCCGAATCTGCTCGGGTTCTTGTATCGTTCGATTTTCTTGCGGAATGCGAACAACAGCCACAGCACCCTCCAACAATCTCCAAATTTTATGTTGCGCGCGCAAACTCATGCGCCCGAATGACTACTTCCA
>Ga0210407_10004046_pt1 | contig 11669 bp, 10 predicted proteins | sample IncBWC27MmetaG_FD_150860 | JGI IMG/M metagenome (GOLD analysis project Ga0210407, IMG submission 150860) | Forest soil microbial communities from Barre Woods Harvard Forest LTER site, Petersham, Massachusetts, United States - Inc-BW-C-27-M | ecosystem: Environmental > Terrestrial > Soil >... | reverse complement strand
TTCGATCATCGAATCCCACGGTGGCCGTCTCTGGGCTGAGGCCAATAACGGACGCGGCGCTATATTTCGATTTACGCTGCCGCAACAAACACCGGAACGCGCATGAGTTCCCCAGCGCGCCAATCCGTATTCGTCATTGATGATGACCCGGATATACGTGCAGCGATGCGGCGCCTGCTCGGAACGGTCGGCCTACACGCAGAGTTGTTTGCGGCGGCGGAGGAATTCCTGCAGCAAAAGATGCCAGAGGTGCCGAGCTGCCTCGTTTTGGATCTACGGCTTCCCGGAATGAGCGGACTCGAGGTCCAACGCAGGTTGATCGAGGCAGGCGTAAAGATTCCTATCATTTTCATAACGGCCCACGGCGACATTCCTACGAGTGTGAGGGCCATGAAATCGGGAGCCGTAGAGTTTCTGACCAAGCCATTTCGCGATAAGGACCTTCTGGATGCCATCGAGCAAGCACTTCAACGCGACGAGAGAGCACGGCAGCAGCAGAATGAGATTGCCGCATTGCAAGAAAGGTACAGAAGCCTAACTGCCCGCGAGCGCGAGGTGATGGGACTTGTGGTTTCCGGTATGCAGACCAAGCAGATTGCTTGGAAACTCGGGACGAGAGAAATCACCGCTTCGGTGCATCGCGGACACGTAATGCATAAAATGCAGGCAGGTTCCCCGGCTGAGTTGGGCAGAATGGCAGAGAAGCTAAAGATCTCTGCGGAGAGTCATTCCCCGTCCTGAACGGACGCAGATGGTGTGTTGCAGCGGGCCCCCCTTCGCCACCCTGTGCCCGTACAGCACTTATAAGAAATCATAATTGCGCCATTCCTGACGGTGAGATAGGTTTTGGCCAGTATGGACGACTTGGCTAAGGCAAAGTTGGTCGCCGTAGTGGAGGACGACGAATCGGTCCGGCTCGCTCTGCGACTCCTATTGGAATCCGATGGGCTATCCGTAGCCACATTCGAGTCTGCCGAAGATTTTCTGAACTCGGCCGAGCGACCAGATGTTGCGTGCCTTATCGTGGATGTCCGGCTGCCCGGAATGTCGGGTCTGGAATTACAGGCCAAGCTGAACGCCCAACGTTGCAGAATATCCACCATCTTCATGACCGCGCATGGCGACGGCCAAATACGCATGCAGGCGATGCGTCAGGGCGCAGTGGAGTTTTTTACAAAGCCCTTCGACGACCAAGTTCTCCTCGATAGAGTCCAATCCGCTCTAGAGGGCTAAATCGGGGGAAGAGAGTGGTATTTCCAGGAGTTACGTTATGGCAGCCCCAACGTTGATTGATCTGGAGAACCGTGGGCGGAGTTTCGAGCAGATCATCGGTAGGAGTCCTGCTCTAAAGACGGTGCTCGAACAGGTGGAGCGCGTTGCTTGCACCGACTCCACAGTCCTCATTCAAGGAGAAACAGGGTCCGGGAAGGAGTTAATCGCGCACGCGATTCACAACGTCAGCCCGCGCTGCGGACGGCCTTTTATCAAGCTGAACTGTGCCGCCATCCCCTTCGACTTACTCGAAAGTGAGCTCTTTGGCCATGAGCGGGGCGCCTTCACCGGGGCGATAGCGCAGAAAACTGGCCGCTTCGAATTGGCCGATAAAGGAACCCTTTTTCTGGATGAAGTCGGCGACATACCACTTGCGTTGCAACCCAAGCTGCTTCGCGTCCTGCAGGAACAGGAATTTGAGCGTCTCGGAAGTGGCCGCACCCATCGCGTCGACGTGCGGCTGGTCGCGGCGACTCACCAGGACCTAGAACAAATGGTGAAGCGTAACCAATTTCGCAGCGACCTGTACTATCGCCTGAACGTATTTCCGATCACGCTGCCGCCCCTCCGTGAGCGACGCCAAGACATCCGCCCTCTGTTGGAGCACTACGTTGAAGTCTTCTCCAGCCGAATGGGTAAGCGCATAGACACTATTCCCGATGAATTCGTTAACGCTTTCGAGTCGTATTCCTGGCCGGGGAACGTTCGAGAGCTCCAGAACGTGATCGAACGCGCGGTAATACTTTCCAATGACGGCTTGCTTCCCAATCTTCTACGCCCGACTCGCGTCGGCTCGGTTGTGGGGTTTCCTGCGAGCAGAACGCTTAGGGAGTCGGAGCGCCTTTTGATTTTGGGAGCATTAGAAGCCACGGGATGGCTAGTCGGCGGACTGTATGGTGCAGCTGCGCGGTTAGGAATGAAGCGCACTACGCTAATCGCGAGGATGAAGAAGCACGGAATTCTTCGGCCCCCGGACGAGAACCGGGATCAAGCCTTCCTTGATGGTCCTCCGTCCCGCTCCCTGTAGATGCTTGCTGAGCGTATTTGACCACCGGTAAACCGAACGGAGTTTGGTACAGCGCGCTGCTCGCGGGAACGGATCTACAAATTTTGTAATTCATTCCCTGCATCTACTCTTTCTTCTTCCGTTGATCCTCTGGCTGATCGAACGGCAGCGCTCTCATCGCCGATTGATCGAGAGCAAGTGGCGTACCAGACGCACGACCACGCTGTTTGCTTCTATCTCGTTGGAATAGCGATGACCAGCTTCGCGCGGCCAACTATCACTTGAGCTCACGTGTCAGGTTCATGCCACTGTCTTCGCATGGCCCCCGCTTGGAGCTGGAATGTAGATGGACCAGCGCAGATATTAACTGTGATTTGCGGAGATGAATTACATGGCAGAGGAATTGCAAAAACCAGCACAGAGACATGCGAACGCTACCCCATCGTTGGCCTCCGGAAATGCCCAGCTCTCTTTTCAGGGCGGCAGCTCGACTCGTTCTGGCTGTTCTGCCGAGAACGGTGTTTTTTGCTGCGGGTTGCGGCAACCCGAAAGCGGCGCCCGCCATTCCTAGCCCCGATGTTGAAGTCGCCAGCGCACTTCAGAAAGCCCCGATGAGATACTGATTCTGTTTATCCCACCTTGCGTCCCGCGGAACAAGCTCGAAACGGATTGGGCCGCGAGCTGCGCCGAAGTCATTTTGCCAGCGATGCTCGGTTTGTGAGCGCGATTCGATCATCGGCCATGGACGCCGCTGCAAGCAGGCGCACGATGAGCACCACGTGGATTGGTATCCGGCGTGGCCGCTGCCCCGGTTGCGGGAAGACCTTCACCTTCCTGCCGTGGTTTTCGTTTCCTACACGCATTACAGCTTGCTGGCTCGCTGTCAATCATTGCGGCGATCGCTTTGTGGAGCACTGCTCCTGGAAGGAGGCCACAAGAGTGAGGAACCAAGGCGCCATTCGGTGCAATGTTTTGATGCGAGTGTCATGATTGCCTTGCAGGCGACGAGCCTTATGCGCTGACGCTCTCATTGCAAGTCCCTTAAATCTGGCCTATTTTCCCTTCAACACTCTGGAAGCTCGGTTGCTTCCACTCCCCGTACAGTATCCCGGGCCCAAAAAAAAAATACGGAGGGAGCCATGAAATTCCTGTCCTCGGCTCTGTTGGCGTTAGTTTTCGTTCCAGTTGAGTCGACATTGGGTCAAGAATCCACCCTAGACCGTCGAGCCCTAGAGTCCTCAACGTCAGGACTCGAGAAGACCGTGGCCGCCCAAAACTCGGACCCCCAAGATATTCTGAGCGGCTTCAAATCCTATTACATCAAGTCGGACACCATATACTTGCATCCAGACACACTTCTGAGGGAACTACAGAAACGAGGGGAGTTTTCCGCGTGGGAGCTGACGGCAACGGAAGACTCCAAGGCGGCGGACGTGGTCATCACGATTACGATGCCGTTTCTCACTTGGGAATGGAATTACCGGATGGTGTACGAGCCGACAGGCACCGTGCTCGGCACTGGTAAAGTCTCGGCAGCAGTGGAAAAGACTGCGGTTCCTCAACTAGCAGCGATGATCGTCAAGCGCATTCGAGAAGCGCGGCCATTGCCCACCTCCTTTCGAGAAATCGTAGAAACACAGCAGGCTCTCGCCAACTCGAGTCCTGAGAAAGGGAAATCCTGGAAGGTGAGGTACATGTCGGGACCGGCGTCGGGCATTGCCAAAGACACGCCGGTCACGCTTACTCTGAATCGTGAATGGATGACGGTCCGCAATTCAAAAACTCTTGTGTTCTGCGCCCCGGTTTCAAATTTGAGCGCGCTCGACTCTCGAACCGAGATGCACAAAGCGACAAAAGGCTGGGAAGATTTCTGGGATGCGTCGTTCGATAGGTACATGCAGGCTGGAGACGGCAAGGTACAAACCGCCGCTCCAATGGGCATCGCCTTTCCGTTCATCTTCGCCGGAGCCCTTCCAGTTGCCCTGGTAGGCGAAGGGGTTTTGGCACCGATAAAAATCACCGATCATTTCGTGAGCGTGTACTGGCTGGAAGACGGAGCCGTGAAACGCGCGGAGTTTCGCGCCACCACCGGCGACGCAAAGTCTCTTCTCGCCGAGTTGAATAGAGTCACAGGAAGAGAAGTGGAGGATCTGCAGCAATTATCCCAAGAACGGCTCAAGGTTATTGCAAAGCGGTTCGATGCGAGTCCTATCGTAGAAAACGACCGGCAAGTGAGTGTCGGCTGGCGTAAGCTCGCCCCTGGAGCGTATCGCTTGGTCGTCGTAACCCGCGAGAAGAATCTCGCTGAAGTCTACTTCTTCCCGGCGAACTTCCATGGTGGAAGTTTTGACGCCAACGATGTGGCAGCTCACGCCGTTGTCGAATTTGATCGTCGGAAAACCTCAGTGGAAAACAAAGCTGCCTCCTCCGTTTCCTATCGAGAGCAGAAGGGAACGGTAATGCTGGATCAGATTGAAACGAGCGAGCTGATTCTGCGCTTTACACCCATTCCATTCGGACTCGGCAAGTAGCCCATTCTGGGATGAAGGAGGACTCCATGCGTCGACAGAAGCGGATTTTCTGTTTTGGGCTGATGGGTTTGCTTGTGAAAAATGAAGAAAGATTGGCCAGTTAATTCACTCAATCACGCACGCTCCGGATCAGACAACTTAACGGCTTCTACCTATCCATTGTTGTATCGACGCTTTCTGGCGATGGACCGATCGCCAGCGAGCAGGTTCAATCTTGGATTGGCCCCTGCGGATTCGGACCCGCCAACTCTATCTAAGCTGGACGTCTAATTCAGGCGCATGTTCCTTCGGTAGCGGATGAAGTTGCAGGAAGGCGGCTGCGGCGTCGCGGGCACGTACCGCGATTTCGCGGGACGTCGGTCGCTCGACAACGCCGAGCAGCAGGCTGACCATCAAATCGCTCCAAAGCAGGCCGGCGAACTGCTCGGCAAGTTCGACAGGACGGCCCGTGAGCAGTCCGGACGCCTGGGCCTGGGCCATGATTTTACGCAAGGCGGCGCGGCTTGTCCCGCGTCCTATAGAGTTAAGCGCACGCGCCACTTCGGGGGCCTGGACCACCTCGGAGATTGCAAGTCGGAATACCGCAATGACCGTGGGGTCACTTATCTCCCGGACGAGCTTCGTCCCGAAAGAAGCCAGCACCTGCGCTAGGGCCTCGCGATCGCGCAGCACGGGCAGGTCAGCGGGCACGTCCAGCCGCTTGGCGCGCTCGCTGATACAAGCGATCAGCATCTCCTGTTTGTTGCCAATTAGTGCGTAAAGCTCTCGCTTCGAAACGCGCGCGCGCGTCGCGATCGAAAGCATGCTGGCGGCAGCGTAGCCGCTCTTCATGAACGCCGCAAAGGCCGCCTCGAGGATGCGCTCGCGCGCCGCGGTTCCGTCGTCGCCTCCCTGGCGGCGTTTTGACGTCGATGCCGTAGCCCTCATACTCTCCTTTGACGACGCTGGTACCGTATAGTACCACCATCTTAGTGAGTGTCCGCGCGCTTTGGAGTTTTTTTGCTCGAGGAGTAGCCTTTTCTCCTCGCGAGCGTCTAAACTAGTGTGTGGTACCCAACGGTACCTCAGCTTCTCGGCCATCTCTCCGGTGTTTGGTTCCTTGCTGGTTTATTCCTGTGCTGAAGAATGTTAAGAAATCTTTGCAGTAAGGGGGATCGGTTGTCTTTTCGCCAGATCAAAGAAATGGGCACCGGCACTTTCAGATCGACGATAGGCAACAAAGCAACGCCGGTTGGGCATTGCCATCTTGCAGAATCACTGACCAACGCGACACCCAACCTGCAGGAGACCAAACTAAGAATCGTGGCATGGTCATCGGCTTCTTGCACAATTCGCGGTGATTTCAATCCCCCGCGGAAACACGCCTGCATCAAACGGTCGTAGGCGGCGGGGTTCGTGTGGCGAGGAAACCAAACAAAGGGAACCCCAGTCAGGTCGCCCAGTCGGAGCCTAGTCTGTCTAGTCAGGGGGTGCCCTTTCGGCACGGCGAGCATCACCTTGTGTTGTGCAACAAGCCGATCTTCCAATTCTTTACCCAACGTGGTCATGTTAACCACGAAACCCGCGTCAAGTCTGCCGGACCGAGTGGCTTCCACTTGTGCGAGGGACAGCATGGGAATGGGTGTCAATTCAGCGCCCGGCTGTTTCTGTCTGAATCGGCGAAAAAACTCCGGAACGACCCCATGCCAAGAAATACTCTCAACAAATCCGACCCGAAGTGTTCCGGTCTTGCCGTTTGCCACGCGTTCGGCGCGGCGGGTAGCTTCCTGAACTTCCGCCAGAATTCGTCGTGCGTCTTCCAAAAATAACTTTCCTGCCGAGCTTAATTTAACGCCGCGCGGGAGTCGCTCGAACAAGTGAAACCCGATTTCTTTCTCGAGATCCTGTATTTGGCGGGAAAGCGCCGGCTGTGCGATGCGGAGCCGCTCTGCTGCTCGCCCGAAATGCTGCTCTTCTCCGACTCCGACAAAGTAACGCAAATGCCGTAACTCCATATTGATACCTCCAAGGCATCGAAAGTATAGCAATGACGTCTTGGACGTAGGAAACCTTCATCTCCTACGATAACGCGAGATGTTCCGGTAGCCAGCCGCCGCCGTGAGGAGGCCACTCATGAAGGCCCTCGTAGTGAACTCACTCGGTCGTGGCTTCGATTTTGAGGACGTAGACATCGCTGCGCCGATCGGACGCGAAGTCCTCGTCAACGTGCAAGCCGCCGGGCTGTGTCATACCGATCTGCTTTTCGCCACCCACAATATCGTTCCAATGCCGGCGGTGCTTGGACACGAGGTTGCAGGGATAGTGGCTGAATTGGGGCCGGACGTCGCGCACTTTCGTGTCGGAGATCACGTCGTAGGTTCTCTAGCGCAGTCGTGCGGAGCGTGCCCTCGATGTCTGTCAGGCCGCTCGTTCCAGTGCACCCACCCGGAATTGACGCTGCGCCGATCGTCCGATACCCCGCGCATAAGCCGCAATGGGACTGCCTTGTTTCAAGGGTTCGGGCTGGGCGGCTTCGCGGAACGCGCGCTCATCCATGAGAACCAACTCGCCGTTGTGCCCAAAGAGCTTCCGTTCCCGCAAGCTGCACTGCTCGGTTGCGGAGTTGTAACCGGCGCGGGTTCCGTCTTGAACACCGCAAACGTTGGCGCCGGGGACACGGTCGTGATCTTTGGTGCTGGAGGAGTTGGGCTCAATGCCGTTAGCGGCGCGCTCCTTGCTGGAGCGTCGAGGATCGTCGTCATCGACATCGAAGCGAAGCGACTCGACGAGGCTCTACGGTTCGGCGCCACCGACGTCATCGATTCCACGAAAACTAAGCCCATCGAGGCCGTCCGCGATCTTCTTCCGGGAGGAGCCGATCACATATTCGATTTCGTAGGCCTGAAGGTGGTCGCCGAGCAGGGACTCGCAATGCTCGGAGCCGGCGGTGGACTGTACCTGGTTGGCGTTGCGACACCCGATGTCGAAATCGGCGTGAATATCTTTAGTGCGATTGGCGGGCAAAAACGCGTTCAAGGTGTGAACTTCGGTTCCACTAATGCCAAGCACGACATTCCAATGTACGCAGACCTGTATCTGCAAGACCGGATGAACTTGAACGATCTGGTTTCGAAAAAGATCTCGCTGCGCGACGTGAATGACGGTTACTCGGCCATAAAGGACGGCTCGCTCACGCGCGTCGTCGTCACTTCGTTCTGACGGAGAAAATCATACAAGGAGACACACGATGGCAGCGAAGGAAGGAATCGCCAAGACAGACCCGATTAGGACAATTACTACGCACTACATCGACGGGGAACACGTTGAATCCCACGGCCGCGAAGTTATGGACATCATCAAACCGACCAACGGGCAACTGATCGGCCGCGTGACGCTGGGAGACGAGGAAGATACGCGACTCGCCATCGCCGCGGCTAGGCGCGCATATGCCACTTTTGGGCGGACGACGAAGGAAGAGCGCGCGAGCTATTTGGGGCAACTGCATGCAGCAGTCTCGGCGCGGGTCGACGATTTGACGGCCGTAATGGTTGAGGAGTATGGCGGCGTGGTTCAGTTCGCCAAGCCCCTCGTGGAGTCGGGAGCCGCTGCTTTCCTCGCCTCCCAGAAAGCGGTGCAAGAGATCCCGTGGACGCAAAGCTGGGGCAAGACGACGGTCACCCTAGAACCGGTGGGCGTGGCGGGCCTGATTACCGCTTGGAACGCGAATGCGCTGTTCATTTGCCTCAAGCTTGCATCGGCCGTAGGCGCTGGTTGTACGGTTGTCCTGAAGCCCAGTGAACTCAGCTCGATGCAGACGCAGGTGATGCTCGAATGTCTGCACGCCGCCAAACTCCCCAAGGGTGTCTGCAACGTCGTGAACGGCCGCGGAGATGTAGTGGGTGCCGAGCTCGTGCGGAATCCTGACGTGGCGAAGATTTCGTTCACGGGTTCGGTTGCCGTCGGCCAGGGAATTATGCGCGATGGCGCAGCAACGATGAAGCGGGTCACGCTCGAACTTGGAGGCAAGTCGCCGACCGTTTTGCTGGACGATGCCGCTCTCGACAAAGCGATTCCGGCGGCTCTCGTGTTGGCTTTTATGAACAGCGGACAAGCCTGCGCCGCGGGTACGCGCCTCTTGGTGCCGAAAAGCAAGCTCGAAGAGGTGAAGCGGGGCATACGAACTGCGATGCGAGCCTTTCCTGTCGGCGACCCTGCAGACCCTAAGACCGCCATTGGCCCCATGGTGTCGCAGAAACAGTACGAGCGTGTGCAGTCTTATATCCGCAAGGGCATTGAAGAAGGCGCTGAGGCTCTCGTCGGTGGAGAGGGTCGCCCCGAAGGCTTCGAAGCGGGTTACTTCCTGAAGCCAACTGTGTTTGTCAATGTGCGGAACGACATGGCGATCGCTCAAGAAGAGATTTTCGGTCCCGTTCTGTGTGTCATCGCCTACGACACCGAGGAAGACGCGATCCGGATCGCCAATGACTCCAAATACGGACTCCACGGTGCGGTGTTCGGGACTGATCTCAACCGAGTGCGTCGCGTGGCCTCACAAATACGCGCCGGTCGCGTGGTCATCAACGGAATGACCGATGATCCAAAGGCCCCTTGGGGAGGATTCAAGTACTCGGGCGTCGGCCGTGAATACGCCATGTATGGGATTGAAGCGTTTCTCGAAACCCGGGCAATTCTTGAAGTCTAAGGCGAACAGCTCATGAGCAAACACGTTAGCATTTCTCCCAGCGAAGCGGCCGACCGTCTCGCGATCCGCGAGTTGGTTGAGGCTTACGCGCATTGCGCCGATCGTCGCGATGCCAAAGGGCAGATGTCACTCTTTACTGCGGACACCCGCTTCGTGGTGTACATGAACGCTAAAGACCCGAAGCCTTCACAGGAACTGAATTCCCGCGAGGCGCTCGCGCCGGTGTTCGCGGATCTGAACAACTATGCCGCTACCATGCACTTCGTTGGACAGAGCACGATTCTCACACTGTCACCCGATAAAGGCACCGGCGAAGCGTATTGTCTAGCACATCACCTTACCATCGACGGTGGAAAGAGGAGCCTCATGGTCGCTGCGCTGCGCTATCAAGACACATTCGTGAAGCAAGACGGTGCATGGCTGTTTTCGGAAAGGTTACTGTTCGTAGACTGGACCGAAGAGCACATTCTGTGACAGCAACGACGGACAAAGTGGCTTCGGGTGCGTCGATGAGTGTTCCTACTCTCGCGCAAAAGCGTCTTGTCATGGCGGGCGCGAGTGGAATGGTCGGCCGATACGCCCTTCACTACGCACTCGAGAATTCCGCCGTCAAGAGCGTGACGTCAATTGGACGCAAGAAGCTCGGCCTTTCGCATCCCAAGCTGAAAGAAGTTCTGCATCAAAACTTCGCAGACTGCTCTGCACTGGCGGACACGCTCGCGGATCAACACGCAGCGGTTTTTTGCCTGGGAGCATATACCGGGGCGGTGGCGGACGCGGAGTTCCGCATGGTCACCGTAAACTACCCGGTGGAGTTCGCGCGAGTGCTCCGAAGCAGCAGCCCCGGCGCCGCGTTCTCGTTCTTGAGTGGGAATGGCGCGGACCCGACGGGACGAAGTCGGTTGGCTTTCGCACGTTATAAAGGAGAGGCCGAGAACGCGCTCCTTGCGGCGGGATTCCCTCACATTTATATCTTCCGGCCAGCGTACATCTACCCCGTGGAACCGCGGAAGGAACCGAACTTAAGCTACCGCCTGCTGCGCGCGATCTACCCGGCGTTTCGGATGCTATTCCCTAACCATGTGATTCGGGCCGACGACCTAGCCCGGGCCATGGTGAGTGCCGTGGTAAGCGAAACAGGACAGCGCGAGGGCCCGGTTTTCGAGAATCGCGACATCCGAGCGATGGTCAAGGGCCTTCAACCTCGACGGCCGTGAGTGGGCGAGAGATCGCGGGTTCGAATTGGAGGTACCTGCTCTGATCGAACACTCGGGCGCGAGCGCGTGGAGGCACGACGCCTTAGCCGACGATATTTCCCTCGTCGTTACAGAAGTCTTACGCCTTCAAGGTGAAGCGTCCGCCTACTCCTCGTTCGCAGCTTGCAACGCAAAAGCCGTCTTTGGCTTAACTTGCGCCGGTGCTCCTGTTCACCCGTGGGTGAGGGCTCCACGATCCAACACGAACCCGCTGCACTGTCAACACATTGACAGTGGCAATTGCACGTCATGCACAAACACATTCTCTCCCTCAACAGTCCTAGCTATCCAATGATTTATCGCAGTGGCCGGAGATTGCCATGGAACTGCGCTTGCATTGTTGACGTAGAGCTCGCGCACGCGCGTGGCCGTCACTTCGTTTTGACGGAGATTCTCACACAAGGAGAAAACGCGATGAAAGCAATCATGAAGACCGAGAAGATTAAAACGATCACGACGCACTACATCGATGGAGCATTCGCTGAATCCCATGGCCGCGAGGTCATGGACGTCATCAAGCCGACCAACGGGCAACTGATCGGCCGCGTCATGCTGGGAGACCAGGAAGATACGCGGCGCGCTATTGCCGCGGCTAAGCGCGCATTCGCCAGTTTCGGGCGGACAACAAAGGACGAGCGGTCGCGTTACTTGCGCCAGCTACATATGGCTGTCTCAGCCCGAATCGACGACTTAACGGCTGTCATGATTGAGGAGTACGGCGGAGTCGCCCGGTTCGCACGGCTTATTGTGGAGTCGGGCGTCAACGCCTTCGCAGCGGCCGAGAGCGCACTGCAAGAGCTGCCGTTGCGAAAAAGCTGGGGCAAGACGACAGTCACCCTGGAGCCTGTCGGAGTGGCCGGTCTGATTACTGCCTGGAACGCGAACGCGCTGTTCATTTGCCTCCAGCTGGCATCGGCCGTGGC
>Ga0210407_10004042_pt1 | contig 11678 bp, 9 predicted proteins | sample IncBWC27MmetaG_FD_150860 | JGI IMG/M metagenome (GOLD analysis project Ga0210407, IMG submission 150860) | Forest soil microbial communities from Barre Woods Harvard Forest LTER site, Petersham, Massachusetts, United States - Inc-BW-C-27-M | ecosystem: Environmental > Terrestrial > Soil >... | reverse complement strand
ACACTTCCGGATCGTCAAAGACGCGACTCCGCGGCGAGCGCGGATCCGCCGCCGAGAACCCGTTGCGATGGGTCAGCGGATTCCCGTGCTCATCAGCCGATTCGTTAGGCGGCGTCAACCGACACCATCCAACAGTGGTCTCCCCGTAGACCTTCAACCCGTCGAGTTCACTACTCATCGAAGCTAGGAATTAATCGACACAAAGCATTCCAGTCAAACCACGGTATCGCCGGCGAAGGTTTAATCCTCCGGCAGACCTAGAGCAAAAATACCGTCCTCGGGATTTTGCGCTTGAATGGTATGGACACCAGGTGCAGGGGTCACCCCTGCCGCCAGCCGAGCAGGCGTGACTAGGATTCCTACGTCGCTGCCTTCCAGCGGATCTTCACACCTCTCACCACTTCCGCATAAAATCCCCCCATGTCACTCACCGGCAAAACCGTAGTCATCATCGGCGGCAGCTCGGGTATCGGACTCGCCACCGCCAGCGCCGCACTAACCCAGCACGCCGAGGTAATCATCACCGGCCGCTCCCGTGATCGCCTCGATTCCGCCGTGCGCGAACTCGGCGCGAAGGTGCGCGCAATCGCCCTCGACTCCTCCGACGAAGCAGGCACGCGCGCGATGTTCGCCGAAATCGATCGCGTCGATCACATTTTCGTAAGCGCCGGCGGAGTCACCCCCGACGCAGGCCTCAGCGTCGACATTGCCGCGATGCGCCCCGCGATCGACGTCCGCCTCTGGGGCGCGATCTACGCCGCGAAATACGCCCGCCCCAAGATGACCTCCAGCGGCTCGATCACCTTCATGTCCGGAACTTCCGCCTTCCGCCCGATACCAGGCGCGGCAGTCGGCACCGCGTCATGCGCCGCAGTCGAAGGACTAGCGCGCTCGCTAGCCGTCGATTTCGCCCCCATCCGTGTAAACGCAATCCGCCCCGGCCTAATCGACACCCCGCTAATCGACACCTTCATGGGCGAGCGCAAAGACGCGCTAGTAGCCACCTACACAAAACGCATCCCGCTAAAACGGATGGGCCGCGCCGAAGAGGTCGCCGACGCCGTCTTATTCCTAATGAAAAACGAATACGTGAACGGCACAACGTTGGTGATCGACGGCGCCGCCTCCCTGGTCTAAAAAAATTCCGAAAAATAGCCTCTCCCTGACAGGGAGAGGCCGACGCATCCAGCGGCGGGTGAGGGACCTCGTGCGGCGCAATTGTCCGTCGCGCCGCACATTCAAGTCGCTCGCTGAATCTGCGCAAACTCAGCATTCACCCGCATGCTCTCCTTACGGACCTCACGCGACAGCCGCGCCGTCCGCTCGGCGCGAGCGCGAGCCTCAACCTCTCGATTCATCCGCTCAATCGCGCGCCGAACATATTCCGCCCGCGGAATCTTAACCGCCCGCGCGCACCGGTCGCTGGATTCGAGCAACTCCTCGGACAGCTTCAACGATATTGATTCCATAAGACTCGCCTCAAACATCTGGGCTAGATAGTTTTTGCTCTCGAGCACGCACCATCAACCCTCGAAGAGGTGCACCGCGCAGGTCTTCGCTTTCAGGCGACCGAGAGCAAAATGGCGTTCGCGCCATTTTGCGCTTGAATGGACGGTGGGTGCAGGGGTCACCCCTGCCGCCCCGCGCGCAGCGGTCTGGGTCCGTGTGCTATGGACTTTACTACTGTGGTAGTGTATCCTTAATTCTATGTGTCGAACCCGCCCAACTTCACCCACCTTCTTCAATTGAATTACCCAGACACCAAAACCCGACCCGAAAATCGCTCGAACGAACTCCCCAAGATGGCAACTGCCGGCGGAGTTGCGGCGCCTGCCGCGGGCTCCCGGTCAGCTCTTGTACTGGCCTACGATCGCATAGAACGGCAGGCTGATTGTCGCCTGATCCGGGTCGTCGGTCTTGATCGTCAATTGCCCGCGCAGCTGGCCGTCGGGGGTGCCGCGCCGGAGCATCACGGTCAGCTTGTATTCTTTGCCGTCCGTCACCGGCTCCGCCGACGCGGTCACGGCGGGGCTGCTGCTCTTCACGTCGAGCACTTTCACCGGATGGGCGCCGGCGTTGCTCAGCTTGACCAACCGGATGATGTCCTGTCCGCGCGGCACGATTCCGAACGACACCTGCATCGGATCGACATTCAAGTCGCCGGTGACGGTGCCGAACACATCGACATTCAGCGGCACCCGATTGGTCGTCACTTTGATCGAATCGTCGAACGCACCGAGCGGCATCGTCTTCAGCAACGAGACCTTGAGCACCGCGCCCGGCTTTCCGTCGGGGCGCTTTTCCTGCACGACTTTGATCGACGAGTTGGAGTTGCTGATCGGGCCGACCTGAAACGGTCCCCCGCGGCCAAGCAGATCGCTGATCACGATCTCCTTGGTGCCTTCGCTGCCTCTGCGCACGGAGCCGAACGAGACTTCGCTCGGCGAAGCTTCCACCTGCTTCTTGATGATCCCCTGCATCGTCATCGCGACTTGCGGATTATTGGGATCGTTGGTGGACGCCATGATCGTGCGGACCTGATGACCCTTCTGAAAGCGGGTGTCGAAGGCCACCGCAATTTCGCTGAAGTCGCCGGGAGCAACATGAGACTTCGAGGGAGTGCCGGTGGTACATCCGCACGAGGTCTTGACCCCGCGGATTTCCAGGTAACCCTCGCCGGTGTTCTTGATCTTGAAAACGTGATTGACCATCGTACCTTCGAGCGCGTCGCCGAAGTCGTAAAGCGGACCGCCCTCGATAACCGCCTTGGGCGCGTGGCCCGCGGGCGCGGAGTTGGCGCCGGGAATCATCGGGTTCAATCCGTCTTCCGCAAAAGCCGCGACTGCGAGAGGCATCGCGGCAAACACAGCTACTATCAATGCGGTAGTTAGTCGTCTCATTTGTTTAAACTGATTACACCTTTTCGAATCGGGATCGGGCGCGTGCGAGATTGGGCGCGTGCTCGCCACCATCATTATCAAGCATGGCGCGGAGCGTTGCGGTCAAGAGGCTTTGCTAACCGGCGCTACGGCCGGACGGGCTTCGACCGGCGGCGGTTCATAGCGGCGCAGAAAGTCGGTCGAGACTTCGCCGCGATTGAAATCGGGATCGTGCAGAATCTTCAGATGCAGCGGGATGTTGGTCTTGATTCCGTCGATCACGTACTCGCGCAGCGCCGCCTTGGCGCGCGCGATCACCTCGGCGCGAGTCTCCGCGTGGACGATCAGTTTTGCGATCAGCGGGTCGTACTGCACGGGCACGCGATAACCGTCGTAGAGCGCGGTCTCGACCCGCACTCCGAGCCCGCCGGGCGTATGATGGTTGCTCACAACTCCGGGCGATGGAATGCCGCGCTCGGGATCCTCGGCGTAAATGCGGAATTCCATCGAGGCGCCGGTGAACGTCACCTGCCGCTGCTTCAAGGCCAGCGGCTGGCCCATCGCCATCCGGATACTCTCCTTCACCAGGTCGACGCCGGTGACCATCTCGGTCACGCCGTGCTCGACCTGGATCCGGGTGTTCATTTCGATGAAGTAGAACTCGCCGCCGGGCGCGAGCAGGAACTCGACGGTGCCGACGTTCGAATAGCCGACGACGTCAGCCGCGCGGACCGCAGCCTTGCCCATCTTGTCGCGCAGCCGCGCGGTGAGAATCGGGCACGGCGTCTCCTCGATCACCTTCTGATGGCGCCGCTGAATCGAACAGTCGCGTTCGCCAAGATGAATCGCATTGCGATTGTTGTCGGCAAGAATCTGAAACTCAACGTGGCGCGCGCGTTCGAGATATTTCTCGAGATACATCTTGCGCGAGCTGAACGACGCCTCGGACTCGCCCTGCGCGAGCGAGAACAGGCGCGCGAGCTCGTTAGCGTCGCGCACGATGCGCATCCCTTTGCCGCCTCCGCCCGCCGCAGCCTTGATCAGCACCGGGTATCCGAGCCGCTTGGCGTCGATCTGCGCCTCGCGAAGTTCAGTGACGCCGGTGCCCTCGCTGCCGGGCAGCACGGGGACTCCGGCGCGCTTCATGATTCGGCGCGCGCGCGGCTTGTCGCCCATCAATCTTATGTGACGCGCGCGCGGACCGACAAAGTTCAAACCCGAGCGCTGGCAAGCTTCCGCGAAGTCGCCGTTCTCGGACAGGAAGCCGTAGCCGGGATGCACCGCGTCGGCGCCGAAGGTCGTCGCGGCGCTAAGAATCGCGGGGATGTTGAGATAGCTGTCTTCCGCGGCGGGCGGGCCGATGCATACAGACTCGTCGGCCATGCGGACGTGCAGCGCGTCTTTATCAGCAGTAGAAAAAACCGCGACCGTCGAGATTCCAAGCTCGCGGCACGCACGGATAATGCGGATGGCGATGGTGCCGCGATTCGCTACCAGCAGTTTCTTGAACATCGGACTTTCTCTTGCGATTTCTCGCTTACGCTACTTCGATAATCATCAACGGTTGGCCGTATTCGATCGGGTTGCCGTTCTCGGCAAGGATCCGGATCACGCGGCCGGCCGCGGGCGATTCGATCTCGTTCATCATCTTCATCGCCTCGATTATGCAAAGCGGCTGACCCTTGCGAATCGAGCTTCCTTCCTCGACGAATGGAGCCGCGTCGGGCGATGCGGCCCGATAGAACGTGCCGACCATCGGACTTTCGATCAACTTCTGATTCGGCTCGAGATCGATTTTGCCGGCGGCCTTCGCGCCGTCTTCGGTGGTCGCCTCGACGTGCCGCGTCGCCATCTTGATCGGCGTGGCGACTCGCACCGACGGGGCGTCGGCCTCGTCGATCGACGCGCGCGCGCCGCCGCGCACCAGCCGGACCTTGCCCTTCTTGTCCTCTATCTCAAGTTCAACCAGCCCATAGTCGCGCATGAGAACAAGCAGGGTTTTGATTTCGCGAACTTCCATCTGGTCTCCATGCTTTCTGAGGACGGTGGATCGGCGCGGCGCAGGGTCGCTGTTTGACATTTGCCTAGTCGCTCCGTTTCCGCGCGGATTCGACGAGCGTGCGCGCGGCGCGGAGCGCGAGGCTGTAGCTCTCCGCGCCGAAGCCCATGATCCGGCCGTGCGCCACATCCGCAATTGTCGAGTGATGACGAAACGCTTCGCGCCGATACACGTTGGACAGGTGGACCTCGATTACCGGGATATCAACGGCGAGGATCGCGTCGCGAATCGCGACGCTGGTGTGCGTGTACGCGCCGGGATTCAACAGCAATACGTCGGTCTTGCCGCGCGCCTTCTGGATTCGATCGACAATCGCGCCCTCGCTATTCGACTGGAACGTTTCGACTTTCATTTCCAGCTCGCGTCCCAATTCTTTGAGTTCCTTGTCGATATCGCCCAGGCGGGTGCGGCCATAAACTTCGAGCTCGCGTTCTCCGAGCAAGTTGAGGTTGGGTCCATGAATCACGAGCACCGCGATCGGATTGCTCGCGCCATCTTGCTTCGCCGATTGCGAGCCAATCGCCCTCTTCACCATCCGCACACTGCTCCTAGTGGTCATTGAACCGCACCGGTAATCCGACTGCAAGCGGGCCGGTAGACGCGCGTCCACCGGTCAGTCATCGGCAGAATCGTCGTCTTCGCGCGATTTAACGACGTTCTGATAAACTTCGCGACGGCCGCGGCCAGTCAGCTTCGCCACGACTGCGCTGGCTTGCTTGAGGCTGAGGCCGGCGTCGCGGAGAGCCTGGACGGCGATTGGAACTTCAACTGTGACGGGCGCAACGTCGCTCGGCGTCGGTGTCGCGCTCGCTCCTTCGACAATGATAGTAACTTCGCCGAGTGCTGGGTTCGCGCGAAAACGGCGTTCGAGATCGACCAGCGTCCCGCGAATCGTTTCCTCGTAGGTCTTGGAAATTTCGCGGACAATCGCGGCGGGCCTCGAATCGCCGAAGGCGGTCGCCATCGCGGCGAGGGTATCGGCGAGGCGGCGCGAGGCCTCATAGAAAATCATGGTGCGCGGCTCTACGCGAAGGTCGTCGAGCGCGCGGCGGCGCGATGCGTCCTTGGCGGGGAGAAATCCCTCGAAGGTAAATCGATCGGTGGGAAGACCCGAAACGGAAAGCGCGGCAATCGCGGCCGAGGCTCCCGGAATCGCGACGACCCGGATGCCGGCCTCGAGCGCGGCGCGCACCACACGAAAGCCGGGGTCAGAGATCGCGGGAGTGCCGGCGTCGGTGACGAGCGCGATCTTCTCGCCGGCGCCGAGGCGATCGATAAGTTCAGGCACGCGGCGTTCCTCGTTATGCTCGAAGTAGCTGATGGTCGGAGTGCGAATCTGGTGGCTCGCAAGCATCTGGCCGGTGCGCCGGGTATCTTCGCACGCGATCAAATCCGCGTCTGCCAGAGTGCGAATCGCACGAGCGGAAATGTCGTCGGGATTTCCAATCGGCGTCGCGACTACGTAGAGCACTCCGGGCTCGGGAGTTTGTTTATTTGTGGCGCGGGACATTAGGGATTAAAATTGAAGTGATAGTGGCATCTCTTGCGGAACACCTTCGAGCGGAGTTGGAGATCTGGGATAAAAAAACTTATTCCGAGCTGCTCGCGATCGAGTATCCTCACACATACGAGCGAGGTGTCGATGGCGCTCCGGACTGGTATCAGGTCGAAGTCGACCTCCTGGAGCACAATGACGACTATGTACACGTGTTGGTCTCAGTCGACGACGGTGGCTGGAGTGCGTTTTGTCCAACGTCATATAGTCTAATAGCGTACGCAGATGGGAGATCTTCGAACTAGAATCGAGCAGATAGTCACTATAGCCAGTGGAGCGAACGCGCGTGGCTGAAGGTAAAGCGACTCTACTCATTTCATGCATCGATCGGGCGGGTATCATAGCCCGCGTGGCCGGCCATCTGTTCGACCTGGGCTGCAATATTATCACGTCCGACCAATACTCCGACGAGGAAGACGGGCACTTCTTCTGGCGAATCCACTTCGAGAGCCTACGTCAGCCGATCGGTGAGCTGTCGAAGGAACTCGATGCGTCGATGCCCTCGCTGATGAAGTGGGAGCGGCTCACGTGGCATCTGTTCGACGCGGCGAAGCGGGACCGGGTGGTCATCATGGTTTCGCGGCTGCCGCACTGCATGATGGACCTGCTGAGCCGGCACCACTTTGGCGAACTGGACGGAGACGTGGTGGGCATAGTCAGCAATCATCCGGATGTGGAATCGCTCGCGCGTCCGTTCGAAGTACCGTTCACGGTGATTCCGGTTTTGAAGGATCGAAAGACGGAAGCCGAAGCCGCGCTGCTGAAGAGGCTGGGCGATCTCAACGCAGATACGGTCGTCCTCGCGCGGTACATGCAGGTGCTATCTGGGGACTTTTTGAGGAAGTGGAACAAGCCGATCGTCAATATTCATCACAGTTTCCTGCCCGCGTTTGCGGGCCAGCGGCCGCATAAGCAGGCGCATGACCGGGGCGTGAAACTGATCGGCGCGACGGCTCACTACGTGACGGAGGAACTCGACGCGGGACCGATCATCGCGCAGGCGACGGCGGCAATGACTCATCGCGACACCGTCGCCGACCTCGCCCGCAAGGGCAAGGACCTCGAAGTGATGGTGCTGGCGAAAGCGGTCCGCGCGCACCTCAAGAAGCAGGTGCTGCTCCATCACAATCGCACGATCGTCTTCGAATGAGGTTCGTCGTTCGGGATTACGTCGGGCCGGTGAAGAAATTGAGCGAGCGATTCGCGAACGAGATGATCGGCGCCCAGTAGAGTCCGAACGCGATCGTCGCGCACGCAAGCACACCCATCAGGCCGTAAGTCCATGCTTCGAAGCGGACAGTGCCTTCGTCGCCCTTGGGCTGCTCGAAGAACATTATCCGGATCGGCTTCAAGTAGTAATACAGCGACACTACCGAATTGAGTATTCCGACAATAGCCAGTATGTAGAACTGGCCGCGAATTACGGCCGCGAATAGATAAAACTTGCCGATGAAACCAATAGTCAAGGGAATGCCAGTCAGCGAGAAGAGAAAGATAGTCAGTGCGACCGCCGGTACGATGCCGCCGCGCCACGCGAGGCCGCGATAGGCGTCGACATCCTCGCGCCCAGTCGAGTTGGAAACGATCATGACGACCAGGAAGGCGCCCGCGTCCATTACATAGTACGCGAACAGGTAAAATAGCATCGCGCGGATGCCGTCGTTGGAGAGAACGACGAACCCCATTAGTGCGTATCCCGCCTGCGCGATGCTGGAATACGCCAGGAGGCGTTTCATGTTGGTTTGCTGAAGCGCGGCCAGGTTTCCGAGCGTCATCGTGATTATGCAGACGAATAGCAACAACTGCGGCCAATCGACGCCGGCAAGCGCGGTCCAGCTTCCACCCGCGGCGAGATGCGAAATCGCCGGGAAGAAAAAGCGCGTCAGCAATGCAAAGCCGGCGGCCTTCGAGCCGATCGCGAGAAATGTGGTGATCGGAATCGGCGCGCCGGTGTAAACGTCGGGCGTCCACATGTGAAACGGCACCGACGAAATCTTGTAACCCATACCGGTCAGGATCAGCACCAGTGAAATGAAAACAGTGAGCACCGGAAGATGGCCGGGCGTCGATAGCGCCGCGTTAATCACCGTGAAATCGAGCGAGCCGGTGAGTCCGAAGATCCAGCTCATCCCGTAAATCATGGTGCCCGACGCGACGCCGCCGTAAATTAAGTACTTCAGCGCGGCCTCGAGCGAGCGGCGATTGTGACGCAGGAACCCGGTCAGGATGTAGGAGGTCAGGCTGACGAACTCGAGCGCGAGATACGCCATCAGCAGGTTCGCCGATTCCGCCATGAGGAACATCGCGAATGTGCTCGCGAGCAAAATCGCGTAGTACTCGCCCTGATCGCAGTGCCTCACTTCCTCCGAGCCTATCGACATCCAGACGGCAACGACCGTTGCCAGCGCGATCAGTGCGCGAAAATAAATCGCAAACGAATCGAAAACCAGCATTCGATGGAACAGCCAGGCGCCCGAGAGCACCGGCTCGAGTCCGATAGCCATGAGCGACGCGGCAGCGGTGATCAACGCGAGAGCGCCGAGACGCATCTTGTCGCGGACGATCAGATCGATGATCACGATTGCGAGAATACCCGCCACCAGGATCAGTTCCGGGATGAAGTGAGCGAGGCTCGCGAAGTTTCCGAGGTCCATCTGGTTTTGTCCGGGGAAGCTCAGCGAACCATCGCGACCGCTGCGCTGGAACTCGACAGGACGACCTCGTTGACGTGCACAAGCGTAGTGTTGAGCAGGCCGAGGACCGCGTGGGGATAGACTCCGAGTATCAAAACGATGATGCCGAGCGGGACGAGCGTGAACGCCTCACGCAGGCTCAGATCGGAAAAGCCATTGTACTTTTCGTTCAGCGGGCCGAGGTAGATTCGCTGGAACGTCCAAAGCAAGTAGGCGGCGGTCAGAATCGCGGTTGCGGCGGCGAACACGGTCATTAGAGGATGCGTCTGCCATGCGCCGAGCAGTACCAGCACCTCGGATATAAACGCGGACATGCCGGGCAGACCCATACCGGCGAAGAAAGCGAACCCGGTGATGGCGGTATAGATCGGCATCTGCTGCGCCAGCCCGCCGAAGCCGTTTATTTCGCGATGATGGGCGCGATCGTAGATCACGCCGACCAGGATGAAGAGCATCGCCGTGATCGTGCCGTGATTGAACATCTGGAGCACGGCGCCGTTGATTCCGGCCGCGGTGAACGACGCCAGCCCGAGCATCACATAACCCATGTGGCTAATCGATGAGTATGCAATCAACTTCTTATAGTCAGTCTGCGCCATCGCGCACATCGCGCCATATACTATGTTGATAGTCCCGATGACACCGAGAAATAGCGGCGCGAGCTGAAAACTGGCTAATGGCAGTACCGAGAAATTGACGCGCAGAATACCGTAAGTGCCCATCTTCAGCAGCACGCCCGCGAGGATAACCGAGATAGCGGTGGGCGCTTCGACGTGCGCGTCCGGCAGCCAGGTATGAAACGGGAAAGCGGGAATCTTGATTGCGAAGCCGATGAACAGGGCAATCCATGCTACGCGCTGAAATCCAACTGAGTAATGGCTGGAATTCGCGGCGAGCTCAGTCAAATCGAAGGTCGGAGTCGCTCCATAGTAGTACAACCCGAGCATCGCAAGCAGAATGAGTACCGAGCCGAGCAGCGTGTAGAGAAAAAACTTTATTGCCGCATACTCACGGCGCGGGCCGCCCCAGATGCCGATGAGAAAGTACATCGGCAGTAGCATCACTTCCCAAAAAATATAAAAGAGAAAGAAATCGAGCGATACGAAGACGCCCATCATGCCCGTGTCGAGCATCAGGAGCATCGCGTAGTAGCCTTTTTCCGCGCGATTGATCCCGAAGCTGGCGAAGACCGAAACGAACATGATGATCGCCGTCAGCAGCACCATCGAGATGCTGATACCGTCGACGCCCATGAAGTAGTTGATGTGGTATGACGGCATCCATGACGCTTTCTCGGCGAACTGAACCGCGGTGGTAGTAGTGTCGAAGTTCTCGTACAGGTACAGCGCGATCGCGAGCTGCGGCACGGTGGCCGCAGCGGCAATCCACTTGAAGGTGACTTTGGAGGCGTCGGGCATCGCGAGGATCAGCACCATCCCGGCGATGGGAACGAAAGTTATCAGCGTAAGCAGGTGACTCATCTAGGTTTCGCTCTTCTCATTTGGGTCATGCCCGTGCCATCGCGCGGACGAGCAATATCAGCATCACCGCGGCCAGCATTCCGTACAGGTAACCGTTGATCGAACCAGTCTGGAGCCTGCGCAGCCTGCCGCCAACGTCGAGGGTCAGGTTGGAGGCAAAATTGACAAGGCCGTCGACAATGTATTTGTCGAATAGTCCCGACATCCAGGCGAGAAAGACAGTAATCGTCGCCGCGAAGTTCACGACGCCGTCGATAATGTTGGAATCGAACCAGGCAAACGCGCGCGTCGCGAACATGTACGGTTGTACGATCGCACGATCGTAAAGTTCATCGACATAGTATTTGTTGTATACCCATTGGTAGGGCACGCCGCCAAGCATCTGACTATAGCGCGCGGGATCCAACTTATTCTGACGGTACATCAAATCAGCAAGGTACCAACCGGCGACAACAACTATGAATGTGACAATTGCGAATGCGAATTCGATGCCGTGGTTGTGAATTCCAGCCCCGGCTAGCTGGCGCGTCACATCAGAACTGAATATCGGGCCCAGGAATTCCTCGAACGGTTTGAACGAGACCAAGAATTCAGGCCACTTGAACCATCCGCCGATGACTGAAAGGGAGCCCAGTACGATGAGCACGTACGCCATCGACGGCGGCGATTCGTGCAGGTGATGTTCCTGCTCGTGCGTGCCGCGGAACTCGCCGAAGAAAGTCATGTACACCTGGCGCGACATGTAGAAGACGGTGAATCCGGCGCCCAGCAGCAAGAACGCCCACACGACGAAATGTCCGTGCGAGAACGCCTGCCAGATGATCTCGTCCTTGGAAAAGAACCCGGCGAAGGGAAAAATGCCGCAGAGCGCGAAGGTCGCAGCCACGAAGGTCCAGAAGGTGATCGGCATCTTGTGCCGCAAACCGCCCATCTTGCGCATGTCCTGTTCGCCGCCCATCGCGTGGATAACCGAGCCGCTGCCGAGGAACAAGCACGCTTTGAAAAACGCAT
>Ga0210407_10004041_pt1 | contig 11680 bp, 8 predicted proteins | sample IncBWC27MmetaG_FD_150860 | JGI IMG/M metagenome (GOLD analysis project Ga0210407, IMG submission 150860) | Forest soil microbial communities from Barre Woods Harvard Forest LTER site, Petersham, Massachusetts, United States - Inc-BW-C-27-M | ecosystem: Environmental > Terrestrial > Soil >... | reverse complement strand
TTTTCGGAGAGCAGGTCTCAGGTGTCAGGTCTCAGGTCTCAGGAAAAGCAGGTCCTTCGCTCCGCTCAGGATGACGGCCGTCAGCAGTCAGCACTCAGCAGTCAGCAAATGCAGATCCCTCGCTCCGCTCGGGATGACAAGAAGGGTGGGGGTTCCGCTCAGGATGACGATTCTGTGGAGCTCGCAGCTCCCAGCTCGCAGCCCGCGGCCATCTATTCCAAATTCCGCAATCGCGTGATGTTTCCTATCTGTAATGAACAGGGCAAGGTGATTGCCTTTACGGGACGCACGCTTTCTGCTTCTACGGACGAGAAGGCGGGACCGAAATATCTGAATTCTCCGGAGACTCCGATTTACTCGAAGTCGCGGGTGCTGTTCAATCTGGACAATGCCAAGGAGTGGATTCGCAAAGAGTACGCAATTCTGGTCGAAGGTCAAATGGACTGTATCTCCGTTTATGCTGCTGGGTTCCACAACGTGATCGCCAGCTCCGGCACGGCCTTCACTGAACTCCAAGCCAAGCTGCTAGGCCGGTTCTCCAAAAACATTATCGTCAACTTCGATCCCGACACAGCCGGAGCCCGCGCCACGGAGCGGACACTCGCGTTGCTGGTAGAAGAGGAATTCGACATCAGGGTGCTAACGCTGGAGACTGGATTCGATCCCGATCTGTTCATACGGCGCAAGGGCAAGGATGCTTATGCCGCGGCGCTCAAGCACTCGCAGAAATATTTTGATTATCTGATCGATCGGGCGCGCGCGATGTTTCCGGGGCGGAACTCGGAGAGCAAGGTCAAGGCCGTCAACCATCTTCTTCCGCACATTCAGCGGGTGCCGAACCGCATTGTGCGCGATGGACTGGCGCTCGAAATTTCGCAGAAGCTGGGAATTGATTCCGCGGTGCTGCGCCAGGAATTGAAGCATGTCGCCAGTACTCGCTCGGCCACCCAGGTTAAAGCCTCGGCTGAGGCGCAGGTGACCGGTGCGGAGCGCGTGCTGATCCGGGCGCTGGCTTCGGCCACGCAGATGCAGGCTGGGGGAGAGCGGAGTTCGGCTCGCGAGGGAACGGACGAGGAATTCGATCCGGCGCGGCAGGCGCAATATGCACTGCAAACGGAGCAGCTGTATGAGGGGCTGGGCTCGCAGTCGCTGATGGAGGCTTTGCTGGAGGCGGGAACGGAGACGGCGGACGTTATGGCGCTGCCGAAGACGGAGGAAGACCGGCGGCTGCTGGCGTCGATCCTGATGAACGAAGAGGAAGATTTGACGCCTGAAACCGTGGAGGGGGCGGTGCGGGCTTTGCGGAGGATTTATCTGCGGCGGCGGCTGGAGGAAGTGCAGGGGGCATTGCAGCGTCCGGGGCTCCCGCTGGAGGAAAGACAGGCGCTTTTGCAGGAAAAGGTGCGTTTGAAGCGGGCTTTGATGGATCCGGGACTGGCGGAGGCGGCTGGCCGGGCGTCGTGAAATCATCAGTGGAGTGCCGGGGCATCCTCGCCTGGCTTCGGTTCAACTTTGACGGGTGGGACGCCCGTCGCTCCACTTGGAGACGCCTTGGAACGAAAGCGGTGCCCACGTCATCTAAAGGATTAGCGGGAAAAGGGATACGGGCGGCTGAGGGCAATCTTCCACTGGCGCGAAAACTGGCGCAAACTATGACTTGCGCCGGCAGGAATAGTAGTCGGCGTGCTATACTTCTGAAGTTTGTGCGCATCGCGCACAACTCCGTTCTAACTCCCACCGCTGAAGAGTTTGGCGTCCGCGAACCAGCGAACGTCTTGAGGATAATCTGAATTGGCACTTGATGACAAGTACGACGACATAAAAAAGCTGATCGACGCAGGCAAAGAGAAGGGATATCTGACCTATGACCAGGTCAACGACCTTATCCCGCACGATGTGCACTCTCCTGAGGACCTGGAAGATCTGCTAACCACGATCGGGACCCAAGGAATCGATGTACTCGAAAGCTCGAAAGGGCCGACGACCGATCTGGAAAAAAAATTCGAAGAAGTGGATGATGCGTCGGAGGACGTCGAACTCGACCTAACCCCTGGCGCTCTGGAAAAAACCAACGACCCTGTCCGCATGTACTTGCGCGAGATGGGGACTGTTCCCCTGCTTACCCGCGAAGGCGAAGTTGAAATCGCTAAGCGAATTGAGCGGGGGCAAAACCGTGTTCTGAAGGCGCTATCACGCTCGCCGATTGTGATTCGTGAACTCCTTGCTTTGGGCGAGGACCTCGAGAAGGGCGTCCGCTCGATTAAAGAGCTGGTCACGTTCGACGAAGAGGAAATCACGGAAGAGATTGTCGAGAATCGTCTGAAAGAATTTCTCGGCAAGATCAACACGCTCGACAAGCTTTACAAAAAAGTGGCGCCGCTCCAGGAAAAGCTGGCGGCGGTGAACGTGAAGAAGCGGCCGCGCGACTATCGCCGTTACCGGATCAACCTGGCGCGCGCGATTGTGCGCACGTCGATTGCCGTACGGAAGCTGGCCTTCACCAACAACGAACGCAAGCGCCTGATTGATCGTGTGAACCGCACGGTCGATGGAATGCGGTCGCTCGACCGGCAGATCCAGAATTTGGAGAAGCGGGCCGAAGCAACGCGCAGTGAAGATCAGCGCAAGGAATATAAGAAGCAGTCGCGCGCGGTCCGCGGAGAGCTGGAAAAGCTCGAAGTGGAAGCGGGCCTGTTGTTCCAGGAACTCAAGCGCACGCAGCGCGAGATCATCCAGGGCGACATGGACGCCGAGCACGCCAAGCGGGAGCTGATTGAAGCGAACCTGCGTCTGGTGGTCTCGATTGCGAAGAAGTACACGAATCGCGGCTTGCAGTTTCTCGACCTGATTCAGGAAGGCAACATCGGCCTGATGAAGGCGGTCGACAAGTTCGAATACCGCCGCGGGTATAAGTTCTCGACTTATGCCACTTGGTGGATTCGGCAGGCAATTACGCGCGCCATCGCGGATCAGGCACGTACGATTCGTATCCCGGTGCACATGATCGAAACGATCAACAAGCTGATCCGCACATCGCGGCAGCTGGTGCAGGAACTGGGACGCGAACCTACGTCGGAAGAAATCGCGAAACGGATGGACATTCCGGTGGCAAAGGTCCGCAAGGTGTTGAAGATTGCGCAGGAGCCGATCTCCCTTGAAACGCCGATAGGCGAAGAGGAAGATTCGCATCTGGGCGACTTCATCGAGGACCGGGCGGTGGTTTCGCCGGCCGAGGCAGTGATTAACGTCAACCTCAAAGACCAGACTTCGCAGGTGCTGCGTACGCTGACACCGCGCGAGGAGAAGGTCATCAAGATGCGCTTCGGGCTGGAAGACGGTTCGGAGCACACGCTTGAGGAAGTCGGACAATCGTTTGCGGTCACGCGCGAACGCATCCGACAGATTGAGGCGAAGGCGTTGCGGAAGCTGCGACATCCGTCTAGGTCGCGGAAGTTGCGGGCGTTCATGGATGGAGTAAGGGACTAGGGATTGCCTTAAGTCAGAATTGCAAAAGTGGGGCGCGAGCGATCGCGCCCTTCTTTGATTTTGGGGTCCAGGATTGAAATAACCGACAGCGCTTGGACCGTTCGGTTATTGAAATTCGTAGGCCCCGATGTCCACAGTGCCACCGACGATACGGGGCTTGCCCGCAATGTCTTGCGAGGGAAGGTCCGGAGCGGAGTTCGTTCCCGCGTTGATGAGAGGAGAGCCTATCGCCAGCCGGTAATTGTGTTTGGTGGGATTCTTGAATCCGGGATCCGCAGAAAGATTGCCGTCCAGCCCGATCTCACTGGTACAGGTCCCTTCAATTGCCGTTCCCGAGCTATAAGAATCGTTGAACTGGAATATGGGGGAATTCTTGTCGTAAGAAGGATCGCAGTAAACGGAATTTGTTCCGGTGGTACTAGCAAAGATGTTGTTTATGATCTGTGAACTGGAAATAAAACCGGTTGTGTACAGATCGGTGCCCATTCCGGTACTGGTGTTCATATTGTCTACGATCGTGTTCGAAACGAGGATCGAAGCAGCGGTTCCATACGACGGGGCGAGGTAAACTCCTCCGCCAAAAAAACCTCCGTTTCCGTAGATAAGGTTTTGCACAACAATTGGGTTGGAGTCATTTGCTGTCGACAGCCCGTAACCGGTGTTTCCGGCGATGATATTATCCTGGATCAAGGGGTTTGAAGCTGAAACGAGGGAAAAGCCGCCCTGATTGCCGATTACACGATTGCCGATAAACATGGCTCCCTGGCCACCGCCAATCGTCACAGCGCCGCCCTCACCGCCAGTACAGCCTTTTTGCGAGTTCTTCTGAATCGTGTTCCCCTTAACGAGCGGTGCACCGATGATGAGTGCTAGGCCATCTCCCCCTCCACAGGAATGATTGTTCTGGATCTTGTTGTTGGTAACCGTTGGCGAAGAGCGAACAATGATCACCCCACCGCCTTGATCGAGGCCGAACTGATTCTGCGCACTGCCGTTGGTGATGGTGAAGCCGTTGAGAACGGAGCTGCTGGTCTCTCCGGAATTGAAAATTACTACCGAACCATGCTGGTTGCCGCGGATCGTAGTGTATGCGGCTCCTCCGGAGCTGGTCACAGTGATGGCCTTTCCCGTGAAGCTTATGTTCTCTTGGTAAATTCCGGGGGCGACCAGAACAGTGTCCCCATTTTGGGCGGCATTGATTCCGGCCTGAATCGTGGTTTGGTCCGCCGGGACGTTGATCGTACTGGCAAACAGACTCGAGCAGAACAGAAGACAGAGAGCGGGTAGCAGTTCAAGCAGACGAGCCAGCAAGACCATAAAACCTCCACGAACTCGGGAGTTTGGCCTAATCATTAGCTCGAGTCAAGATGCAAAGGTTTGCGGCTCCCTCTCGATTTTACGATCACACTCACGAATGGCAGGTGGATGAGACGGTCACACGCCTGGTGGGAGAAGCAAAGATCGAACTTTTGATTATTGCGGGGCTGGACAATGACACGGAGAAATGTGCGTTCGAATAGCTGGGTCGGAACGTACCGTGAAGCGACGTCTTGCTGATGGGAGAGCGCCGTTGCGCTCTGTGCGATTGGACAGCCGAGGGCGGCTGTCCCTCCGTGATTTGAGAATGCGCCAACCGTTCGCGGACAGAGCCTCCTTGAGCGAAGTTGAAGGAGTGGCTTCGCATCGCCTGCTAGAATCGACCTATCTTCATGGAAGCCTCTCGCATTCGAAATTTTGCGATTATTGCGCATATTGATCACGGGAAATCCACGCTGGCCGACCGGCTGCTGGAGCTGACCGGGTCGCTCGCCATGCGCGAAATGCAGGCGCAGGTTCTCGATTCGATGGACCTGGAGCGGGAACGCGGGATTACGATCAAAGCTCATGCTGTCCGCATGTTGTATCCGGCGCAGGACGGCCAGATTTATCAGCTCAATTTGATCGATACGCCGGGGCACGTGGATTTTTCTTATGAGGTCTCGCGCTCGCTGGCGGCCTGCGAAGGGGCGCTGCTGGTGGTGGACGCGTCGCAGGGAGTGGAAGCACAGACGCTGGCCAACTCTTACCTGGCGATTAATCATGGGCTCGAAATTATCCCGGTGATTAACAAGATCGACTTGCAGAGCGCCGATGTGGCGCGCACCAAGGAGATGATCGAGAGCGCGGTGGGGCTGGATGCGTCCGATGCTTTATTGATCAGCGCTAAGACCGGGCAGGGCGTGCCGAACGTGCTGGAAGCGATTGTGAAGCGGGTTCCGGCGCCAAAAGGGGTGCCGGAGCGGCATTTGCAGGCGCTGTTGTTTGATTCGTGGTTCGATCCTTATCGGGGAGTGGTGGTGCTGGCGCGTGTCTTCGAGGGAACGTTGCGCAAGGGGCAGAAGATCCGGCTGTGGTCGAATGGACGGGTTTTTCAGGTGGAAACGCTCGGCACGCTCACTCCCAAGCCGGTAGAGGTCGAGGAACTGGTCGCGGGCGAAGTTGGATTCATCATCGCGGGTATCAAGAACGTTGCGGACACGAAGATTGGCGACACCATCACCGAGGATGACCGGCCGGCGATTGAGCCGCTTCCAGGGTTCGAAGAAATCAAGCCGATGGTTTTCGCGGGATTGTATACGGTCGACGCCCACGAACATACGCAGCTGCGCGAGGCGCTGGAAAAATTGAAGCTGAACGACTCGTCATTTTTCTTCGAGCCGGAAAGTTCGGTGGCGCTTGGATTCGGCTTCCGGTGCGGCTTTCTGGGGCTGCTGCACATGGAGATCATCCAGGAACGGTTGGAGCGCGAGTACAACCTCGACCTGATTACTACGGCTCCCGGTGTACGCTACCAGATCACCAAGACCGACGGCGAGGTGATCGAGGTGGATAATCCTTCGCGCTGGCCGGACACGAGCGAGATCGCGAAAGTAGAAGAGCCGGTGATTCTCGCCGTGATTCTGACTAACGAAGAGTATGTGGGCGGCATTCTGAAGCTGGTCGAGGAAAAGCGCGGGAAGCAGAAGAGTTTTGAATATGTCAGCTCTTCGCGGGTGATGCTGCAGTATGAGCTGCCGCTGAATGAAATCGTGCTCGATTTTTATGACCGGCTGAAGTCGGTGTCGAGGGGCTACGCTTCACTCGACTATCATTTGTCGGGCAACTGGGTATCGCCAATGGCGAAGCTTGACATCATGGTTGCGGGCGAGCCGGTGGATGCGTTGTCGACCATCATCCATCGCGACTTTGCTTACGACCGCGGGCGGGCGCTGGCGGCGAAGATGAAGGAGCTGATTCCCCGGCAGATGTTTGAGGTAGCGATCCAGGCGGCGATTGGGGCTAAGATCATTGCCCGCGAAACCGTGCCGGCGATCCGAAAGAATGTGATTGCCAAGTGTTACGGCGGGGACATCTCCCGCAAACGCAAGCTGCTCGAAAAACAGAAGGAAGGCAAGAAGCGGATGAAGCGGATCGGTCGGGTGGATATTCCGCAGGAGGCGTTCCTGGCGGTGCTCAAGGTGGGCGAGGGCAGCGGATAGGGCGGTTTCAGTGCTGTAGAGGATTCCCTGGATTAAAAGACGCCGGTTTCCCGCATTTTTACAGGCCTGTCAGGTTCTCCATGCAAGCGCCAACCGCTAGTGATGCGGGTTACATCCTTTCGGATTATGTGCAAATCTCACATTTTGTGACGAAAGTGCTGATTCACAAGTGGTTCCACCCCTTGCGTTCCATACGAGAGTTAACCAACTTAGAAACATAGCTTTAGGAACCTTAGCACATCGGTGGGATGGCCCCACCAACCGGTCGGTGCCGCTGGATTCCGCCGGCCGTCCTTCGCATCCACAAACTTTTCCACAGGGCTGAGGTGTCTCAGGGTCTGATTTTGCCTGGACTTTATCGCGTGGGCCGGGCAGCTGAGGGCCTACCCGCGGAGACGGGGCAAGCCCCGTCTCTACCAGAGATCACGGCTTACTCGCCGGGTTCGTTGTTGCCCTCGAGCATGTTCGCGAAGCGCGTGGAATTATGCAGGAAGGCTAGATTGAACTTGCCGATGGGGCCGTTCCGCTGCTTGGCGATGATGATTTCGGCGCGGCCTTTGAGGTCGGGATCGTCCTGCTTGTAGATCTCTTCGCGGAAAATAAACATAACAACGTCGGCGTCCTGCTCAATCGACCCGGATTCGCGCAGATCGGAGAGTTGCGGCCGGTGGTCGCCGCCCCGGCTTTCGGGAGCGCGGCTGAGCTGTGACAAGGCGAGGACCGGGACCTGGAGTTCTTTGGCGATGGCTTTCAAGCCGCGCGAGATGGAGGAAACTTCCTGGGTGCGATTTTCGAAGCGCTTGCTGCCGCCGGACATGAGTTGGAGGTAGTCCACGACCAGGAGGTCGAGGCGTCCTTGCGACTGTTTGAGGCGGCGGGCTTTGGCTCGCATTTCGCTCAAGGAAATGCCGGGCGAGTCGTCGATGAACAGGAGAGCATTCGAAAGTTCCTCCATGGCGCGGACAACTTTCTTCATGTCGTCGGCCCAGAGCGAGCCGGTGCGCATCTTGTGCGCGTCCACAATAGCGCGAGAACAGAGCAGGCGTTGCAGCAGGGCCTCACTCGACATTTCGAGCGAGAAGATGCCGACTACCTTGCCGTCGTCGATGGCCGCGTTCTCAGCGATGTTCATGGCGAAGGCAGTTTTGCCCATCGAAGGCCGGGCCGCGAGAACGACCAGGTCTGACTTCTGGAAGCCGCTGGTCTTCTCGTCGAGATCGGTGTAGTGGGTGGCGAGGCCGGTGATGCGCTGGCCGCGTTGAAGGAGGGCGTCGACCGATCCGAAAGAGTTGCGGACGATCTCCTTGATTCCCTGAAAACCTTTGCCGATGCGCTTCTCGGAAAGCTGGAAGACGGCGGCCTCGGCGTCGTTGAGGATTTCGTCGGCAGGCTCGGCCTGGTCGCTAGCCTTGGCGATGGCGGTATTGGAAACGCTGATCAGGCCGCGCAGGATGGCCTTGTCGCGGACGATCCTGACGTAATGCTCGATGGACGGGCGGTCGGGTACGCCGTCGAGCAGGCCGGAGATGTAGCCGACATCGCCGACGGCTTGTAGATCTTTCTTTTGCTCCAGCTCTTCGACCAGCGTAATGATGTCGATGGGCCGCGACGATTCGGCAAGATCCATCATGCGCGAATAGATGCGGCGGTGTGAGTCGATGGAAAAGTCTTCGGGCTTCAGGTGTTCGGCGGCGTCGTTGAAGGCGTGATTGTCGAGGAGCACGGCGCCGAGGATGGAGCGCTCGGCCTCGATATTCGCTGGCAGACGGCCGATGGTGGTTTCGAGAGTGGCCACGATGTTTAAGTGAGTTCGTTGCATCGTAAACTTTTTCCGCCTGTGGACGTATGAGGAGCGCAACAGGAAAACCGGGTCGAAAATAAATTATTTTCGGCCGGGTCAGGTCCGTATAGTTCCGTGTCCTCGTAGGGACGGATGCATTCGTCCGTCCACCCGAGCGCAGCTTGGCGGCCTCCGTATCGCAGTATGCCATGGGGCGAATGAAAAGCAAATATCTTGGAGGAGTCCGCGTGACTAGGGGGAAATGGGATTTACGCCAACTAACCCAAGCGGCTTCTATTAACGGCTACTCTCCATCAAAGGGCGGTAGAAATGTTGACTGATTCGGAATGGTCATTCTCTACGCTCATATCGCGTGGGGGCGAGATCCTCCGGAATCTGGCCATTGAACTTTATCGACTCCACATCGAAGGAGCCGCTGTAGCCGAATAATGGGCCCCAGACGTCATTATGAACATTGACCTCGATGTGAAACTTCTGATCGCTAGCTTCATACCACTCGCATACGTCGGCGACGCCTGAACAAATCATTGGGAAGTTGAAACGGATAAAGCCTTCGTAAAAGCGTTGTGCTCCCGAACGAAGTCGCAAACCACCGCGAGAATCGACACTCAAGTCAATGTCCACTGCCAAATGTTCGTGGGTTCCCAAGTAATCGACGACACAACCACGCTGTTCGCTATAGATCATGTATGCGTCAAAGCGTCGGGGATGTGGCGTTTCGAAGTTTCTAATCCAAGTAACAGTCTCTCGCCCGAGTGGATCCGTATAGGCATAGTTCCTGATTGTGAAAGGGACCGCCGTGCCGCTTTCGGGGAACATAATTCGTCGCCAGCTGCCCACGTATAAGAACGGTAGTGTGAAGAACTTGCCTCGCCAAATCTTATCCATGACGCCTCGGCCTATCGACGCGCATCGATCCTTGCTGTTGAATCCAAACCGCTCCTGAATCCGTGGATGCAGAAGTTTGAATTTATCGCCAAGCGCCTGTTCGTAAATGGATCTCATGATTCGGCAGGTTTCCTGCGGCATCGCGCAGCGGTTGGGCAGTCGCGGCCGGCGACTAAAGCGACTACTGACAGAGCCGCGATCGCCAGATTCAAGGTTAAGGGATTGAAGGCCGCGCTCAGGTACGCGGGTGCGCTAACCGCTATCACAGGAATACCCACCAGCATCAAAGTAAGAGTCAGCCACAACGGCCACCGATGCCTCCACAAAACAATCAACAGCAGCGCAAACAGGATTTCACCCCATCCGGCGAAAGTTACGGCCAGAATCAGCCGTGACGCCGGCGTTCCGACCCGGCTAAGCAGATCCAGCTCTATCGCGTCGTGATGCAGCAACTTTGGAATCAGGCCGTGGTAAAGCCAAATGAAAGCCAGCGTGCTGCGTGCGACGAAATAAATGAGTGCCCGATCGCGAGAGGTTTCCGGCGATATGCCGCGTTCGATCCACAGGCGCAGCCGGTCGAAGCTCCAGGCTGTCGCCCATCCTATAAGCGGACGAAAAAGCCACCTATCAATCGCTTTTCCAAGTACGCCGAAACGTGTGTCGTAGTCGTACCAGGTGAAGAAGCAGATTTCATCGGCGGCCGGAACGTATTTCCAGTAGCCCGAACCAACCTTGATCAAAGACTTCAAATCTGCGGACCAGAATTTTAAACTCGAAGTGCGAGTCCCATCATCACCATTTCTGGTGCCGGTGCTCTCTCCGCTGCCTGCAATCTTTAGACCGAAACCAATCCGAGTGGAGTACAGAAACTTCTGGGGCTCTTCGGGTTTGCGGGGGAGATACTCGATCTGCGTAAAGCGAAGGTCCCATCGCTGATGCAGTTCGGGATTCTGGGTTTTCTCCCAGAGTTCGTCCATACTGCAGCGAATGGCAATTTCGACGTAGATGCCCATTTCCGAGTGTCAGCGACCGAGAAGCATACCTCTGTTCGTTGAATTTGAACATCGCTGTGCTAGATCGATGCCTCATTGAGGTTGACAGGCAATTACACCAACAACTCATACTCTCTGCCCGACAAAACCTGCTTTGGGGTCCGGCGATGACTGAGTGTTCACTATGATTGCGAGGTAAGATATCAGCGCTCGCCGGAGGTCCGCATGAGCCGCGTTGTGGTCGCTGTCTTCTTGTTTGCCTCGACTCTCTTTGCCCAAAATGTCGATGCTGCGCTGCTGCGGCACTTTGAGTACGACCAGAAAGCTCCGCTCGACGTGCAGGAAGCCGGTGTCGAACAGCGCGGCGACGTCGCCATCCACGATATTTCCTATGCCAGTCCCAAGGGCGGACGCGTGCCGGCGTATCTGGTCGTCCCCAGCGGCAAGGGACCCTTTGCTGCTGTGATCTGGGGACACTGGTATCAGGACGGCTCGCCATTTCTAAACCGGAAGGAGTTTCTCGACGAAGCGGTGGCGCTGGCGGCTTCCGGCGTAGTTTCCCTGCTAACCGATGGCCCGATCGCGCGGCCGGGGTTTGTGCGCGATCCCAATCCGCTTGGCGAAGCGCAGATCAACGATCGTGTCCAGCAGATTGTCGATATGCGGCGAGGCGCCGATCTGCTGCTGGTGCGCAGCGATGCGGATCCGAAACGGCTTGCCTATGTCGGCCACAGTTACAACGCCGCAACGGGCGCGTTTCTGGCGGGAATCGACAAGCGTTTCAAGGCGTTTGTGCTGATGGCCGGCAACCTCTCGGACGAGGTGGACATGAAGTCCAAAGACTGGCAGCAATTCCGGAAACAAGTTGGCCCGGAGAAGGTGGACGCCTTCGTCGCCAAGTACATTTGGCTCGATCAAGGCAAGTATGTCGCACATGCAGCGCCGGCTTCGGTCTTTCTGCAATACTCAACGAAAGAGGACTTCCTTACACCGGA
>Ga0210407_10004040_pt1 | contig 11682 bp, 8 predicted proteins | sample IncBWC27MmetaG_FD_150860 | JGI IMG/M metagenome (GOLD analysis project Ga0210407, IMG submission 150860) | Forest soil microbial communities from Barre Woods Harvard Forest LTER site, Petersham, Massachusetts, United States - Inc-BW-C-27-M | ecosystem: Environmental > Terrestrial > Soil >... | reverse complement strand
CACTCGACGTGTCTCTCAACTACCTGCTTGACGCACAGGGAATCGTGCTCTGTGGAGTCGAATTCCGGACCAAGGCAAATACGACCGCGAAGGACCGTGCTCAGGTTGAAACCGAGGTACTTGAGTGGATCGAGCGCTACCTGCAGGTCGAGCTTGTGCTCGACCTTGACAGCGCCAAGTGGAAGTGTCCCGTCGCATGCCCGGTGAAGCTGTCCGATGTTGGCGATGCGGAGCAGCTCGCAAAAGACGCTCGCGAGGCCTGGAAACTCGGCCTCGACCCTATTCCGAACATGACCGAACTCCTGGAAGAGAAGGGGCTCAAGGTTCTGACGGTCCCGCTGCCCGATCGCGTGTCGGGATTCACCTGCCTCGTCGGAAGGGGGAAGGGACAGCCGAGTTTGCCAGTGATTGTCGTCAACGATCAGTTTTCCCTGGAGAGGCGGCGCCTCACTTTGGCTCACGAGCTTGCGCACCGCCTCATCGATCCCGACTGTCTGGACGAAAAGGACGAAGAGAAGGCCGCCACCCTATTCGCGGGTGCGCTCCTGATGCCCCGCGAGCATCTCTTGCGGGAAGTGGGTAAGCACCGCAACGCGTTGGGCTATACGGAGATCGTGGACTTAAAACGCATCTACCGCGTGAGCGGCACGGCTCTCCTGATGCGTCTGCGCCAGCTCGACGTTATCAGCCAATCGACTTTGATTTACGCCTTCCAGACCATCGCGCGCGGCTGGCGCACGCGAGAGCCTGAGGAGCTTGAGAAGCCCGCGAAGCGCGGACAACGCGAGCGCGCCCGTAGATTCGAACGTCTCAGCTACCGGGCGCTCGCGGAAGGTTTGATTTCTCTGCAGAAGGCCGCCGAGCTGTTACGGCTCCCCTTAGCGGAGGTAGAGGCTGGTTTGAAAGGTCCGCACACTGCGAATGCATGAGGATCGTAGTTAGTGACAGCAGTTGCCTCATAGATCTCCGCAAAGTGTCGTTACTCGACGCTCTCCTCAGACTTCCGTGCGAATTCCTGATCCCCGACACGCTCTTTGAAGACGAGTTGCTGAAATTCACCGCGACACAGAAGAAATCCCTGCTTCGCGGCGGACTCAAGGTCATCGACCTCCCTGGAGAGCGTGTCTTAAGAGCCCAGGCAATCATGCGCCAGGTTCCACGGCTTTCGGTCCATGACGGGTTTGCCTTTGCGCTTGCGGAGAGCCACCCCGGCTGTATCCTCCTCACCGGCGACAGAGAGCTGCGCAATCTGGCAAGACAGCACAAAATGAAAGTGCACGGTGTGCTCTGGGTGATTGATGAGATTCATCGTAACCGGATAGAAAGAGCAAATACGCTGCTCTTGGCGCTGCGTGCATTTTCCGCCGATCCTACGGTGCGGCTGCCCCGGCGCGACGTGGCTGCATCGATAAAGCGCTTTTCCGGGCTGAAGTGATTCCGGGCGAATGGAACAACGATGTCTAAGGGAAGTAAAAACACGAAAAAATCACGATCTCTGCGTGGCTCCCTCCTCGCGCCCAGCGCGACCGGTGGGCTGACGGCGGGGAAGGGATTCGATTTTCAGACCCGATACGCCGCCTGCCACGTGCCGGTATGGCTGCTGAAGGAGGCCTTCCAGCAGCTTTTCTTCGAGGGCACCGGGGACATCGACGTGCGCTTTACCGAAGCGGCCAAAACGACTCGAATTCATATACAGGTAAAGGATCATGAAGTCTCGCCGAGCGAGCTGAAATCGGTTCTTCAGCTCTTTGCCCAATTGGACGCCGACCATCCCGGCGCATACCAATGCTTCACGCTCGTATGTCCGTCGTTAACAGCCACGCTTCGCCCAATCGAAAGCGGCCTTGCTAGGCTTCGAGGAGCGGCAGCGTTTTACGACGACAAGCCCGAAACCCTGGCTCCCACCAAGCAAGAGCTGGACGAGCGACTCCGCAAAGTAGGCTTGGAAGGTTACATCGACCTGATTCACGCAAAAGTGGGTTTCGAGCTGGGCCACGGCGACATGCATCACGACGACCGCGCGATCAACCATTTCATCAGTCATTTGTTGAACCATCCGGAGTATGCGGACAAGCTTCGCGCCATGGTGCAGCCCGCTTTTGCGGAAGTCATGCGCACGATCACAGCCAAGAAGGGCGTCGTCCTGCAACGCGCCGACATAGAAACGCTGCTCCGGGCTGCGGTCGCAGCTGGCATAGCGGGGGAAAAGAAAATTACCCTGTGGTTGCAGAACTGGACGAGCGAAACTTACGACCCACCGGCAGACTACTCGCTCGATTGGTCGTCGCAGTTCGACCGGTCCACGCGGAGAGTGCCATCCGCGGAAACATGGAACAAGGACCTGGTCCCGCAACTTGAAGGGCTCAAGAAGAAAATCCAGATGGAGCGCAAGGAGCGCCTTATCCGATTCCGCGGCAAGTGCGCTTTGTCCACGGGCGTCGCTCTGGGAGCTACGTTTCCTGTCGTCGGAGGCTGGGCGTTCGAGATACCTCAGCCTCCCTCAAAAAACGACTGGAGGTCCGACAGCCCGCCGACCAGTCCTTACAACCTGCACGTAGAGGTCTCCGAGAATAAGCCGGAAGGATCGGACATCGTTCTTGGCTTGAATATCAGAGGCGACGGCCGCCAGGACATTCTTAACTATGTGCAAAGCACCGACAATCCGCCGCGCATATTCGCTTTCATGTCTCCCCCGTCGCAAGGCGCGCAGTCAATCGGCGGGTCAGGAGACGCCGTCGCTTTCGCACAAGCAGTGCGCGAGAATCTTGGCCAACTCTTGAAGAAGTACGGTCTGCGCCAGACCCGGATCTTCTTTTATGGGCCGTTCGCCCTGGCGGTCTTTCTCGGCCAACAGTTTACCTCCGTGGGCGACATTCAACTATTCGAATACCAAGATCCAGGTTACGTTCCCACTTGTCGGCTTCGGACGTAGGCGGTGATGCGCAAAAAATGTCTACCAACATCAAGAGAACTGCGGTCATAGACTTGGACGCTTTCAACAGAACCTGCGCGAAACTCCAGAGTCTCGTCGATGACAACCCGATACAGGCGATAACCGAAGCACGACAACTACCTTCGGACAAACCTCTTGGGGGGATACACTTCAACAGCCTCAAGGCCTGCATCTTGGTTGACGCAGGTTCCCGGTCGAAAGACAGGAACGCAATCGACGAAGGCATGGCTCTCTTCAAAGAGCTTTCAGTGAAATCCCCAAAAGAAGCGAGCTATCACTACAATTTGGGCAATAGCCTCATGGCTCTCGCCGACCTGGAACCGTCCTCCGGCAGCCAATGGTATTTGGATACAGCAGAAACGCGACGCCAGGCGCGGGGCCATTTTCAGAAGGCCATTTCGGCGGGCAAGGATTCAGCCGTTCTTTCAACGGCTTTTACCAACCTCGGGAATGCCTTATTGAGAGCTCACCGTTGGGTCGAGGCTTATGATGCGTATTCCAGTGCGTTGGAGCACGATAACTCGAACGCGGTAGCTGCCACGGGAGCCGCAAGAGTCCTCCTGCAATGCGTTGCGCGCGGCATCGGAGATGGACGTATCCTCCAATCACTTGCCGCGCACCACTTGAAAACCGCGAATCTTCATTCACAGCGGCTCGCAGCCCTCGCCGGAATCAGAGCGCAAAAGCAACTAGCCCAGCTTATGCAAACAAGACTGCTGAGCTACAAGCCAGCAGAGCTCAAGAAGGCCAGCGATTACGAGAAGTTCGTTGTACGCCATCGGCTTGCATTGTCGCCTACTATTGAGGGACTGGATTGTTCGCTCAAGCGATGGGATTCATTACGCTTTAAGTTTGTCACGGAGGAAATCGGAGCAGGTTCCGGCGTGCCACCGTTGTTTGCGATGCTGAACGTAATGAAGTCCGATTTTCTTGCCGCGCGATTTCTTGCTTATCAGACGCTCTCAGCGACTTTCCCAGAAAGCGGACTGTACGCAGACACCCTTGACTATGCTGTCTACGGCATGGTGCCGTCTCTTCTTGCGCTCGCTCAACGCTCCTGCATTGATGTGCTCGACAAAATCGCGGCTGCCACCACTGAATACTTTCACATTCCCGGTAACGTGAGAGTAGTGTACTTTTGGAATCGATGGTTTGACGATCCCAAGCATGGGCAACCGCTAGCTTGGCACCCATCCTTACGCCCGCAGACCGACCGCGGCAATACCGCTCTGATCGCGCTCGCCGAAATATCCTTGGACATGGGCGAAGAAGGATTCCTCGTTCGCAAGAAAGCCTTTCGCCATGCTTCGACGCATCGCTTCACAGTTCTTCATGATCTTGGATGTCATCCGAGCCGACAATCCTCCCAAATCGAGCATTGTGGGCTTAAGGAATTCAAAGCTCAATTGATCGAGAGCCTGCAATTGGCCCGTGCGGCGCTCATTTATTTCGTTGAGATGGTTTCGATCGCGGAGAATGCGCAGGCGGCAACCTCGGAGAAGCGGATGCTGATTGCCGTTCCGAACCACCATTACATCCGTGGAGAGGGTCGCGGTGGCGTTTCAGGCTCGCGCTCCGGCCGCACTGGAGGAAACTGAGTCATGCCCTCCACGTTTCCTAAAGACCTCGCGGAGCACGTTCATAAGCAACTGGCTTCTCGCAAGAAACACTCGCCCTCGGTCAAAATACTGACAGAATTATTTGAGACGCTCTACTTTGCCAGCCTCAAACGCGAGGAAACAAAGCCCATATCCTGCCGCGTTGCGTTCATCGATCGCCAGCGACCAGATCCCGATCCCCCGGACAGGATGACTCCTGACCGCTGGAAATTCTTTCCCCTTGCTGACGACTTACCTCTAACCGTGCGAAATTTGGTGAAACTATCAACGGCGGTCGACCCTTGGGGATCGACCCTCGCGGTAGATGCCGACTCGGACGGTAAACTGCGAATATGGGGACTTATCGATCAGAGTGTTCACTACAGCACTTATGTCGTAAAGGAATCTTCGAGTGGCCCGGAAATGCCTGGCATGTTTCAAGCCTTGATCCAGGGAACCGGCGAAATCGCAGTCTATACGACATATGTTTTGTTGGGCAGCCTAAGACAAGATTCGCTTGTGAAGCGGCAGCAGAGGGTATTTCAGTCTGGACCTGTGCATTCGAAGCTGATGCAATCGATCAAGAAATTTCAACGGCGAGTACGAAATAAGATTGGTAGCACCCTGTTCGACGAAAGGGGACATTGGAACGAAAGTCTCGAAGCGAATTGGATCTCGGCTCTTTGCCGGATTCTCATTGGAATCCACAAGTATGAGCACGGTGGGGCAGTGCTCATTTCTGATAGCAGCGCGGGATTGAACCCAAAATATGCGCTCCAGTACGACCGGCTGGCAGAGGCCGTTTTTCGCGCCAGTGTGCTGTCAATCAAACACACCTATTACAGTGACCTCATCCATTCAGACTATCTCGACGAAGAAGTCGAGGAAATCCCTACAGGTCTCTACTTAGATGAAGCCGTCTCGGGCACAGAATTGAATGAAACTAACGATGAGCTCACAGGCTGCGTGCGGTTCTTGGCCTCTCTCTCGCGTGTGGACGGGCTGATTTGGCTTGACTTTCAATTGCGGTTAAAAGCCTTCGGCGTAGAAATAACGGTCCGCGATGATCCCAACAAAGTAGTCATAGCCCAGGATTCCCACGCCAGCAAAACCAAGAAGCTCAAACTGAATCAGTACGGGACAAGACATCGCTCGATGCTTCGGTATTGCGCGACGAATCCCAACAGCGTGGGTTTCGTAGTTTCCCAAGATGGCGACGTCCGTGCCATCACATACGCGGACAATCGTGTCGTGCTTTGGGATAATGTTCGTATTCAATCGATTCGTAATGCGCGCACCTTGCGCACCGAGTAGATTCTGTCCCATAGCGATCCGGAGGTGTCATGAGCCGGTTCAACACGACAAACCTCGATCGCCTTGGTAATCAAGTAAACGTCCCGATCAACACGGATGACGATGGCTACTTAGGCCGCGAATGCCCTGTAAAGGAATGCCTCGGGTACTTCAAAATCACGCCAGGAACAGGGCTTCAGGGGCCGGCTCCATGTCACTGTCCTTACTGTGGGCACAGCGGCGACCAGAACACATTTTGGACGCAGGAGCAGCTCGACTATGCAAGGTCCGTCGTCATCCGCAAGGTGACCGATGCTCTCCACCAAGACCTGAAGTCCCTGGAGTTCGACCATCGCCCCAAGCCCGGCTTGTTTGGAATTGGCATCAGCTTGAAGGTAAAGCCGGGGGCACCTCATCCCATCAAGTACTATCGGGAGAAACAGCTCGAAACCGAAGTCGTTTGCGATAACTGTACGCTCCACTACGCCATCTACGGCGTGTTCGGATGGTGCCCCGACTGCGGAATTCACAATTCCATTCAAATTCTGACCAAAAATCTGGAACTGGCGAAGAAGGAACTCGCCCTCGCGGAGTCTGTCGATAAGGAACTCGCGGACCATCTCATCGGAGATGCCCTGGAGAATGTTGTGTCCGCATTTGATGGGTTTGGACGCGAGATTTGTGGCAGAAAAGGAGCCGACATTCAATTTCAGAGCCTGACCGGTGCCAGGCGGCGCGTACAAGAGATTTTCGCGTTCGACTTTGCAGATGCCCTGACACTGGACGAATGGGAAATGGTGTGCAGGGTCTTTCAGAAACGGCATTTGCTCGCTCACAAAATGGGAGTCGTGGATGACAACTATGTCAGAAGGCCAACGATCCCCAGGCTATCCTAGGCCGCAAAATCAGTGTTGGCCGCGACGAGGTTTCGTCCGCGACCAGCCTCATCGAGGTCCTTGGAAGGCGTCTCTTTGAGCGTTTACTTCGCCCGATGCCATAGGAACCGCGAAGGCAACAAGAGATGAACATTTCGGATCGTCTCAATGAATTAATGCTCTCCTACCGTAGGGAAGCACGTCGCTGCTTACGCGCGAAATCCTACCTCGCGGCAACGGTAATGCAAGTCTCTGCGTTCGAGGCGGGGCTGCAAGCCATGTGTTTTCTGTATCCCGACGAAATTAAAAGGACCTCCGTCTATGCGAACAAGCGTTTTCGCGGTACGCGGTATAGGGCGCTGGAATTCTCTTTGCATCAACTCATCAGTATCGCCAACGAACTTGACTGGTTTCCGGCCAAGCGTATTAATTGGGCAGGAAAACGCACCACGCTTGCCGGGTACTCACACGAAATTCGCAGGGTGCGAAACTACGTACATCCCGGTGTTTGGGCGCGTGATGGTGCAAATCCGCTGAAATTCACAAAAGGGGTCTATGGCGTCGCCGATGAAGTGATCGATGTCGCAAACTCTTGGCTGCTGCATCGTGTTGAGAAAGACCTGCTGAAGGCGATGAAGCGCGAGGAGAAGACTAAGACACGCCCAGCAGCACCTGGCCAGCGCACTTCCCAGGCGCAGCGGCCGGATCCTGCTTGACTTCAGCAGTATGGGCTGACACCCGAGCAGAGGCGGGCAAACTTCCCAGTCACTTCCATTGGTCGATCAATTTCATTACGCCTTCTACGATCTCCTGGGCCTGAGCTTTCGTTATTGGCATGGATGAATGAACCACCTCATTTCGCGTGCGCATCCAGGAATCGATACGCGGTCTTAATTGCTGTGAAATGACCTGTTGTTCTGCCGCTTGATCGACCAGGGAGCGCAAGGACAGGGGTCTTCTGGTTTGCGGCCATGGAATTTTATTCAAACGCTCCCGCAACTTTGCCTCCAGAAGCGTCATCGCCGAAATCACGGCCGCTCGATACTCTTTGGCTTCGAATAGCCGCATCGGTTCAGCCAAGCTTCCCACGCCGATTTCCACAGCAATTGTTCTCATTCGATTTCCCAATTCCGTGACAAATGCCTCCGGCTCATCACTTATCTTGTTCCGGCGCGTGATCACCGGAAAATCGTGTGTCGATGGCGGTAATTGCTCCGAGTCGGTAACCACCACGATTAACCGCAATGGTCGGCGGTTGGCAGTCTCTGCCTCCGCCCCTTTAAGGCGCGCAATTGCCATCCGATACTCTGCCGTAGTCCATGGCGATGTGAGGTCCACTATCATGACCGAAGCCCTATCAATTAACGCGTCGAGCTTGGCACTGACGTTGTCTCCCGGTGTTACCACATCGTCCGCGGTCACCGGAACGAACCCAGCCTCTTCAACCACCGGAAAGATACGTTCTCGATAAAACGGAAGAAGATCCAACGGGAGCGAGAGGAAGCAAAGACGACTTGCTGAATCGCGTGGCAACAGCAGTTCCCGGAGGGGCTGCTCCTCCGTGACCTTGCTGACCGAAATCACATTGTCTCGCATGTACTCTCTCAGTTCCTTAAAGGCACCTGCCAAGACCTCACCATACTTTTCTCGGCTTCCAGGTAAGTTGATGACCTTCACTCCTCTTCGCTCAAACCGAGCTATGTCAGCGCTGTGTGCATTCACTGCGACCGCATATGCCATGCGACGGGCACGCCCGAGTCTGTCAGAGACGATGTGCCATATTTGTCTGAAATCGGGATCATCAAGACTGTAGCCAACGAACACAGCGGTCTTCGTTATCAGTTGGTTCGCGAGATAGGTTGCTAACAGTGGATAGCTGGCGAGAAATCCGTCGTAGTCTGTTTCTGTGACAACCAGGCGCTTTGGATGACGAAGATCCCCGTGTAATTTCAAGAGCAATGTTCCCGCATTACCTGTATTGATTGATAGCTGTTCTTCGTCGACGACTGGATACACGTAGCGCGGCGTCAAATCGTATTGGCGTTCGAGCAGGAAATCGAAATTTGTCGTACAAACAATGTCGAAAGGAATTGTGCAGAACTCTTTATGTGCGTTGCCTGGTTGAGCTTCCTTGATGAGCAGAATCTCGGATAGTCTCTCGATCAAACGCGCTCGCCCGAACTCGTGCTCGTATGCCGAGATAGCATCGAGCGTGCTGGTCGAGGAAAAATCAGCCAACTCGTCGCCCAATTCTTTACTCAAACCTGCCCACAACGGCATCTTCTTCCCGGCTGGGACCACGGCATTGAGTGACATTCCCGCGCCAACGACTGGCAACCATTTGCCTGTCACAAGGTCATTTAGTAAGGGCTTTGGAAAATACGTGATGTACTTCGCCGCCACTTGCACCTCGACGAATACCGTTTCTAACTTTCGGATGCTAGCCGAATATCAACAATTTAGCCAGGAGCCGTATCGAGCCATCTAAAATGTAACCGAAGGGGAGAACGTCGCGCCATTTAACATGTAACCCAACCAAAACAGAGAATAGGGAGGAAAGGTTGGGGAACAAAGGGCGGTGGGAATACTTGCGGGCCATCTATGAGCGGTATCGGTTGGCGGGACGTGCGGGTAAGAAGGTGATTCTGAGTGAATTTTGCGCCAACACCGGCTATCACCGGAAGTACGCCATCCGGCTGCTGAACGGGCCGCGGCCGGAGAAACGGCCGAAGGCGCGGAAGCGGCGCGGGGTGAGTTACGGTCAGGAGACGTTGGCGGTACTGACGGCGGTGTGGGAAGCGGCGGGCTATCCGTGGTCGGTGCGGTTGAAAGCGCTGTTGCCGGCATGGCTGCCGTGGATTCGCAAACACTTTCGGATGCGAGCGGAGATCGAGAAGCAGTTGGTAAGCATCAGTGCGCGACAGATCGATCGGCGGCTGGCGGCCCAGAAGACGCAACGGCGGCGGCGCATCTACGGACGTACCAAGCCAGGGTACTTGCTGAAGCACCACATCCCGGTGAAGACCGACAGTTGGGACGTGCGCGTTCCTGGTTACACGGAGGTGGATTTGGTTTCACACTCCGGCGATAGCGCTACGGGAGACTTCGCGCATACGTTGAACGTGACGGACATTCACACGGCCTGGACGGAATCGCGGGCGGTGCTGGGACGCGGCGAAGAGGCCGTACAGCGGGCTTTAAACGAGATCCGCGGAGTGTTGCCGTTCCCTCTGCTGGGAGTGGACTCGGATAACGGATCGGAGTTCATTAACTGGCATCTGAAGGGTTGGTGTGAGCAGCAGGGTATCCATCTGACGCGGGGGCGGCCTTACAAGAAAGACGACAACGCGCACGTGGAGCAAAAGAACTGGACGCACGTGCGGAAGTTGCTGGGTTGGGAACGCTATGACACGCACGAAGCAGTGGGGGCGATGAACGATCTCTACGGGCGGGAGCTGCGCTTGTGGCTGAACCTGTTCCTTCCCTCGGTGAAGTTGGTGAAGAAGATGCGCGTGGGGTCGAAAGTGCGGCGCGTGTATGACCAGCCTAGAACACCGTTGGAACGAGTGCGAGCTTGTGCGCAGGCGGACGGAGGAAAAGTGGCTCGGCTCGAGGAGTTGCGAAAAACACTAGACCCGTTTCAGTTGGGCCGGGTCATCGAGCGCAAGCTAGAAAGGATTTCCAAGCGGGCCAATCTGCGCTGGAGTCCCAAGGAGCAAAAAGACTCAGCAGCCAAAAGCGAACGAACACGCGAGGCCAACGGCCGTGGAAAAGACGGGCAGAAACCGCCCTTGGAAATCAAAAACCGATTTCCACTTTCCCACAGCCGCAACAGCAACAAGCCTTCGGTTACATTTCAAATGTCCCGACAACACCACCTACGGTTACATTCCTAGATGGCTTGACGCGGGAGCCCCGCCTTCCATCCCCATGTCCTCAAAGCGCCGTTCTTTCTTGCTCTCTTCCGCCGTTTCGTTCGCCTCGCGTCCCGCCGACTATCTAATTTCGGCTCAGGTCTCCATTAGCAACGTTTCGCGCCACGGGAAGGCTGGGTCACTCACGCGTGTTGCCAGCGCTCTTCGGGCTCGCACTCGATGGCAACGGCGAAATAAAATGGTGCCGTATGACGGGGCGCAAGATCGTACATATCGACATGGACGCGTTTTATGCGTCCGTAGAGCAGCGCGACAATCCGCAGCTGGGCGGCAAACCTGTCGTGGTCGCGTGGCGCGGCAATCGCTCCGTGGTGTGCGCCGCTTCGTATGAAGCGCGAAAGTTCGGCGTGCGTTCCGGCATGCCCGCTGTTCGGGCCGAGCGCCTTTGCCCTACAGCCGTGTTTTTGCCACCGGACTTCCCGCGCTACCGCGCTGTTTCACGTCAGGTGCGCGAAATCTTCAAACGTCATACCGACTTGATTGAACCGTTGTCCCTCGACGAAGCCTATCTCGATGTTTCGGAGAACAAGAGCGGACTTCCTACTGCCACTCAGGTAGCGCGGACCATTCGCGAACAGATTCGCGAGGAATTGAATTTGACGGCCTCCGCCGGCGTAGCGCCGAACAAATTCCTAGCGAAGATTGCTTCGGACTGGAAAAAACCGAATGGACTCTTTGTCATACAACCGGAAGAAATCGATTCGTTCTTATTGCCGTTGCCAGTGGACCGTCTGCCCGGAGTAGGCAAAGTCATGGAAGAAAAACTGAAGCAGCTCAACGTACAAACGATCGCCGACCTTCGCCGAATGGATTCAGCAACACTGGAAGGCCGCTTCGGCCGCTATGGCGTGCGTCTCTACGAGTTGGCCCGGGGAATCGACAAGAGCGAAGTAGTCCCTGACAGGCCAACACAATCCATATCTGCAGAGGACACCTTCGAACAGGATGTCTTGCTGGCCGAGATGGAGCCGATGATCCGAAAACTTGCGGAGCACACATGGGCTGCCTCGCGCAAGGAATCACGAATC
>Ga0210407_10004039_pt1 | contig 11683 bp, 4 predicted proteins | sample IncBWC27MmetaG_FD_150860 | JGI IMG/M metagenome (GOLD analysis project Ga0210407, IMG submission 150860) | Forest soil microbial communities from Barre Woods Harvard Forest LTER site, Petersham, Massachusetts, United States - Inc-BW-C-27-M | ecosystem: Environmental > Terrestrial > Soil >... | reverse complement strand
CTGCTTTCTAGACTACGACGCAGATGGCCAGATCGACATATTTCTGGTCGACAACGGGCCGGAGGGCGGCATTGTCTTGTACCACAATGTGGGTAATGGCAAGTTCGAAGACGTGACCAGCAAGTCTGGCCTGGATCCCAGCCTACACGCGATTAGCTGCACCGCCGGGGACTTCGATAACGACGGCGCAGCGGACCTTGCGGTTGCCTTAAGCGACGGTGTCCGGCTCCTCCACAACGAAAAAAATGGCACGTTCAAGGATGTGACTGAAGCTTCGGGCCTCAAGAATGATGGCGCAAACCTCGGTATTACCTTTGTTGATTACGACCACGACGGCGACCTGGATCTTTTTATTACTCGGACGCTCAGAAATGCTCCCGCACCCGCGACAGGACAACCCATCGGCTTGCCGAGCGGCTTGGAATTCCCCGGCAATGTCATGTGGCGCAACAACGGCAATCGTACGTTCACCGACGTTACCATGGCTGCCGGACTATATGCGGACCCGAGCGTCAGCTCAATCGGATCGGATTACAACAATGACCGCGCAATTGACTTGCTCGTAACTGACATAAAAGGTCCGTCGATTTTTGCGAATCCGCGCGAGGGCAAGTTTTCTACCCCAGACGTTGGCCTCTCGCTATTTTCTCGGCTGCCAATGGGTATCGCGGTGCTGGACTTCAATCACGACAGTTGGATGGATCTCGCTCTTACTAATGGTGTGACTCCCAAGGGCGTGACTGCCCTCGCACTGTGGCGTAACGATCAAGGCAAGCACTTCGAAAAAGTTCCTTTGCCGGAAACGAACTGGGTTCGCGCCTTCGGCGTGACCGCCATCGACTACGACAACGACGGCTGGGTCGATCTCGTGGCCGTTGGCGAGACAAAAGACGGCAAGGGTGAAGTCCGTCTCTTCCGCAATCTCGGTCCCGACGGATGGAAGGATGTCAGCGCCGAAACTGGACTCGACAAAATTCAGCTCAAAGAGCCGCGCGCCATCATCGCCGGCGATTACGACAACGACGGCGCCGTCGATCTGCTGATTACGCAGAATCACGGGCCTGCCGTGTTGCTCCACAATGAAGGTGGCAACAAGAACAACTCCTTGCGCGTTGCGCTCAAGGGCCTGAACGATAACAAGAGCGCCATCGGAACCAAGGTTGAAGTCTTCTCCGCAGGCTTGCGTCAGAAGTTTGAAGTGTACGGTTCGTCCGGCTATCTCGGCCAGAATTCGCCCTACCTGACCATCGGCCTCGGACAGGCCCGGGAAGCCGATGTCGTCCGCATGCTGTGGCCGACGGGGGTTCTGCAGGATGAAATCGGTGTCGCCGCCAACAAGCGACAGGATTTTCTGGAGATGGATCGGCGCGGGAGTTCGTGTCCAACGCTGTTTGCGTGGGATGGTCAGGAATACCAACTTGTTGGTGATATGCTCGGCGCGGGCGTGGTTGGGCATTGGATCGCAGCAGGCGACGGTAAAGCCGAGCGCAACGTCGTCCGCAACATAGCGCGTCCCACCGAATCTATCAAACTCGACCGCAGCTTGCTCCGCGAACAAGATGGCAAGCTAAGCTTCCGCTTCATGGAGCCGCTTGAGGAGTCGGTTTACCTCGATCAGGTAAAATTGCTCGCCGTCGATCATTCCGCTGATGTCGACGTTTATCCCAACGAATATTTCGCCAGCAATCCGCCGTACCCGCCGTTCAAGGTTGTATTCAGCAATAACAAAGACGCGCGCCCGCCCGCTGGGGCCTGGGACGAGCACGGCCACAATGTACTTCCCGATCTGCTCGCGCGTCGTTACTTCGGCGACTTCAAGGTGCTTTCATTCATGGGATTCACCGAGCCCCACAGCTTGCAGCTTGATCTCGGCGAGCCGTATCGCGGAGGTCCGCTGTGGCTGCTGATGCATGGCGAGATCGAATATTTTTCCGCGAACAGCATGTACGCCGCTGATCAAGCGCACCTGCGACCGTTTGCGCCGTATGTCGAGGCGCTAGTCTCGACCGCGAGTTCGACCGGAAACGCCGGAAAAGAAAAATGGGTTCGCGTCGTCGATGACATGGGGTTCCCCGCCGGTGGCGCGCGCACCATGACCGCCGATCTCACCGGCAAACTTCCGCCGGGCACGCGGCGTATTCGCATCACTACGAATCTGCAGATCTATTGGGACAACATCCTGATCAGCCGGGCCAGGCAAGATCAAAGCGCCCGCCTGACGCCCGTCCCGCTCGCAAGCGCCGACCTGAATTTCCATGGATTCCCGCTGAAGATCGAAGACCAGCCACCGGGCAACGTGAAATACATTTACGAACAGGCGAGCGCTACCGGTCCTTACACGCGGCCCGCCGGCGCTTACACGCGCTATGGCGATGTGCGGCCGCTGCTTGACTCGATCGACGATAAGTTTGTCGTCTTCGGATCGGGCGATGAAGTTGCGCTCGATTTTGATCCGGCGAAACTGCCCGCCTTGCCGCACGGCTGGGTGCGCGACTATTTCTTCGTCGCCAACGGATACGAAAAAGATATGGACTTCTACGCCTATCACGGCGATACGGTTGACCCTCTGCCATTCCGCGACATGCGCACCTATCCGTATCCCGACCAATCTTTTCCGGCTGATGCCGATCATTTGAATTACTTGTTCGAATACAACACCCGGTTCGTGTCGGGGAATGAGGCGAGCGGATATTCGTTCCAGTACCCTAAGTGATGATTTGTCACATTAAAGAAGTCGCTCAGGATGACAGAGTTTAGCGGAGTAGTGGGTCGTGGCCCGAGCTACAATCACTCTGCATGTCTGGCGGCCGCATTTCTATTCTGTTCATTGTCTTGACGAGCTTGCTTTCCGCCCAGACCGGACCGCAACACCCGATGCAACCGGCTGCGAAAGTTCCTCCCCCGCGCGTTGAAAAGAAATCACCCGCGCCCGAACTCAACGCCCCCGTTCCCATCTTTCGCGACATTGCAGCCCAATCCGGCCTGACCGCCTCCCATATCTCCTCGCGCGAAAAATATTACGTGATCGAATCGATGAGCGGCGGCGTGGGTCTTTTCGACTGCGACAACGACGGCAAACTCGACATCGTAATGGTGAACGGCTCGACCGTCGATCGCTATAAGCAAAGCGGCGGCGATCCGCTGGTCACGCTCTGGCATCAGGATGCCAACCTCAAGTTCACCGACATCACCGAGAAGGCCGGACTCGCGCGCAAGGGTTGGGGTATGGGCGTTGCCGTCGCCGACTTCGACAACGACGGCAACCTCGATCTCTTCGTGACCGGATACGGCGGAAACGCCCTCTACCGCAACAAAGGCAACTGCACTTTCGAGGACGTGACCGACAAGGCTGGACTACGCGGCGGGGGCTTCTCCACCGGCGCGGCCTGGGCAGACTACGACCGCGACGGAAACGTCGATTTGTTCGTCTCCCGATATGTTCACGTGGACGTGAACGACCTGCCCGCTTTTGGCTCGACTAAGTTCTGCCAATTCAAAGGCGCGCCGGTGCAGTGCGGGCCGTGGGGCATGGAAGGAGAAACCGATCTGCTCTACCATAACCGCGGCGACGGCACGTTTGAAGAAGTCGCGAAGAAAGCCGGCGTCGACGATCCCGAAAAATACTACGGACTGGGCGTAAGCTGGGGCGACTACGACAACGACGGTTGGCCCGATCTGTTTGTCGCCGATGACGCCACTCCGAACCATCTCTATCACAACAATCGCAACGGCACGTTCAGTGATGAGGCCATGGTCGGCGGCATTGCGCTGAACAGTGAAGGACAGGCGCTTGGATCCATGGGTGTGACCTGGGGCGATTACGATCACAGCGGACGTCTCTCGATGTTCATCACCGAATTTGCCGACCAGCCCAACACGCTCTATCGCAACCTGGGAAAACGGGGATTCGAAGATGTTGCCATGCCATCGCATCTGGGCCAGCCCAGTTTGCCGCTGGTCGGCTGGGGTACGACGTTTTTTGACATGGACAATGACGGCTGGCTCGATCTGTTCGTGGCTAACGGACACGTCTATCCGCAAATGGATGCGGTGAAGGGAAGCGCCGCCTACGCTGAGCCGATGCTGTTACATCGCAACTTGCGCAACGGGACGTTCGAAGAAGTTTCAAAGGCGGCTGAGATTGCCGGCATGCCTATGAAATCCCGGCGGGGCGCTGCTTTTGGAGACATCTTTAACAATGGCAATATGGATATCGTGGTGCTCAACGTCGGTGAGCCACCGTCGCTACTGCTCAACACAAACAAGATCGCGAACCATCGTGTGCTTTTCCATCTGGTGGGAACAAAGAGCAACCGCGCCGCGATCGGCGCGCGCGTCACCATTCATATCGGAGGGATGACGCAGTTCGACGAAGTGCGCGGCGGCGGCAGTTATCTTTCGCAGAACGATCTGCGGCTTCATTTCGGTCTGGGATCGGCCACAAAAATTGATTCGGTGGAAGTGCGCTGGCCCTCAGGCAAGGTCGAGACCTTGAAAGACATTGCCGCCGACAAGATTTACACGATTATGGAAGAACGGGGAATCCAAGGCTCCGCGCCGTTTAGTGATCTCCCGGCTCACTTACCATAGTTCTTCGGCAACGCCTTGGCCAACTCTCTCCATCCCAGCAGCACGAATCCCTGGTCTTTCAGGAACTGGCGGAACTCCGGGCTCTTGACCATATCCAGATCGTGTTGCCGCCATGCGGCGCCCCAATCGGGATGATCGTAGGTCGCTCCCCGCATCTCCTCGTCGTCATATGCAAGATGCACAATGACCTGATAAACGCCGGGACCGAGTCCTACAAGTTGTTTCCGGTACCACGCGTTCCAGTCCTCGGCTGCGGTTCCCGGTTCGATTTCGATTACCTTCTGGACCAGGACTTCTTCTGCGGGCGGCGGTGCTCCTGCAGGTGCGTGAGTGCCGCCCATGGCCTCCAGGATGGGCAAATCATAGGTGTAGCCCATTTTCTGATAGACCTTGTACAGATCGGTCGAGCCGAACAGTGCGCCCATGTGGGTGTCCAGGTGTGTCGGATGAATGCCCTTGGACTGGGCGCGATCAATTTGCGCGTGCAGTTCGGTTTCTACTTCAGAGAGTTTGGCATTTTGCGCAACGGCGGGTGTGTCGAGCGGAAGATACCCGTCCGGGTCCAGCAGGCTAGGTACTCTGTCTTTCGGGCTCACAGGTCCCCAGCGAAGAGTGGTCCATTCGCTGTTGAGGGCCTGGTGAATTCCGACATCGGCGCCGGGGTGCTCCTTGGCCCATTTCGCGACCTCGGGAAACCAGGGGCAGGGAACCAGGATGCTGGCCGACGTAATCCATCCCTGCTCGAGCGCCTCGAACGTGGCCCGGTTGACGGAATGGTTCATGCCGAGGTCGTCAGCGTGAATCACCAGCAGTCGGGCAGAGACGGGATAGCCCAAGCGCTCTTGCACAGTCTTTTCCGGAGCGCTCGATTTTTGGACAGTCGTGTCTTGCACGGTCTGGGCGCGGCCTTGCGCCAAGCAGACAGTAAGCAGCAGGATCGCAAAACGCATTCCGTGTTTCATGATCGCGGACTCGCTCCATCACTCCGTCGAATTCTGCCGGATTCTTGAGTACTAACACTCGGCAAGAATCGTTTTAATATAGATGTTTTTTCATTGACAGAATATCCCTTCCGTATAGAATTCGAGAAGAATTTTGTGCGTCACGAGTGATTTTCCCGAACCCCGTTATCTCCGCAGGATAATGGGGTTTTATTTTGAGAACGTGAATGAGTTCTACGGTCAACCCGCCCGCCAATGCCCCGCGCCTGAGACGCTCGCTCACGCTTTGGGACCTGATTCTGTATGGCGTCATCGTGATTCAGCCGGTCGCCCCCATGTCGGTGTTCGGGGTGCTCAGCGACCGCGGACATGGGCACGTAGTTACGACCATCCTGATCGCCATGGTGGCGATGCTGTTCACCGCCATCAGCTATGGTCGCATGGCTCGCGCCTATCCCAGCGCTGGCTCGGCCTTCACCTACGTCGGCCAGGAAATCAATCCCGCGCTTGGTTACGTCACGGGTTGGAGCATGGTGATGGACTACATGCTCAATCCCATCATCTGCACCATCTGGTGCAGCCAGCAGGCGCACGTGTTTGCTCCCGGAGTGCCGTACTGGGCGTGGGCTGTGTTCTTTGCGCTGGTGTTTACGCTCCTGAACGTCCAGGGAGTAAAGACCTCGGCTCGGGTGAACTCGGCGCTGGCGGCGGGGATGGGCGTGGTGATCGCGATTTTCTTTGTGGTCGCGGCGCGCTACATTTTCGGGCATCCGCAGGGCGGAGCAGGCTTCTACACCCGGCCTTTCTACGACCCGAGCCTGTGGAACACGAAGGCGGTGCTTGGAGGGACATCGATCGCGGTGCTCACCTACATCGGTTTCGACGGCATCTCTACGCTCTCGGAGGAGGCGGAAAACCCGCGCCGCAACATTCTGCTGGCAACCGTGCTGACCTGCGTCGTCATCGGCATTCTGTCTGCCCTAGAGGTCTACGCCGCGCAGTTGATTTGGCCCGCCTCACAGCCTTTTCCGGACGTTGACACTGCCTTCGTTCACGTCGCCGGCCGCGCCTGGAAACCGATGTTTGGCATCATCGGATTCACCTTGCTGGTTGCTAACTTCGGATCGGGCATGGGCGCGCAGATCGGCGCCGCTCGGCTGCTCTACGGTATGGGACGAAGCAACGCGCTGCCCAAGTCATTTTTCGGGGTCGTTGACGCGAAGCATCGAGTGCCGAGGAATAACGTTTTGTTTGTGGGTGCAATCGCGCTGATTGGCGCGTTCGTGATGAGTTATGGTCTCGGCGCTGAGATGCTCAATTTCGGCGCGCTCATCGCCTTCATGGGCGTGAACGCCGCTGCTTTCGTGCGATACGTTGTGCGCGACCAAAAATGGACAGTGTCGTTTGTCGTTCCGCCCGTCCTCGGCTTCGTGATCTGCTTCTTGCTCTGGCTGAGCCTTAGTACTCCGGCCAAAATCGCGGGCTCTATCTGGATGGCGGCGGGAATCGCGTTCGGCGCCTGGAAGACGCGTGGTTTCCGCGGGGACCTAGTCAACTTTGAACTTCCCGCCGACGAATGACCTGCCATGCTGCCATCCCGAGCGCAGCGAGGAAACCCTACGCCCGGCACATTTTTCGGGGCAAGTAGGGGTCTTCGCTGCGCTCGCGATGACAAGTCTCAAGATGACAAGTCTTACGATCACAGGCCTCAGGCCCTACTCCAAGTTCCAGCCGCTCACTTCGACCTCCGGCTTCGCCGCTCCCAAGCTGCTCGCGCGATACGTTGCCGTGATCACCCGTTTTTCGCCGGGCAGCAGCGAAATGTAGTTGTCCTCCCACACCACCGGCAGAATCTCCTCGCCGCCTTTGCCTTTGTCGAGCTTCAGGCGCACGAAAAACGCCAGGGTCTTGCTGGGATTTTCTACAGTGACTCGCGTGTCCGCAACTTTGCCGTCACGCTCGCTAAGGCTCGATACATTCAGCCTAACCTTTGGCAACTGCGCGAGCGAGGTGTAGTCAGCATACGAGGCGGTCGGAGTCGTATACCAATTCGACTTTGACCAGTCAAGCGTTTCCGGTTTTGTCGAGAGCCAGTAGAAATTCGATCCCACCACCTTGCCGCTGCCATCGGCGATACGGAGATCCAGGAAGTATGCCGGCGACAGTCCGTCGATCTGCGGAAGCTCAAACACCTTCGCGGTGCTGTCGGCGGCCGCATCGAGTGCAGTGTCTTTCGAAAACTTCTGGGTTCCATCGAGATTGAATATCCGCGCCGCCAGCTGCAGTCCCTTGGCATCCGCATATTGACTGCTCACCAGCCATACCGAATGATCGTCGTATCCATAGACGGGATCGAGCGTCTGCGTCGCTTTCTTCGCGCCGAAATATCCGCCGCCCGGCCGCAAGTAGTAATCGTAAAGATGCCAGATCATCGACGGCCACGCGTTATTCAGCATCCACTGGATTACGCCTGTCGAAGTGTACTTGTTGCGGCTGTAGGCTTCGTACATGGCGCGCACGCCTTCGTAGCTCATGAGTTGCGATTTGTAGGTGAAGTCTTCCGCGCTGTCGGCCTTGCCGTAGCGCGCGTTCAGAGCGTCGGTAAACACTTGTATCGTTTTGAAGGACCCGCCGCCCGCGTGGAAATTCCAGTACTGATCCAACGGCCCGTCCGCCGTCCACAGATGATCCTTGGGAACCATGCGCTCGACGCTTTCGATCGGTGGAACTGCTGGTCCCATGCTGGTTTCGCTGTTGAAACCGTAGGCGCCTCCACATCCGCCGGCGTTGCATGACTTTTCTTCCGTATGAAGATGCGGATCCGCGGCCCAATAGGAAGGCGCCACATATTCATAGGGCCCGCTCATCTTCACGCCGCTTCCGCCGGTCAGCGTGGTTGGCTTCGCCGTGGCGGAAGAAACGATCGGATTCGGCCACCGCAAATCAGATTCAATCTTCAGGTACATCTCTTCCACGTCGGGCGGCGGAGGATTGTCGCTGCCATTCAGCCACATCACCATGCTGGGATGGCTCCTCAGCCGGTAGATCTGATCGCGCAAGGACGACTTTGCGATCTCGAAGTCCTCATCTTTCCAGTTTCCCCAGTGTTCCCAGAAATCGCAGCAGCACCATCCTGCCATTGCCAGGATGCCTTCGCGGTCGGCCATCTCAAAGAATTCCTCGGTCTCGAGTTTGCCTTCCAGGCGGACCGTATTCAGTCCCATGTCACGCACATACTGGAACTCATCGGCAAGCCGCTCTGAAGTCTCGCGAAGCATCATGTCGGGCGTCCAGCCGCCGCCGCGAATCAGGATGTTCTTGCCATTGACCTTGAACAGGCGTTTCAAGCGATCCGGCGCCTGCTCGCTGACCTCGGATGTGATCTCGCGAATACCGAACTTCGTATGGGACACATCGGAAAGCGCACCGTCCATCTCGAACGAAAGAGTCAGATCGCACAGATTCGGCGTCCCCATCTGCGCCGGCCACCACAGCCGCGGATCGCTCAGGTTGAGCTGCGGATACTGATCCGGCGCGAAGAACACGTCTTTCGACTCTCCCGCCGCTAGTTCCACGGGCTGCGCGAATTCGATGTTTTCGATCCGGCCTTTCAGCCTCCCTGTTACCCGGCGATCGCTGGCATTTTTCAGCAGCGCCGTTACCGTCAAGTGGGCCGTGTTATTCGCGGGCGAATCCACTTTCGAGAGCACTGCCGGATGCCGCAGCGCGACCGGTCCGCTGGTCGTCAAATACACCTCACGCCACAGCCCCATGTTCTTGTCGGGCGGCGCGGGATTCCAGTCCACGAAAGTGATTGCAAGATTGTTCTCGGTCGGCGCCCATACCTGCACCGCGAGCACATTCGCTCCAGGTTTGACGGCGGAAGTAATGTTGAACTCGTAGGTCCGCCATGCGCCGGCCACATCGTTTGAGTTGGCGATCTGCTTCCCGTTAAGAAAAATGTTGGCGCGGTAGTTAATGCCGCGGAAGTTCAGCCACACGGTTTTCCCGGCATACACTGCGGGCAGCGTGAATTCCTTGCGGTACCACCACGAAACCGCATAGGGGCTGTCCGTGGGCATTGGAATATTCGAAAAATTGAAGCCGACGGGATAACCGACCCCCGGGTACTGCCGCAGATTCATGCCGTAAAAAGGATCGGGGAGCAGCCCGCTTTTCACTTGCGCTGCCACCACCGTGGTCGGAACATCCTCTTTGATCCAGTTCTTAGTCTCGAACGACGCGCTGGAGATTGCTTCGCCTGTTCCCATCACTTTCGCGGACGACTGCAGGGCCCACCCTTCGCGCAAAGGGAGCGTCAGGGCCGGAGCCGGCTGGAAGCTGGACTGGGCGGTTGCGACCGCAAGCGAAAAGAACGGGATCAAGAACCGCAATATCTTCATAAGAGTATCCTGGGCAAAAAAATGGAAAATGGCGACGCATTCCGCCGCAGCTGCCCTACGTTCATAGCATCTTTATTAATTCGATTCAATAGGGGATTTTGGCAGTGGCATCTCCACTTATGCGCCACATTTCCGGGGCGCAACACAAGCTGCGCTTACAATCCTATCGGTCGGGAATGATGTTCGTGCTAAGGTGCAAGGCCGAGCTGCGCTCGGCTTAGACGGGCGGGGGCGCCCGTCCCCACACGAGCTAGGCGGGTTCTGTCCTCCGGCTCCTCCCCCATCCCTAGTTTATAATCATAAATTCTGGCTTCGAGCGCCGAGCTATCCGACGGAGTTATCTAAATTATGATTCGAACTCTTCAAAATGCAGGGCCAACCCTGAAGATCATTCTGGGCGCAATGCTTGTCATTATCTGTGCCTCGATGGCGATCACACTTATTCCCGGTGGGATCGGCTCGAGCCTAGGCATTGGCGCGCCTCCGGCTGGCGTTCTGGCCAGCATCGGCGACCAAACCGTGACCGTGCCCGAGGTGCAGCGTGAAGCCAAGGCGATGATCCGGCAGCAGTTTCCCAAGGGCGGACCGCAGGCCAGCATGTTGCTCCCCTATTTTGCCAGTCAGGCGGCCGAGCAACTCATCAATGAGAAAGCGCTGGTTGCCGAGGCGCACCGCATGGGCCTGCGCGTCAGCGACGACGAACTTCGCGACGAGCTCCAACACGGGCAGCTCGGCGCCATGCTCTTTCCCGACGGCAAGTTTGTGGGGCAGGAAGAGTACGAAAACTTCGTCCAGCGCAATGACTTGACGGTGCCTCTGTTTGAAGGGCTGGAGAAGGACTTTATTATTGTCCGCAAGCTCCGCGCGCTGGTTTCCAGCAGTGCCTTCGTCGGGGACACGGAAGTTCGCGACGAATTCAATCGCCGCAATACGAAAGTAAAATTCGAATATGCCGTGATCACGCAGGCCGATATCCTGAAGGGGCTGCACCCCACCGACGAGGAACTGAAGGCTTTTTACGAGCGCAATAAGGCGACCTACAACAACTCCATCCCGGAGAAGCGGCAGATTAAGTACGTTGTCGTGGATAACGCGAAAATCGCGGCCGCGACAATTGTGACCGATCAGGATCTGCAGTCCTACTACGATCAGCACCGCGAGGAGTACCGCGTGCCGGAACAGGTGAAGGTCAGCCACATTCTGATCAAGACTCCTCTCCCCGCGCCCGGCGCGAAGGAAGATGAGAAAGCCGTCGCCGATGCACGCGCGAAAGCCGAAGGAGTGTTGAAGGAAGTCAAGGCGGGCGGAGACTTTGCCAAGCTCGCGGAAAAATATTCAGATGATCCCGGAAGCGCCAAGAGCGGAGGCGACCTTGGCTGGATCGGCCGCGGCCGCACCGTTCCTGAATTCGAGAAGGCCGCCTTTTCGCTCGGCAAAGGGCAGACCAGCGACCTGGTCAAGAGCAGCTATGGCTTCCATATCATCCGCGTCGAAGACAAGCAGGAGGCTCATCTCAAGAAGCTCGCCGAGGTGAAAAGCGAGATCGAGGAAAAAGTGAAGCAGGAAAAAGCGGCGCGAGCTACCGAAACAGCAGCGAACTCTTTGCTCAGCCAGGCGCGTACAGAGGGATTCGACAAATCAGCCGCCGCCAAAGGTCAGGCCGCGGTGACCACAGAATTCTTCAGCCGAACCGATCACTTGCCTGGACTGGCCGCGAATCCGCAGTTTATGGACGCAGTCTTCAACGAA
>Ga0210407_10004038_pt1 | contig 11685 bp, 9 predicted proteins | sample IncBWC27MmetaG_FD_150860 | JGI IMG/M metagenome (GOLD analysis project Ga0210407, IMG submission 150860) | Forest soil microbial communities from Barre Woods Harvard Forest LTER site, Petersham, Massachusetts, United States - Inc-BW-C-27-M | ecosystem: Environmental > Terrestrial > Soil >... | reverse complement strand
AAAGGCTGCAAGTTATCCCGTAGGTTCAGTCCGGCAGATCAATCAGCGGCGTGACGCCGACTGCGCGAAGGTCTGCCGCGGGGCCGATCCCGGACAGCATCAGGAGTTGTGGTGAACCAAATACCCCGTCGCACAAGAGTGTCTCGCGATCCGCCGAGATCTCTTGGGTTTGGCCCTGGTCCAGTACACCTACCCCGCTTGTTCGGGTACCGCGCATCATCACCGCGCCCATCAGGCGCCTCGCACTGGATCAGAACCTGTTGAGACTCCACAGCTAGCTAACTTCCAAAACACCAGGTAGGCGATCCGCGAGAAAGCCATCGATCACATTGGCGAGAATCACCGCGGTATCGCTCTGATTGTCGTTGAAGCAGAGGGTCGAGGCGTAAGAGATCGACCCGGTCGTGAACACGGCGCCGCCCTTCGGACCAGGCGTGATGGTCATGTCCGCGCGCAGCCCGGAGCGCGGATCGGAACCTCCGTACCAGGGCGCGATCGCCGTCGTACGCTCGATCGCGGTCTGGTAGGCGTCAGTGAATCCATCGGCGCTCGCCAGTACCACCGTGTGTTCAGGCGTGCCGGCCTCGGCGTCCACTCGGTCAATCTCATAGCCGGCGGCGCCGTGCCCGAGAACAAGGGCCGGGCCAGAGCCAAAGCTTTCGCTCTCAATGCCCGAAAATATCCATGACCAGCGCGAGCTCGAGGCGGCCGTCGTCTTACGATAGCCGGATCCCCGATCGAAGCCCTGGCCGCAGAAGCCGACACCGATTCGGGCCTGCGGCGGACGGCCGGACATACGCCACAGTCCGCCTCGCTCACCCGACAGTGCGAGCTGATCCTCGCCCGGCTCGCCCTGCCAGGTCCCCGTCCCGGCGTAGCGCCGAACTTCGATCACCTCGGGTTCGTCAGGAGCGACGGCGGTGACCCAGTAGAAGCCGTTTCCGCCGACATAAATCAACCGCCCGCCCTCATCGAGCCACGCGTCGCGGGCGTCCATCATTGGCTCAGTCCAATATTCCGGATGGGTGCCGGTCAGCACCGCCCGATAGGGCGCCAGAAGCTCGGCACCCTCGGAGTGCAACAGGTCGTCGCAGAGAATGTCGACCTGGTAGCCTCGCGCATGAAGCCAGTGCACGAAGTGCAGGTCTGCAGGAAATTGATGCGGCGCATCAAACGTGCGGCACCGTGCCTTCGGACGAAAATCAATGATCGGTCGCCGCCGTGAGCCCAGGCTTATGCCACTGCCGTCGCCATGCAGATCGTAAGTGCTCTTCAAACCGTTCGCAGCGGCATAAGCGTATGCAGCCTGGTTGAGGCCCATGTCCTGGCGCGGCGCGAGACGGAGGGAATCCGTCGCGTCAACTGACTCGTTGGCATAGGCGAGATAGCTGAAGGTTGGCATCAGAAGCGCGAGCGGAGCGGTCGGCCGCCCGATCGGCGGCGCTACAAGGAATGGTAAATGGTCCTCCATGCCATCACCACGCAGCCGCATCGCGTAGACGCCGGAGGGCAGATCGTTAGGAGCAGCGAAGCCAAAGGTCTCAGGCCATTGGACATCGCTCACGTCGTCATCGTGAAAGTGCACCGCGTCATGGGTTGGTTCGGCCGGCGCCACGCCCTGAGCGCCGAAAGAGGGTCCGGTCATGGCGCGAGTCGGACGATTGTGGCAAGTCGCAACGAGGCCGCGCTTGGCGTCGATCAAGCGGCGCCCATGCGGCTCGATCGCAAAGTCGAATGCGCATTGCGTTTGGCCGGCTGAACGAAGCGAGAGCCTCGAAATCTTGCCGTTGAAAACCTGGAAAGGTCGACGCCGGCTTCCGATGGAGTCGACAGAAGTCGCGGCAATCGTCAAATGTCGCCCGAACAAGAGACTCTCGCCGTGCAATGCGTCGCAAACGTCCGGCGCATAGTAGCGCGGGGAATAGTCACGAGGGGTGATGGAGAGCTCGAACCGGTCGCCACGCCCCCGCAACCGGATACGCGCCCAAGCACGACGCGCCAGCGGCTCGCGGGCGCGTACGACCTCGCGCGTTCCGCTTTGCGCCATGACCCGACCCGTTTCGTCCAGCGCGACGCAAAGTCCCTCCAAGCATTCGGGCGCGCGCCAGGAGATGATGCCCTGTCTGCCGATGCTGGGACGTGTCGGCCATATCCAAAGGTCGATCTCGAAGTCGTCTCTCTCGATGAGCGGCAGCGGTGTCTCGAGCTCCGCGAAGGAGCCCCGAAAGATCTCCTGCGGTCCGGCAGTATGGCGACCATCGATTGACGATGAAATCTCTCGCTCCTGAAAGCCCGGCCCATTTGGATTCTCGTCGCCATGAAGCAGCCTGACGAGTTGCACGTCGACGTTGGGGCTCTCACTGTGAACGTGAAAGCCGAGGCTCCCGCCTGGGCGCACGAACACGCTGCTGCTGTATCCTGTAAGCTTCATGCATCACCCTGTGCTGGACGCCGCAACGACGCGCCTTCAGCGTCGAAGAGGTGGAGCGCGGCCAACGCGATACGGGCCTCGATCTGCTCGCCGAGGCTCACGGAATTCTCCGCGGAGACACGGATCCGAAGGCTCTCGGCATCTCCGAGCGCGAGATCGACGAAAACATCGGCACCGCCATATTCCACCCGCGAAATCGACCCTGAGAGCGAGGCTTCGCCGGGACGGGCGAGTCCTATGGCAAGGTCAGTCGGCCGGAGGCCGAGCACCACGCTCGCTCCTTCTGCAGCGACAAAGACGGAAGCAGGCAGCTGGCATGTGATGCCGTGAAGGCTGGTGAAGCGGCCACCCTCAATGCGGCCGCGCAGCATGTTCATCGAGGGGAGTCCGACGAAGCCGGCCACGAAACGATTGGCTGGACGCTCGAAGACTTCGCGCGGCGTCCCCGCCTGCTGGATACGGCCATGGTTCATGACGATGATGCGGTTGGCCATCGTCATCGCCTCGAACTGGTCGTGCGTCACATACAATGTCGTGCGCCCGACACGACGATGGAGGTCAATCAGGGACTGACGCATCTCATGCCGCAAGAGCGCGTCGAGATTAGAGAGCGGTTCGTCCATCAGGAACGCGACTGGATGACGCACGATCGAGCGTGCGAGCGCCACACGCTGTCGCTGACCTCCAGATAGTTGCGACGGCAGCCGGTTCAGTTTATCTGTCAGGTCGACCAGCTCAGCCGCCTCGGCGACACGTTTGGCAACCGTGGCCCGGTCGAAATGCCGCCCGTGGCTAGTCGTCAGCGGAAACGTGATGTTCTCGCGCACCGTCATATGCGGATAGAGCGCATAGGACTGGAACACCATGGCGACGTTGCGTTCCGAAGGGCGCACGTAATTCACCACCGCGCCCTCGATGAGAATTTCGCCTTCTTCGCACGGCTCGATGCCTGCGATCATGCGCAGGATCGTGCTCTTGCCGCAACCCGAAGGTCCCAGCAGTGCGACGAATTCCCCTTGTCCAGCGCTTAAGGAGATCGCCTCGAGCACCCTGCCGGCGCCGAAACTCTTGGAGACACTGGCAAGCTCCAGACAGGGAAGTTCGTCCGGACGCGTGTCCATCTCTACTCCTTGAGCGCTCCGGCGAGGCTCTGATGGAAGAAGGCCTGCTGAAACAGGATGAAGATGACCGTGAGCGGCACAGCCGCGATCAGGCTCGCGGCGCTGATGAGCCCCCAGTCGACGGTGAAGATCGCGCGCAGACTGGAAATGCCGACTGTAATGACCTGCTTGTGCAGATCACGTACTGCCACCAGCGGCCAGAGAAAGCTCGTATACTGAGTAGCGAAGATGAACGTGGCGTGCACGACGAGGCCGGGACGGATCAGCGGCACGACGACCCGGCGCAAAATCTCGAACTCGCCGGCCCCATCCATCCGCGCCGAGTGGATCAGTTCGTCGGGGAGTCCGGCGATGAAGGCGCGGATCATGAAGACGCCGAGTGGATTGGCGAGCGGGGGCAGGATCAGCGCCAAGCGGGTGTCGATCAGTCCCATGGACCGGATAATGAGAAAGAGGGGGATCAAGAGAGCGGCGAGCGGCACCGCTACCGAAATCAGCAGGATGGTTACAATTACGGGCTTGCCCGAGAAGTCGAGCTTGGCGAGCGCATAAGCCGCCATGCCGTCGATCACCAGCTTCAGCGCGGTGACGATAGCCGAGATGGCCAACGTGTTGCCAAGCCACCAGCCGAACGGATGTTTCTGAAACAGTGCGACATAGTTGCCGAGGTAGACAGGGTCCGGGATCCAGTGCGGAGGATAGCTGAAGAGCGATTTTGTTTCCTTCAACGAGGTCGAGATGACGTAAAAAAATGGCGCAAGTGATACGACGACCGTGACGGCGAGCACGAATCCTGCGAGCACTCGCGCGGCTGGCGAAGGCTCCAGTGCGAGGCGCGCACGACGGACCCGCGTCATGCGCGCTCCCGCAAGAGCCAGGTCTGCAAGGCCGTCAGCGCGAGAACGACGACGACAAGCACGAAGGACAGCGTCGCGCCGAAGCCCGGATCGGAGAAGGTGAAGAGGCTGCGGTAGATGTACCAGGCAATGGTCGCGGTCGAGTCGACCGGGCCGCCGTCGGTCAGAACGAACACGGAATCGAACAACTGCAGGTTGACGATCGTGGCGAAAATGACCGCGAAATAAAAGGTCGGTTTCATCAGCGGCAAAGTGAGGCTGAAAAAGCGGCGGATTGGTCCTGCTCCGTCCAGCTCGGCGGCGTGATAGAGGTCCTGGGGGAGCGCAAGCAGTCCCGAGAGGAAAAGTATCGCCCAGAATCCGAGACCCTTCCAGACCTCGATCATCGCGATGGTCGGCATGGCGAAATGGGGATCGCCGAGGAAGTTGAGCTTGACGCCGGTCAGCGCGCGTATGCCGAGATTCAAGAGGCCGAAGTCGGGGTGGATCACGAAGGTCCAAATTAGGGCGACGATCAGGGAAGCCTGCAGCGTCGGGAAGTAGATGATGATTCTCAACAGCGCCGCGCCGCGCCGAACCATGCTAAGCGACAGCGCGACGATCATGCCGAGCACGAAAACCGTCGGTATCGCCATCGCGCAGTAGTAGAGGGTGTTGATGATGCATTTCAGGACGAGGCTATCGGAGAATGTGCGGCGCCAATTGTCGAGTCCCGCGAACTGGGCAGGCGCCAGGATCCCGTCATGCTGGAAGCTGAGGTAGAACAACCAGACGACAGGGACCGCCATGAAGATCAAAAAGAAGACAAGGATCGGCGCCAGGAACGCATACGCAGTTAAATTGTGGCGCATCGCCGCGCGAAAGCGCTGTTTTCGGTGTTCGTCCTCCGACAGTTGGAAATGAGACGTCGCCGTTTCCATCAACTCGAAGCCTGAAACGATCGGGCTAGCGGCGCGAAGGAAACTCCCCGCCGCATTCATTCGACGGAGCCGGCCATCACGCCAGCTTGTTGATGATGTCTCCCATTTGCCCGATCGCCTGCCTGCCGCTCAGATTGCCGAGATAGGCGTTCTCCGCCACCGGCCAGATCTGCTGCAGCATCGTCAGGATCTTCGGGTGCGGCTGCAGGCCTTTCACCCGCGGCACGAACTCCTTCTGGATCTTCTGCATGGCCGGCTTGTCGGCGTAGAGCTGGTTGACGATATCCGTACGCACGACCTGGAGATTCACCTCGCTGGCAAACCGGCCCACTTCCGGCCCTGACGCCCAGTGTTTAATGAAGGCCCAGGCGAGATCTTTGTTCTTGCTTGCTGCGGCGACGGAGAGGATGCCGAAATTGCCCATCACCGTTTGCGCCTTGGGCCCGGGCGGAGCGTAGGCGACGTCCCATTTGAACGGCGGAGGTTTGGCGAGCAGATCGTTAATCTCCGGCGTTTCGCCATGATAGATCGCGATCTTGCCCGCCTTGAAAAGATCGAACTGGCCCTGCCAGTCGACGCTGCCGACCGGCGGCGTGACTTTCGCATTGTGCATGTCGATCAGGAACTGCATTGCATCTTCGGAACCGGCGAGGCCGTTGGCCGTCCAATCCTTGTTCAGGATGTCGGCACCCGCGTTGTGGATGTAGGGGAACCAGTCCCAGAAGGCGTAGTCGGAAACGCGCGTACGCATCGAGAAGCCGAATGTATCGCCTTTCGTCGTGGCCTTCGCGGCCGCCATCATGTCGGAATAGGATTTGTTCCACGTGTCCGCCACACCCGCGGCGTTGAGTAGGTCGAGATTGACGAAAATGTTGTAGACCGCGCCGAGCACCGGCACGCCCCAAGTTCCCTTGGAGGATTTCGCGAGCTGCCAGGCAAAGGGTTGAATCGCGTCATGCTCCGACTTCCAGGAGGGATCGCTCACCCACGCCGTCATGTCGTGCAGCACGCCGCGTTCTGCATAGGCGGGATAGACGAGATCTACGAGATATTGCACGTCTGCGGGCGAGCCCGAGGCGAAACCTGCGGTGAGCTGGGCGTTCATGTTTGCCCAGTCGTAGGTGGTGAACTCGACTTCGGCGTTTGGGTTCGTTTTCTTGAAGTCGTCAATGATCTCGGCCTCGTATTTGGCCTCATCCGCCGAGTGAGGCCCCTTGATCATGGTGATCTTGCCGGAAAGACCAGCTGCGCTGGGCGACCCTGCGCTCATCAAATAGGGAATTGCGGCCGAACCTCCGAGTAGGTTCAAGAACCGGCGCCGGTTTACGCGCTTAGTTGCCGCTGACATGCGGACACCTCCCGTGCTTTCGGATATCGCGTAGTGGTTTTCTTCATTCGACCGCCTGCCGACAACTAGGCGCCGCGACAGCCATGCCCAACGACACAAAGCATGCCGCATCGTTCGCAACGACGTCAAGATGAATTATGAAACGTTACAGTTCTTGTCTGGAGTCCTTTGATCGCTACCCCTGCGAGTTCACCCGAAGCGGCTTCGCCAAACGGGCAGATTCGGCTTGAAAAGGACTCGACGCGTACAAGCGGTACGCCAGGGTCGCATCAAATTGGCCGGCTTGACAGGCAAATTTCGGGGCCTGTATCGTTACATTAACCGCCCTTGGGAGGACTCTTTCTGTGACCTCGTCCGACTTGCTCGAGACGCTCTACACTGCGGTCCTTTCCGACGTCATGGACGAGATGGGATATCCTAATCAAGCGTTGCGGCCGTTCATGCGACCGCTTGATGACACGCTCTCGTTCGTCGGCCGCGCTCGCACCGGACTCTACGCCGAAACCTATTCGGTGCTCGACGGCGAGAACCCCTACGAACTCGAGATCAGGTTGGTGGACGACCTCAAGGCCGGCGACGTGGCCGTGTTCGCGTGCGGCGGTCCAACCGACCGCATCGCGCCTTGGGGCGAATTGTTGACGACCGCAGCGATGGCTCGCGGCGCCGCCGGCTGCGTGACCGACGGTCTGGTAAGGGACGTCCGGCATATCCGGAAGATGAAATTTCCCGTATTCCACGGCGGCATCGGACCACTCGACAGCAAGGGCCGCAGCCGAATGATCGAGATGGATCGTCCGATCGTCTGCGCCGGCGTACGCGTCTGCTCGGGGGACACCGTGTTCGGCGACGTCGACGGCGTCGTGATCATTCCGGAGGCGGTTTCGGACAAGGTGTTCGCGAAAGCACATGACATGGCGGCGCGAGAAAGTCGCACCCGCGAAGAGCTCCATAAGGGGCGCCTGTTGTCGGAAGTTTACGAAAAATATGGCGTTCTCTGAGGAACCATGCCTCCATCGCATGGGAGCCAAGGCGGATGAACTCTCGGAACCGTCTGCCAACCTCGCGCGACTCTGAAAGTTCGCCGTCGTCTAAACCAGAGCAAATGCGCGCCGGAAGCCGCCGACTCCGCTTCGCTGTCGACACGGGGGGCACATTCACCGATCTCGTCGTCGCTGACGACAACGGCGAGATCTCAATGTTCAAGGCGCCGACGCAGCCCGCCGATCCTGTCGCAGGCGTGCTCGAGGTCATGGGAGCGGCCGCGCGGGTCTCCGGCGTACCGCTCGCCGAATATCTCGCGCGCGGTGAAATTCTCGTGCACGGCACCACGCGCGCAATCAACGCGATCGTGACGGGTCTAACCGCGCGAACCGCCTTCCTTACGACGGCGGGCCATCCGGACACGCTGGTCTTTCGGGAAGGCGGCCGGCAGGACGCCTTCAACTTCACGGTGCCTTATCCCGCGCCATTCGTGCCCAAGGCGCTGACATTCGAGATTTCCGAGCGAATCCTGAGCGACGGTTCAGTGCACGCGCCTCTCGATGAAATCGGTGCGGTCGCAGTTCTTCGACGGGTCGCGGCGCTGGGGGCGGAGGCGGTCGCCGTCTGTCTGTTGTGGTCGGTCGTCAATCCGGCGCACGAAATCGCGCTTGGCGCCCTGATCGAGCGTCATTTGCCCGGTGTGCCGTTCACGCTCTCGCATCATATCAATCCGTCCCTTCGCGAATATCGGCGCGCAATGTCGACCGCGCTCGACGCGTCACTGAAACCGGTAATGAGCGTCTACATGAGCAGTTTCGAGTCTCGCATGCGCGCCGCTGGTTTCGCGGGTCGTATCTTGGTCATCACGTCGCAAGGCGGCGTAATGGACGCCGCCGACGTCGCCGCGGTACCGGTGCACCTGATCAATTCCGGTCCAAGCCTGGCCCCTTTCGGGGCCAAGGCCTATACGCCGACTAAGGGCGATGCGACGTTGATCGTCGGCGATGCCGGTGGAACCACTTTCGACGTGTCCGTCGTCCGCAGGGGACGGATTCCTCGCACCCGCGAGACCTGGCTTGGCCGGCCCTTCATGAGCCACATGACGGGCATGCCGTCGGTCGATACAAAAAGCATCGGGGCGGGCGGCGGGTCGATCGCCTGGATCGACGACGGCGGCCTATTGCATGTCGGGCCGATCAGCGCCGGAGCCGTGCCTGGCCCGGTTGCCTATGGCCGTGGGGGTTCGCGCCCGACCGTAACGGACGCGGCGGTCGCACTCGGGTATATTGATCCGGCACATTTTCTCGGCGGCCGGATGCCCCTCGACCGGAAGGCCGCGGAGGCGGCCATTGCAGGAGAGATCGCCGATCCAACCGGGCAGAGCCTCGAGGCCGCGGCTGCATCGATTCTCGAGCTTGCCAGCGAGCACATGGTGCAGGCGATCCTCGAGGTCACACTGAGTCAAGGGATAGATCCCGCGTCGGCAGCCTTTGTCGCAGGAGGCGGAGCAGCCGGCCTCAACTGCGTCAGCGTCGGCCGTCGCCTTGGCTGTCGCACCATCTATGTGCCTGAGACCGGCGCTGCGCTCGCGGCCGCCGGCGCGCTCATTTCGGACCTGACCTCCTACCATCAGGCGATGCGGCACACGACAAGCGAATCATTCGATTTCGATGGCGTCAATGAGGTGCTTGAACAGCTCGAAGCGCGCTGTCGCGCCTTCCAGGAGTCGACCGGGAGCCAGGCCGAGTTTGTTGCAATTGATTGGACGACCGAGGCCCGCTATCCCGATCAGGCCTGGGAGATCGAGGTGTCGCTGCGTCGTCCCCGGTTCTCGCACCCCGAAGACGTCAAGTGTCTCGTTGCCGATTTCCATGAGGTCCATAAGGATATTTTTGCGGTCAGCGATCCCGAGTCGCCGATCGAGACCATTGGTTGGAGCGCAACCATTCGCTCTCGCATCGGCTCGCCGCGCCCCGGACGTATTGCGCCAAGCGCCGCGGCGGAGCTTCTCTCGGCTCGCCGGGTGTATTTTCGCCCTATCGGTTGGACCGCCGCCGCCGTGCTTCGCTTCGAGACGCTGACGCCGGACTCGATTGTGAAGGGGCCGGCCATCGTCGAATCCGGGTTCACCTCGGTGGTGATCGATCCCGGCTCATTCGCACGGAAGGATCCGAGCGGATGCCTCGTCATTGAGGTTGCGGCCTAGGAGACGACCATGACTGACCTACGGCCGAATTCCATGAGCGGCGCCGAGCTTGCCGTGCTGACCGCCCGGTTCGAAGGCGTAGCCCGCAAGATGGCGAACACCCTGCACCGGACCGGCCGCTCCGGGATTCTTACGATCGCCCGCGACTTTTCCTGCATCATTCTGACCGCGCGCCACGAGTTGCTGACGGCGGCGGACAGTCTGCCTATCCATGTGCTGCGCGGACCTGAAGTGATGTCGCGCACGATGACGCAGAACCATCCGGTGCTGCGGCGCGGCGACGCGTTTCTGCACAACTCGCCATACCACGGCTGCACGCATCCGGCCGACCACAGCATCCTCGTTCCCGTCATCGACGACGAGGGCGTGCATCGATTCACGGTACTCGCCAAGGGCCATCAGGCGGATTGCGGCAATGCGCTGCCGACGACCTACATGGGCGCGGCCAAGGACGTCTACGCGGAAGGCGCGCTCATCTTTCCCGCGGTCAGGATCCAGTCGAACTATCAGCACGAGATGGACATCGTGCGGATGTGCCAGATGCGCATCCGTGTCCCGGAGCAATGGTGGGGCGACTATCTCGCCACGCTCGGCGCCGCGCGGGTCGGCGAACGTGAAATCCTGTCTCTCGGAGGCGAAATCGGCTGGGAGAGGCTCGACACCTATGTGCGCGATTGGTTCGACTACAGCGAGAAGCGGATGTGCACGGCGATTCGATCGATGCCGGCGAGACGCCTGACGCGTTCGAGCCGCCACGATCCTTTCCCCGGCACCCCCGCGGAGGGAGTCGAGATCAAGGTCACGGTCGCAGTCGACCCCGAAGCCGCGCTCATCGACGTCGACGTGACCGACAACCCCGATTGTTTCGAGAACGGCCTCAACCTCTCCGAGGCCTGCGCGCGCTCGGCGCCCATGGTGGGTGTCTTCAACTCGATCGATCACACCGTTCCGAAGAACGAGGGCAGCTTCCGGCGCATCCGGGTCAAGCTCAGGGAGAACTGCGCGGTTGGCGTGCCCCGCCATCCGACCTCCTGCTCGGTTGCCACCACCAATCTTGCCGATCGTGTCGCCAACCCCGTTCAATGCGCCCTGGCCGAGCTGGCGGACGGGCTTGGTCTCGCGGAGGCGGGTGCGTGCATTCCCGCCTCCTCCGGCGTGATCTCGGGTGTCCACGACGGCCATCCTTTCGTCAATGAGGTTTATCTTGGCTGCACTGGGGGCGCCGGCGCGCCGACCACCGACGGCTGGTTGACGATCATGCACGTCGGCAACGCTGGCATGTGCTACCAGGACTCGATCGAGGTCGACGAGCTGCGCCATCCGATCCTTGTCCACGCGCGGCGGCTCATCCCCGACAGCGAAGGCGCAGGCCGTTTTCGCGGCGCACTCGGGGCCTATTCCGAATTTTCGCCTCGCGACTGCGAGATGACCGTCGCCTACGTCAGCGACGGCGCCTTCAATCCCGCGAAAGGCGTGCGCGGCGGGCACGCCGGCGCCCCCTCCTCTCAATATCGGCGACTGCGTGACGGCGCGCTCGAACCGACGCCGGGTTGCGCGGAGGTGTCCGTGCAACCAGGCGAAGCGATGGTGTCCATCAGTTGCGGCGGCGGCGGGTATGGCCCGCCCGAAGAGCGCGCGCCCTGGCGGGTGGCAGAGGACGTGCGCGAGGGGTGGGTCAGCCGAAGGCGCGCTGAAGACGTGTATCGCGTTGTGCTCACCGACGACCTTCGGGTCGACGAGGCGGCCACGCGACGCTTGCGGGAGGGTTGAGGATGGGCTGAACACGCGAAGACACGGCCGAGGAGAAGCGAAGTGGGGATC
>Ga0210407_10004037_pt1 | contig 11689 bp, 7 predicted proteins | sample IncBWC27MmetaG_FD_150860 | JGI IMG/M metagenome (GOLD analysis project Ga0210407, IMG submission 150860) | Forest soil microbial communities from Barre Woods Harvard Forest LTER site, Petersham, Massachusetts, United States - Inc-BW-C-27-M | ecosystem: Environmental > Terrestrial > Soil >... | reverse complement strand
CGGGGAGTTCTACACCGTGGACAAGCTCCGCATGACCCCTCCTCTGGATTCCAAACTATTTCCTGGAGTGATCGTTTCCGGTTCGTCCGAGGCAGGGATGGCGGCAGCTGCCGCGCTTGGCGCGATCGCCATGAAATACCCGCAGGCAACTGAGCAGGAAGCCGAGTGCCCCAAGACGGTCGAGTCGGGCATCCGGGTTGGCATCGTTGTTCGTGACATCGCGGAGGAGGCGTGGAACGTGGCCCACGCTCGCTTTCCCGGAGATCGAAAAGGACAACTGACTCACCAGTTGGCGATGAAGACCTCCGATTCGCAGTGGCACAAGCAGTTGTCGCAACTGGCGGAAGTATCGAAGTCCAATGGCAGCCCCTATTGGCTTTGGCCGTTCGAGAATTACAACACCTTCTGCCCTTACCTAGTGGGCGACTACGAGCAGGTGGCTGCCGAGTTGGGCAAGTACATCGCGCGCGGCTTCCGAACTTTTATCTTGGACATCCCCCAGAGCGCCGAGGAACTTCATCACATCAACCTGGCATTTGCGCGCGCGCAGGAGATGGCATCGAAGTGACAGAACTTCTGCAGGACTGGGTAACGGCGCAGGCGGACAAGAGACCCGACTCTGTTGCGGTCGTGCTTCGCAATGAGACCCTGACCTACGGAGAACTCGATCGACGGAGCAATCAACTCGCCCGATTGTTGAAAGCGTCAGGCTGCGAAAAAGGCGACCGGGTGGCTTTTGCGATCCCGAAATCTCCCACCGCGCTGGTGGCCGTGATCGGCATTCTCAAGGCAGATTGCATTCACGTTCCTATCGACACTGCCAGCCCCGCCGCAAGAGTCGCGAAGATCCTGGAATCCAGCGAACCTCGCTGTGTTCTCGCGGTTGAGGCCACGGCTAAGTTGCTAAGCGAACTGATCGCACTGCGACCGACTCAGCTAAGTGTAGGGTGGATGGACGATATGTCTAACACTGGTGATGGCGCGCCCGCCATCTTTCACCTAGCCGACCTGGAAAGTTGCTCCTCCGCTCCCGTCGCATCTCAAAACCGCTCCAGCGACATTGCGCACATCCTCTATACCTCTGGCTCGACCGGCGATCCCAAGGGGGTGGTCATCACCCACGCGAACGTAATTCGTTTTGTGGAATGGGCAACCCGCTACTTCGGTATGGATTCGTCGGACCGGGTTTCCGGGCATCCGCCCCTGCATTTCGATCTCGCAACCTTCGACATCTTCGGCTCGTTTTCCGTGGGAGCCCAGCTTCATCTCGTGCCCCCGGACCTGGTTCCGATGCCCAACGAGATCGCAGACTTCATGCGGGCTTCCGAGTTGACCCAATGGTTCTCGGTTCCCTCGGTCCTGCAGTACATGGCAAAGTTTGATGTGGTGAAGTTCCACGACTTCCCTTCTCTCAAGCGCCTTCTGTGGTGCGGCGAAGTGTTCCCCACGCCTGCGCTGATTTACTGGATGAAGCGGCTGCCGAAGGTTACATTCACCAACCTGTACGGCCCCACAGAAACCACGATTGCAAGCAGTTACTATACGATTCCAAGTTGCCCCGTCGAAGACAACGCACCGATTCCAATCGGCACTGCCTGCGACGGCGAGCAACTGCTGGTGTTGGATGAACACCTTCAGCCTAAGGCCCAAGGCACTGTGGGAGACCTTTACATCCGCGGAGTGGGGCTCAGTCCGGGCTACTGGCGAGATCCCGCGAAGACCGCTCAAGCATTTCTGCCCTACGGTGACGACGCCCGTGGCCCTGTCTATAAAACGGGCGACCTGGCGCAGATCGGTCCCGATGGGCTTGTCTATTTCATGGGGCGTTCTGATTCTCAGATCAAGAGCCGCGGCCATCGCATCGAACTCGGCGAAGTCGAGGCTGCGTTGAACACGCTGCATGAATTGAAAGAGTGCGCCGTCGTAGCCATTCCGACAGAAAGTTTCGAAGGCACGCTTATCTGTTCCGCCTACGTGCCCCGTGATACGGAAACGACCCACTCTTCGGTCCGCGGCAGATTGGGTCGATTGCTGCCATCGTATATGCTTCCGGCGCGCTGGTTGCGCCTGGACCAACTTCCAAAGAACGCCAACGGCAAGATTGACCGCCGTCAAATTCGAGAGCTGTTCGCAACCCATCTGGCCAACGAACTCCCCCCTTTAGCGGCAGCTCCGCATTCGCGCGCTACTACAGGCGCGGGCCACTGAACACCAACCCTCCCCGCCACTTAAGTCAGCGAACCTTGACAGGATTTCCCGTCAGATCCTGCGGCGGCAGTACTCTGTTGACCATCGACATGCTTCCTCCAGTAGTGGAATATGGACGAATGACGCGAACGCGATCACGAAAAGTCCTGGCGTGGACTGGTTGGATTGTCTGCGCGCTGGTCGCGATGGAGATCGGGCTTCGCATCGCTCACGTGGGTTACCCCACCGGCGGCAAGGATTTATTCTTCACCTGGGATCCGCAAACCGCAATCGCGCCGCGCCCCGACGCACAAGGAACATGGCACACCGCCGAATACGACGTATGGGTGCACATCAACAGCCAGGGCTTGCGGGATCGCGAGCACGCGCTTCAGAAGCCGCCAAACACCTTTCGCATAGCCGTCCTCGGCGATTCCTACACCGAAGCTCTCCAGGTACCGATGGAGAAAGATTATTCCTCGGTGCTGGAACGCGAGTTGACGGGCTGCCCGTCGCTGCACGGGCAAAGCGTCGAGGTAATGAATTTTGGTGTAAACACTTTTACGACAGCGCAGGAGCTTTTGCGCTTGCGGGAAAGAGTGTGGCCATATTCTCCCGACCTTGTCATCCTGGCCTTCGACACTGGCAACAATGTTTTCAAGAATTCCCGCGCTCTGCAGAAGGATCCGAACCGGCCTTATTTCGTCGAGAGAGACGGCCGCTTGGTGCTTGATGATTCCTTCGCGCACCTCCCCGGAGCCCGTGCACGCTGGCTCTGGAACCATTTTTCTTCCTGGTCGATCAAGCATTCGCGCCTTCTACAAGTCGTGGCCGCGGGAACGAACTACATGCGCTACGGAAATATCGACGGGTTGAGCCCAACCGGCATGGGGCTGTCGCCCGTTCTCTATCGTGATCCAGACAATCCCGCGTGGCAGGATGCGTGGCGGGTAAGCGAGGATTTGATTGCTCAGATGCAGCAGGAAGTCTCGGTGCGAGGCTCGAGGTTCCTGCTGTTAACCCTGAGCAGCAGCATCCAGGTGGATCCCAGTCCAGCTGAGCGGCAGAGGCTCATGCAGCGCGTGGGCATCACGGATCTTTTTTATCCCGATCATCGCATTCAACAATTCGCGGTATCGCGGGGAATTCCCGTGCTTACCCTGGCGCCCTATCTGCAGAAATATGCGGAAGAAAACCAGGTCGCTGTCCACGGCCAGCGTTCTGCCGATCACCAAGGACTGCTCAATGAACTTGGGCACAAGGTCGCCGGACAATTAGTGGCGCAGAAGGTTTGCGACGACATCGTTTCCGGCGCAGTGTCTGTCGCGGTTGCAGCCGAGCGCAGTGGCGCCCGTTAGCGATGCGGCGTCGGCTCACGCCTTCATGAACATTCTCCTGGTAGCGGAGGAAATGGCTGGATTGCAAGTACTCAAAGCCGTGGCTCGCAGCCAGCATCGCGTGGCCGGAGTTTTGACTTCGCCTCCGGAAAACCCGGCCAGTGAAAGCAGCACTCTCTGGAAGGTGGCGCAGGATCTGGGCTACAAGACTTGGCCCGCGAAAATGGTGAAAGACCCCGCTCTGGCTGAAAGTCTAAGAACGGAACAGATCGACCTGCTGCTCAACGTGCACTCTCTTTATATTATTCATCCCGACTCGCTGGCTGCACCCCGGTGGGGCGCGTACAACCTCCATCCTGGACCCTTGCCTCGCTATGCTGGGCTGAACTCGGTTAGCTGGGCGATTTATCGCGGCGAGAAAGAGCACGGAGTCACGATCCACAAGATGGAAGCTGGAATCGATACGGGAGCCACGGTGTTTCAGGAGCTTTTCCCCATCGCAGACGACGACACCGCATTCACGGTGAGCTTCAAGTGTACGCAGCGCGGCGTCGCCCTCATGCTCAAACTGCTGGACACAGTCTCGGCAACGCCCGACGACTTGCCGCTCGTGCCCCAGGATCTTACCCGGCGAGAGTACTTCGGACCCGAGATTCCACAAAAAGGCTGGCTGAGTTGGCTCGCTCCTGCGCAGAATATTGTGAACTTCGTCCGTGCTTGCGACTATTCGCCATTTCACTCGCCGTGGGGACACGCAACGACAAGGCTGGGAAACGAAGACCTTGACGTGATCAAAGTTTCCCGCACTGGGCTGCCGACGGAAGCTTCGCCGGGCACGATAGGGCAGGTCTCCGATTCCGGTGCGTTCGTAGCGGCCGGAGACGAATGGGTCCTGGTAAAGAAACTTAAGAGAGGAGACACATATCTTGCTGCCGCCGATGTCCTCAGATCAGGCGGCCGGCTCGATTCATCCAGTCATCCCCCGATGAGTGTGACTTAAATGAATAATCCTGAGTACAAGCGAATTCAAACGGAGATCGCAGGCGTTCTCGCCGAGAAACTCAATGTTGAAGTTCCAACCGAAGACGCCGATTTGTTTGAGACCGGCATCCTCGACTCGCAGAAGTTCGTCGAACTGCTGTTGCACCTTGAACAACAGTTTGGCACCCACATTGGAATTGAGGACTTCGAGATTGAGAATTTCCGCAGCATTGATCGGATCGCCGCGCTGATAATTAAGCATCAGAACGCCGCCAAGCAGGCTTGCGCCGCTGTCGCGGTTGCTGTGGACCGGAGATAGACTCGCCTCGGGGTGCACCCCGTCCGACCTGTAATCAACGGACGATCGGCGGCAAAGCAGACTCGCGCCGGAGACGCGAGACCATTTATGGGCATTTCCCTTCGGCTACTTCCGAGGCAGGTGTGTGCAAGACATTGCACTTGCGAGCTTGGGTACCCTCGGGGAGCCTGCCTCACAATTAACCAGAGCCTAAGTTACACGCTTTACTTTCATGCGCATGCAGGCCATTTTCGCAACAGCGGAATGGCTGATTGTTTGGTCTGACAAATGCCCCTGCTTGGGGAAGAACCCAGGTCCCCAGTTGCATCAACGGCTTGTGTCGGGCGAAACATAGCTTATTTACACCCCGTACTGAAACTGGCCTGCTGCCGCGTCATTTGCCGAGAACCGCATTTGACAGTCCACAGCCTGACGAATTATGGTTGGTATCAAATTCTCGGCTCCCGCAGTTGTTCCCCTTTTGCGCGAGTCTCTTGGAGTTTACTCAATGTTATCCGATACACGCCCTGTCCATTCCTGCGCTCGCAATCGACGCCTGATTTCTCAGTCCATTAGCATGCTTGCCATCCTGGTTGTTATGTTTTCTGTCTTGTCCGCCAGCGGACAGAACAGGATTAACACGGTTGCGGGTGGGGGGACGATCAGTCCCGGCGCACTCAGCGCCGATATTCCCGGGCCAACCGCAGTAGTAGAGGATCCGAGCGGAAACATCTACGTCGCTCCACCCAGCACGCAATATGTCTTCCAGTGGAATAAGGGTACAGGCGCGGTTTCGGTTTTCGCCGGGACCGGCTACATCACTTACCACAAGATCGTAGAGAAGGCCACGTCGTCTCCATTGTGGTCGCCGTCCGGGTTGGCAACTGACAGCCAAGGCAACATCTATATCGCGGATGCGGGAAACAATGCCATCCGCAAAGTTGACACCAGCGGAAATCTTTCGACCGTGGCCGGAAGCAGCAAACCGTGTCCCGGGGGCAACTGCGGCGATAACGGGCAGGCCTTACTAGCCGAACTCAATGCACCGCAAGGTGTCGCGGTAGATGGCAAGGGTAATATCTTCATCGCGGACACCGGCGACAACCGGGTTCGTTGCGTCATCATGGTTTCCCGTGGTTGCGGGTCGGGACCCAATGCGAAGATTGGCGTAATCATAAACTACGCCGGCAGTCCCACCTCGGCCTGCCCCTCTTCCACTGATCCCTGCGGAGATGGGGGCAAAGCGCATTCTGCGCTTTTGAATACGCCCATGGGAATTGCCCTGGACAAGGCGACCGGACACCTTTACATCGCGGACACCCAGGATAACCGCATCCGTGAAGTAGGCAACCAGTTCGTGATCAGCTCCGTCGCGGGCACTGGAGTCTTGTGTGCCAGCGGCACGACAGCGTGCGGCGACGGCGGTGCAGCCACAAGTGCTGAACTGGGAGCTCCCCGCGCGGTTTCCGTGGACAATGCGGGCAACGTCTATATCGCCGATACCAGAGATCACCGCATCCGGGTCATCAATGGAACCACCATCAATGCGTTTGCCGGCAACGGCCAATACGGCTTCGGCGGTGATGGCGGTGCGCCGCTCAGCGCCGAACTGTCTAACCCAAACGGCGTTTACATCGACAAGGCCGGGAACGTTTTTGTCTCCGACACCGGTAACCAGCGAATCCGTGAAATTACCGGAGGAACCGCCGGCACCATCAATACTTTCATGGGCGGCGGCAGTGGCGGGGACGGCCAGGCGGCCACTGGAACGTATGCCATGCTGGCCAATCCGTATCAAGTGGCAGTCGATTCCTCCAACAACTTCTACATCGCCGACACAGCCAATAACCGCATTCGGGTCGTCAATACTCAAAACACTGCCATAGTTGTGGCGGGCGTGCCGATTCAGCCCGGGGACATCTCCACCGTGGCCGGCAACGGCGACAACGGCTATACCGGAGATAACGGACCCGCGTTGAGCGCTACCTTGAACTTTCCCCTTGGCTTGGCCGTCGACGCCGTCGGGGATATCTTCATCGCTGACTCTCACAACGGCGTGCTTCGCGAAGTTGACTCATCCGGAATCATCACGACTCTGTCCGTCAGCAAGAGTCTGACCCTGCCAAGCTCCTTATCCATGGATAAGACTGGCAACCTGTTTGTCGCCGACCCTGCCGCCCAAGTGATTTGGGAAGTCAGCGGAAGCACGATCACAGCCGTGGCGGGAAATGGCACTGCCGGCTATTCCGGAGATCGCGGTCCGGCAACCTCTGCTCAACTAAACGTGCCCTTCGGGGTCGCGGTGGACGGCAACGACAACTTCTTCATCGCCGACGCCAACAATAATGTAATCCGCTGCGTTATTGGGTTGGCCGGCGGATGCGGAGACGTGAAAAAGAAATATTCAGCCGGCACCATCCTTACCTACGCGTACAACGGTGGAATTAACTTTCACGGTGATGGTTCCCCAGCCCTCAACGGCTCTCGCTGGTACCCCAATGAGGTGGCTGTCGATTCGCGGGGTAACCTCTTCGTTGGCGGCGGCCAGAATCCGCTCGTACAACGGGTCGACCTGACCGCCGGAACCATCCTGACCGTAGCTGGCAAGGATACGCAATGGTGGTATTACGGTTTTCAGGGAGACGGAAATTTCGCCACCTCTGCCCATCTCGACAATATCGGTTTGGTGATCGACAGCAATGAGAACCTGCTCATTGCCGATGCCGGCAACAACCGCGTTCGCGAGGTTCCGCTGATTGGCGTGGCAACCTTTAACCCCACATCGCTCAACTTCGGAAACCAGAAGGTGGGCACCCAGAGCGCCCCCATGCAGATTACCTTGCAGAATACGGGTGCCGACGACATCGTCATCACCAGCGTCTCCACCAGTGGCGATTATTTGCAGGCCAACAATTGCCCCAACTCGCCTGCCCAACTGCCTCCGAGCAACGCAGCTGTTCCTGTGACCTGTACCATCACCGTGACTTTTACACCAACGAAGAAAGGAACCCGCAAGGGCTCCGTCACTGTTACTGACAACGCCTATCACAATCCGCAGGTGATCAAGCTGACTGGCGTTGGTGATTAAGAATCTCGACCGCCCGGCGCGAACCCCGATGTCGAAAACATTGGGGTTTCGCCGCGAAGGAATCTATAGCGGAGGTGCTTTGCCGCAATGTTTTTCACATTGACAGCCCATACTGGACGATCAATAATTGGCCAACAGTTTGCAGAAATCTTGTGGCTAACCGATGTTCGTCACTGATCTTCAACGCATCGAGCTCCCGGAAAACCAATAACAGAAGGTCGCAAACATGAATTCAAGAACGCTGAACCACCTTTCCTTCCACGTTTCCAAAGGGGTTTTTCTGACCTGCGCTTCGTGCCTCCTACTGTGCGCCAGCCTGTACGGTCAACTTGCGCCAGCCGCCGGCACGACCGCGTCGGAGGATCCGATCCAATCCCTGTTAGGCAGCGGAAAGATCAAACACGTCGTCATCATCATGAAGGAGAACCGGAGTTTCGACCATTACTTCGGAAAGTTCCCCAACGCCGCCGGCGCAACCATGGGCTTAACCTCCACTGGACAATCGATCCCGCTGTGGCGAGCGCCCGACGTGATGTTTCACGACGCAGGACATACCTGGGAGGCCGCAATAACCGCCAACGACGGCGGCAAGCTGGATTGGTTCGACCTCACCGCCGGAGGCAACCAGAACGGTGATTTTGAAGCCTACACTCAAATGACTCCGGACGACATCCCCAATTATTGGACGTACGCACAGACCTTTGTCCTGGCGGATCACACTTTTCAGTCCACGAATTCGCCTACGTTCAGCAATCACATGTACGTCATTTCCGCCGGTGGCGAAGGCACCATCACGATTCCTTCGAATCCTCACGGCAAAGCCGAAACTTGGGGATGCGACGCGACCCAGGGCACTGTCGTGTCCCAGATGGACGCCGGCGGCGCCATCTTCAATGTGCGCCCGTGCTTCGATCCCCAGACCATGGCCGACACCATGAACGCAAAGTCCATGACCTGGAAATACTATGCCCCGGGCGCGGTCCCGGGCTACGGTCTTTCCGCGTTCGATTACATACGCCACATCCGTTATTCAAGCTACTGGAAAAGCAATGTCGTGAATCCCAACCAGTTCGATACCGACGCAGCCAAGGGAGAACTGCCCGAAGTCTCCTGGGTTGTGACCGGGACTGGAGCCGAACACCCACCCGGAAGCACCTGTCTGGGCGAGAACTGGACGGTAGACAAAATCAACGCCATCATGCAAGGACCCATCGACCAGTGGAATTCCACCGTGATTTTCCTGACCTGGGATGACTTCGGAGGCTTCTACGACCACATTCCGCCGCAGCCAGTCGATAAATTCGGCCTGGGTTTCCGCGTTCCGATGATCATCATCTCGCCTTACGCCTTGGCCAGTCATATCTCATCCACAACCTACGAGTTCTCCTCGATGTTGAAGTTCATCGAGAGAGTCTATGGACTGCCAGCTCTTACCCAGCGCGATAACTCGGCCAGTGACATGAGCGATTCGTTCAACTTCAACCAGACCCCCCTGCCTCCGCTGGTCTTGAAGCAGCGGCCGTGCCCGGTGGCAGGCACCACCGAGGCCCACTACGGAAACGTCGTGGTCAACAAATCCAGAGTCCTTCCGATCACCATCACCAATTACGCCACACAAGGGAAGTTGGTCTTTGGCACGATTTCCGCTACTGGAGACTTTGCCTACATCCCAGGCGGGACAGGCGGGACTTGCAAGCCGGAACTGGCGCCCGGCGTCTCTTGCACCCTGAAGGTGCAATTCACACCCAGCGCCGTTGGCCCTCGCACCGGTACACTTACCGTCAATGACAGCGACCAAAGTAGTCCGCAAGAGGTGTCTCTGTTCGGCACGGGCACGTACGGCGACTTGCCAGTCCTGTACCCAGGTATGGTGTTTTCCAGGACCAACATAGGTTCGAGCGCCAAGCAAAACGTTAAGTTCACCAACACCGGTTCTACTGCGCTGACCATTTCGCAGATCCAAACGCTCGGCCAGTTCTCCCAGACCAACAACTGCGGCAGCTTATTGACCCCAGGAAGCAGTTGCGACATTACAGTCACGTTCACCCCCACCGGAACCGGAAATATCCGAGGCAATCTGGTGATCTGGGACAGTGATCCTGCCAGCCCGCATACCGGCCGGCTCACCGGAGTAGGAACGGCTGTAGATCAGCAACCGGGCCAGCTCTTCCTTGCCGCGCCCGTCGGGCAAACCAGCAAGCCGAAGAACGTCACGGTAACCAATACTTCAAACGCACCGCTGTATCTTCCCAGCGTTTGGATCGGTCTACCCTTCGCCCAGACCAACGACTGTCCGACCCAGCTTCAGCCCGGAGCCAAGTGCACGATCACCGTCACATTTACTCCCAAGAAAACGGGACAGGTGAACGGATCGCTCAGTATCAACGACGCCGACCTCACCAGCCCGCAAGTCGTCACATTGGTAGGCACCGGCACCTAACCGCGGTAGCTTAAAACCCGCGCGAGTCGACGAAAAGGCCCCCTTGCTGTAAAGCAAGGGGGCTTTTCTTTTGCGGCTGGAGTCTTGATGGGGCACGGCTGAGAGGAACCTGTAGACAAACTCCGATTTTGGGGGCCGCAACGCTTCAGTGTGTGCGTGAGAACTCACTTGCCGTGGAGGATGGTGGGAATAAAACCCGTAAGAACCCAGCCCCAAAGGGGCGAACCAGCTTAGCCCAGCGCGACAGCGCTGGGAAAAGTGGGGAAAAAGGGTTCGAGTCCCGGAGGGACGGCCGAATTCTCACCGAGACCTTTCCTCAAGCTCTTCCTTACGACGCGTCTCCTTCACCTTTTCGCGGAGTAACCAGAATCACCGCCAGCGCCACGCCTTTCGCTGAGCCCGGCCCGGACTTCACCGGCAAGCTGATTTGAAAGATGCAGGTTCCTTCCTCGTCCATGCGCAAGCGCGGAGCCTGCTCCTTGCTCGACTCGGGCGATACCAGGCTCAGCAGGGCCGGATTGTTCGTGCCCGACGCCAGTCGGCTTCGACGCTCGAGCTCATCCGTTGCAAGCACGCGCTCTGCCTCTCGATCCGCGCGGACTGGGCTGAGCATGAGCGCATCGCTGGGCTCGCCCTTAGGCTGCGGCGCGTAGCGCATGCTGTAGTAGCCGGGCTCCAGCTTCTGGTCGCGAAAATCTTCGCGATAATCTTCGCTTGCCTCGGGCAAAAAATGGATCACTCCCACCAAAGTCCCAGGCTCCAGATCTCCGTAGTGAGATGGAGTCTTCGATCCCGGCTGCCGCTCCTGCACGCTCGCCGCCTTCACCCAGAAAACCTCGCAGATCGATACCGGCAGCCCGTTGACTTCGGTAGACAATCGCCAGCCCTGCGGATCCAACTTGTTCACCAGCGCATGCGGAAGAGCACCTCTCGGATTGAGTTGCGCAGGCGCAATCGTGTAAGGCTCGTTGGCCCATGCCGGAAGCGCCGCGATGCATACCAAAGCCAGGAAGAGTGTCGCGAACAGGCGGCTGTATTTCAACTCGCCTCCCGTTGTCGAGATGAGCGCAGGTCGCTGACTCACAAGGTCTACCGCCGGATTGAGCACTGACATATGGTTAGCTTATCAAACCGGATCAGAGCCGGTCTTGACTCACTGCGTACGATTAACGGGGTGCCCCGTCCTTCTCGCGTTCTTTGCAAGGGCGGGGTTCTTTCCAAGCCAACCATCGTCGTTCCGAGCGAACGATTGTTATTCGCCCCAACGATTGTCATTCCGAGCCAACCATTGTCATCCCACCCAAACGATTGTCATTCGCCCCAACGATTGTCATTCCGAGCCAACCATTGTCCTCCCA
>Ga0210407_10004034_pt1 | contig 11691 bp, 9 predicted proteins | sample IncBWC27MmetaG_FD_150860 | JGI IMG/M metagenome (GOLD analysis project Ga0210407, IMG submission 150860) | Forest soil microbial communities from Barre Woods Harvard Forest LTER site, Petersham, Massachusetts, United States - Inc-BW-C-27-M | ecosystem: Environmental > Terrestrial > Soil >... | reverse complement strand
TTGGCCATGTGGAGCGCAGGTGCCAACGACGACGGACAAGGCAGCGAGCAACTGATGGCCGGGGCGGTGAAAACATCGATGCCAGCGAGCCTGCCGAGAATGGCGAACGGTTCGGCCTGGGCCCCGCTGGGTGAGCCACTCTTTCGCTCGCTCTGGGTAGCGGCGGTGATCTCGTACACCGGAACCTGGATGCAGAATGTCGGCGCGGGTTGGCTGATGACCCAACTCACGCTGTCTCCATTGATGGTAAGCCTGGTGCAGGCGGCGACAACACTTCCGGTGTTTCTCGTGATTTTGCCCGCAGGTGCGCTGGCGGACATGGTTGACCGGCGGCGCTTCCTGCTGATCACTCAAGTTTGGATGGTAGTGGCTGCGGCACTGTTAGGCATTTTCACGCTGTTGGGACATGTGACTCCATGGATTCTGCTCCTGTTCACATTCGTGATGGGCCTCGGCGCGGTGATGAACGATCCAGCGTGGCAGGCGATCACACCCGAGATCGTTTCTGAAGTGCAACATGCGCCCGCTGTAGCCTTGAACTCCGTTGGCTTCAATGTTGCTCGGGCAGTGGGCCCCGCAGTCGGCGGTATTGTGATCGCCATCGCGGGTTCGGGCGTGGCTTTCCTGTTGAATGCTGCTTCGTTTTTCGGCGTTATCTTTTTTCTGTATCGCTGGAAGCGTCCTCACTTCGCGAATGTCGAAACCGGACGTGTTACCGATGCCATCCTCACCGGCCTGCGCTACGGGCGCAGCGCTCCGGTCGTGCGCTGTGTCCTCATCCGCACCGGGGCCTTCAGTCTGGGGGCAAGTTCTCTGCTCGCACTGCTTCCGATCGTCGCCCGTCCGCATGGAGCGACCGGCTACGGCTTGCTGCTCGGGTCATTTGGTTTGGGCGCGCTGGCCGGTGCAGCGGTATTGCCTCGACTGCGGAGCACACTCTCAGTCGATGGCGTTGTCGCCGTCGCCATCCTGGTGTTTGCGGCCATGACATTTGCCGCCGGCCAAGTACAGACATTCGGCTGGCTCGAACTGGTTCTGTTCACCAGCGGAACCGCGTGGATCGGAATTCTGGCTTGCCTCAACGTCGCGGCGCAAACCATGTCACCTTCGTTTCTGCGGGCGCGGGCGCTATCCTTGTACCTGCTGGTGCTGCAGGGAGGGATGGCAATCGGCAGCGCGGTCTGGGGCGCGCTGGCTACTCGGGTCGGAGTGCCAACCGCGTTGCTTTGTTCCGCAATCGCGCTTGTCGTGGGACTGGTGAGTGTGCGACGCTATCCGCTGACGTCGCAGGAACTACAATTCGCGCCGTCTGTCGTGCGTGACTAACCCGGTACTTCGCTCCAGAATTCCAATTCAAGTTCAAGGAGATTGCTCATGAAGAAGGTGAAGGGGCTGTTTGCATTTCTGCTTCTACTCGCTGTTAGCGGTCTGGCACTGGCTCAGGACGCCAAGCCGGCAGAACACCGCACCATCGCTCAGGTACTGGATCGCAACGTAGCCGGTGTGGAAAACGAGTTCGTTTCCGCCGCCGGCGCCATGCCCGAAGACAAGTATTCATTTGCCCCCACGAACGGCGAGTTCAAAGGCGTGCGCACCTTCGCTCAGCAGGTGAAACACGTTGCTGCGGTGAACTACATGGTCGGAGCGGCCATCCTCGAGGAGAAACCACCAGTCGAACTGGGCGGTGAAAACGGTCCGGATTCTGTGAAGACCAAGTCAGACATCGACAAGTTCCTAAAGGATTCTTTCGCCTACGTTCACAAAGCGGTTGGCGCCATTAACGATGGAAATCTGCTGAATCCGATCAAGAGTCCATTCGGCCAAGGCACGACGACCCGTTTGGGCATGGCGACTTTGATCGTAGGGCACTGCTTCGACCACTACGGGCAGATGGTGGAATACCTGCGCATGAACAGCATCGTGCCCCCAGCCAGCCGGTAATCGATGGGCTAGAATCCCGAGGGAGCGGCGCTCGCCCGGTTCTCTTTACTATGGCGATCTCAGTTTCGGGTAGTGGGCTGGTTTGGTTCGCCCACTACCCAGTTTCGCTATGGCACGGAAGTGCCATTTACACACACTAAGAGGAAAATTACTCTCAGTTTCCCCCACTTTCTGGAGAGCGATTGAGAGCGAGTTACGTCCATAGTGGTGCGGAGGATGCCTCGCAATTCGGGCGTGTGGACTGCCATTCGAGTCTAGCCCGATGGTAGGAGAAGTACATGAAGGTTAAGAGACGTGAGGCGACAGGGTTGCGGGTATCCGACTGCGCGCGGGAGTACGAAGTCCGGCGGGAAATAGACAGTTTTCTCCGAGCAATCAATTCTTACCCAGACCGGTTCGCTCGTGAGCCTTGTCTGAGCTTTGAGCAGCATCTATCCAGCATCGTGACCAGGGCTGATCCGCCCAGCACCGAAGAATAGGACGTGGCCTATCCCCCGCCGAGTCTTCAACGCATCCCTCGGTTTGCCCCCCGTGCGGTGATCTCCGTTTGAATTAATTCCGGTGTGAGTCCGCGCCCTCGCAGACAGTTGCGGACTAGCGTCCTTGCCGAGTTGGCACTCGATTTCGGGTCCAGAAAGATCAGGACTGAAGGTCCGGCTCCGCTCAGAGCGCTGCCCAATATCCCGCGAGTCCCGGTCAGCTCTTGCAATGCGGGCAGAAGCGGGCACAGGGACGCACGGTAGGGCTGGTGGATGCGATCTTCCAGTGCCGACTCGAGCAGGTCCTTCCGCCCCTGAAAGAAAGTGGCCAGCAGTAGCATGGAGTTCTGGATGTTGGCCACTGCATCAGCTCGGGAATATTGATCGGGTAAAACCCGGCGCGCATCCTCTGTGGAAAGGCTCTCGTTGGGAACCGCGAGCAATAGTGGCCACTTCCCTTTCGGAGTAACGTTTACGATTTGGGTCTGTCCTTCTCGGGAAATTCGCGCAACTGCCAAACCGCCCATCCAACAAGCGGCAGCGTTATCGGGATGGTGTTCGCGCCGGGCTGCCTCGTACACGATCCGGCTATCCGTCCAGCGCAGCCGTCCAAAGTGAACTGCCAGGGCGATCCCAGCCAACCGGGCTGCCGCGGATGATCCACAGCCTTTGCCAATCGGAATCTGATTCGCGATGCGAAGCGCGAGCGGCTGCACCGGCTTTGTCTCCGCCTGCAGCACCTCGCGATAGGTTGTCAGAATAAGATGGTTTTCGACTTGGCCGCAGATTTCGTGATCGCGGCCCCTCGCCGTGACTGAAAATTCTTTGGCGGACCTTGCCTGAACGTTGAGGAACATTGAGAAAGCCAGCGCAGCGGCATCGAAGGCGGGGCCGAGATTCGCCGACGTCGCCGGGAGAACGATCTCCAGTGACTCTGGTCTAGCCGGCTTTCTGCGAGTGCGATCGGCCATGAGGGAAAAAAACGAATAACCAACGTCTGACCAATTGTAGAAAACTAGCTTGCTACGTTTCTAACCGGTCATCAGCTTCCTTGAGGGTTCGAATGACAGCATCTATGCTTGCTTCCAGCACGATGGGAGCGCGCTGCTGAGGCCCAAGAATAATGGCTTCTTCCTCGCTCTCCGTACCAGTGAACATATCGCCGCGATGAAACTTCAGGGTGAATTCTGGATCTTTCAGCAGGTGTCCGGTCAGGACCAATACAACACTTTCTTCTGACTTGACGAAACCCTGCTTCACCAGTTTCTTAAGGCCAGCCAGAGTCACCGCGGACGCCGGTTCACAGCCAATGCCATCGGCGCCGATCTCGGCCTTGGCCAGAGCGATGTCGACTTCGCTAACTTGTTCGACGGCGCCACCGGTTGCCTCCAGCACCCTGACTGCCTTCTTCCACGATGCGGGACTTCCGATGCGAATTGCGCTGGCAGCAGTTTCTGCCTGTACGGGGATCAGGTCCTTGCCGCCGTTTTCGCGCATCATCCGAACCAGCGGGTTGGCTCCCGCCGCCTGAATGATAGAGAGCTTCGGCAAATTCGAGATGAGACCGAGTTGCCTCATTTCCCGGAACGCCTTCCCCAGCGCCGAGGAATTTCCCAGGTTTCCGCCAGGAACAATGACGTGATCGGGTGGCCGCCAGTCGAATTGTTCCATCAGCTCAATCGCTGCTGTCTTCTGTCCTTCGAGACGATATGGATTCACAGAATTCAGTAGGTAAACCGGCATCCGCTGCACGACTTCGTTCAGCACCCGCATGCAGCCATCGAAATCGGTTTTCAACTGGCAGGTTATAGCGCCGTAGTCGAGCGCTTGAGAAAGCTTGCCCCACGAGACTTTGCCTTCGGGAATCAGCACCAGGCTGCGCATTCCGCCACGCGCCGCATAGGCCGCCATCGAAGCGGACGTGTTCCCGGTAGAAGCACAAGCCACCCAGCGGAAACCCTCTCGCCGCGCAACGGAAGCAGCGACGGTCATGCCCGTGTCCTTGAATGATCCCGTGGGATTCATCCCCTGGTGCTTGGCATAAAGTTGCTGCAACCCAGCAGCCCGCGCGCAGCCGGGCATTTCATAGAGAGCAGTATTCCCCTCGCGCAGAGTAATGATTTGTTGCCAGTCGCCGAAGCTGGGCAACATCTCCCGAAAACGCCAAACGCCGCTCTGGTCGACGGGAAGTCCAGAGGTTCGGCGCTGGCGCCAGAGAGCCTTGAGAGCAGCGGGGTCTAATGGAGAATCGGGATATACGATCTCAAACAGATCGCCGCAACTGGCGCAGCGGAAATTCTGCTCGCCCTTCTCGCACACCACGCCGCAGCCTATGCAACGTAGTTGCGAAGAGTATGCGACACTCGGCTCAGGTGAAGTGTTGTCGGTCATCCGGGTCAGGGTCAGCGGAACATTTATCCGTGGCAATCTATTTTCTGCCGCGCAAGTATTCGTCGGTTTTATCAATCCAATCGGCGCGCGGCGGATTGAATACATCCAGATCCACCGTATAAGCAAGCGCCTCGGCCTTGTGCGGCATATGCGGAGGGATGGTCAGCACTTCGCCCGCGTTCACCACGATCTCTTTGCCATCGATCCAAAACTTTAACGCGCCCTCGAGAACATAAGTGATTTGCTCGTTGTGATGACTATGCTCCGGCACGACACAACCCTTCTTCAGCAGGACGCGCGCCAGCATTACATTCTGACCGACGACGAAATGGCGCTGCAGCAGCGGATTCAGGTTTTCAAGCTCGATCGAAGTCCACGGAATATGCCGCAACTCCGCCTTTTTGGTGCGTTTCTTCGATGACCGTGGAGCTATCGTTTGCTTCTTCTTAGATTTTGATTTTACCGTCTTTGCCATCAGCGCACCTTCCCCTGGTAGATTCCGACTGCATTATCATGCAAATAGCCGTGAGCCATTTGCAACGCCTGCGCCTCGCTGACTTCGCCCAATGAAATCATTTCCGCCAGCGCGGCGGCCAGCGCCGTGCGCGACGACTGCACTCCCAGCCAGTAACTCTCCTCTGCGCCCAATACTTCGTTGTAAGGAAATGAATCGGTCCCGAAGGTAATTTTCTCGGGGAATGTCTCCAACCAATATTTGAGCGTGTTCTTGAACTCTGACGGATACAGCAGAATTTCAGTCTCCGACGAATCCAGATATACGTTTTTCGCCGACGCCAACCAGATTGCTTGCCGGTCGTAAGGATATCCGCCGTGAATCATCACAAACGTGACATGCGAATAGCGCGGATCGCGCAGAATGTTTTCCAGATTCATGATGTTGCTTTCGGAGAGATTGAAGTAATCGCCAATGCCCACCGCCGAGTGGATGTGTACCGGAAGATGCAGCCGGCCGCCTTCGCGAATCAGGTAGCGGAAAATGAAGTCTTGAAAAGTCCGGTATTCGTCCTTGCTGGGAATTCCACCGGCTACGAATCTCTGATATATGTCGGCCGCGTCTTCAATCGCCGGATCGCTGAACTTGGTTGAGCGGAAATAGGCCACCTCGAACTTCATGGCGATAGCGCCCTTCTTCTGATTGTCTTCGAGAGAACGGCTGACAAATCTCAGGTAATCCGCGAAATCCGCTGGCAGCTTGCCAACGCCTTCCTGTTGCATCCAGCGATGCAGCATCTTTTCCTGCAGCGGGATATAAATTTCCTCGTCGGAGTTGCGGGAACGCTCCCGCTGATTGTCGAACGGCCACATGAACGAATCCGCGAAGAAAACCCACACAAACCGTTTGGGATCAAGATAGTCGGCCATCATTGCGCGGTTCGCGACCCCTTGTTCGATGTTCAGCTTGTCTAGAATGTCGGAAAAATACGCATTGCCTCGCTGCTTCTTGAACTCCGCTTTTTTCTGCACCAGCCACTTGGCATGCTCGGGCGAGAGGTCCTCGTAAGGATAGCCAAACAGCGCCTTTGCAGCGGCGACGAGTTCGGGGTTCGTGTCGCGCTCCCGAAGCGCGGCGCTTCCCGGGGGCGACGCCATCGCGTCGACGTCGGAATCGTCCGAGAACCCGGGATGCGCATGATGGTCGAACATCGGAATCTTTTCGATCTGAGGCAACAACCGTTGGTAGATTTGCTGAACGTCGGGTCCTGGCAGTGGACGCGCCTGACCGGTCGCCAGTGCGGACAACCCGCTCATCACAAGCCAAGCTAGAAACGTCTGAGCTCTTGGTCTCATCAATTCTCTATTTCGTAATTCTCCAACGAACCTGCTGGTGCCCGGCTACCGCGCGGCGACAGTTCGCTGCCAACTTGCAGAGGCCCGCAGAATCCTTTCCACTGCTTCCTGCAAGGTGGCGGTCGAAGATGCGAAAGAGAAGCGGATGAAATCAAGCCCAGCCGCCCCAAATGCTGCGCCAGGGATCGCCGCAACGCCAGCCTCCTCCAGCATGAGTCGGCAGAGTTCTTCCGCGCTCATTCCTGTTTCCGAAATGTTTACCCAGGCGTAGAACGCCCCTTGCGGGTGAGAGCAGCGGAATCCGGGGACGCGGTTCAGGTCGCGCACGAACTGCTCGCGCCGCTTGGCGAACTCGCCGACCATGCGAGGGGTCGTGCCCTCGCGATCCTTGAGCGCTTCAATCGCTGCATACTGACTGAACTCCGCGACGCAAGTATAGCTATTGACCGCGAGCATCGCGAGCGCAGGAACAATGCGCGGCGGGGCAACCGTATATCCCAGCCGCCATCCAGTCATCGCAAAACTCTTGGAGAAGCCGTCGATGATCAGCGTGCGCTCCTCCATCCCAGGATAGTTCATTAACGAGACATACTGACCGCCGTAAATGACTCGCGCATAGATTTCGTCGGAGAGCACGATCAGATCATTTCTTACCGCGAGTTCCGCCATTCGCCGCTGCACTTCGTCGGTGTAGACCGTGCCGGTCGGATTGCCTGGGGAGTTCGTGATCAGAATTTTGGTGCGAGGCGTGATCTTCGCAGCGATCTCGTCGGGATCGGGCTGGAATTGATTGCGCTCGGAAAGCTCGAATGGCACGGGGATACCGCCTAGCCCGAGCGTGATAGAGGGATATCCAGGAAAGCCAGGGTCGGGATACAACACTTCGTCCCCGGGATCGATCAAGCTCATCATCGCCATGAAGAGAGCGATTTTGCAGCCGGGCGCGATGACAATGTTCTCCGGCGAAACTTTCAGATTACGAGTGTCGTGAAGATAAGCGGCGATTGCCTCGCGCAGAGTGAGGACGCCGGCGACTGCACAGTAACGATCCCTGCCTTCGTCTAGAGCCTGTTTCAAGGCATTGTTCACGGATGCGCTGGGATGGAGGTCGGGCTCGCCGAGTTCGAGATGAATGACGGAGCGGCCTTCGCGCTCCAATTCTTTGGCGCGAGCGTAAACGGACAACGCGCCTTCGCCCGTCATCACAGCCATTCGAGAAGCTAACCGTCGCATGCCTGCCTTCCTAGAATTGCCCTTGCAAATCTGGCCTACAACCCTTTGTAGAGGCCGCCATCCACGAGTACGGTCTGGCCTGTCACATACGAAGCGCGCTCGGAGGCCAGCCACACGATTGCATCCGCAACCTCTCGTGGTTCGCCGAGACGCTTCAAGGCCGCGTCCGCACTCCATCCTTCGGAGATTTCTTTTTCACTCTTACCCGTGGCCACGGATCGCGTCTTGGCCAGTTCCTTCAGTCGATCCGTAGCCGTGTAGCCCGGCCCTACGTTGTTTACGAGTATGCCATCTTTGCCGAATTCGTTGGCGAGACTCTTCACCAGCCCAACAACGGCCGCACGCACTGCGTTGGAGAGCACCAGATCCGCCACCGGCTGCTTGGTGGTGATGGAAGTGATCGTGATGATTCGCCCCCAATGCTTGCGCTGCATGTGAGGAATCACTTCACGGGCAAAATAGACCGTGCTGAGAAAATTGAGATCCACGGCCTTTCGCCATTCTTCGAGGCTGGCCGCAAGGAATCCCTTCGCGGGCGGGCCGCCCGCATTGGTGACACAAATGTCGACGCCGCCAAATCTCACCACCACGGCTTCGACGAAGCGATGCACCGCCTCCGCATCCGTTACGTCCAGAGCCTCAGTGAAGACCTCAGCGCCGTATTGCTTCTCGATGTGCCCAGCCGCGGCCTCTAGCGCCGGCGCGTTGCGGGCGCACATCGCGACCCGGCATCCCTCTGCGGCGAGGGCCTCGGCGGTTGCGCGACCGATCCCCTGGCTGGAGGCAGCCACAATTGCAACCCGGTTTTTCAAACCTGTGTCCATGACGCTGGAACTATAAAGAATACCTGATCTCGGCAGTATGGGTTAGAACATGCGCGTTCTGTGCTCTTGCTCGCCTTCGCTATGGGCGCTAGTCTTACTGAGTTGTCGCCGGGAGAGATTCTGAGGCGTCTTAGTCGTTCCAAGCTTAACGGAGGCACGATGAAGCCACACCAATACCGCCCCGAAACCGAAGCCGTGCGCGGGGGGACCGATCTCAGCAAAAAGAACGGGCCACTGGCAACTCCCATTTACCAAACATCAACCTTCGAATCCGCGGATTTAGCGGCCGCGATCGAATGCACGACGACCGACACGTTCTACACGCGCTACGGCAATCCCACAACTACCGTTGCCGAAGGCGCGATCGCCCAACTCGAGGGAGCGGATGGAGCGTTACTGTTCGCTTCGGGCATGGGAGCCGTTTGCACCTCGGTCATGGCCCTAGTGAGGAGCGACGACCACATTGTCGCCCAGCGCGATATTTATGGAGGGACGACGAAGTTCCTGGGCGCTTGGTTGCCAAAGCTCGGGGTCGAGACCACTTTTGTCGATAGCACAAATTACGATGAGTACGCTCTAGCAATCCGTCCCAATACCCGACTGCTATACCTGGAAACGCCAACCAATCCGACGCTGAAGATCGTCGACCTGCGCAAAGCTGTGAGCTTGGCGAAGCAGCATAATCTGATTACGATAATTGACAGCACCTTTGCCACGCCCATCAACCAGCGCCCGATGGAGTTTGGGGTTGATCTGGTAATTCACTCCGGAACCAAGTATTTCGGGGGCCATTCTGATCTGATTTGTGGCGTCGCCGCCGGCCGCCTCGATCTGATTCAGAAAGTTCATGAAACCCGTACGATTCTGGGCGTAACAATGGATCCGCATGCTGCCTGGCTATTGCTTCGCGGCATTAAGACGTTAGCGATTCGAGTGCAGCGGCAAAATGAGAGCGCGTTGCGGATTGCGAGATTCTTGTCCGGGCATTCGGGTGTGAGGCAGGTGCACTACCCTTTCCTCGAATCACATCCGCAATACGAACTGGCCGTGGCACAGATGCGCGGCGGCGGTGGGATGCTGAGTTTTGAAATCGAGGGCTCGGGGGAAGACGCCGGGCGGTTGGTCGAATCTTTGCGCTTGTTCACGCTCGCGGTGAGCCTGGGCGGGGTCGATTCTCTGGTCACCCTTCCGATCCACAATTCCCACGCGATGATCTCCGAGGAGCAGCGGCAGAAAATGGGAGTCAGCGACCGCCTGATCCGGCTGTCGGTCGGAATCGAAAATGCCGACGACTTGATCGCCGATCTCGAGCAGGCGTTCGCGGCCGTGAATGCGTCCCGTCAACACGCGCAAGTCGAGTAAATCTCAACTTCTCGATCGGCCTCCGCGGAGCTGAACGGCGCGTTCTCCGACTCCACCGACCAAGAGAAAATCCTGGCCTCACGCGGAGGCCAGGATGGAGGAGCTACTTCTGCTATTTACCTAAAAAATGAACTTTAACGCCAACTGGAGAATGCGGGCGTTGTGCACCGCTGTCGCATGCAGGAATGCAGCACCTGCACCTGACGGCAGCGTGCAGGATCCATCTCCAGCTGAGTTGTTGGCTCCGCCATAACAGCCAATCGAACTGGCGGCGGTTCCGAGCCCCTGGTTGTTCGCGGCTGAACCCGCATCGCCTCCCAGCCAGGAGAATTCGGTGTGGTTGAAGATGTTGAAAGCTTCCGCTCTGAATTCGAAATACTTGCTTTCTGTGACAGTGAAATGCTTCAGCAGCGCCATATCAAAATTGGTGCGGACTGGGTTGGTCAAGATGTTTCTGCCGGCGTCGCCGAAGGTCAGCCCGCGCGGAGCGACAAAGGCTGAAGGGTTGAACAGCAGAGGGCCGAAAGGCAATCCTGCGATCTGCTGCACGGCGGACTTGGGGTTGCCGACTACATCGGGCCAGGAAGCCCCTGAAGTAGCAACATTATTGGCAACTCCGGCGTTGTCTCCGGGGACGCCATTTCCCCCGGAATTGTAGACGCTAAAAGGCGCCCCGCTCTGGATCAGAGTAATGCCGGACCACTCCCAACCGCCAAGAAGCTTCTGGGACAATCCCGGTTTCTTAAAGAACGGCAGGTCGTAAACGTAGCCAATGTTAAAGACATGCCGTTGGTCGAAGTTGGAACTAGCCCGAAACGCGTTGAGATCGTAGGAATTGATCAGACTTACGTCAGAGTAATCAGAAGAGTTGTCGATCGAGTGACTGTACGTGTAGGCAAGGTTCAGTTGAAGGCCGCCGATGCTGTGGCGCACCGAGGCTTCGAAGGCGTGGTAGTTGGACGATGCTGACTCTTCTTTCCGAGTGATACTTCCAATGCCAGGATAGGGACGGAATGGATCAGCGATGGTTCCACAGGCGGCGACTCCAAGGTTGACGGCCGGACCTGTAGCGAGATCGTTCGCTCCCACTTGATACGGAATGGGAACACCGCTAGGAGTTGTGCCATTGGTGGGGACGCCGTAAGGATCAGTTGCCGAACCGCAGTCCGCAGCGCTCATCGGCTCACCCGGCTTATAGGGATCTTGCGCGAGTGGAACCGGGTGGAGTTGGTTGAGTTCGAACTCACGCGTGAGATGAACGCCCGCGCTACCGACATACGACAGAGTTGCCACCGTGTTCTTGGCGATGTCGTGTTGAATGTCCAGATGCCACTGCTGCACATAAGGCCAGATCGCCTTGTTGGGAATAGAAACGAAACTTAGCGGCGTCGTAGTGTTTCCCAGGGCCGACGGGTTGATATTTGCATAACCGATGGTGTTGGAGAGAGAGGCGGTTGCGGTTAGCGGGTTGTATTGCTCCAGCGTCCCGGCGTTGGCCTCGCCTTGGTTCGTGTGTTCGTAGAAGATGCCGTATCCGCCGCGAATGGCCCACCTTCCGTCACCCTTGGGATCAAAAGCGAACCCGATGCGCGGAGCAGGATTAAAGAGATGTCCTTTCATGCAACCAGCAGGTACTCCGGGTGTGACCCCGC
>Ga0210407_10004029_pt1 | contig 11701 bp, 9 predicted proteins | sample IncBWC27MmetaG_FD_150860 | JGI IMG/M metagenome (GOLD analysis project Ga0210407, IMG submission 150860) | Forest soil microbial communities from Barre Woods Harvard Forest LTER site, Petersham, Massachusetts, United States - Inc-BW-C-27-M | ecosystem: Environmental > Terrestrial > Soil >... | reverse complement strand
CCACGAGTCGCGGTTGTGATCTTGGCGGTGGCGGAAAGACCGGGGCGGAGGCCGTCGGGCGGGTCTTGCAACGTGACCACCACTTTGAAGTCTTTGGCTTCCTGGCTGCTTGTCGCCTGTTGTGAAGTGGAGACGCCGGTCGAGCGTACGATCGCGTTGTCACCGATCTCGGTCACGATTGCTTTGAAAGTTTTCTTCGGGATGGCATCGATGGTGACTTGAGCTTGCTGGCCCATTTGCACATTTACGATATCGGTCTCATCCACCTTAACTTCGGCAGTGATTACGGACATATCGGCCAATGTCATCAGAGTGCTGCCCGGAGCATTTTGGATTCCCATGACGACGGTCTCGCCTTCGCGCACTGGCAAGTTCGTGATCACGCCATCGTACGGAGCCTGGTAGGCGGTCTTTTTCAGGACATCGGCGGCGTGGGTCAGTTGTGCGCCGGCCTGTCCGATGCGACGATCGGCAGAATCCTTCTGGGCCTTGGCTTGCGCCACTCGGGCTTGGGCTTGCGCCAATCCGGCTACGGCGGTTTGGTGAGCCGCCTTCTGGTTGTCGAATTCCGACTTGGCGATCAATGCGTCTTTGTACAGGCCTTGGGCGCGGGTCCAGTCGAGGTCCGAGCGTTCCGCGTCGGACTTGGCGCGGTTGAGATCAGCCATCGAGGTATTCAAGGCCGCGTCCGCCGCGAGTGCGTCGGTTCGCGACGCCTCGAGCGAGGCTTGGGTCGCATTCACGTCGGCTTCGGGTTGGACGTTTTCCAGTTGCGCCAGCATTTGTCCCTGCTTGACCCGATCGCCTTCGCGGACATACAGCTTGATGATTTTGCCAAAGGCATTGGCGCCGATATTCACATAAGTCTTGGGCTTGATCTCGCCGGATGCGCTGACCACCGCAGCCAGATCCATGCGCTGGGCCTTGCCGGTCTGCACTGTGACCACATTCTTGTGGCTCTGGTAGACAGCGAAACCCGCGACCGCGGACAGCACGACGACTGCCCCGGCTCCAATCGCAACTTTTTTCCACGTAGTCATGGTTCGCCTGTCAGCTTCTGAACGGTTGGCTGGGAATCTCTTGCGATTTCATCGCACTCACCCTTAGACGGCCGGCAAGCACTCTAGACACCAGGCCTATTCCGGTGCTCAGGGGCACACCATCACATACGAGTCGCCCCAGCCAAAAGTTCCCCCTTCGTGGAAACTACTGATGGATACCAGGAAAGCCGGTGATTCCACACAAGCCAACGCCTCATTATAGCTTGCCGGGGCTGGTTGGGGAGTGCAGGGTTGGGGACGGGTAGTGTCCTAATTAGTGCTTGCTAACCAGCGGTCTTGAAATTTACGGGATTTGAAGCAAAAAGGGACTCGCTGAAGGAAATGCATCTCTGTTGCTGGGCAAGCCTGATTTGACAATTAACAAAATACACATTTTCCAGTATTACCGGGCCTCCGTGATACTCGACAGTGGCACCAACAAGCACTATGTTTCGCAAGTGATGATAGTCAATGGTAAGGATTAGCGGTTTGCTGGGGTCAGCTTGGAAGATAACGAATCGTGGGGCTTCGTTTATATTTGGATTCCGCTTGGGCTCAACGATATGTTCCGCCAATGCCGCCTCAGCTATTGGGACTAGCCCGCCTCCACTGCCTATTTTCCCGTCATACTTCCCACCTCCCTCAGGGTAACCAAAGTCGTACTGGCCGGGAGGAAAGTCATAGTTAGTTGGTGCCACTTGCGGCGGTACACCTAGCGCAGTGTAGTAGCTCAATAGCTTGGCCAAGGTATTCCAAGCTTCTGGATTCTCCGTTTTACCAGTAAATAAGGCTGTGGTTGAAACCAATTGGTTACCAACGGCAGCAACTTGTTTAGGATCGGCCGCGACCTTCTGTTCTTGAGCGTTTGAGGCAAGAGCTGCCACAGTTTTTAGCCCCAAGCCGCCCTTGTCCTGCAATAAGCTGTTCTTCATTACTTGAGGCAGGGTACTGCCTGCATGTGGTTTAAGAAGCTCCAAACTGGCGGAAATTTGCGAGAGGGTCTTTTCTATGACATCCAATCTGTCGCCCGTCTTAGTACGAAACTCGACATAAGTTGTCCATTGTGTAGCAACAAATAGAACAATGGCGACAATTGCAGTGATCGGCACCCACTCCTTTAGCTTTTGTCCAAAGCCGCGCTCATGCAAAGCAGTTCTAATCTGCTCACGAATCCACGCTCTGTCTTGATCGTTCAATGCCATGTCAGATTCAGCGGGGGGAAAGTAGATGATCTCGGCCTGCATCAGGCAAACCTCCACGCTACACTTTTGGAACCGTTGCCCGACGCGGCAATTCAAAGCCAAAACGCCCTCCTGCCAGCGGGTCGTTCTGTCTGCGGAGATACTACTCTGCTAGGCCGATTGTAGCAATTCTTCAATTACCAAATGTGATCTGAGATGCCGGCAGTGAGGCGTTGACGCGGCACAGGTTGTCTTCTTTCGCCCCGCCGGGGCTGGCCCGCAGTCCATCCGTACCCACGGTTTGCGCCGTGGGCTGCATTGTTTCGCCGCTTTCGCGGTTGGAGAGTCGCAAATCTTGTTCCGCCGCGTCGTCGAAATTTCAGTTCTCATGCACACACTTTACCGGGAGCGGTATGCGGCCAACCTGCGGCGGGAGTTGCCGCGCATTCCGTTCGTCTCTGTGACAATCCCTGAGAGTTGTCATTCCGAACCGGGCTCAGCTTGTGAGGAAGCTGCGGTTCCATCCGGCGCAGGAAGCAGATTCCTCGCTTCGCTCGGAATGACAAAGGGGGGCTCGGAATAACAAAGGGGAGGGTGTGCTCAGGATGACAAAGGGGAGGGTGGGGCCCGGGATGACGGGTGGGTGCTGGTGAGAATGCCTCTTAGGGTCCATGCAGCCATAGGCAGACGAGGGGTCTTTCGACTTCGTGAATGGACTCGCGAGCGAGTCCATTCACTGCGCTCAAGATGACAGTGTTTGCTCAAGATGACAGTGTTTGCTCAAGATGACAGTGTTTGCTCAAGATGACAGTGTTTGCTCAAGACGACAGTGTTTGCTCAAGATGACAGTGTTTGCTCAAGATGACAGTGTTTAAGCTCAAGACGACAGTGTTTGAGCTCAAGATGACAGTGTTTTGCAACCGCGCTACCGTGCAGGGTCGGAATTCGGGATGATCTCTGCTTTCTGATTCCGTTCCTGTTTTGGTTTGGGGCGGCGGTGGTTGCGGAGTTGGTCCCAATTTTCTTTGTAGGGAGCCCAGCGGCTGGTGGGGTTGGTGGTGTAGAGCATGATGGCGGTCTTTTTGCCGCTGACGATGCGTTTGCCGGGGATGATGTACCAGACGTCTTCGGGGATGACGTAGGCGGCAATGAAATCGAAATCTCCACGCTTGTAGCGGCCCCGTGCGGGGCGGACATTGCACTTGTAGCAGCCTTCGGGCCGGCGATAGCTGGTGGACTTGACCTGGACGCGGACGAAGTGTCCGTGGGTTTCGATGACCGCGTCGTAGCTGGCGGAGTCTCCCCAGGGGTTGAAAACCTGGAGGCCGTGTTTGGCGGCGGCGGCGATAAACTGCAATTCCGCCCACTCGCCGCGGCGCTTGTGGTTCTTGATTCTAATCGTGATTCTTGGTTTTGACTTCATAGGGGCAATAAAAAACGCGGCCTGGAGAGGCCGCGTCCCTTTCTGTGACTGTCTAGTTCTATTATATCAATCCGAAATAGGTAACTATGACATGTTTTCTGGAATTATATTTGGCTTGGACGCAACGAGTTAAGCTCGATCGTGTAAATTTTGCCTATTGACAAGATTTTGCCGGCGCCGGCAATAAGCCGCTTTCATCTTCAGGTGATTTCGCTGTAACGTTTTGTCACCCAACTTCACTACCGAGTAACGTGGCGAACGAACCAGGGCATTTTGACAACAGGAGTAAAACTTATCTATGCCGCCAGGACTGGATAGCCTTAAACACATCGTGGTTCTGATGATGGAGAACCGATCGTTCGATCACATGCTGGGCGCGTTGAAGGCGCAAAATCCGCAGATTGACGGTTTGACCGGGAACGAAAGCAATCTCGACACCACGGGCGCGACCGTCAAAGTACAGCCGTTGGCGGAATTTCAAAGCCAGCTCGATCCTGATCCGGACCATCACTTTCCGGCCGTCGATCTGCAAATTTTCAACGGAGACACCAGCAACCCTCGCGTGGCCAACATGCAAGGTTTCGTGAAGAGCTATTTCAACCAGCAGCACGATGTGGGGCACTCCGCGAAAATCATGTATTACTTCACGCCCGACAAACTACCGGTACTGACTACGCTGGCAACTGAGTTTGCGGTGTTCAACGGGTGGTTTGCATCCATTCCGGGCCCGACCATCTGCAATCGGGCGTTTCCTCACTACGGGACTTCGTTTGGCCAGGTCAGCATGGATGTTTTCTACGTGAAGGAGCCTTACAAAAGCATTTACGAGCGCTTGATCGCCGCCAATCCGGCCCGCACGGCGAAGATCTATTACTACGATCAGGCCAGTTCGACGATGGAGATCGTGAACTTACTGCAGAACCAGCCGCAGTTGTTTGCCACCTACGATCAGTTCCTGGCGGACTGTAAGGCTGGCACGCTGCCGGATTATTCATTTGTCGAGCCGAACTACAACGACCACGACGGAGATGATGGCGAGCTGTTGGCGTCCGATCAGCATCCGGATCACAACGTCCAGGCAGGAGAGCTTTTCATTGCCACGATATACAACGCGATCAAGGAGAATCCGGCGCTGTGGGCGAGCACGGCGCTGCTTATTGTTTACGACGAGCACGGCGGCATCTACGATCACGTTCCGCCGCCTGCATGCACGCCTGACGGTTTCGTAGCTCAGCCGAACGACACGGGCACGGGAATGCCGTTCGCTTTCGACCGCCTGGGTGTACGGGTGCCTGCGATTCTGGTTTCACCTTGGATTCCGAAAGGAACCGTGGTGAGCGGGCGCACCTTCGAACACGCTTCGATTCCAGCGACGGTAACCAAGTTCTTTCTCGGGGACTACGACCCGCGATCGCCGCGTGAAAAGGCCGCGGATACGTTTCTCGACCTGCTTTCACTACCCACTATGCGAACGGACGGGCCCGAGTTTCAAACAAGTTAGAAGCGGCAGAGCCGCTCACGAGGCAGGTGTTCTATGGCGGTTATTAGAGTTCCCCAGCCACCGAAAGGTGCCTTCAACAAGAACCGGCCGGTGTCGGCGTTGCTGAAGAACCAGATCCTCCACCTGCATGAGGTGGAGAAGAGATTTCCGCCTGCGCAGCACTCCGGCATTTATATCAACAGGATCAAAACCGAAGGCGAAGCTGCGGACTACATCCAGAAGGTGACGGCGCGATTGCATCCGGAAGGCGCCAAGCGAGTCAGGTTCGACATCGCAGCGGCGGGCGAGACCAGGGCGAAATCGCGAACCAAGTCCAAGCGCAAAAGGCAGCCCAAACGAAAGAAGCTGTAAAGGAACACCCATGCGATGGCATCTCGTGATCGTTCTGTTGCTGGCAAGCCGGTTTAGCTTGGCCCAGGAAAATGGTCCAGCCGTGCCCAGGGAGACGCAACTGCAATCCGACTTCCGTCGCGAAGGCGAACACATCAAGGAGAGCTGCGCTTTCAGCTTCAAAGGATTTTTCAACTGCGCCGAGGAATTGGCGACGGATCACCCCCTACACCTCGCGCTCGGCAGTATTGCCCCGCAAAACGGCTTCGGATTCGGCATGGCTTTTGTCACCCACTACACGCCCAACGAGAACTGGCGCATCAGTTGGGACTTCGACGGGGTCGGGGCCACCAGTGCATCCTGGCGCGCCGGCGGATACATGAAGATCATCCACACGCCGGTTGAGCACATCACGGTCGTCAGCAACGCCACCGGAAAGCCGGCGAAAAGCAAACTGGCGGTGCATCCTTATACCGTCTTCAATATTTACGCCCAGGCGATTGCGCTGAACAAGCTGTTTTTCTTCGGCCTTGGCCCCTCGACGTTGGTGTCGGATAAGAGCGTCTTCGGTATGCAGCAGACAATCGTGGGTGGGAACGTCATCAAGCCGGTTGGCGAATGGCCGGCCATCCGCGGGCTGAATCTCTCGCTTCTCGGTGAGGTTAACGGCCGCTTCGTCAACATTCGGGGAAATCCTGGAGGATCGACTCCGTCGATCGAACAGCTTTATACCAACGCAACCGCCCCCGGACTGGCGACGCAACCCGGGTTCGTGCAACTTGGCGAAGGATTCCGGGTCAAGCCCACGCTCTTCAACGACCATCTTCAGTTCAACTATCTGGTCAACTTCCAGCAGTTTTTTGCGTCATCGGATTCCACGTATTCGTTTCGCAGGTGGACGGTTGATCTTGACCACGAGGTGCCGCTGTACGGGCATTCGCAATCGGTAGTGAAGCCCAAGGACACTAACGGACCGGATCGATGCTCGCAGGACGTGGTAATCCAGAAATGCCCGCCCATCGACTACTCGCGAAACCGCAACGGGACGATCGGCTTTCGCCTGCTGATTTCCGAGTCGATCGCCGACGCCGGCAGCGTCGTGCCGTTCTATTTCCAGCCCACCCTGGGCGGCTCGGACATCAACGGCAACCCCGCGCTCAGCAGCTACCAGGACTATCGCTTTCGCGCGCCGAATGTTCTGCTGCTGCGGGAAAGTTTCGAGCATTCCATCTGGGGACCTCTGGGTTTCAGCTTTATGGCCGATCAGGGCAAGGTCGCGCTGACGCGCGGCGACGTGAACTTCCAAAACCTCCAACACAGCTTCGCCACCGGACTCACCCTGCGAGCGGGCGGCTTCCCGCAAGTGTTCTTCCTGTTCGCCTGGGGCGGCAACGAAGGAGACCACACCATCGGGACGGTCAATACGTCCCTTCTGGGAGGATCCGCTCGTCCTTCGCTGTACTGATCACGCTACGGATTTTGGTCCTTGGTTGAGTCGTGTGAGTCGAAAACCGGTCGTCTTCCATCTACAATTGGACATCTACGATTGAACCAGGAGTTCTTATGCGCGAAGTTGTGATCGCTTCTTCTGTGCGTACGCCTGTGGGACGGGCGTTTAAGGGCACGCTACGGGCGACGCGTCCCGATGAACTGGCTGCGGTTGCGATCAAGGGTGCGCTGGAACGCGTGCCGCAGGTTGATGCTAAGGAAATCGAAGACGTGATTCTGGGTTGCGCCATGCCCGAGGCGGAACAGGGAATGAATGTGGCGCGGATTGCGTCGTTGCGGGCGGGATTGCCGGTCGAGGTTTCGGCTCTTACTATTAACCGCTTTTGCTCGTCCGGGCTACAGGCGATTGCCATTGCTGCTGAGCGCATCATGAGCGGCGGGGCAGAGATCGTTGTGGCCGGGGGAACGGAATCGATGTCGATGATTCCGATGGGTGGGCATAAGATTTCGCCGAATCCGTGGCTGGTTGACCACTATCCTGACGCGTATCTTTCGATGGGGTTGACGGCGGAAAGGGTGGCCCAGCGATTTGGTATTTCCCGCGAGGCGGCGGACGAATTCTCGCTGCGCAGCCATCAGAAGGCGCTGGCGGCAATTGCGGCGGGGAAGTTTGTTGAGGAAACGGTTGCGGTGCCGGTGAGCTTTACTACGCCGAACGGGGCGAAACCGAAGCGGCAGGAGATTGTCTTCAAAGTGGACGAGGGGCCGCGAGTCGATACTTCGCTTGAAGCTCTGCTTTCGTTGAAGCCGGCATTCCATGTGAAGGGAACGGTGACTGCGGGAAATTCCTCGCAGATGTCTGATGGCGCGGCGGCGGCTGTGGTCATGTCGGCGGAGCGGGCGACGCAGTTGGGCATCAAGCCGCTGGCGCGCTACGTGTGTTTTGCTACGGCTGGATACAAGCCGGAAGAAATGGGGTTGGGGCCGGTGTTCGCGATCCCCAAGGCACTTAAGATGGCGGGGCTCAAGCTGGCCGACATTGATGTGATCGAGCTTAACGAAGCGTTTGCCGCGCAGTCGTTGGCCGTGATCAAAGAGGCGGGGCTTGATCCGGAGCGGGTGAATCCTAATGGGGGAGCGATTGCGCTGGGTCATCCTCTGGGTTGCACGGGGGCGAAGCTGACGGCGACGGTGATCCGGGAGTTGAAGCGTCGCAATGCGAGGTATGGGCTTGTGACCATGTGTGTGGGCGGTGGGATGGGAGCGGCGGGGATTTTCGAGAATTTGAAGTGAGGGATCGAAGGGAAGCCCAAGGTTGGCGAAGAATGACCTGTGGGAAGACATCGAACCGCGCCGAATCTATTTTTGGCGCTTGGCGGCGCCCGAAGGCATACCCTGATACGAATTCGTTTTTTCCTCAGTCTGCCGAAGAAAGCGTCTTGCGAAGCGGGCACAGCACTTGTCCCGGTTAGCCCAGCTTGGCGCGCATTTCTTTGGCTAGAGCGTCTACGGCGCGCATTTTGGCTTCGGCAAGTGAGGGAAGATTGGGTACGCCGAGGGCCAGCTCACAGGAAAGCAGCAACGCCGTTACGGTGTCCTTTAGCTCGCTGCGCAAGGCTTGTTCTGCTTCCTGCCGCGCGGCCCGCAATTCTCGTTTGCGGCGGTGCAGAGCGGAACGCAATTCGCGCGAGATTCTGTCGATTCCACTGATGGCAAAGTTGGTAAAAACGGGGACGGCGATTCCAATGTGTTTGAAAATGGTTTCGGCGTCGTCGGGTTCCGCGTCCAGGAGCAACTGATCGAGGACCACGGCTGAGAATTCGTGGGCCTGCAATTGGGCCACTGCTTCGAGCAGAGTAGCCGCGACCTGAACGGGTTCGGCGGTGGTTTCCTGTAGGGCCTTCGCGCAGTCTTGCGCTTTGGCCAGAGATGTAATCAGCAGAATCATATTGTGCGGAAGTGCACTTCGCTGGCCAGATCTGTGTCATTGATAAGGCGTGAGTTGCGGGCTCCTAATATTTGTCAGTGTTCCGTTGCGGGAGAGTCAGTTCGGATTCGGGTCGATATGACTTGGACAAAGGGGCTTCGCGCACACCGCTTTTCGCGCTGCACCACACGCGTTGACAAATCCGGACGGGCGAGACGCCCGTCCTCCATTGACGTTTCGTTTCTTCTACGCTTGGTCGTACTCCTTCAGCTTGCGATACAGCGTAGTCTTGCCGATGCCTAGCAGCCGGGCTGCCAGAAGCTTGTCGCCATTGAGTTGCGTAATGGTGTTGAGGATGGTCTTCCTCTCCATTTCCGAGATGGGGATGATTTTCGCGGAACCTTCTGCTTCGACGGTTGAGTGGCCGTTCCCTCCGTTGAAGGCACTGGGCAAATCCGCGACTTGAATCACCGGGCCGCTGTTCATGGCGCAGGCCCGCTGCAAACAGTTTTCGAGTTCCCGCACATTGCCGGGCCAGTCGTAGGCGAGCAGGGCTTTCATGGCATCGTCCCCGAGGGTGCGCTCCTGGGCAAACTCTTGCGCCATCCGGTCCAGGAAGTATGCTGCGAGAACCGGAATATCCTGGCGACGTTCACGCAAAGCAGGGATGCGCAGGTTCAGAACATTCAGTCGGAAGTACAGGTCACGCCGGAAGGTTCCCTGCGCCACCGCACTTTCCAGATCGCGATTGGTCGCGGCGAGGATTCGCACATTGATGATGGTGCGTCTGGTACTGCCGACTTGGCGGATTTCCTTTTCCTGGATGGCGCGCAGCAGCTTGGCTTGGAGATCGACGGGCAGTTCTCCGATTTCATCGAGGAACACGGTACCGCCTTCGGCCATGGCCAGCAATCCTTCCTTGGCCTGCACCGCGCCGGTGAAAGCGCCTTTCACGTAGCCGAATAATTCGCTTTCGATCAGCGTGGGGACGAGCGAGCCGCAGTCCACGGGGATGAACGGCTTGTCACGGAAGGGACCGGAGAAGTGAATGGAGCGGGCCACCATTTCCTTTCCGGTCCCGCTTTCTCCGAGAATCAACACGGGGTGATTGCTGAGCGCAGCCTTGGCAATCATCCGGTAGAGCTTCTCCATTTCGGGCGCGCGCCCGACGATGCTGCCGAAACCCAGCTTGGACTTGATTTTCTCGCGCAACATGCGGTTTTCGGTTTTCATCCTTAAATGGGATGCGACGCGTTCCAGCAGCAGTTTCAGTTCGTCCATGGTGAAAGGCTTGGTGACGTAGTCGTAAGCGCCATTTTTCATGGCTTGCACGGCCGACTGCACGGTGGCATAACCGGTGACCACGACGACTTCGGCATCCGGACGCCGCTGCTTGATCTTGTGCAGCGCCTCCAATCCGCCGGCACCCGGTAATTTCAGGTCGAGCAGAACCACGTCGATGGCTTGCGACTCAAGTAAGCGGTAGGTGTGTTCGGCGGACTCCGCCACCATTACGTTGTAGCCCAGGGTTTGCGCTACTTCGCGGCAGACGTCACGAACCACGCGCTCGTCGTCGACGATCACCAGATTGAGCAAATTAGCCGCCTCGAGTTGGGGCGGATTGAAGGCATGAGCAGTGGCGCTGGTCATACTGATTTTCCTCTTCCTGTTTTGGCTTTTCTCGGTCCATGGGTCTTCTGATCCGGAACCGGGTTGATTTTGTCCGAAACGTGGGGAACATTGAGTGGGCGGGATTCCAGATCAACTCGCGGGAGATGCACGACTACGCGCGTGCCCTTTCCTTTTTCACTTTCTACTTCGATGGTCCCGCATTCGTGCGTCACGATGCGATGGACGGTGGCCAGGCCCAGACCATTTCCTTGTCCGGGCTTTTTGGTGGTAAAGAACGGCTCAAATAGCCGGGAACGGGTTTCGGGATCCATGCCGCAGCCGGTGTCGCTGACGGCGAGCGCGACCCAGGAATCGCAAAATTGCTTTTCCTCGCGACGGCCTGGGGCGCTCAGGCTTGGTCCCTCGCAGTTGGTGGTGCTGAGTGTGACTCGGCCGCCGTCGGGCATGGCATCGCGCGCGTTCAGCACCAGGTTCAGGATGATCTGCTGAACCTGGGCTGGATCCATCTTCACCAGACCCAGATCGCCTGCGAGTTCGACAACGAGTTCGATGTTCTCTCCAATCAAGCGGGCGAGCAGATTTCGCACTTCAGAAACGATGTCATTCAAGCACAGCAGCCGAGGCTCGACGACTCGCTGCCGCGCCACCGCCATCAACTGCTGGATGAGCCCCGCGCCTTGTTGTCCGGCGTTGCGGATCTCTTCCGCGAAACGCCGCAGCCGGCTGTCTTTTTCCAACCCGGCCAGGATCAGTTCGCTGCAAAGCACCATTCCGGTCAGCAGGTTGTTGAAGTCGTGGGCAACGCCCCCGACCAGACGACCGATGGCCTCCATCTTGTGGGCGTCCCGCAGTTGCTGTTCGGTTTGCAGGCCATCGCCCGAGAGTTCATGACTCAACTGGAGTCGTGGAATTGCGCTCATAGCGGTCATGTTTTCAGCTGCCAGGGTTCTGGAGTGCGTTACGTGTTTCCTTGCACGCGCCTCATTTGGGAAGTCTAGGCGGGGCTAAGGGTGGAGCGCTGTGACGGTTGAACAGGAGCCTGGAGATTCAAAGGGAATCCAAAACGGGAGGAAGGATTTGACGCGATCTCTTAGTCCCACAACGGGCAACTCACTTCGACGTGAGTTTCAATTGGACAGATGCAAAGGCTGAGCCAGACGGAAGGTAAAGCGGTGCCCTGTGGAAAACCTCACATCGCCCCGATTTCGATCGCGTGAA
>Ga0210407_10004024_pt1 | contig 11728 bp, 14 predicted proteins | sample IncBWC27MmetaG_FD_150860 | JGI IMG/M metagenome (GOLD analysis project Ga0210407, IMG submission 150860) | Forest soil microbial communities from Barre Woods Harvard Forest LTER site, Petersham, Massachusetts, United States - Inc-BW-C-27-M | ecosystem: Environmental > Terrestrial > Soil >... | reverse complement strand
GCCACAGATGCCGATCGGGCCGATGTCCGCGCCCATCGCCGGTCCGAAAGCCACAATGCGAGAAATCTCCGCGCCCGAAGTGAGCGCAGCCAATTCGCTGGGTGACGCGAGTTTGCATCGCCTGATCGCTCTCTCCGCGAATCCCGCGCCACCCGCTCCCGAAGTCAGCGTGCCCGACGGAAATCTCTCAGCGCGCCTTTCAATTTCTCCCGACGGGAAACAGCCCGGCATTCCCGGCGGCGCGGAGCGCGGGGACGCTGCCGGCGGGGGCGCATCGGTCGTAGGCTCGGGAGCCAATGGCAACACCCCGGTCGGCAATGGTGGAAGTGGCAACACGGATTCGTTTCCTAACGGCGTGAGTATCAGCGGCGGCACGAACAACCACTCCGGAGGTGGGGGAATCGCTCCGCCGGGAAGTCGAACGGGAGGCGGATTAATTCTGAATCGGCCGTCGGTCGGCGCACACGCGGAATCACCCGCAGCTTCGCACCGCACCACGCCTCGAGTGCCCGGAAACATCGACCGCAGCCTGCCTCCGGAGAAAATCCTTTCCGACAAGCAGGTATACACGCTCTACATCAACATGCCGAATATGACCAGCGTTAGCGGTAGCTGGGTTCTGAATTTCGCGCAACTCGACGACGGAGTATCGCCTCCCTACAAGAAAAAAAACGATCTCTCCGGTCCGGTGCTGAAAAGCAAAGTAGATCCCAAGTATCCGCAGTCATTCGTCGAAGCGCACGTCGACGGCGAAGTAGTTCTCTACGCGATTATTCGGAAAGACGGATCTGTGGATAGTATTCAACTCGTCCGCAGTCTCGATCCGCAGCTCGACGCCAACTCAATCGACGCCCTGGCACGCTGGCAATTCACTCCGGCAACTCGCGAAGGCCTGCCCGTGGAACTCGAGGCGGTAGTCCACATCCCCTTTCACTTTCGGCCATCTCCGAATTACTGAGACGCACGCGCCGGTCGCGCTTGTTTCGCGGCGTTCTGCTCGAGCAATGTCACCAGCGCGTACAGCGTAAAATTCACGGGAGTCGCGATGCCCAGTTCCGCACCGCGCTTCACGATGTAACCGTTTAGCGATCCAATTTCCGTGCGCTTGCCGCGAGCAATGTCCTGCGCCGTCGAAGAAATCGCCTCGCCAAGCGTTTCGGCGAGTTTCAAGCCCGCCCCCACCATATCGACGTCCGGCAACTTGATATCCAGTCCTCGAGCAACTGCAATCGCCTCCGCGATCACCTTGCTCATGAGTTCGCGCGTTTCTGCGTCGCGTGCTGCATGCCCGTAGTTGGTTCGCGCCAGCGCCGAAACGGCGTTTCCCGCGCAATTCATGATGAGCTTTGTCCACAGGTCAGCTTCAATATTCGCCGAAATGCGGCAGGGCACGCCTGCATTCACAAATAATTCAGCGACGCGTTCCGTGCGCGCCGGTTGTGAAGCTACAGGGACGTGATTCAAGAACTCGCCGATCACCAGATCACCGCGCCCGTTGTGCTTCACGTGCCCCGGCGCAATCATCGCCGCCGCAACATATACCACCGACGGCAGCGCGTCGATTCCCGATGCGCCGTGTATGCGTTCGACGTTGTCCACGCCATTCTGCAAGCTGACCACGATCGCGCCTGGAGCAAGATTCGGCTTTAGCGCGCGCATCGTTTCTTCCGTATCCAGCGTCTTCACGCACAACAGCGCCACTTCAGCATCGCGAGCGGCGGAAATCTCCGTCGAAGCCTCCACTCGCACTTTTTCCTGAAACGAAACGCAATCGAGAAACAGTCCGTCGCGACGAATTGCTTCCACATGCCCTGGCCTCGCGATCAGCGTAACGTGAACTCCCGCGCGCGCCAGCATCCCGCCAAAATACGAGCCCACCGCGCCCGCTCCCACCACCGCAACTCGTGCCCTTCCGCTTCCGGTGTTTGTCGACACAGAGGTTTCTCCTCAGCAAAACAAGGCGATCGCCATCCCGCTTGTGGTTTGGATGCGGTGGAGTTTCAAAAGTGGCTGCGAAGTTCGCGAAAGCTCTGCAGGATTAAAAGCTTGCCCACTCCGCTCTCGAGCTCGCATTTTTCCAGTTCCCACGTCGCCGAATGCGGGATGAACACGGCGTTCAAACCCGCCTGCATGGCGGGATTGATATCGCTGCGCGGGCTGTTCCCCACCATCCAGCCGTGCGTCTTCACGATCTTGAACTGCTCGATCATTCGCTCGTAAATGTCGTTGCTCTTTTCGAGCACGATCTCGATCTCTTCAAAGTATGGCTGTAGTCCCGAGCGTTCCACTTTTGCGGCTTGCTCGGCTGGCTCGCCCTTCGTCAGCAGAATCAGCCGATTGTGCTTTGCCAGGTAAGCCAGGGTTTCCGGAACTCCGTCGAGAATCTGCGGCGGCGTGGCTTCGAGCGTCGCGGCCATTCGTTCGATGGCCTGCACGATCTCGCGCTTCGCGGAATTTCCCGCCAGTTTCATGTACGTTTCTTCCAGCGAGCGCCGGAAGCTGCGGACCCCGTAGCCGTGCTGCCGGATGTTGCGCCGCTCGGTCTCGTTCAAAATGTGGCGGATGTAGTCGCGCGTGTAACCCAGATGTTCCAGCTGCGTGATGAAGCCATCAATCGTATTCTCGAAAAAAATGTTGTTTTCCCACAGCGTGTCGTCCGCATCGATTAACAGCGTGTGACGGGCCATGCAAATTTCTCCGCTTAGGATTTTGCGTCATGCGTGAAATACAGGAGAAGGAAATTTTCGCCGCCGGGTCCAGGATCGCAAGCCGCGTTGCGCCCCGGTCGGCCGAAACAAGAGATCGGCCCTTTGCTTTTCAGCTCGCCGAAGCCTTGCGCGCTCCTTTTGCCAACTGTTCCAGAATCCCGCGCGCGATTTTCTGCACCTCGCCGAAACGCGTCAGATACTCTTGAAACTCGCGGTTCAAATCGAGCGCCGAGTCCGCGTCAAGCTTCGTGCGCAAAATCATATCTCGCAAATGCACGGGGTGCGGCAGGACGGCGTCGTCCCGCAATTCGTCCAGCGCCGTGTTCGGATCGTAGTGATACATTCGCCCTCCCTACGGAAACTACATTCTACTCCGATTGGGGAAACGCGTCAGGCGGAGGCGGGAAGAAACTCGTAGCGCTCGATTCGCGCGGCCACGCCGCGCTGGCCGTTGTGCGGTTCCACGCGCAGCACGCGCGCATAACACCGAATGTGAACGTCGCCAGCGAGTGTAATTTGCTGCGGAAGAGTGAGAACAAACTCGATGGGCGAGCCGGTCTCGAGACTTGCCTCGATGAGGAAGTAAAGACCGCGGAAGCTCACGTCGCGGGTTTCACCCGGCTTCTCTGTGACGCCTTCTTGCGCCGAATAGCGCACTTTCACTGGAAGCATCATTGAAAAGCGACGGGCCGCACGACGTTCAACTCCTGTATCCATCGCGCCTCCCGTGTATTGAGAAATCCTAACTCAACCTATCACCTCACTCGGTCGCGTGCAATGAGTTTACCTCGCAGAGCTGGTGGTGAAAAGCTGTAGCTTCGCTCAATCTTCGAGTACTTCGGTCGATCCGCCGCACGCATGCAGATGTACCAATTTGACCACGCCGCCTCCGCTCGCTACGATGTTCTGCGATGCGGCACGTCTCTTTTCTCTTTGAGTTGCCGGCGCCACACAATCTCCATGGCTGAAATCTTTCATCGCAGTTTTTTCCTCGCGGGGCCTGCCGGCAAGCTCGAAGCCATGCTCTGGACGACGCCGAATTCCGATCCGCCCTTCGTCGCCGTCGTCTGCCATCCGCACCCTCTCTTCGGCGGAACGATGCACAACAAAGTTGTATTTCAAACAGCCAAAGCGCTCCACCGCCGCGGCGCGCCTGTCCTGCGTTTTAATTTTCGTGGAGTTGGGCTAAGCGAAGGAATTTACGATCGGGGTCAAGGCGAACGCGACGACGCTCGTGTCGCGATCGATTATTTGGCGCGGGAGTTTCCGCACGCGCCTGTCCTCGCCGCAGGCTTCAGCTTTGGCTCGTTGGTTGCCCTTCGAGTTGGTTCGGAAGATTCGCGCGTTTCAAAGCTGATCGGCCTCGGAATTCCTGTGAACGACTCCGACGTTGCGTTTCTCGCTGCCAGTACGAAACCCAAGCTGATCGTTCACGCCGGCAATGACCAATATGGCTCGCGCGATAAAATCGAAGCAGCGTTCGCTACGCTGGCCGAGCCCAAGCAGCTCGTGATTGTCGAAGGCGCCGATCATTTTTTTACCGGCAAACTTGATCGAGTCGCCGCTGCCATCCATGAGTGGTTGGCCGAGATGTTTCCTGCGACGGTCGCGCGAGCGGATTAGCTCTTTGGTTCGAACAATTTCAAAAACTGTTCCCGCGCGGCGGGTTCAACGCCAACAAGTGCCAGGTTTGTTTTGACGTGCTCGACTCGGCTCATGCCGACCAGCGCGGTCGTCAAACCGGGAACCGACCGCGCGAATTGCAGCGCGAGCGTGGAGTCATTCTTCATGTTTAGAGCTTCACTGACGAACGGCGGAAGGTTTTTCGTCAATTGCCCCTGAAGCAATGCCGCGCTGGTGACCAGCGTCACCCCAATGGCCCGCGCTGCTTGCACCATGGGCATCGCTTTTCCATCGACCGTCTGATTCGGACGCGTCAGAGCCTCCGGCATCGCAAGGTTAAAAGGCAACTGCACGAATCGCATATGATGGTTCTCGCCCGCGATCTCTTTCGCGATCGCCGCCATTTCTTCCAGCGAAAGATAGCCCGCGGACTTGGGGTCTTCGCGAAAAGCATTCCATGTTGCAAGGCCGTAGGCTCCGATCTTGCGGTCGGCGACGGCGGATTCCAAAAACGTGAATGCCGCGTGGATCCGGTTGCGGAACTCCTCGGCAGGAATTTCGCTCAACTGCGTTTCGGGATTGTGCAAATAAAAAACGTCAATCGTTTCGAGGCCCAGGTTTCGCCGGCTGCGCTCCACTTGATCCGCGAGATACCCTGGAGTCATGCAGTGGCAGCCGGCCGCGATTTCGTCTGCACGGAAAATGCCGCGTTCGAGAAATTCGTGCGAAAAATAGTCGTTTGGATCCGCAGGCATTGTGCCATCGGGCGTGAGAAATCCAGCCTTGGTACAAACCACGTATTCGTTGCGCAAAAATCCATGGGACACAAGCTTCCGCAGCGCGGCTCCCACCGATCGCTCGCTTCGTTGCAAGCGATAATTGATTGCAGTGTCGATCACATTCGCGCCGCTTTCCACCGCAGCGATGACCGCGTCCGTGTACCCGTGATCGGTGGCGTCATTCGGCTCGCCGAGATAGGTCCCGATGCCGATTGAAGAAAGGACGAGTCCACCTCTGATTTCGCGGAAGTGGCCCGCGGCGGAACGTCCTTGAAATCGCGCGGCGTAACGCAGCGTTCCGTCAGCCGTCGCGCATCCGGCCTGGCGATCTTCATTGAATGCTGCGGAAGACGACATGGACTCCTTGCTCCTGCGGAACGTTTTCGAGCGCGCAGTATAACAGAGGCAGCGCGCGCCTCGCGTGATGTCGCCCCACAACCGAGGATTTCATTTTAGTAGAGCTCCCGCGGTGACCCGGTCGACCGGCTCGCCACCGGCAAGTCCCTGCGCCGACAGCAACTCTCGTGCCTCAAATCGCAGCTTCGGCAGGTTCCGGTAAAAGTAGGCCGCGCCCAGCATGGCGGTGAGTCCTCCGATGGTTACGGTCATGGGCGCGCCGACGCGATCCGCCATCGCACCGGCGAAAAGCGCTCCCATCGGCGCCATGCCCATGAACATCATCGTGTAGACGGCCATCGCTCGCCCGCGAAGATGATCGGGCACCATGGCCTGAATCAGCGTGTTCGAGCTCGACATCTGCAGCATCACGCCATATCCAACTGGAATTAGAAGCGCGACGGAAAGCCAGAACGATCTCGAAAACGAAAACAAAATCAGGCTGAACCCGAATCCAGCGGCGGCGTAAGCCACCACGCGCCCGAGGCCGTGAACTCCGCGACGTGCGGCCAGAGTCAACGCACCGAGCAAGGCTCCCACTCCTGCTGCGCCCATCAGAATTCCAAGTCCGCGCGCGCCGCCATGCAAAATGCGGTCCGCGAAAATGGGCATCAACACCGAATACGGTACCGCAACGAAGCTTACGACCCCTATGAGCATCATCAACGCTCGAATTGGACCGCTGCGGTGCACGAAACGGAATCCCTCGACAATATTCTCGAACGGCGTTTCTTTCGAGATCGCGCGGCGCAGCGGCTCGACGTGCATCAGAAGCAGCCCGGTGATAACGGCAATGTAACTCACTGAATTGGCGAAAAAACACCAGCCTTCACCGATGCTCGCGACGAGAATTCCCGCGACCGCAGGTCCTATGACGCGCGCGCCGTTGAACATCGATGAGTTCAGCGCAATCGCATTCATCAAATCCTCGCGCCCCACCATTTCCACCAAAAACGCCTGGCGCGCCGGAATGTCGAACGCGTTCACCGCGCCCATCGAAGCCGCCAGCACGATCACTTCCCACACCGTTATGCGATGGCTCAGCGTGAGCGCCGCGAGAATCCCTGCCTGGATCATCGACAGCGTCTGCGTGGCGATCACAATGCGCCGCCGATTCCAGCGGTCCGCGGCCATGCCGCCAAGCGGCGCGAGAAGAAAAACGGGAATTTGCCCTGCGAACGCCACCGTGCCAAGCAAGAACGACGAACCTGTCAGCCGGTAGACGAGCCAGGCTTCGGCAACATTGTCCATCCAGGTGCCGATGAGCGAGATCAGTTGACCGCCAAAGAAGAGCTGAAAGTTGCGGTGCCGAAGAGCGCGCAGCATCGCGGGAATTCGCGGATGCTTTTTGAGGCGGGCTGGCGGCGAATTTTTCTTTTTGTCCGATTCCGGCATGTCTCATCTCTATTCTACGATGCAATTCAACTTTCGGCTGGCTTCGATTGAGCGGCCGATTGTGGCGGAGATTTTTTTTCGGCTGGCGACGGAGCTGAAGGATTTAGCAAGCGGTTGCACGCGCGCAGGATGCGGCGATAGGGCCAGTCCGCTGCGCGGAAAAATATTTCACCGTCGCGCGGCTTCGAATAGAACCATCGCGCGACCAGCGAGAGGTGTTCGGGCAATTCCGGCGGCGCGGATTGCAATCCATAACGCGCCCGCGCATCATCGACTGGCAGTTTGCGTTCGTTCGCGGGCGTTCGCGGTTGCAGTTTTTCGCGCAGCAGGGCTTCGACGGAGCGCGGCTCGCTGGAATCGCCGAAGCGCAAAAAAATCGGTTCCGCGAGAATTCCACCGAGCACTGGAAACACGAGGATTGTTTTTTCTTCCGCCGAACGCTGGAGAATCACGGCGTTCAAATCTTCAATGCGCCGCGTGAGTTCCGGGAGGCCGCGAAGCGCCGCGGCTACTTTTTCAAGACGCTTGTGGAGCGAGGCGGCGCGTTCGAAATCAAGCGCTTCGCTGGCTGCTTCGCGCTCCCGCGATAGTCTTTCGGTGAGCGCCGCGCCGCTTGAATCGAGCGTTTCGAGAACGCGCGATGTCTCCTCGTCGTACTCTTCCTTGGTGCACCCCGCGAAGCATGGCGCGAGGCACATTTTCATTTCCGAATAAATGCAGCCGGGATAGCTGGGGTCGCGACGAATCTTGATCTGGCAGCGGCGAATCTTGAAGAGATCGAGGAAGCCTTCCGCAAATGCGTCCGCTACGCGACGAGAGGAAAACGGGCCGAAATAGAATCCCTCATCCGCGCGAATCTGGCGCGTCACGTAGCAGCGGGGGTACTCGTTGCGCAGATTCACTTTCAGAAGCGCCGGAGGACGCAGGCGCATCAGGGCGCGATAGCGCCGCGGAAAATGCCTGCGCGCCTGCCCGTAGAGCGTGAAAGTCTGCTCGAACTTCGAGCGCGTGACGCGATAACGGATTCGCGCGGCGACTCCGCGCAGATTCAGCTGCTTCGATGCTGGGTCCCGCGGGCTGAGCAAGCGCACCGCCGCGCGGCGGATATCGGCCGTGCGCGCAAGATACGGTTCGGCGTTTTCAGCGGTCATCTCGAGCAGAAGCACGCCGGGCCGCGGCGGCAGAGCCGAGAAAAACTCGACGTCGCGCGCAGCGTCAAACTCTTGTCCACAATCGAGTTCCAGCATCGGGACAAGGATACACGTTGACAGAAGACCGCGCGAGATGGGTGGCCGCAGAAAACGAAAAAGCAAATGGTCGAAATTTTCGCTATTAGAAAGGTGCTCGATGTTTTGTTTTGAGTGACTTACGAGGCGTTCTAATCGCCGAATTTCGCTATTAGGATTTAGCAGATCCGGTCTGGCAAGAGGTAGGAGGCGCCGAACTACCGCGCCGCTCCAAGGCATTGTGCCTCGAGAGCCAGCGAGCCGCTTCGAATTGTGTTTTGCTTAACCATAACCATCAACCTCAACGGTAGCACAAAATTGAAAGGAGAATGGTACAGGTTTAGTCTAGAAAAAGGACAGCTGTACGCTGGTGCCCTGCGAAAAATGTGCTAAAGGCGGGTTGCCGACGGTGTAAGGCTTCGAGTTAGTATGCCTTCAGGACCCAGGCAGCGATCACCAGGCGCTGAATTTCGCTGGTGCCTTCGTAGATTTCGGTGATGCGAGCGTCGCGGTAGGCGCGTTCGACGGGATATTCGCGGCTGTAGCCATATCCGCCGTGAATCTGAATCGCTTTGTGCGTCACGCGCGTGGACATTTCGCTGGCAAACAGCTTTGCGATCGAAGCTTCCATGGAAAAACGGCCGCCGCTGTCCTGCTTCCAGGCGGCGCGCCGTGCCAGCAAACGCGCCGCATCAATTTCCGTGGACATGTCCGCCAGCATGAACTGGATCGCCTGAAAATCGGCGATGGGATGGCCAAAAGCCTGGCGCTGCTTCGCGTAGGAAAGCGCCGCTTCAAAAGCGCCCTGCGCAATCCCGGTGGCCTGCGAAGCGATTCCGATGCGGCCGCCATCGAGCGTTGACAGCGCTATTTTGTAGCCTTCGCCTTCGTTGCCAATGCGATTGGCGGCGGGAACTTCGCAGTCGCTGAAAGAAAGCTCGGTGCAGGCCGTGGCGTTCACGCCGAGCTTTTTTTCTTCTTTGCCGACGGTGAATCCTTTCGAGCCTTTCTCGACGACCAGCGCCGTAATTCCCTTCTCGCCTTTTTCGGGATGCGTGTTGACGTAAACAACGGCTGCGTCGGCGGCGCCGCCATTGGTGATCCACGCTTTCGTCCCGTTGACGATATAGCGGTCGCCTTTGAGGACTGCTTTGGTGGTTAATGCGGCGGCGTTCGAGCCCGCCTGCGGCTCCGTTAACGCGTAACAGCCGATTTTTTCACCGCGCGCAAACGGAACCAGGAATTTCTGCTTCTGCTCCTCGTTGCCGAAGCGAAGGATCGGATCGCAAAACAGGGAATTCTGGACCGAGAGAATAGTGCCGGTGGAAGCGCAGACGCGCGAAATTTCCTCGATCACGATGGAATAGCAGATGTGATCCATTCCCGCGCCGCCATAATTTTCCGGGACGGCAATACCGCTGAGGCCCAGCTCGGCCGCTTTCTGAAAAGTGTCGCGCGGAAAGCGGTGGGTCTCGTCGATTTCCTTGGCGTGCGGCTTCACCTCCGCCTCGGCAAATTCGCGAACGCTTTTTTGGAGAAGCTTCTGTTCTTCGGTGAGTTCCAGATTCAAACACGATCTCCTTACCTTCAGAGCTGAAACTGATTGCAAAAGTGTACAGCAAGTCGAGGACTAAGGCAGCCCGAGGTTCGCGCGAACTTCGCGGATTTGTTTGGCGTGGCGCGCGGGATGAAGCGCCATAAGAATCAGAAATTCCTGACCGGTACATGGCCCGACCACCGGATGCTGCATGGAGCAGGAGCGAAGATCTTCAGCGCACTCCTCGATGTAAGCAACCGTGCGTCGGTGTTTTTCGCGGAAGTCGTCAAGAGCTTCCGCAAGCGTCGCAAAGCGGCCAACGGGATGGGCTCTATCCGGCGCAGCCACTCTCTGGTTGCGATCGACGGCGCCTCGGATGAGAAATTCCTCGCGGCTGCGATCTCCGGCAACACTAGAAGGAACCATCTGCGTCGTCAGCATTCCGAACATTCCGTTTTCGGCCCGGCCCACATGTTCGACGCATTCAAGAATCGACCAGCGATCCGGAGCCGGACGCATCTTGGCTTGTTCATCGGAAACTCCTGCGGTTGCGTCCACAAGCTGATCGCGTGCCTCCACGAGCATTCGCAACATTTGGGAGCGATCCGTTGGATTCATTGCGATTGACTCGCAAGCGCCTTGCGGAGTTTTTCGTAGGTAGTCGAAAGGTCTTCGGGTTCGAGACGCGTTTCGCCGACGACGGTCATAAAATTCGCGTCACCCGACCAGCGCGGCAGAACATGCAAGTGCAAGTGCCCGACTACCCCTGCTCCCGCGGCGCGGCCCAGGTTCATTCCGAGATTGTACCCTTGAGGATGGTAGAGATTCTCGAGCGCGGCCTGTAAGCGCTGCGCAAGCCGCATCATTTCGGCGAGCGCGTCGGGCTCGGCCCGCGATAGCTCCGCCACATGTTTGTACGGAACGACCATGACGTGCCCCGTGGTGTACGGGTAGCGGTTCAGAATGATGTAGCTCTTTTCGCCGCGGAAAACGATCTGCGTCTTCACGTCATCGTTTGCGGAAATTGCGTCGCAGAAAATGCAGCCAATATCTTTCGTCGTGTCGGCGATGTAGCGATACCGCCACGGCGTCCACAGAAAATCCATTCGCCTCAGCCCTGGGAGCCAGATTCAGAGGAGCCTGCAGCGGCGCCCGCCGGCCTGGGGTTATTGACGTAGTCCTTCAATTCCTTGCTAGGTTTGAAAAAGGGGATTTTTTTTGGTGGGACTTCCACTTTGGCGCCGGTTTTTGGATTTCGGCCGGTACGTCCGCGCCGCTGGCGCGTGCGGAAGCTGCCGAAGCCGCGTATCTCGATTTTGTCGTCGGACTGAAGCGCGGAGATGATGCTTTCAAATATTGATTCGACCACCGCTTCGGATTCCTTGCGCGGCAGCTCGGTGATTCGGGTGACCTCTTCGACGAGTTCCGCCTTCGTCATCGTATGATCTTTTCCTGCCGCCGCTTCTGCCATGGAGTGAGAGCCTCCTCTCACGAACTCGTCTAACTACCGGGTGGATTTCCGCGCCGGGCGCCGGGACGTTCGCAGGCCTTGCATAACGCCGAGTCCTTGCACATCACAGACCTTTGCATATCACCAAACAACGACAAGGTAAATGATTTTTCCTGCTGGGCAAGCGTCCGTGAGGTACCGGCCGCCGAAGACTATTCCCTACGACGACTGGCGTTTCGCCATGATCGCGTCGCCGATGGTTGCGTTTGGCGATGATTTCGTCGCCGTCGTTCGGAACGTTTCCATCTCCCGCTTCTCGACTTGTTTCTGTGCAGCGCGGTAGCTCAGGCTGATCTTGTGCTGCTCGGGCTCGAGCCGAAGAATCTTGAAATCGTACTCCTGCCCCTGAGTAAGCACGGCGGCCACGCGCGCGCCACGCGGCGCTTTTTCGTTTGGCTTGTCGCGATCGCCTTTCGGGCGACGCTCTTCAATCTCCGAGACGTGGCAAAGCCCTTCGATGCCTTCCGCCAGCTCGATGAACGCGCCGAAATCGGTGGTGCGCGCCACTTTGCCGCGAACTACTTCGTTCAATTTGTGCGCGCCGAACCAGTTCG
>Ga0210407_10004023_pt1 | contig 11729 bp, 8 predicted proteins | sample IncBWC27MmetaG_FD_150860 | JGI IMG/M metagenome (GOLD analysis project Ga0210407, IMG submission 150860) | Forest soil microbial communities from Barre Woods Harvard Forest LTER site, Petersham, Massachusetts, United States - Inc-BW-C-27-M | ecosystem: Environmental > Terrestrial > Soil >... | reverse complement strand
TCCGCATCATCGGAAGTGGCTGCGTAGTGCTCCTCCAGAATCTGCTTTCTCCGAGACAATCGGTAGCGTCCACACATATAAATAGTATGACCGAAAATATTCGGCGTGGCACGAAAGCGGCCAGGCAACCGTATAACATTTGCTTGCAGAAAGACGATCGGAGTGACATGGATGTGCACTTAATTGATGGGACATACGAGCTGTTCAGGCACTTTTTCGCGGTGCCCAATGCGGCAGATATGAACGGCCAGGAAATCGGTGCAGTACGTGGTGTCCTCAATTCCGTCTTGTCCATGATCGAACGCGGTGCAACTCACATCGGGGTTGCAACCGATCATGTCGTGGAGTCGTTTCGGAACGATCTATATCCCGGATACAAGACTAGTGAGGGTGTACCTCCGGATTTGCTCTCGCAGTTCCCCGTTCTCGAAGAAACGCTGGATGCAATGGGAGTAGTCATTTGGCCGATGGTCCAGTATGAGGCGGACGATGCACTTGCTTCTGCCGCCGTTAAAGCGGCCCTGGATGATCGTGTGAGGCAGGTGCTCATTTGTACCCCGGACAAGGATCTAAGTCAGTGTGTTGTAGGCACCCGAGTCGTTCAACTGGACCGCAGGCACAATATCTTGCGCGATGAAGCCGGCGTTGTGGCTAAATTCGGGGTGAAGCCCGAATCGATTCCGGATTACCTGGCCGTGGTCGGCGACAGTGCAGATGGCTTCCCCGGTCTGCCTGGATGGGGGGTGAAGGCGGCGACTCTTACCTTATCTCAGTACCCCCACCTTGAAGACATTCCGAAGGATTGGCGAGCATGGCATCCCTCAATCCGGAAGGCCCGCGTGCTGTCGGAATCGTTATTCAACGCGTGGGATGACGCCTTGCTGTTTCGTACTCTTGCAACGCTGCGACTCGATGTACCAGTCTTCGATACGGTCGTGGATCTTCGTTGGAAGGGAGCGCATCCGAACTTTGAGGAACATTGCCAGCGGATGAAGTCACCCGATCTATTTCGTCGCGTGACAACGGCAACATCAATGAGATCTCAGCATGTGTAGGTTGCTTTTGAGGAGTCGCGTTGCCATGAATCAAGGCATTCAGGATCGCCCCCGTGAGTCAGGATTCCTTGTATCCGGGCGGCTCCGCGACTACAAGGGAGAAATTACTGAGCCAGGAACCTTCAGAATCATTCCCGCTGGTCAGCTCCATGGACCTTTCACAGCTGAAGAGGAGGCAATTCAGTTCAAATACTTTTCCTCCGTGCCCGTCTACATCCTCACGGACGGCTCAACATATATTTACGAGTTCGACGGACGCACGGTGCACGCTGGGACTCTGGAGTTTGCAAGCACTATAAAGGCCTCAAACTTCATCTCTCACCGAAGGTGAACAATAGGCAGGGAAGCGTGTCTCATTCTAAGGGGAAGCTTCGGCCGTCTGCGATGCCGAGCAATCGGCTTGCAACAGAGGCTTTCCGTCGAGCAGCGCAATAAAATGCTCTTGACTTTTGAAAACGCATATCCCAGTATGCTGCCGGTGAGTTTTCTGAGGGGGAAACTCACTCCGCTCTGACGGGAGCAGCCTTTTGCTCGCTTCATTATTTATGCCGACCCCTCATCGCGCTCGAACGCTCCCTTTAAAGTCTGAGATTGAATTTTGGCGTGCTCGGAAGAGTGGCCCCATCACGCCTCTTGGTATCGATTTCGGGGGGCAGCAGTGATGAGATGTTTCCCCTCAGAATTTTCCAATTTACTTTCACCGGCGGGGCTCGCCGTCTTACAGGGAAAAGAATTGAGTGTCTCGCAACGTTTCGCAGAGGCGTCTACACCAATACTTATTTTGGAAAATATGATATTACCCCGCAAAGCAGCGGCCTGCCGGCAACTCCTCGAACGATCGTTTTCGGGTTATCTGCAGCGCGTCGTGGAACCAATTTCACCCGACCTCATCTTACAGGCGAAGCAAGATGCGAACGAATCGCTGCCAAAGACCATGGAATTCCGGACATCGTACCTGGAGAACCGCCATTCCCGGGCGTATGAAGCCGCGACGACGATTCAACTATTGTCGTGCATGCAGTCCGCGTCGCTCCGTCAGTTTGCAGAAGCTGCTACTGGCTACCGACTTCGTTCGCATCGAGGCACCCAAATAATATGCTACGAGCCAGGAAATTCAGTGGGACCACACACCGACAGCCATCCCGAGATTTCTGAAGCCCGTCCTGGGTACATCGATGTCCATTTGATGTTTACTGCTCCTACGGTGGCACACCAATACCTTGTTTACGAGGAAGGAGGTCTTTTCCGACGAATTGTGGATGTCACTTTAGACGGCGCTATTGCAATCTATCATTTGCCTTTTTGGCACTACTCCACGCCGCTAGTGTCCCTTCCTAAGCGAGAAAGAAGTGCAAGGAGATGGTTGCTTCTCGCCGGATTTTGGATTTTGGAATAGAGAAAACTAATGCTCGAATGATCTGTGTTCGCTTTGTTTTAGTGAACTACGACGCGAGTTGTGCATCGACAGTTTGGATCGTTGAGGGATTGAGGACCGACATGAACGGTACACCAAAAAAATTACGCCTAATCTCGATCTGCCGGACGTCGATCTTCTATTTGTTGATGAGCTCGATCGGTCTGTCCGCAACAAAGTTATGGGCGTCGGACGACGAAATTCCTCGAGTTGGCTTGGTCCAAATAGTCTACTCTACCGCTCTTCGGGCGAGGCCGGAAAGCGAGGCCTTAGCTTTCACCATCGTGCCTGTGAATACCCGCTTGTACTGGGTTGAGGGCCAAGAGTCGAATGGCTTTTTCCGCGTAGTCGGCATGCGAGGCCCTTCCGGCTGGGTAGCCGCCGGTGACGTGCACATTTTGCAGAAGGCTCCTAGTTTAGCCACGATGAGAGCTTTGGCAGATCGAGGCAGGTTGCCTTGTGCTGAGAAGCTCTCAGGTTGTTCAGAAATCGGATGTGCTAAGCCGAATACCGCGGCGGCTCTCGCCAACGCAATCAAAAGGAGATCCTCATCATCGAGCAGCCCAACTCTCATCTCATTTCACGATGTCGTGAGCATGCAGCAGGAGAGTTTGCGGCGTGTGGGTCAGGGCCACTTGCTGACGCCGGCGCAACGAGCCTTGTTGCTAAAACTGCCGACGACTAGCGGCGATCTGGGTGAAGGCGTCGTGGTGGACATCTCAGGTTTTATCGGAGCAGATGATCCTGGCCCACATGTTAGTTCTGGGGAGTCGGTAAATTGCAACTTAAGTGGGTCCGACAGTAATGACTTCCACATAAATATCGCCGCCCATCCCGGAGATTCGCAATTCGCCGGTGTTGTGGTCGAGATCGTTCCCCAAGACCGAAATCCGGGGTGGACGATCAGGAAGCTCACAACTCTCCAGAGGGCACGTCGCCTGGTGTTGGCTGTCGGACCACTCTTCTATGACAGCTTTCACCTAATTAACCAGGATCCACAACATCCTCTCTCGGGGCAGCCGAAGCGCTTCTCTCATTGGGAAGTTCATAGGATTACCGGATTCTACGTTTGCAAGCGTGGAGACAACTTGTGCAAGCCGACCGAAAGGGGAGACTGGGTTCCGCTTGAAGAGTTTGAGCCTTGAGCGCCGAGGAATGCCCTCGTTCAATGAGTACAGGAATAAAACGTAAGGGAAAATAAGCGGCTGGAACATGGCTTTCGGTTGGGGCCGTGTCCGTATGCGATTCCCTGGGGAGGCTCTAATGAAGCAGAAAAGCTTGGTAGTCATTGCGGCGTATGTTTTGTTGTTTACGATTCTTTTGGCGCCCGCCGTTTACGGCCAGGAGAAAAGCTACGCCATATTAGGCACACTCGTAACACCACGCGGGATTGTCGACGAAGGCATCGTTCTTATCTCGAATGGCTCGATTCAAGGCATCGGGTCCAAAATCCCGCTCCCGCCTGGAACAGCTCTGATTAAGACTGACGGGGTTGTTTTCCCCGGTCTCATTGATTTGCACAATCATCTCGTTTGGAACGTTTTTCCACGATGGACGCCACCTTCACCCGTGGGGAATCGGTACGATTGGCAAGCGATGAGCGATTACGCTGCAAAACTCAGTGGACCTGAGGGGACTCTAATCGACAGGGGACTTGGTTGCGATATGGAGCGCTACGCCGAAATCAAGGCGATGTTGGGCGGAGCAACTTCGCTTGTGGGAAGTTTCTCACCCACAGATGCCGACCCACACAGGAACGATTGTGACCGCGGGCTGGCTCGAAATCTTGATTTTTACTCCGGCTTGTACTCATCAGACATGAATGCAGAACCACTTGACTACGAGGTTTTCCCGTTCGAGATTGCATATCCCAAGGCTCAATCAATCCGTGACTCGATGTCCTCAGGCAAGCTTAAGGCCTTATTGCTCCACGTTTCTGAAGGGAAGGACGCGAGTGCCGCACGTGAGTTTAGGATGCTGAAGGCAAGAGGATTTCTCCGGCCTGGCGTCAGCATCATTCACGGAGTGGCGCTGCAAGAGGCACAGTTTCATGAAATGTCATCGAACGGGGTGGGTTTGATCTGGTCGCCCCACAGTAATCTTGTCTTATATGGCAAAACGGCGGATGTAGCCTCGGCAAGGGCGGCCGGCGTGACGATGGCTATTGCTCCTGATTGGAGCCCAAGTGGCAGCAATAGCATGGTCGAGGAGCTTCAGTATGCCTACAAATGGCAGGCTAGCCAAGGTACGAAGATCTTCGAAGCGGCTGATCTCGTTCAAATGGCAACTGGGAGTGCTGCGAGACTGGCGGGCGCAAGCGACAAAATAGGCTCGTTGTCCTCGGGTATGGCTGCGGATATAGTCGTGTTTCCGCGAAAAGGCGAGTCTCCATGGATGGCGCTCTTGGATGCTGAGCCGGGGAGTGTGAGATTGGTGATTGTTGGCGGCACGCCAGTGCTTGGCGATCCTGATCTGATGCAAAAGCTGACACCAAGCCGAAAATTCGATTCTATTACCGTTTGCAAACACAACAAAAGTTTAAACCTCGATGGTGCCACCGGTGGCGAGTCATGGAGCGATATTGAAGGTCACCTGAAAACTGAGTTGACGCAACTTCAGATTTCTCTGGCCGAACTTGCGGAGTGCAAGTAGGGTTTGCGCCCGGCCTTCGTCTTGGGCCCTTTCGCCACAGGCCGGTGTACCCGTTTGCTCTTGGGTTCTCGTGAAAAATCCTTGGCTCCCTTCTGCGCGGCGATAGAGGCCCACAAGTCTTTCAAGAGATCGGAACCTGGTGAACGGTGGAATTGGGCATACCAACGAATCGGGAGATAGATTGGTCAACCGCGAAGCTCGGAGGAATTAGTGGGTACTGCCTGCGGTCGCCTCGTTGCAGTCTTGCCTTTGGCTTTGATTTTCACACATCTGCTTGCGAAAAGAGAGTTCCTTGAGGTTGAGCAATCTCCATCGGTGTTGAGCATTCTGCGTCATCGTTGGCGGGTCTATTAACCCGCGAACTGACAGGGAAGCAACGCATCAGCCGAGCTTCGAACGGGTTTAGGAATTCCGAGATGACAGTGGTACGGTAGAGTGCCGTCCTCCGGTCCCGACCGCAGTTAAGGATTGTCAGGTTCCTGCGAATCGGCACACCACGGCTCGCACTGCGATAAACAAGAACGCTGCAAAGCATTAACTCAAATTAAGCTGCAATGAGCGATTGCTGCTGACGAAAATCGACCTTAGACCCTACCGTGTCAATTTTGAGGTCATAACACTAGAATCCTTTCCCTACTTAGCTTTTCCGCATCTTCAGGCATCAAAAGGGCCGCTAAACAACGGAGTTTTGATGGCGAATAGATGTCAAGTTCCTTGATCTGCTCCTCTTTAATCGAAGGGTCGGCCGAAATATGTGAGGAACCACATCGCGATCAGGTAGACGCTGATCAGTGCCTGCCACCCGGCCACCACTCGGGTCCAACCTACCGCCTTGAGGTTGTACTCTCGCCGGGTAATCGATGGTAGCCAACGTCCGAGATTGAACTCTCTATACCCGATGTTGAAAGCGCTGAGGAGACTAAAGAACACTGCGGCTCGCGCCAAGCGAAATTTCAAGCGAAGCCACCGGCGCAGACCCCTGCCCAACGCCAACCAAACTGATAAAGGTGATTTTCCTTTTACCTGCCGTCGAAGACGGGCAAAAACTGGTTGCCGTTCCGTACTCATTGGAGAGCCAATTCTTTGTATCTGTCGGAAGCGCGGTTGCTTTTTATCTGCACTCGCTTCTGAGTCGTTAGCCCGAAGCATTCGCGACGGGATCAGAAAGAGACCTGAGCGCGTTGAAAACCGCACAAGTATATAATTCAAGAAAGAACACAATATCCAGACGGCGCCAACAATCCGTAGCGTCCGGCCAGGCCTCATTCCAAACTGGCAAGGCAAGTCAAAAAAACTCCTGTTGAGGAAGTACTCGCCGCAGTTCTGCAGAATGGTGCCGTAGGCCCGCTCTTTCCATGGTGACTCATGACTGCTCGTGCAGCTAACCCAAAACAATTCGGCTCGCGAACGCATAATGGCATAAGTGATCTTTCTTCCTTGCTCGTCGAATCCGTCATCCGTGAATTCCTTTCGCATTTGAACCAGTGCCATGGGGCTTTCTTCATAAGTAAGATTTTCCAGTCCACGTGCTTTTGCAAATTCGCTTCCGTCGGGTAACGAGCTCGAGTCGGGCTCAAAGATTGCGCCAGAGACATCAGCGTCATCCCAAGTGCTACCACTCAACTTTGCGTGCCGCAAGTTTACGTTGCTTAGGTTCGCACCTTGAACCATTAGCGCAAGGCCAAGCTTCGCGTTCCGTAGAACGGCTTCTGACAAGTCCGCTCCAGTTAGGTTTGCACCGCCCAGCGTGGCACCGTCAAAGTGGACTTTAGACATCTTCGCTTCTCTCATATGGGCCTCGACGAGAGCGGCGTTTTCAAGATGTGCGCCTTGCATTGTCGCCCCTATGAGCGACGCCCGGACCAAATGCCCATTCTTAAGGATGGTTGTTTCGTTCATTTCCGCGTTCGTAAGGTCAGCGGATTTGAGGTCCGCATCTGTGAGATCCGTTCCTTCCAAGTCGGCACCTGTTAAGCTAGCCCGTTCGAGATACGCGCCGCTTAGATGGGCGTTAGATAAAGTAGCTCTGCTAAGCACCGCTCTGTCGAGGAGACCATTTTCCAAAGAAACCCCCACAAGTTCCGTGCTAGGGGATCTCCGCCAAGGGTCAGACGTTGTAACAACGATCTCGTCATCATCCTTATTCTTGTTCGGAGGTTCCGGAGCGCCGGATTCCAACCACCGGTAGTGGTGTGCAAGAATGCGAATCAATTCTGCTGTACTCCGGCGTTGTCCACTCCTGTCTCTCCAATTCCACACTTTACCGTTCCTTCCTCCACTTGGAGCATTAAATTTGAAATGGAGCACAAGAGGGCCAAGAGTATCGCCGGCGCCGTTACCCACTCTAATTACCCTGGAGGCCGTTTCGAAGTTTTCGTGCGAAATTGTCAGTTTGTAGGTTCCAGGTTGGACTCGATCGAACTTGAACCAGCCGTCCGACTCTGTATGTGCCTTTTCTTCAACTCTTGTCGCAGACGTTACGGGAGGTTAGCTCCGACCGAGTCGACTACTGTTCCGCTTAGTGATTGACTCGGGTCGCTCAACCAACTCTTGAAGTGGATTATCAAGGCAACAACGACACAGCAAAGAGCAGCTATCGCTACTAGGAGGCGCGGCCGCCATCGCCGCTTTTCAGGAGGCTGCGCCACGCTGCCGATTGCTGCGGGAATGCCTGCCCTTACTTCTGGTGGATTTGTTGGGGGCGCTGCTGGCGTTTGTGATTCTGCGGAGCCGTGCTTCACAATCTCAGGCGGTCTCGACAATAATTTGTTGTCTTCGCCTTGTTTGGCCATCGGTTAAGCGTCCACACGCAGAATATGACATTCTGCAAAACTTGGTGCCTGGGCCGGTCACGCTATCGGTCAAAAGCCTACTACCTTGTGGTTTATTGTCAACCAGCAAGAGCAAATGGGGAGAGGTGCCTTTGGGATGTGGCGTGCCCCCCAGAATCCCACCGTGTCAATTTTGAGGTCAGAACCCTAAAGCTCCTTCCTCATCTAGCCTTTCCGCGTTCGGTTCACTGCAATAGCACCCCGAAATCATCTAGTGTTGATGGCTAAATGATGGCAGGTTGTTGTTCCGTGCTCGCCTTTGCCAAACGACTCACAATCGACTCTATCAGCAGATGAGTCATCACCGAACTTATGGGCTCCGCGACAGCAGGTTCTCTGGAGCAAACAGAAATGCATACAGTACACAAATCTCCGAAAACGCCACCGCCGTTACCGGTTAAACCAATTGTCGGACAGTCCAAGGATCTTGCAGCCTCGAGGGCGCACACCAGATTCTGCGAGTGCTCGATGCCATTACGAAAAGAAAGCCCACCGTTGACACTGATTGCGACGAAAATGTCGCCAGGCTTACTCAGCCTTTCCAGTTGATACTTATATACTTGCGGCCACCCGATATCATTTGTGAGCGCCGTGACAAGAGGAATGTTGTCGTTAAGGCAGACTGCGCGAATCGGGCGCTTAGTCAGAAAGGAACCCCGGTTCACGAGGTCGGAAGCAAAGTGCGATGCGGTGGCTGCAGATCCTCCATTCCCTGCCACCAAGAGCTGGTTACCTTCTCGAACCGACTTTGCGATCAGCGCACCCGCTTTCATGATTGTATCGATGTTCAGTTCAGAGAGCGCGTGACAAAGCAAGCCAAAAGTCCTCTCCACATGTGTCCTGTCATCCATAATGGCTAGGATATCCTTCCCAAGTCTTTCAATACCTTCGTCCATCCCTCGCGAAGATCGGAACTGCTTGCGGGTAAGAATATCACTCTGATACCGGATAACGACAAAGCAGGCGAGAAACACCGTTATGTTGTCCTGAAGTCGTTGTGCGAATCTTCGGAGCGCCCGACCTCTGTCAAAGTGGTTCAGCTGCCTAAGGCCAAAGATCTCACGGAGTGGGCGGAGGCTGGCGGCAATGCAACCGAGATGAATGGACTGGTCGGCGCGGCCGAGAAGTTCGCATATGTCGACCATAGCACCGGGGACTTCGTCGTGGTTGGCAAGCTCGAGGATCCAGAGAGCGACTTCGGGATTGTAGTGGTGTGCAAGGCGGACCACGCGCAAAAGTACAAAGGGGTTGGGTTCGAGACAGTGGTGTGGGACAAGGATGATGAAGAACGCCTCGTCAAAGAGCTCGCTGAGAAGTGTGTAGCGCTGACATTTCAGAACGAGGCGGTCGTTGCTGCGCTATTACCGGCAGTGCAATCCCTCAAGGTCGTGAGGGCCGTGCCGAAAACGGCTCAGGAGTTCCTGGCACTCGTTGCAACTGCGGTCGAACGGCGCATTCGGCTGAAAGTCTCCGACGCTGATCTGTTTCTGGAAAAGAAAATCAAAGCCCGGGAAGTGCTCATGGAAACTCGCGCCGGTGTTCCGGTCTTCTACAAGCAATCCATCAACCAACTTTGGGCGTGGCGAGGGACCGGGAAGACGTATGTTGTTTTGGGGATGGTCCGGGCACTAGTCCGAGGAGAGAAGTTCCTTACCTGGAGCGCCAAGCGTAAGGTGAAGGTGCTATACGTCGAGGGCGAAATTCCCGAGCACCAGATGCAAGAGCGCCTTCGACAAGTTGTGGGGAAATCCGACGGATACTTGCGGATCATTACTTTGGATGAGCAGCCAGACAACGAGATCCCCAGCCTATTGACCGAGTACGGCCGAAAGCTGGTGGAAGAAGCTCTTGCTGACGCGGAAGTACTAGTGTTGGACTCAATCTCGACCTTGTTCAACTTCGCCACGAACGAGGAGGAACCTTGGCTCGAGGTGATGGCATGGCTCAAGAAACTGCGATCCAAGGGGCTGTGCATCATCTTTTTGCATCACGCCGGCAAGAGTGGGATACAAAGAGGTTCGTCCAAATCCGAGGACCTACTAGACGTCTCGATTAAACTTGCGCAACCGGAAGACTACCGGATCGAGGAAGGACTACGGGCGAACCTGACTTTTGACAAGACTCGTGGCCTCGCCATGATCGATGGTGAAGTTCAGGTGGCAATGACAATCGAAAATGATTTCGCTGTGTTCCTGAGTGGACCGATCGAGGATGGTAAAAATCCAAAGAGTGCGGAGCAGTATGCCAGAGCGAAGCAGTACTTGGATAAATATCCAGATGCAACCTTGAGAGAACTTGAGGAGAAGTCAAGAAAAAGCATTTCAAGATCGGCGTTTCACCGTCATCGGCAAAGGTGGCGGGCGGAAAAAGCTGGGAAGGATGTCCCGAAGGACCCATGGAAAGGCCTGTCAGAACATATCGAACAAGACCTCGCCAAGGACTTGGATGAGAAAACGACTGCTGAGTCGAAACCTTTCCGGTTCATGGGTGCTGCGGATCAGCAAAAGAAGCCTCCAACGGTGGAGATGAGTCCACCGCCAACGGGAAAACCGGAAGAACCGGACGAGTGGGACAAGAAGATCGCGTGATGCTGGCTATGAGAAGCGCGATACTTTACCCTCGCACAACCGGACCCTGGCCAAACAGCCACCCGCTAATAATCCGGTAGTTGCAGAGACCGTGTCTCACGCCATTTGTGCGGCGTTTCCGACCGAGCAATCCCAAAACCGTAGTGAGTAGGGACGTTCCGTCCCACTCACGTAGGTGCTATAGGTGATGGGACATGGGACAGACCGCAAGTCTTAAAGCTAAGTCGTTTATTTTCAATAAAGACATGAAAGAAGACCGCCGTCCCACCCCATAAGATGATCCAACGTGGGACGAACCAACCCAGGATCGGCCCTAGAACCCCGTCAGAGCGCAGGGCCACCGCGCTCATCCGTCGAAAAAAGCGGTTTTTCTGGAGTTGTTTTTGGGCCATCTTGTTGATGGCATTCGATCTGTAAAGAATGACCATTCTCTGCCGAGCCAAACGGGTTCGGGCGCAAGAATCTGGAACGAAAAGGGATTGGCTTCGATGGGCAACGGGTGCTTGGAGACGGGCAGATTTTTACGGTTTCAATTGTTTTCCGTCTATGTCTTTTCAACGAAAGAGCCTTCGGAGAACATCGCTGTTCCGATCAGCGGATTCAAACGGTCTGGGTTTTAGCAAAGATGAGGCTGACGGGGTTCTAGGACCGATGTGCTTCCTACGCGGCTCCTAGCCTCTCCCACGGGCTTGTTACGGAGCACTACCAGAAAGACTGACGGTCTGCGGACTGTTTCCGGCATCGTCTGTGACACTCAGTTTTCCATTGAATGTCCCGCTCGTCAACGGATGGAATGTCACGGTCAAATCGCAATTCGTGAACGCTGCCACACTGCTTCCACAACCACTCACAGAATAGCCCGTCGGGACTGAGAGAGAGGAGATGTTCAGAACTCTATTCTGAGCGTTTGTCAGTTTTACTGTTTTGCTTGTGGTGCTTCCGACCGCGTGTGAACCAAAGGCTAGGCTCTTTGGCGAGAGGACGACTGGAACAAATTCGTATGCTCCCATGTCCACGATAGCATTCGAACCGCCATTTCCGTTGATGATGCGGGGATTGCCTGCGAAATCCGTGGTGGGCAGATTCGGCGCGGAGTTGTTAGCAGCATCTATCGCCGGAGAACCGCCTTTCAGGCGCAAATTGTTTTTGCTGACCAATGTTGGATTCGCTGAAATGTTTCCGTTCGAAC
>Ga0210407_10004022_pt1 | contig 11732 bp, 11 predicted proteins | sample IncBWC27MmetaG_FD_150860 | JGI IMG/M metagenome (GOLD analysis project Ga0210407, IMG submission 150860) | Forest soil microbial communities from Barre Woods Harvard Forest LTER site, Petersham, Massachusetts, United States - Inc-BW-C-27-M | ecosystem: Environmental > Terrestrial > Soil >... | reverse complement strand
ATTTCTTTCTGGGATGCGTTGATTTTGAACGCGGCGGAACGTGCCGGTGCGAGCACGTTGTATTCCGAGGACTTTTCAAATGGGCAGCGGTACGGAAGTGTACGAGTGGTGAATCCGCTCGTGAGTCTGCAGGGTTAGCTTCCAAGCCCACCTTCTCGCAAAGAACGCGAGAAGGACGGGGTACCCAGCGAGGGCGTTGGGAGAATTCCCTGACGCGGCGATTTCGGTGCTAGCGAACACGGGGTCCTTCGACTGCGTAGCTGCTTTGCGTTGCAAAACAGCTACTTCGCTCAGGATGACAGAGTTTTTAAGCTGATGGCTGACAGCTTGCCTACGGCAGCCTCTGGGCGATGGTTTTGGCGATGTCGTTGTAGATGACCATTGTTGCGAAGAGGATCAGGAAGACGAAAGCGGCTTGGTAGATGCGTTCTTTAATTTGCAGACTAATGTCGCGGCGCATTACGGCTTCGATGAAGAGGAGGAGGATGACTCCGCCGTCCATGATGGGGATAGGGAGGAGGTTGAAGATGCCGAGATTGAGGCTGATGCCGGCGGTGAGCTCGAGGAGCGGGAGCAAGCCTTCATGAGCGGCGGCACCTGCTTGTTGGGCGATGCCAATGGGGCCGGAGACGGATTTCAGCATCTTGCCGTGAATCATTTTGCCGACCAGCTCGAGAAGAATCCCAGAGTAGTGTTTGTTGTTTTCGATGGAGTGGTCGAAGGCTTCGGTGAGCGTGAGGTTGATGACTTTTGTTTCGTCCAGGTTTCGGAATCCGAGGCGGTATTGCTTTTCACTGCCGTCGGCCGAGGTGGAGAGGACCGGAGCGCCGGTGAGGCTCAGAGACTTGCCGGCGCGGATGATTTCGAGCTGGACTGGCTTCTCTTTGGTTTGCTGGAGGCGGTCGATCATGCTGTGAATCGAAGGGACGGGCTGGCCATCCATGGCAACGATTTTGTCGCCTTCCTGTAAGCCCATCTTGGCCGCGGGCATGTTGGCTTCAATGTCGGTAGCGATGACTGGCTCGTTGGGGAACCATCCAGCGGATCCGATTTCGGAGGTGGTCTTGGATGCGGGAACGATGGTTGCCTGAATCGTCTGGGGGCCGCGCTGGAGCGTGAAGTTCAGCCGCTGTTTGGGGCTGAGCAAGGCGCGTTCTTCGACTTGCTGCCAGGTGGGATCCGGGATTCCGGCGATTTCGGTGATGCGGTCGCCAGGTTGCGCTGGGGTTTTGGCGGCGGGAGAGGTGGGATCGATCCAGCCGATCACGGCGGGCTGATCCAAGAAAACGGGAATTTCGTAATGCGTTTTGTACACGACGGTGAGCAGAAACACCGAGAACAGAATATTCATGGTCGGGCCGGCGATGGCGATTAGGAAACGGTGCCAGCGGGAGTGGGACATGAACTCGGCGGGGTCGCCGGTGCGATCGTCCATCGGATTTTCGCCGGACATTTTTACGTAGCCGCCGAGCGGGATAGCGTTGATGCGGTAGTCGGTTTCGCCTTTGCGGAAGCCGATGAGACGCTTGCCGAATCCGATGGCGAATTGCTCGACGCGGACGCCTAAAGCTTTGGCCACCATGAAGTGGCCTAGCTCGTGGATAAAAATCATGAAGCCGAGGATGACGGCGACGGGGACGATGTAAAAGAAAAGTTGAGACATAGACTCCAGTTAATTTTGATGCATTACGACCGAGGCCGATTTCTTGCCCAAGCCGGATATTTTTTCGCGGGCGATGGCGCGGGCATTCTGGTCCACGGCTAGCACCTGTTGTATAGATTCCAAATTGCCTACCGGCGTTTCAGAAACGACCCCTTCTATCACTACAGGGATTTCCTCGAATCGGATGCTGGCTTCGAGGAAAGCCGAGACGGCAACTTCGTCGGCAGCGTTCAGGGCAACGGTTTTTCCGCCTCCGGCCTGCGCGGCGTCGTAGGCGATGCGCAGACAAGGGAATTTTGCCACGTCGGGGGGGGAGAAATCGAGGTGCCTTAAGTCACTCAGGTTAAAGTTCAGGTCGGAAGTGATTCGATCTGGATAAGTTAGGGCGTAGAGGATGGGGAGGCGCATGTCGGTCACGGAGAGTTGGGCGAGGATGCTACCGTCCACGAACTCGACGAAGGAATGGATGGTGGACTGGGGATGGACGATGACGCTGACCTGGTCGGGTGGCAGGTTGAAGAGGCGGCAGGCTTCGATGACCTCGAAGCCTTTGTTCATTAGGGTCGCTGAGTCGATAGTGATGCGGTTGCCCATTTTCCAGGTGGGATGGTTGAGAGCTTGCTCGACGGTTATATCGGCGAACTGAGATTTCGGGGTGTTTAGAAATGGCCCACCGGATGCTGTCAGCCAGATGCGGCGGACTTCGTGCATGCGGCCTCCGCGAAGGCATTGGTGAACGGCATTGTGCTCGCTGTCGATGGGGAGAAGCGGCTTGCCCTGGCGGCGGGCTTCGGCGGTGATGAGCTCTCCGGCGGCAACCAGGCATTCTTTGTTGGCTAGGCCGACGGTTTTTCCGGCGCGAACGGCTTCGTAGGTGGCTTCGAGTCCGGCGACGCCGACGATGGCGGACACTACGAAGTCTGCGTCGGGATGGGTGGCGACGCGGACGGCGCCGGCGGGGCCATGGACGACTTCTGTATGGGTCGAGTTCAGTTTGGATTTTAGGATTGCGGCGTCGGATTCGGTGGCTACGGAAATTATCTGGGGACGGTAGCGTTGGGCTTGGTCGAAGGCTAGGTCGAGGTTGCGTCCGGCCGCGAGGGTTGCGACTTGGAAGCGGTCGGGGAAGGATTCGACGACGCTTAGGGTGCTGCGGCCGATGCTTCCGGTGGAACCCAGGATGGCTAGGCGCTTCATGCGATGTAGCTATGTTACTAGAAGTGCGGCTCTTGGCCGTTGGTTCTTGGCTCTTGGTTTTGAGCCGGAGACCTGCGTTTAGACGATCAGTGGGGCTAAAGGCGAATGGATCACATGCGAAGGCGGGGGACTAGGGCGCCGGTTGATTTTGAATAATCTTCGTAATCGGGGCCGAAGGTTTTGCGCATGAATTTTTCTTCCATTCGGCTTTTGATTAAGAATCCCAGCCAGAGTAGGGCGACGCTGAAAAATCCGCGGGGCTCGCGGCGGGCTATGGCGGTGCCGATCATGGCCAGGATCAAGCCGGAATAAATTGGGTGCCGGACCCAGGCGTAGGGGCCGGTGCGGATTAGTTCGTGTCCGACTTTGACGCTGACGGCGCTGCTCCAGTTTTGTCCGAGGTAGAAGCGGGCCCAGATGGCAAAGGCAATTCCGAGGGCGGTCAGGGTGATGGCTGCGGCTTCGGTGTAGATGTTTTTCGGGATGATGCGGTCCTGGAGCCAGGTGAAGGGGAGGTTGTCGCTGAACAGCAACCATGAGGCGATGAAGACCGGGACTCCGTAGGCCAGGCGCGAGACGAAAGGGGCGCGCTCCTGGGTGCGTTTGGTTCGGAGCCAGGCGATCAGCCAGACGACGAGAAGGACGGTCCAGAGCATGGAACAGATTTGCATCGTGGTCATGGGTGTAATCCTAATTCAAGATACGAAGGAGGGAGCGGAGGAGTTCCGCTCAGTTTCGTCTGTCCTGGCTTTCCCGGCACTGCCGTGTCGGGCTTTCACGTGCCGCCGCTTCGCGGCTGGGGTGCGGGCGCTTGTCTAGAGTTTTGGGTGCGCAGGCGAACAGCAGGTTCCTCGACTCCGCGAGATCATTCGCTTTGCGAATGATCTCGCTCCGCTCGGAATGACAGAGCGTGTTATCCAGCGGCGGGGCGTGGAGCCTGGAGCCTGGAGCTTGAAGCCTGAAACCTAGAGCCTGAAGCCTAGAGCCTAGAGCCTGAAGCTTGACGCCTGCTCTCCTTACTGCATTAGGACGCGCCAGGCGGCATAGCACCATAGGACGGGGGCGGCGAAGAGGAGGGCGTCGATGCGGTCGAACATGCCGCCGTGGCCGGGGAGGATTGCGCCGGAATCTTTTACGTTGGCGCCGCGTTTGATGAGGGATTCGACTAGGTCTCCGAGTTGGGCGGCGATGTTTAGCGCTACGGAGAGGGCGATGATCGGAATCAGCGTGGGTTGGTTGTTGAAAACGCCGTCTTGCAGGTTGATGAGATGCGCACGAAGTAACGCACTGCTGATGGGGACGGCATAATGGAACATCAGGAGGCCGACGGCTATGCTGGCGGCGACCGAAGCGACGGCGCCTTCCCAGGTTTTGTGGGGGCTGATGCGCGGAGACATGCGATGGCGGCCGATGGATTTGCCGATGAAGTAGGCAAAGATGTCTCCGGCCCAGACGACCAGCAGTAAAAATAAAAGATAGAAGGCGCCTTGCCATTGTTCGCGGAGTTGGACTAGACAGGCGAGTGGGATGGCGATGTAAGCGAATGCGAACGACGAGACTAACGCCGCTGGGAATGCCGTGGGTAGTTCGGAGCGGAGCATTCCGATGGAGAGGAACAGGAACGGCGCAAGGACTGAGGCAGACAGGGCGATATATGTGAATCCCGAAGTTGAGAGCAGCGGGGTGGCGCTGGGGATGGCGATGAGCACGAAAAATAATCCGACAAAAATGTAAGTGGGCCAGCGGAAGGGATGGATTCCGTAGGCTTGGGAAAGTTTGAGCAGTTCATGAATGGCTAGCAGGGCTACGACTGCGGTTATGAATGCCACAACCGGGACGGGGGCGCGCAGAACTAGTACTAGGACGATTGGGATTAGGACGACGGCGGTCAGGACTCGCTTGAGGAGTTCCAACGGGGTCAGCTCCGCACGGCGCGGGAGGATTGGGATTCGTTGAGGCCGCCGTAGCGGCGGTCGCGCTTTTGATAGTCGGCGATGCCTTCGAGCAGATGGGTGCCGCGGAATTCGGGCCAGAGCGTTGGAGTGACGTAGATTTCGGCGTAGGCCAACTGCCACAACAGAAAATTGCTTAGGCGCATTTCGCCGCTGGTGCGGATTACGAGGTCGGGGTCGGGCAAGTGGCTGGTGTAGAGGTGCTGGGAAATTATTTCTTCGGAAATCTTCAAGTGCTCGATGCCGCCATTGTTGGCGGCGGCGGTCAGCATGGAGTGGAATGCGTCCACTAATTCTGAGCGGGCACTGTAGTTCAGGGCCAGAGTCAGGATCATGCCGGTGTTGCGGGAGGTTTCTTCGCGCGCCCATTCCATTTTTTCCTGAACAGTCGCGGGGAGTTCATGGAGGCGTCCGATGTATTGCAGGCGGACGTTGTTTTTGTGGAGGGTAGGGACTTCCTGCTTCAGGTAGCGCGAGAGGAGTTGCATCAGAAAGGCGACTTCGGCTTTGGGGCGGCGCTTCCAGTTTTCCTCGGAAAAGGCGTAGAGAGTCAGCGACGGAATACCGATTCGCGAAGCGCACTCAACCGTGTAGCGGACGGAGGTGACGCCGGCGCGATGTCCGGCGACGCGGGGGAGATGGCGCTTGCGGGCCCAGCGGCCGTTGCCGTCCATGATGATGGCGATGTGCTGGGGAAGGCGATGGGGATCGAGCTGCCGATAAATGGCGGCTTCTTTTTCGTCTAGTTCGGCGGGGATTTTCGCGAGCAAGGGAAAGCCTTCCGATTCAGAAACTAACATAGGGGGGAGGGAGTTGCAACGAACCGGCTTCAGGCTTCAGGCTCCGCGCTAAGGTCGTGGAGAAGTGGTTCATGGGCGCGGCAGTCTCGGGAGAATTCCCTGCGGCGGCGATTGCACCGCATGCGAACACGGGGTCCCTTCGGCTTCGCTCAGGGCAGGCTCTTCGAATTCGTAGGTGCTTCGCGTTCGCGAAGTAGCTACTGCGCTCAGGATGACAGGGTCAGGGGGTGGCTTCGGCGGCCGAGCCTCCACCGGCGTAGTAGCCTTTGCGGGCATAGACGCGCAGTTTGCGTCCGGATTTTCGTGCCGAAATATCGATGGCACGATAATGACCGTCGCGATGGAACAAGGCGGGCTTATAGGAAATCAAATAGCGGCTGCGGATGACTTCCTGAAGGTCGTCGAGGCCTTTGTTGAGACTTCGGATTGAGCCGGGGACGAAGGCGGCACCGCCGGTGTTATCCGCCAACACCTTCAGAGCGCGGTCGCCGACTGGGTACAGGTCAGCAGCCACAGTGAGATCGTTGTCGTCGGTTGCTTCGCGGGTGCTGACCGTGTAAACGAAGACTTCGCCGCGCATGGCGCTGGCGATGGCTTCTCTGAGAGTGGTGCTACTGGAGTTATCTTTGCCGTCGCTGATGACGACCAGCATTCTGGCGACGGGATGATCTTCGGGGCGGGCGGCGAGTTTGTCAGCGGCGAAGGCGACTGCGTCCCAAAGAGCAGTGCCTCCGCCTGGGGCAAGCTGATTGATGGCATGAGATATCTGTTGTTGGTCACCGGTGAAGTCCTGAACCAAAAGGACCGAGTTGGCGACCCCGACGACGAAGGCCTGGTCGTTCTTATCAAGAACTTTCTGCAAGAAATCGATGGCAGCGTGTTGTTCGAAGGAGAAGCGGCTGGTAACCGATTCACTAGTGTCGATGACGAATCCGATGCGCAAAGGCAACTGGGCCTGGTTGCGGAATCCGGTCACTACGGTGGGAGACTTTTGATCATCACGGATTCCAATATCTTCGGGGGTAAGGTCGGTCACCGATTTGCCGTGATCGGTGGCGGCGAAGAATACGGCGACTTCGTCCACCACGGAGCGAAAAGTGAAAGGGCCGTTATTGGGAGTGGAGGGATCCTGGCCAGGAGCGGGAGAGCGCGGGGCGATGGCAGCCGCAGCAGAACGTGGCGAGGTTGTTGAATCGCAGGTGGCGCATACCGGTTCCGGTTCCGCCTCGGCTTCCGCGATCTGTTTTTGTTCACGGGAGTCCTGCGCGTCCATTTGAGCCTGCACGGCGGCCTGTGCCGAAATCTGCTCCGGGGTGGGGCCTACGAGGGCAGGAGGCTGGGCTGGGCCTGCCAATGCCTGTGCAGCGACTGCTTTCTTGCGTGCCTCGCTCTTGACCTGGTCGACCTTAATCTGCAAAAGGATATTGCGGGCCTGCTCGGCGGCGGGCGACTTTGGATCTTCGTGCAGGAAAGTCTGCAACTCGGTTTCTGCTTCCTCGGGATGGTTCTGGCCGTTGCCGGCGGCTGCGGCGGCGAAGAAATGAACCATGGCAGCGCCGGGGTGTTTGCGGCTGTGAACCTGGTGGGCGGTTGCGAGTACGGCATCGTAATCCTGATTCATGAGCTCTGTGTACGCCAAGGCGGTGGCCAACTGGAGATCGACAGGTGCGAGCGAAGAAGCTTTTCTAACCGAGTCTTCAGCGGAGTGGTAGTCCTTGAGAGCGAGTTGGGCGCAACCCAAATTCAAATAGGAAGTCGGGAGATGGTCGTCGAGGGAAACCGCTCTGGCGAACTCATCCCGCGCCTGGTCATTCTTGGCCAGCTTCAAATAGGCGGTACCGAGGGCGTTGTGTGCGGCGACGAAGTCCGGATATAGGGAAATGGCAGTGGCCAAGCGAGCAACAGCACTGTTGAAGTCGTTCCGCATCAGGAGCTGATAACCGGCGGCGAACTCGTGGCGGGCTTTTCCGGGAGCTTTGAGGTCGAGTGCGGAGACCGAACCAGAAGGGCTATCCAGCGGGCTTGGACCGTTCTGTTGACCGCTGATCGCCCACAGGTTGATGGTCAACTGCTGGGAGGAAAGTATGTTGACGCCAGTGGCTCCGGGCCCGCTCGTGTTTATGCTCAAGTTCTGGGCAGTTGCGGTATACGTGAGGATTATGAGGCAGACAACGAGTACCGCGCTGTGTTTTGTCGCATGAAACATTGGACCCACCTGTCACGGGCAATCTGAAGGAACTGCCGCCAACTGCCGTTGCTAATATCATAGGCCGAATCTTGACGTCCGGACAGGGACTTTTGACAGGTCAAGAATCTGTCATCCAGCGGTTAGCCGGTTTCTGTCCGGGCATCGAGGAGGCGCCTCGGCGATTACGTGGTCGTTTCGACCGGGATGATCTCCAAGTCCAGACGTTCGGTGCGGCGGAGGATTGTGATTGGGCTGCTCACGTCGACCTTGGTGTCGGTGAGAAGGCGATGGAGGTCGTCAACGCCGGCTACGGGTTGATTCCCGAAGGCTACGATTACGTCGCCTTCGCGGAGGCCGGCCTTGTGGGCGGGGCTGTTGGCTTCGGCGGCCAGGACGATGACTCCGCTTTCTTTGGGAAGATCATAGAACCGGACGATGCGGCGATGGAGCGGAACGGTTTGGGCTTCGACTCCGATGAATGCCCGGCGGATGCGGCCGCGCTGCAAGAGGCGGCTGGCTACGAACTTGGCGGTGTTGATGCCGATGGCGAAGCAGAGACCCTGGGCTCCCATGATCGTGGCGGTGTTGACGCCGATGACCTTGCCGTCAGAAGAAACGAGTGGGCCGCCGGAATTGCCGGGGTTCAGAGAGGCGTCGGTTTGGATTACGTCGTCGATCATGCGGCCGGAATAGGAGCGCAGGGAGCGGCCGAGGGCGCTGACGACTCCGGCGGTGACGGTGTATTGGAATCCGTAGGGATTGCCGATGGCGATGGCGAGTTGGCCGACGCGGAGGGATTGCGAATCGCCGAAGGTGACGGCGGTGAGGTGCGGCGCATCGTTGTCAACGCGATCGAGACGGATTACGGCGAGGTCGGTGGCGGGGTCGTCGCCGATTAAGTGTGCGGGGCAGTGGCGGCCGTCGGGGAGCGAGACTTCGATGCGCGTGGCGTCGTGGACTACGTGGCTGTTGGTCAGGACGAGGCCGTCGGGGGTGAAAACGAATCCGGAGCCGCCGCCGTGGCGGTTGTTTTTGCCGGTGACTTCGATCTTGGCGACGGAAGGGCTGACTTTTTCCGCGGCGGTGACTACGGCGCGAGAGTAGGCGTCGAGGAGGGCGGAGTCGGAGTGCGGGGCACCGATGGGGCCGACGGCGTTTTCAAATGAAGGCGAAGATAAGAATTGTTCCTGCATGGATGGTAGATGAAGGAGGGATTTGTTTGGATTCAAGCGGGGCGCTTCGGCGGTGTCGTGAGAATTCCCTGCGGCGACGGTCTTGGCGCGGGCTGACGCGGGGTCCTTCGACTGCGTAGCTGCTTTGCGCAAAGCAGCTACTTCGCTCAGGATGACAGGGGGTTGGCGGCAGGCTAGAGGGCGGGAGTTGTGAGCTTGTCCGGGAAGATGAAAACTCTTCTCGCCAATGCAGATTGCAAAGTTTCCTCTGCATAGTACTTCTCCAGGATGCCGTTCTTCCAAATTAACAAGTCGGGATTGGCCTGCGCGAAGTCTTCCCAAGTCTGGGGTTTTCCGGCGCGGGCTAGGCGTTCGTGAATGAGGAAGAGGTAGGCCCAGGTGATGGCCTGGTGGTAGAGGTTGGGCTTGCCGTGCGATTCGGCAAAGCGTCGCAAGGCCGCGGGGAATTTTTCCAGGGCTTCGAGGACGGTGTATTGGCGGAGGTAGGCGAAGGCTAGGCGGACGTGGTCGGCGTGATGGAATGCATCTGGGGGAATCGGGGCGGATTCGAATTGGGCGATTAGTTGCTCGTCCGTGAGTTCTGGCCGCTGGGGGTTCATCGAGTTTTACTTCTTTTTTGTTTCTTTGAGGCGGTGACTGGCTTTGGAGTCGAGGTCGAGAGCGTAGAACTTTTTTAACTCTTTAATTCGGTTGAGCGAGGCGGGGGTGAAGGGGCATTTGCCGTCGAAGGCGTGGAGGACGATGCCTTCGAGGAGGTCGCCGAGGGTGAGGTCGTGGTATTCGGCGAAGGCTTTGAGGACTTTCAGGAGGCGCTTTTCGATGCGGACGCCGGTTTGGACGCGTTCGACGGGGTAGAGTTGGTTGGCCATTTGTACCAATGTACCGTGGTACCAAAATGGAAGCAAGGCGGAATATCCGCCGGTCTGGATTGGACAACGTACCTCAGCGGCTGAAGCCGCGAGTCATTAACGGTGCGCTGAATGCAGGCCTGAAAGGCCTGCTCCACCCAAAAGCAAAAGGGCCACGGCAGGGGCCTAAGCCACACAACACAAAAGCCCTGATTCTCGGAAAGGAAAGAAACGGGGCGCCCGGCGAGGTCGCGACATCGTGAGAACTCCCTACAGCGGCGATTTCAGCACAAGCGAGCACGGGGTCCTTCGACTGCGTAGCTGCCTTGCTTAGCAAGGCAGCTACTTCGCTCAGGATGACAGTGCTTGGGAGAAGCGCTCAGGATGACAGTGCTTGGGAGAAGCGCTCAGGATGACAGTGCTTGGGAGAAGCGCTCAGGACGACAGGGCTTGGGAGAAGCGCCTACTTGGCGGCGGTGGCGGCGGCTTCGGATTCGGCTGCGCTTACTTGGCGCAAGGTTAGCCAGTCGGTTCGAACTCGGTCCCATTCCTGGATCATGATTCCGTAGGATTCGAAGAAGGAGCGGATGCGGAGGCGTTCCCATCCGGCGATGTCTTCGAGGATGGGGGCGAGAACCGCGAGGGCACTGGTGCTCAGCACGGTGCGGCGGGCGACCTGGGAGACGTGTTTGGCTTCGGAGACAGCGATGGTGTATCCGTCGCGGACGTTGGTGTGGAGCATGACGTGGACGTCGGAGCTGCCGTCGCCGACGTAAACGATGTGGTCGGGGCCGATTTGGGCGCGGGTCTGGAGTTGATCGAGGACGAAGACTTTGCCGTATCCGGCGTTGGCGCGGGTGATGGTATCGATCTCGCCGGAACTGGTGTAAAGAAATTCAGTGCCAAAGATGTGGTTCGCGGGAACGATACCTTCGAGGGCGGAGCGGACTACTTCGACCGGCGCGGCTGAGAGGACGTAGAAATCGAAATGAAAGCCGGGGATCCCGCTGTCGAGAATCTGATAGAGCAGGTCGATGTTTTCTTTCAAGCGGATGCGCTTGCCGACTTCGTACAAATGCTCTTTGCGGACTTTGGACTTGAACTCGGGGTCATGGAGCAGGAGGTAGGCGAGCTCTCCACCTTGCTGGACGAGGTTGAGGCGGGCCATGCCGGTGGCTTTGCGCTCGAATTCAGCCGTCGGAATGCCGACGAGTTCGGCGAGCACATAGCCGGAGTCGTTGAAAGTCAGCGTCTGGTCAAAATCGCTGGCGAAAATGTATTCCTTGCGGGATGCGTCACTCATGTTCGTATTAGATAACGGCCAAGGTTAAAGGGCGGCAAAAAGAATCAATGCGGGCGATTACTTTTGGTTATGGGGTTATGTGTAGGTGATACAGGTGTTTGCGGCCTCTGGCCGACGAAAGGCACTGCCGTCTCGCTCCAAAAACCGGAGCGAGAAGGACGGGGCACCCGCGAAGGCGAGGCGAGCTTGCGGTGGCTGGCGCGAGGCAGCCCATTCTCTGTATCCCCAGTGCCTTTACTTAATCTGCGCCTCAGTTGAGAATAAAGATTCACCGACATTTCCATTTGAAACTTGCCAACTGGCATCAGGAGCGCGACTTATTATGGCGGCTACCGGAGAACTGATACGTCTGATTAATTACATTGACGACATCAACACCACGCTGCGGCGGATTCATGCGTCGCTGTATGGGATTGACGCGGAGGAGCGGAAAAAACTGGCGGAGAACTTGCGCGGCGCGGCCGCCAAGCTGAAAGAACTGGTGGAGGCTGTGGAGAAGTAGTGGCGGAGATTCGAACCATCGCCGTGATTGGCGCGGGGACCATGGGGCGCGGGATTGCGCATGTGGCGGCGCTCGGCGGGTATCGA
>Ga0210407_10004020_pt1 | contig 11735 bp, 12 predicted proteins | sample IncBWC27MmetaG_FD_150860 | JGI IMG/M metagenome (GOLD analysis project Ga0210407, IMG submission 150860) | Forest soil microbial communities from Barre Woods Harvard Forest LTER site, Petersham, Massachusetts, United States - Inc-BW-C-27-M | ecosystem: Environmental > Terrestrial > Soil >... | reverse complement strand
TTGCCTATCGTAGATCTGAAAGTGCTGGTGCCCTTTTCTCTGATCTGGCGAAAAGACAACCGATCACCCTTACTACAAAGATTCCTTAACATTCTTTAGCACAGGCGGGTGGCACACTCTTTGCGAGCTAAGAACTCTTGGGTGGCCTATCCTTGCGCGTTTGGTTTCTGCAAGGGTGGGTCACTCTTGATTCACGCCGGCCAGACCGAAGGGGAACCCACCCTCTGTAAAAACCACCCTTCGGCTGAGCTCAGGGCAGGCAAGGGCGCGGCACCCAGGATGCATCTGGGGCGCTTCGCAAGGGTGATGTCAAACAGATCTCACCTAGCACCCGAAGCGGAATGAAGAGGATGTGCCACCCGCCAGTCAGCGAATTGGCGAGAATAACGCTACTTCGTTTCTGGTTTGTTGTGCAACTTAGTACACATGGTCAGCGCATTATTCGGATCGACGGCGCTATCGCCTTCTTCGATATGCTGAATCACGCCGTTCTTATCGATCACAATATTGGCGCGTTGAGCCCACTCATAGGTCTGATTCTGTTTGTCATAGCCTTTGAGGATGCCGTAGGCCGTCAGCATTTTCTTGTTCATGTCGCTTAACAGGGGAAATTTAACGCCAATCTGTTTAGCAAAAGCAGCGTTGGCAGCGGGTGAATCGATGCTTACTCCGAATACTTCGGTGTCCGAGGTATCAATCTTTCCAGAAGTGATTCCAGACTGGACCGCCTGGAGTTGTTTGGTTCAACCACCTGTAAAGGCAAGGACGTAGACCGCAAGAAAGACATTTTTCTTGCCGCGATAATCACTAAGTTTGACCGGTTTCCATTGATCGCTGAGGAGGGCAAAGTCTGGGGCAGCATCCCCTACTTTCAGGCTCGTCTTCGCGACTTCGTCTACTTTCTGAGATAGAGAAGGTGAAAGAGCGAAGAGCAGGGTCATGGCCAGAATCAAAGAATCGGTCAGAAAACGTCTCATTGAAATCTCCATAGAACTTATCTCATAAATGAAGTTCGGACGAAGAAAGAGTGTCCTCAGGGGGCTAAAGCCCGATTTTTTGGGGCTCCAAATGTCGGAGCTAAAGCTCCGACCCCCTAGAGCCATTTATGAGACGGCTTCTAGCAAACAGACCGGCAACATGGGGAGCATTTTATCGCGGCGCAATCGCGGTGCGAAGTAAAAAGATTGTCAACAGATAACGCCAATCCATTTTTGGACCGAAACCACGCGGGAGTTACGGCGCGGCGGCTTGGGACGGGCGATTCACAACAAGGTGCAGCTTGGTTTTCTACCCTCGCTTGAGTACGCTTATTCTTCTGACTTACGCGCCGGTTCTTACGAGCGGTTGGATTGGGGATCGACTTCGCTCAAGGGTCGCATGATGATGACTGCCGAGGCCGACAGCGAACGCTTTCAGAGCGACGCCAGCAAGTATGCCGCGTACCTCGAGACACCCGAGGGCCGGCTGCGGTCCGATCTGGCCTTTGCCAACCTGCAGGATTTTCTTCCCCTGCAGGCCAAAGCGCCGTTGCGTGCGCTTGATCTCGGGGGCGGAACGGGAGCGGCGGCGGTTCGCCTGGCGCAACTTGGCATTCACGTAACGCTGCTGGATTCCTCTCCGGCGATGCTGGATATCGCGAAGCGCGCGGCACACAAAGCAGGGGTTACGCAAAAGGTCGTACTGCAACACGGCGACGCGACCCAATTGGCGAATTTGTTCAGCACGCGCTCGTTCGATCTAATTCTTTGCCACAACGTCCTGGAATATTGCAACGACCCGGGTGCTGTGTTGTGCGGTGCGGCTCGCGGCTTGCGGGATTCATCGGCGTTATTGTCCGTGCTAGTACGCAACCAGGCGGGCGAAGTATTCAAGGCAGCTATCATTGCGGGAGATTTGGCTGCAGCGGAAAATGGCCTGACCGCTGAGTGGGGAGAAGAAACCCTTTACGGAGGCAGGGTGCGACTATTCACGCCGGACAGCTTGCGTGCCATGTTGACAGAGGCGTCGCTGGCCGCGATTGCCGAGCGAGGTGTACGCGTCCTTGCGGACTATTTGCCGCCACGGGTTTCTCGCAGCACTGACTACGACCGGATTTTCGAACTGGAGCGGAAGCTGGGCAGCCGGCCGGAGTACGCCGCAGTCTCCCGTTACACACACTGCCTGGCGCATTGCGTAAGTTCGGTGGCGAAGGAGAGTGCGTGACCAACTTCCCTGTCCAAGTTTCGGGCGCCGCTTCCGACGCGAAGGCGAGTGATGTCCCGATTTCGCTCGGGCTCGGGCTCACCAACGAGTGCAACCTCTCCTGCGCCTTCTGCTACCGGGATCCAACCCGAAGCGATCGCCTCTCTCTGGACCAGGTGAAGTCCGTCATGGAACGCCTGCCGATCCGTTCGGTGAATCTGGGTACCGGCGAGAACGGCATGCATCCGGACTTTAAAGCGATTCTGGCGTACCTGCGCAAACAACCCATCAAGCTTACGATCACTTCCAACGGCCATAGTGTTGCTGTGTTGGAAGACAACGAGTTGCGCGCCTTTCACGATATTGAGTTTTCTCTCGATTACCCGACGCAAGCGGAACAGGATGCACAGCGCGGCAACGGCAATTGGGAACTGATCCACCGGCAAGCAGAACGCTGCGTAAGGCTCGGCGTGCCTGTAACCATCGTTGCGGTCATGATGAAGGCGAACTATTTGCGTCTGGCGGAGGTCGCGCGAGTAGCCAAACGGTTCGACGCTCCCCTGCGTGTGAACGTGTACCAGGCCGTGCAGTCCGATCTTTACGCACTTACGTACGAAGAATACTGGCAAGGCTTCCGTAAGCTTTTCGAGAGCACCGATGTAATCGCCATTGGCGAGCCGCTGGTTCGCGCGATGGCGGGCCTTCCGCCGCTTCCGGGAGGATGTGGCGTAAGCACGGTGCGAGTTACGCCCCGCGGCACAACGCAGCCTTGCGTTTATTGGCCCGGGCCCGGAGAGCCGCTGTCCGAGTTAATTTTGTCAGGGTCCGAGATTCTGAACTCTCGGCCTTTTGAGCAGGCGCGGACACTTCCAGAAACGTGCCAGTCTTGCGAGTTTCGAGAACCCTGTCATGGAGGATGCGCAGGGCGACGCCGCCTGCAAGGGGCGCTACCCCAGCCTGATTTTTATTGCCCGGTTATTCGGGGAGAGCGCCTCCGGCTAGACATCCGCACGGCCGCGAATCGCGATCTCCCCAAATTCGGCAGTTCCTGCACCACCGTTGTGATTGCGCGATAGTAAGACGGGATCGGTTTGTTGGGCGGCAGTATGCTCTGAACCTGTAACCTGGAGGTCGAATGAGTATCTTAAGTTGGGAGAGGCATTATGACAGCAACCACTACCCAACCGGGAGACAACACATCCCAGGTAGCCGACCAACCCCATGCTCGGATGGGGCTCGCTTTGGTGCGGCTCACGATTGGTGCAATGTTCGTTTGGGTCTTCTTCGAGAATCTGGGGAAGCACTTATATACGCCGTCAAGTTACGCGGCCCTGATCCGTGATTACATTGAGAACGGTAGCGCCCCCGCCATATGGAAGAATGTGATGGAACTTGCGGCGAGCCACGCATCGATGGCTGCGCCTCTTCAGGGAGTAACAGAAATTTCACTTGGAGTGCTGCTATTGCTCGGCCTTTTTACACGTCCGGTGGCACTCGTCGCTTTTGCGTTCCTCACCAGCCTATGGGTTTCAGAGTTGGGAACGGCATGGATCTGGGAGCTGCTAGTTCCCCTTCTGGCTTCGCTTGCTTTGGCCGTAGGGGCCGCCGGTCGGACGTGGGGTATCGATTCTTTCTTGGCACGCAGGCGGCCGAATGGTCTCTGGTGGTAACCAAACAGCTAGGTCTTTCAGTGCGTCTGACCGATCCGTTTTACGGCATCGATGTGGCGGCAGATCTCAGCCACCTCGCCGAGGAACTGCAGCGCATGCCAAGGAAAGCGCCAAGAATGGCGAAATGGCTCTCCGAGTGGGCAAGTGCGGAGTGCGAATACAAGATTTCTATGAAAAAGATAGTTCCGATCTTCCGGAGCTATATCCAACGCGTGAAGACGCGCTGGCCCCGTGACACTGTCACGCTGGGGCTCGCAGCCCTGGCGGCAGGATTAACAGCTATCTTCAGGTGGGTTGAGCGGCAGCAGGACTTGGACGCGCAGATGCCGGAATTCATCGGACTCCTGTTGCTTGCGGGCATCTTCTACGTGATAGGCGTGTTCTGGGTCGAGAGGTTTCGGCTTGGAGCAACTGCTCTTCTCATCATCCTGGCCGGCGCGGTTTTGTTTCGCGTTACGCTGCTGCCGGCCCGGTCGACACCTTCTGACGATGTGTACCGCTACCAATGGGATGGTCGTGCGCAACGAGCACACCTAAATCCATACCTCCTATTCCCCAATTCGCCAGGGCTGGAGTGGCTGAAGAATCCTGACCACCCTGAACCCCCCGCTGAGGAGAGTCCGACCATTTACCCACCATTGAGCGAATTGGCCTACAGGCTGATCGAAACGGTGCCCGGATACAAACGGGTCTCGACAGTCCTGGATCTGGCGAGCGTTGCTGTGCTAATGCTCCTTCTGGCTGCGATGAAACAGCCTCTGCATCGTGTGCTTGCCTACGCATGGAATCCCACTGTGCTCATTTCGTTTGCGATGTCCGGTCATTTTGATTCGCTCGCCATTGTCACACTCTTGGTGGCGCTCTTTTTCCTTGTGACGAATCGCCCGACGCTTTCGATAGGCGCGCTCGCGCTGTCGTTTCTGTCCAAGTTCTTCCCGGTTTTGCTCTTGCTTGCCTTCCTGAAGCGCGTGCGACTCGCCCATGTAGGTCTCTTCGTATCGCTGATTTTCGCATTCTATGTTCCGTTCTTGGGCGCCGGCTTGCATCTATTGGACGGCGTGAGGAACTATGCTCGCGATTGGATGAACAACGGCAGCTTCTTCCACCTGCTGCGTTTCGTCGCGGGGTCGAGGGCTGGTGGCGAGCTGATCGCGGCCCTGATCGTGTTAACTGCAATTGGCTACTTAGCGAAAAGAGGGGCGCCGCCGCTGTGGTCGAGCCTAGTTCTCACGGGAGGAGTGCTTCTGCTGTCCCCGACTGCCTATCCCTGGTATTTCACTTGGTCGATTCCGTTCTTGTGTTTTTACCCAAGCGGCGCATGGTTGCTCATGAGCGTCACGAGCGTCCTGGGCTACACTCCTGCCATCAGCTATGGCGCAGGGGAACCGCTCAAGAATTCTCTTCTGATGTTGTCGCTCGAATACGGTCCCGTCTACGTTTGGCTGGCCTACTATTTTTGGGCCGCGCGCAGGACGAACCTATCCCCGGGTCCGCACGAGGTTGGGCCTTCGGCGGCTGGTATGCAACGCTACTCTGCAGAGTGAGCGCTCCCCCGCTTGATTCGCAGCCCTGGAGCGCGTACCCGCGATGGCGGAATGGGGCCAGGCGTATCCTATTTCGCGTCCATCCACTTGTCTGAGCCCGCCAGCTTGTAGGCCACATTCGAAAAGAAAATGTGGGCCGGCTTGCCGTCCGCCGTTCCGCGATGTTCGGCGGAGACGAGGAGTGGGCCGGCCTTCTCGTAGCCCGCCCAGGTGGTGGTGACGTTGCTCGGTTTTTTCGGGCCGCCGCGAAGATAGACGAACTGCACGACTCGACCTTCCGGCCCCACGTAAAGATTCCAGGTATCTCCCGGCGTATAGCCGCCAACCTCCAGCGCATATTTCACCGACACGAGTGTTGCCGTGCCTTTTCCGATGGGCAATTTTTGTTTCTCCGTCACGGTCACGGTGGCGCTGGTGTCCCAGTAAACATGGAAGGGGAAGATGAACCAATAGTTGTCGTTGAGGAACCCCGGATCGATGTCTTCTTTCACGTTGGCGGGCGCGCTGTTCATCTGATTCCGGTTGTAGCTAACCTTCACCGGTTTGCCGTCCTTATCTTTGGATTCATAGGTGACTTGCCCGGTCTTGGGTTCCCAGGTCCAAGTCCGCGATAGATTCACTTTCAAGGCCGGAAGCTCCAGGTTGAACGTATAGCGGATCGCTTCAATTTGCCCGTACGAATCAAGGCCATAGGTCTTGGCAAGCTGTTCGACAATGGGTGGGCGCGTCTGTGCCCGGGAAGTGCCTACAAAGAGCAGCATCCCCAGCAACATGCAAGCGATCGTAATCAAAGGGCGCAACTTGGTCATGGATGTCCTCCTCAGTGAATGAATCGAACTTCGGTTTGGATGACGTACAAAGGTCTATGGACACGAAAATCGCATGGTGCGGTTATCTTTACCCGATCTGGTCCGTTGAGCATTATAGTGCGGCTGATCGTCAGCGAGTCAAGCAAGATGGCGCCGAGTCCGTACAGTCTGCGCGAAGGTGTGAGTTTCACAAGCCTCCCGTTCAATGACCAAGTTGCGCGACTTCTCGCTGCCACTCGCCGAACCACCCTGCAGTCCTTGGGGCCTTGGCGGGAGCGAGCCGCAATTCCCGAGCCAGCAGAATCAAGTCGTTTGCGACGTCAATGTCATAGAAGGGTTCTGTGAAGCCGGCTGAGAGTTCAAGGGCCTTCGTGCGAGTCAGCAATCCGTCGAGCGCACTCCCTGTTCCCATGCGATCGCTCTCGAACAGCGTCGGGTGAACGGCCTTGGCGCCAACCAGATAGTAGCCTCCATCGTGGGTTGGCCCGACAACCACGTCGTGCGTGGCGAGTATTTCGAATGCGCTGTCCAGAACTGACGGTGCGAGGTGTGGACTGTCGCTATTGAATGCAATCACCTGCTGCTGGCCGGCGGCCGTGAAATGTCGAAAAACAGAGTTGAGTCCTGCTGCCAGACCTTCGCCTTTTTGCGCCACGACCTGCACTCTGTTGCCTATTAGCTCCGCCAATTCGGCCTGGTCCGGCTCAGGGCACATCACCGCGACCTCCACTCTCTTCAATGACATTCCTAGCGCGAGCGTGTCCTCTAAAAGGCAGCGATACAGCGCTGTCACTGCGGCAGAAGGAAGGCTCTCCATGAGACGCGTCTTGACCATGCCGGGCTTTGGGGCTTTTGCCATAATGACTAACGTGCGGTTTGGGTGAGGAAGAGACTCAGCAGTCTGGCTCGAGGATTCCATGAGAGATTCGTCCATCGGGACTTACGCCGGTCGCGGCGTTCCCGCCCTTCGACGTCGAAAAGAATAGCCCACGATCCGGCTCAGGATGAACCACGCTGCTCCTACCGTGCCCTTCATCGTACCGCTTATTTTGGACTTTCCGATGCGCGGGTGGTAGCTCACAGAGACTTCCACGATGCGAAATCCCGCGTTCGCCCCTTTCACGATCATTTCCACCGCCCAGCCGTAGGTGGTCTCTTCGAGGGCGAGGGCGCGCAGTACATCTGCTCGGCCGGCGCGGAACGGACCGAGGTCACTGACCTTCACGCCGTACAAGAGCCTGATCAGGCCGGCGGCGAGGCGATTCCCGAATGCTTGGTGCCACGGTAACGCACCGGGGTGGCTTTTGCCGCCAAGGCGCGAACCGAGCGTTATGTCAGCGCGCCCCTCGATGATCGGAGCCAGGAGAATCGGCAACTCCGAAGGGCGGTCGCTGTAGTCGCCGTCGAGAAACACTACAATGTCAGGCCTGCTTGCACCAGCCAGTCCGGTCAAACAAGCGCGACCGTATCCGCGGCGAGGCTCGAGCAGGACGCGGGCTCCCATCTTTGCGGCAATCTCGGGAGTCCCGTCGGTTGAATTGCTATCTACAACCAGAACCTCCGTGACCATATCGGCCGGGAGATCCGCCAGGACGAGGCCGATGGACTGCGCTTCGTTGTGCGTGGGAATCACGACCGAAACTCGCATTTGATCTCGCCTCACCTCACCACCACGGGGAGGACGGCCGGCGCCGCGCCAGCATGGCGTCCACGCCCCAAGCTCGGCCGGCCCGCCCCACCACAAGCCCAAGCGATGCAAGCACCGGAACCAGCAGTTCCCAGATCCACGACGTGCCCAACTCAGATATCCAAAGACTGCCTAGGTACAGAAACGCTACGAAGGCGACCGGGCGCGTCAGCAGACCAATGACCAGCAGGATCCCGAGAGAAATCTCGGCAATCGCCTGCATCGGAGCCGCCATCGCGGCGTGGCTCGCGGCCAAACCCATAACTGCCTTCCACACGGCCGGCGAGTGACTCGCCTTTATGTAATAGTTGATCAGCCCTGCGTAGCCCCCGGGACTGTAGAGCCCCTTTCCCAGATTCTCGAAAAACACCCACACCAGCATCGCGCCGATCGTGACTCGAACGATTGCCAGCCCATTTGCCGCGAGCCGTTGGTTGTCCACATTTTGCGTTTGGTTTGCGTTCGTCATCATCCTGCACCTCGCACTCAATGGATGCCGCGCCAGTTTGCGGCGGCAAGAGAGAGACTGCACATCTTAAGCGGTTCTTCCTCTTCTTGCTAGAACTCATCTCATAAATGGTCTACAGGGGGTCGGAGCTTTAGCTCCGACATTAGTCGCTCGCCACTGGTCGCCGGTCACTGGCCACCTCCCCTACCAATTTGTCGGTTGCGCCCCCACTGGCCCCTGCGGGACACTGGTACTTCTGCATCGGTTGCAAGCGAATCCGTCACGAGGTTAAGAAATGACCAACCCCATCGGTGAACTCAATCCCCCCGTACGCCTGATGATGACTCCGGGCCCCTGCTCCATCCATCCCCGGGTGTATCGCGCGCTGGCCACCCACCTGGTGGGCCACATGGATCCTTGGTTCCGCACCTGCATGGACGAGACGCAGACCCTGCTGCGGCAGATTTTCCAGACCGAAAACCGCGTCACGTTTCCACTTTCCGCATCCGGCTCGGGCGGCATTGAAGCAGCCGTGCTCAATTCACTCGAACCCGGCGATGAAGCGATCTGTTGCGTCAATGGCACGTTTTCCGAGCGGATGTACGTGATCGCACAGCACACGCCCGCGACGGTGCATATCGTGCAGGCTCCCTACGGCAAGCCCGTGGACCCCGAAGATGTGCGCAAGGTGGCCAAGGGCCGCAAGATCAAAATGATCGGCCTCGCACAGGGAGAGACTTCTTCCGGCGTCCTTACCGACATCGATCCGTTTCGCAAAGTAGCGGACGAATTTGGCTCGCTGCTGGTTGTTGACACCGTTGCCTCCCTCGCCGCCGAACCGCTCCACGTGGACAAGCAGCGGATTGATATTTGCTTCAGCGGTTCGCAAAAGGCGATCAGCGCGCCCCCGGGAATGTCGCCCATCACCGTCAGCCCGCGCGCCGAAGAAGCCTTCCGCAATCGCAAGTCAAAGGTGCAGAGCTGGTACTTCGATCTTTCCACTGCGATGAATTATTGGGGCAAGGACCGCCTCTATCACCACACACCGCCGATTTCCCTGATTTATGCGCTCCGCGAGGCGATGCGCATCGTGCTCGAAGAGGGCCTCGAAGCCCGCTGGGCCAAGCACAAGCTCAACCAGCAAGCGCTGATTGCCGGCGTCGAAGCGCTGGGATTGAAGCTGCTGGTCGAAAATCCGAAGGACCGCCTGGTGACCGTCACTGCCGTGATGATTCCTGCCGGCGTCAACGATGCGAAGTTCCGCAACCAGCTTCTCGACGAATTCAACATCGAAATCGCCGGCGGCCTCGGCCCCCTCAAGGACAAGATCTGGCGCCTCGGCTTGATGGGCTACTGCAGCCAGAAGCCCTTCGTGCTGCAACTCCTCGCCGCCATGGAAAAATCGTTGGTCGATCAGGGCCAGCGCGTATCGCCGGGAGCCGGCGTCGGCGCGGCCCTCGGGGTCTACATCAAGGCGGAAACCCCGGCCCTCGCCGCCCGTTAGGGTTGCAGTTCGCCCTCCCAGCGCGCGATGACCGCGCTGGCGAGGCAGTTGCCGATGACGTTGACCGACGTGCGCGCCATATCAATTAGCGCATCCACGCCCAGGATGATGAAGATCGGCTCAGTAGGCAGATGAAACGTCGACGCAGTGGCCAGCAGGACTACAGGGACCGCGCGAGGCACGCCGGCAATGCCTTTGCTGGTGAGCATCAGCGTGAACACCATCAAGAGCTGCTCCGGCCACGACATGTGCATCCCCGCTGTCTGCGCGACGAAGATTGAAGCCAGCGCGAGGTACAAAGTTGAACCATCCAGATTGAAGCTGTAGCCTGCAGGAATCACGAATGCCACAATTTGCCGCGGCACGCCAAACTCTTCCATTGACTCCATCGCGCGGGGCAGCGCCGCCTCCGAAGTGCTTGTTGCAAAGGCAATCGTCGCCGGTTCCGCCACAAATTTCAGGAAGCGACCGAGTGGAATGCGCGCCAGCAGGGCCACCGGCAGCAGAACCAAAAGCAGAAACGCGAGAAGTGCTCCATACGCCGTCAGCACCAGCTTCCCCAGCGGCAGCAGCACGCTGATTCCCATATGCCCCACGGTGTAAGCCATTGCCGCGCCAACCCCAATCGGCGCGTAGTACATCACGATGTTCGTGAATTTGAACATCGTCTGCGCGAGAGACTCGGCAAGCGCCAGCATCGGCTGCCGCGTTTTCTCCGGAACCAGTGTCAACGCAATTCCAAAGAGCACCGCAAACACGGCCACCTGCAAAATCTGATTGTCGCCAACGGCCTTGGCAATGTTTTCCGGGAAAACATGCAGCAGAAAATCGTCCCACTTCAACGCCGCCGCCGGCGCAGCAGCCTGGTCCGCCGCTGGCGCCGGCAAATGCACGCCCTCGCCCGCCCGCGTCAGGTTGATCGCGCCAATTCCCAGGAACAGCGCGATCGTGGTAATCACCTCGAAATAAATCAGGCTCTTCAGCCCGATTCTTCCCACTTTTTTCAGGTTGCCGTGCGCCGCGATTCCTGTCACCAGCGTTCCCAGAATCAGCGGCGCGACGATTACCTTGATCAGCCGCAAGAAAATATCGCCCAGCACGCGGAAATGCACAGCAAAATCCGGGCGGTCGATCCCCAACTCGAATCCCACCAGCATCGCAACGAAGATCCAGTAGGTCAGCGACCGTCCTCGAACGCCCGAAATGGCGAGCAGCAGCAAGCCGCTCCACCGCAGAACAGGGAATATTTCGTTGGGTGAAAATAGCAGCGCCAGCAGTGCCCCAACTGCGAAAAGCACCAACCCAGCCCCCAGCGAAACTGACTTTAATTTCGAGGAATCTTTAGCCAAAGTTCCAGCCCACGAAACGTTGATTTCATCGAGAGAGCGGCGACATCATAGCGTGCCACGACAGACGGAGAGAAGTTCTTTCGCAATTTGCGGCAGAAACTGCCGCGTCGGATTGCGCCGCTGTCCTAAGTGTCGTCGCGGCATTGACACGCCGCCGCAGGAATCGGACACTAAAAGCCAGCGTTTTCGCGGCATCGCTCTTTGGATGCCACAACGATTCAGGAAAAAAGAGGAACCAGTGCCTTCTCTCCCCGTGCTTGCGAATACCGGCGCCATGAACCAGTTCATCGGTGCCTTTGAAGTGACTTCGAAATTGAGCGGCCACGTCTATGATTGCCGCTTCTCTCACATCTGGAACGCCATCGCCACGCGCCACAGCGATACCATCGACGCCAAGTTTGAAGTGGATGGGGTAGGTCGCATCGTCGGCCTCGCCCATACTGCCTTCGTTGAATTTCGCGAAAAGACCGGCCGCGACCTGACCGACCGCGAAGCAAGTTTTATCGCCGCGGAATATCTTCGTGAACGCCTGGAAGAAGAGGA
>Ga0210407_10004018_pt1 | contig 11739 bp, 11 predicted proteins | sample IncBWC27MmetaG_FD_150860 | JGI IMG/M metagenome (GOLD analysis project Ga0210407, IMG submission 150860) | Forest soil microbial communities from Barre Woods Harvard Forest LTER site, Petersham, Massachusetts, United States - Inc-BW-C-27-M | ecosystem: Environmental > Terrestrial > Soil >... | reverse complement strand
TGATTCGATGCGGCCCCCAAGTGCCTGATGTGACGCGGCAGAAATGTTGAAAATTCACTGGCCACAATGAGATTGTTCTGGGTGATGAACTAAGCGACAATTCCGGGATCGCAAAAGTTGAACTGCCGCTACCTCAAATAGAGCGCTCACCATTGTTCTCCGAAATTAGAAAACTATTCTCACGTCGTTGCCGGATCGTGCTTCGCAGCTGCCTTTACACGACCCTCGCATAATTCGACAAACGGCGGCATCAAGTCCCCGAGGAGGTTGTAGTTTCTTTCGAAGATCAACAAGGCGACACTCAGATTCACCGCGCCTGCCTGTTTCGGGCTGTCAAGTCCACGAATATTGGCGCCGAAGTCCGTCCACAAGTTCTGTGAATCTGACTTGGAATACAGGAGTCCTGTTCCGGCCCAGTTTGGATGCGCAAATTCGCTAAGGTTGTCGTATTGATGGCGGAATCCATCGATATCTTTGTTTACGCGATCGACGAACGTCAGGACATTGATAGCCTGGGGCAGATTGGGATTGGTTTTGCTCCCCATGATGAGTTTCATCAGGTAGTCGTCGATATCGCCGACGGCCCTCGCCTGCACGGCGCCGTCCAGTTTCGTCCACAGATACCAGAGGGCGGCGCTTGTCTCGACCGCTGCGCGAATCAGTGTGATGGCGGAGGCAAGCCTCTCCTTCTCCAGATTCTCGAGCGCGCAGCGGCTCAACTCAGCCATTCGCCAGACAAGCACTTCCCGATACAGCAAAACTTTGAAGGGAATTTTGGTGTGCGGAGAGATTCCAAAGCCGTCTACGCGCCTGGGCAGATTGGCTTCCAGAAGTTCAACCCGCCCACGAATTTCATCCATCATCGATTCGAAAGATTCCACCTGGACCGCATGCCACAACTCCGACACCACTGGATCATCGATGCCCAGTTTTGTCAGCAGTTCCGCGATCTCCTTTACGTAGGTCCTGCAGGAGCCCTTCGTTCCCTGCGCTCTTGTGACCATCGCGGCTTTTTCTTGCACCCTATCAGCCGACAGCGTCTTCTTTCCATGATAGAGGGGAACGTATGCCTGCACCTCCGTGCCATCCTCAAGCTGAATGGTGACTATTTCGAGGGGAAACCCCTTACCTTCGCGATCCGCCAGATATTCGTGAACCTCACGTTCACGAACAGAAGGGAAATTAAAGGCTATTCCTTTACAGACCCCGCCTTCGACCCTCTCCAGATTGAGCGTCGGACACGGACTTTCCGTGCTTCCCCAATTCTCGGTCGAAGCCTTGTTAAAGGTTCGCCGATAACCGCGGAGTTCGGCAGTGGAGCGCCGCAGACAATCAAATCCTTGTTCCCAACCGTCGCTCATGAGCGAGCCGTATCCAAATATCCACACGTTGCGTCCTCGGAGCAGCGTTTTGCCTACAGCAGCCGGCCGGCCTGCTTGCCGACCATGTCGAACTCCCAGATCTCGACGCCGGCAGGGATCAGATGGCCATAACACTTGATGTAGTGAGAAGCGAGGCCCGTTTGTTCATTCATGCTTTTCAGCGTGAACAGCACTTTCCGATAGGTCTTAGGGGCGATATGGAAGTAATACATCGCCTCATTCCATACGGTCATTTTCGCGCTTGGGATATTTCCACCGACAGTCCATGCGTGCGACTTACATTCGATCAGGATCGGAGGTTCGTCACTGCCCCAGTCAAATTTTCTCGGCTTCTTTATCTCTCCAACGCCAACGGGAACCCTGAAGCCGCGCACAAGAGACAAACCTTCGCCTCTGAAATGATCGCGGACCAGTTCCTCGAAATCGTTTCCGACATGCGCATTGCTGATGGCACCCAGGCGTTGGAAGTTGTTAGTGTTCATCACGCCCTCTTCCGAATCGCACGCACATCATTCGGCACACAGGTTACGAAAATTATCGCGTATGACCTGCCCGGCAGATTCCTCTGACAGGTTCCAGAGTAGGCCAAGATCGCGGATAGCCCCTTCAACGCTCCATGGCATAATGCTTTTGCCATCAACTTGAGCAAACGGACCATCTGATTCTGTCACAACGCGTTCCCGAGGCATCCGCATCACCAGAGACCGCCCTTTCTCGCCGGCGAGCATTCCCGGTCCGACGCTAAACCAGCAGCCTAGATTTACCGCGCGATCGAGATCACACACGCTGCCGGAAAACCAATGCAGGACCGCCGTTCCGGCATTCGGGAAAGCTTCCAGGGCATCGAGTACCTCGCAGCTCGCACGCCGACTATGGATTGACATCACACGGCCGCCGGCGTCTGAACACCGTGTAAGGATATGCTCAAAAGTTTTGCATTGGCTTCGCCACTGCGAACTGAATTCCAGACTGCCGTCGAGGCCGATCTCGCCCACATACCGTGAATCGGGCAGCAATTCATCGAACAACGCCAACTCGCCCATCCGCTGCTCGGCAAGTTGCGGATGCAAACCGAGGGCCGTCCGAACCCGCTTTGCCTTAACGGCCAGCTCGGCTGTCTTCTTCCATGCTGACGGTGTGGTTGTCACAGACAGGAGATACAAGCCGCGCCTATCGCATTCGTCTCTAACGGCTGCAGGATCGTCGTAAAGGTCCAGATGACAATGAAAGTCAATCACTTCACACCATGTGCTTTCAATAAGGAGTCCAGCTCTTCCAATCCGCGGAAAACCATGGCTTCCAGCGCGCGGACATCACCCAGAGCCGCCGTGCTTAGCGCCGTCCCGACCCAATCCTGAATCCCGCCGTTGCGTACGTCGAGAATTGCCATCGCGACCGAACGCACATCATCGAAACCCGCATGATCCTCATCATCGCGCCCCAGATGCTCATATACGTATTCCGTCTGATCGTCTACTCCCCACTTAAGGAATGCCGCTCTGCGGACGAGGCACGGGACACAACGGCCGCAGTGTTTGTACCCAAAGTGTTTATAGCGACCGCAACTGATGCTCCGGATAGAATTTGCCAGCAGCAGATCCTGATTCCGGCATTCCGCCAGCATTTCGCCTTTTGTCTTGGCCTGATATGGATTTTCTATCCGGACACGCAGGCCTGCTGCGGTTAGCAACTCTTGAACAAGGGCGAGAAACGCGGGGTGCGTAGTACGCGTGCTGAGACTGCCCAGGCGTATGTCGGTCAGAGGAGGATTGATCGAAATGAAACCATTTTCGCAAACGTAGAGCGTCACGGTCTCACCCGTGTGGTACCGCTCCAGGGCAGTCGCCGCCAGAACGCCGCAGGCAAGGAAAATGAGAGATCGCGCCCGCTGCGAAGGCGGCGCTTCCGGGTCAGGGACTTGCGCATTGTGATTAATCTGAAGGTGCCGCAATCCGCCACCGATGACCTGAGCGAAATGCCGCTGATTTTCCGCATCTCCGCGCACGATGTGGCTTACCGCAACCGGCCGTCGGCCTGAAGCCACGAGATCAATCGTCCCCACAAGACTGTCCAGACCACCTGAGAGCAAGACGACGCTATCCTCTGTTGGCCGCAGGGGATGACGGTCCGGCCCCGGGTAAATTCCGTCTCCGAGGAATCCAACGTGCCATTTATCCGTTGTCAGGAAACCAAGCAGGCGATTCACGAACGCGCGCTGCCCGTTCCAGAATGCGGGGTCACCTACGGCCACTTCCAGTTCGAATTCACGGGTCCATCCATCCGGGCTTTCACCCCGGTGACCTACAAGATCAGCCGCTGTCACGGATAGCGCGAGCGAGAGAAAATCCCACGCACACGCCGCAGGCGCTAGCTTGTCCTTTACGACCTCGTGCTTGATCGCACCGCCGACGCTGCCACGATTTTCCGTGGTGGCGCCGTCGTACAAAACCACGCCTAACGTGTCCTCCGTATCTTTAAAGGGATAATCTTTGAGGGCACAGACAAGTTTCATTCCGCGTAACCCTCGAAAACTTCCAGCGTATCGCGCAGAGCCGCCTGGACGATTTCCTTGACGCGGCCGGCACTTATTCTCTGGCCTGACTCCCTCAACTTTCGGAACGAGGCTGCGATAGTCTCCCTTACGTAGCCTCTGACCTGTTTCAATCGCGACAAGCCTGTCGCGGCAGAAGGCGCTTTGTCCTGAATTGTCTTACCAAGATCGAGAACGAATCGCCGGTACACGTCGATGGCAACAAAGCGCTCGATTACAAACTCCCGCTGTTCCGGGTCCAAATGAAGAGGATCAGCCTCCGCGAATTTTGTCAGAAGTTCTGATAACGCATCCCTGATGGCGGCGCGACTCGCTTCCGCGTCCTGCGTGCCGTCGGCAGGACGAACAGCTTCGACGATCACATCTATCACTTGACGTGCCGAACGTCCCGACAGGAGGACCGGATCGAGAGCGCTGCCTGGCGACGCGGTTTGACCTGTTGCAACGGACGACAATGCACCGTACAAACCGCCTGCCGTGGAGACGGTCCCGGCAAAACGCCTTGCGGCAGTCCCCGCTCCACCGTAGCCGCCACGGACATAGTGGCCAAGGCCGCGCCGCAAGTCGCCGGCATCACCAGAACGGGCGAAGCTGCCCAGACTGCGCCTGGCTCCCCGGAACCGTGCCGCGGGTGCGATAAGGGGAACGGCGGGGGCCGGGATGCGTGCAGCATTTGTCGGCGCGGGCGCTGCCACAGACGCTGGCGTCGTCGCCTCCGGCTGATTGCCTTGGCTGTCGGCAGGAGGTGCAGCGTTATCGTCAGCGGGCGGCGACGCCGGCGGCGCTGCATCCGGAACCCAGGGCGGGACCATCGGAACCCCGCCCGACGGACCCTTGCTAGACTGCGACGTTCCCATTTTCCCTCCAGCGCTTTATCGCAGTTTTGACCGGCCGCGATAAGCCTGGGGCTTTATCCCAGGCATCGAAGACTGCTCCCGCCCAGGACTGGTCACCAAGCTTCGGCACGATATTCGGCTGTATCTGCGCTGCCGGCCGGCCCGCAAGAAATGCTCCAAGCCGGAAGCCCTGCGGCGGGTCGGCTTCCGCAGCGACCAAGCAGGCCTCAAGGATAGGTGGCACGCCCCATTCCTGCTCCTGCCGGGCACGGTCCAGGAGACGATCCATGATCACTGTCATTTCAGCGCGCGATACTTTGGTCAAGCGATTCTTGAGGCCCGCCGCCATATCCGGATGCTCGAGGAGCGCCGAGAGCAGGTCAGCAGCTTCAGAGGAAAGCCGATCCTCCGGCGTAATCAACGGGGCATGTTCGCGGCTTACATAGAGCACACCGCGCAAATCGCGATCCCCAAGGCGCGGCGTCAGGGTCAACCACTCCTGAATGAACGGATCATCCCAGGGTGCGGTTAATTCGAGCGTTTCACCGGCATTCGCTTTTTCCTCCCACTCGGCAAGGAAGATCGGTTTGCCCTGGTCGTTTTCGGCGACAGCTTTCGTCAGCGCCGCATAAGCCTTCGGGTTACCGAGCCGTTCAAAAAGCAGCATCTTTGCAAGAACCGCTTCGTCAACGCCGACGCCATGAGCTTTTGAGATCGCCATGCGAATCGAAAGTGCATTCAGAAATCGTTTAATCAACCGCGGGTTTCCCGCGATTCCGGAGGCGGTAGCCATCAACGGCGCCAAACGGTCCGCAGCGTCGAATTGACCGATCAGTTCGCTCGAAAACGAACCGTGCAGCGATTGCATAAAAGCGCGATCCACGCGCTTGCCCTGCCAGGTCTTCCCTAACTGCTCACAAACTTTGGCGCGAATCCCCTCCTTGACGGAAGCGTCAAGGCCGCTTTTCTCTACAAAGAGAAGCATCATGTAGGCGCGCACTTCTTGCGTGCCGAGCGGTGGCACTCTGATCGGGAGTTGAATCAATTTGTCGAAATAGTTTGTGACGAGGTCATCGTCCACGCCCTCGAAGTGACGCCGTACCGCGTGTTTGATCATGGCATCATCCGCAGCAATGACGAACGCGGTGTTTTTCAGGAAAAGAAAAAGTCTGATCGCTTCCAGTGTCGAGATCGTGGTTTCCGGCAGGCAGCGATCAAGGTCGTCGATCAGGACAACCAGAGTGACGCCCATTGCTTCCAGAGTTTCCTCAAAACTCTGCCGCAGCGCATGAATCTCCTTTGGCGGAGAGGTGTTTTTCTTTGCGGCCAGCAGCCCGGATGCAGCTCCTGCCACGCCGCTGGCGGCATGTTCCATGCTGCTTACCGTTTGCTGATCAATGCCTCCGGCCGCAACTCTTTGTCCGAGACCCCACAACTCACCGATCAACCCTACGGGCGGCAACCCGACGGACATTGAGACCGCGGACCCAGCAACAAGCTTTGCAAGCCGAAACCAGTTAATTCGCTCCAGAAATTCTTTAGCCTTTTCCGTCCCTTTCTTGCGCTTGTCCGCTTCCGTCGCCAGAGTGGAAGCAATAACCTCCATAAGCGCCGCCCTGGCGTCGTCGTATCCCTGATACAGCCACGCATTGAACTCAACGAAAATGAATTCCGAATTCTCCCGCCGGCCGAGAGACCGGCGGATCAGCCTGATCATTGACGACTTCCCAACACCCCAGGCACCGGACACGCCAATTGAAATCGGCTGCGCCTGCGCCTGAACAACAATCTCGGCGACCGTATCGGCGACGCCGGTGAAGTTCAGGAAGTCCAATTCGGTTTCGTTGTCTGTCCACATCGCAATATCATTGTTTGCCAGGTCTTCGTTGTGCCTCATCCACGAAGCGGACGACACCGTCTTTTCACCTGGGGCCACTTCAGATTATAAATTTTTTTTCGTGTAGAGACCGCAAAGATCGCAGCCCAAGAAATACTGCGCGCAACGCGCAAACCCTCCAAATAGCCCGCTCACGGGGTATTCAACCAGTTTTTCCTTTCGGTGATGATGAGGTCTTAGCGAGTTTGTTGGCTATTGACGCAAGAATTTTGGGACTGGGCAGGGTTTCCTGGGGGAACGGTGCCGTCCAGACCTGACCATCCGGCGTTTGTATTGACGCAGTGGCGGCTGGTTTCCATTCAGGTGGACAAATCACCAGACTTCCATTTCTCCACTCACGAATGGTAGTCGCATAGTGGTACCAAAATTCGGCGCGGGAATCTACGAACGCCGCGGAGTTTTCCTGGGGTGGCCACGGATTCCGCCTGGCAAAACTGTTGTACATGGAACGGACGATCTCGTGCTTCTGCTTTCGATGGCGAGGGTTTTTCGCAGGCCTACCGCGCTTTGAGTTTCCTAATCTAGGACCGATAATCTTTGCGACTTCACGGCAGGCGTCACATTGGAGAAGCCGCGCCCGCATGAAGATTTTCACCGAAGCGTACACCCTCTCGGCCTTATCAGAACCCCGAAATCGTTTCACTAGTCCTGTGTAGGAGATGTGCTTTCCCGAGTAGGCAGGAAGTGTACTGCCTTTCGGCGTGTGGTTCTTGACGGCAACATCTTCGAGAATGATTCGAGCGAGCTCTCTAGCGTCTGCGGCACTAAGCTCCGGTACGGGCGTGAGTCCGCAGCCAAACAGAAAGAATGGCAGCCCTCCGCTAATATACGAGCTTTCACCCACTGTGAAATCATACACCCATGCGCGAAACGCAGAACGAGTTGCGGGCAATTATCCGTCAACGCGGCATAACGCAGCGCTGTCTCGCGGCGCGGGCACGCATCTCAGAACCGCGTCTGAGCCGCATTGTGAACGGCAGATTTCGTTCGCGGGCACACGAGCGGCGGCGCATCGCGGACATTCTCGACTTGCCGCTCTCGGTAGTTTTCCCGCGTGTGAACCGCATTCGCCGACCCAAAAGATGGCGTCCCAGGTCGCGGCATGCGAAATGAAAACACATCGCTTCCGCAATTGCCTCATTGTCCCGAGGCCGAGCGTGCTGTGCTCGGCGCCATCCTACTGGCGGACTCGATACCGAATCCCACCCTGAAAACGGCCGCCGAAGAGCTCCACGTCGGTGATTTTTTTATCCCGCAGAATCAGCGCATCTTCTCTCGAATGTTGCACCTCGACGCCAATCACCAACCTATCGAATTGGTGACGCTCGTTGAGTGTTTGCAAGCGACAGGAGAACTCGACATAGCGGGGGGTGCGCCCTATGTCGCGGAACTGGCTAACGGTATGGCGAAGCTGTCCAACATCACTCACTACATTCGAATCATCCGCGAAAAATCCATCCGCAGAATGTTTGCGCACGCCGGTCAGCGACTGGTTGATGCTGCGCTTGCGGCGACCGTGAGCTTGGAGGAAATCTCTCAACAAGTGCAGGAGCTTCCCAAAATCTTCATCCCCTCTCGACAGACCGGCAGACTTACCGCGGTGACGGCGGAAGCATTCCTGGGGATGGAACTCCCGGAACGGGAAATGATCGTCGATCCCATCCTGGCGACTCAGAGCCTCTCGCTCCTGTACGCGCCGAGGGGTGTCGGCAAGACTTTTTTCGCTGCCGCCATCGCGCACACGATAGCCACGGGGGGAAGTCTCTTCGGGTGGAGCGCACCAAGCCGCGTGGGGTTCTGCTTGTGGACGGGGAGCTTCCGGCGCGGGTGCTCCGCGACCGCATCTGTGTCGTTGCTGAGGCCGCACAATCAAAAGCGAGTTTGGAACGGCTACGGCTTATTACGCCTGACTTGCAAAGTGCCCCTATGCCCGACCTAGCCACGCCAGAAGGCCAGACTCGCATCGAAGACTGCCTTGACGATGTGGCACTGGTCATCCTCGACAATTTGAGCGCATTGTGCAGGAGCGGCAAGGAAAACGAAGGCGAGGGATGGCTGCCCGTGCAGGAATGGGCTTTGCGTCTGCGCCAACGCGGTATCGCAGTTCTGTTCGTGCACCATGCAGGGAAGGGCGGAGCGCAGCGGGGAACTTCTCGGAGGGAGGATGTCTTAGACCTCGTGCTCGCTCTCCGTCGGCCAACAGATTACTCGCCAACCGAAGGTTTGCGCTGCGAATTGCATTTTGAAAAGTGTCGTTCATTGATTGGCGAAGCGGCGAAGCCCTTTGAAGTGAAACTACAACCGGATTCTACTGGCACTCCGGTTTGGACAATACGCCCGATAGAAGATGCGCTTCTCTCGCGCGCCGCCGAGTTGTTCAACGATCACGTCACCGTACGCGATGTTGCCGAGGACTTGGGCATTTCCAAATCGACGGCACAACGCCTGAAGGAAAAGCTTAAGAGGACGGCACAGTTGGGATGAGAATGAGGTCCAATCCGACTGTTGTCCCGGTGTCCCAAACCCCCAATCTGGGACAGCGGGACACCCACGCGACGCTGCGGGACAGCATGCGGGACAAGCCTGGAACGGATGAGGCTAAAGCGCCAGTTTTCATTAGATTGCAGCGGGACACTAAGCGGGACAACGAAGGGACTCGCGCATCGCAAGGCTGTCCCAATGCTGTTCGCCAATTGGGACGCAGCAGGACCGTCGAACCTGCCCTTACACCGGAGATTCGCCTGTGGATTGACCGCGTGATTGTTCCCGCTCTAGTCCGAGACTTCCTTACGGGCCTCGAAGAGGACGCTTCCGAAAACCTTCCGTCTGTGGGAGACTCCCCAACATCCAATCGGCAAACGCTGGAGGAGGCCAAGTGAACTTGCGCTGCGCTTGCTACGCCAGATTCTCTTCAGATCGACAGAGCCCAACTAGCATCTCCGATCAACTCAGGAAGTGCCGCGAATACGCCAAACATCAATGTTGGACTGTTCTCGAAGAGCATATCTATACAGATCAGGCAGTGAGTGGCGCTGCATTGGAACGATCCGGGTTGAAAGAGCTTCTTCTGGCTGCAACGAGCGAGGGGCACCCGTTTGACTGCATTCTGATCGATGACTCCTCTCGCTTGACGCGCAAACTCGCTGACGCCCTCAATCTCTACGAGCGCTTGACATTCGCAGGGATTCGCGTGGTGGCCGTGTCCCAGGGTGTGGACACCGACAACCCGCAGGCGGAGCTGCTCATTGGCGTGCACGGTCTCATAGACTCCGTGTACTGGCGTGAACTCGCGCAGAAGACTCATCGGGGGATGCAGGGCCGCGCCTTGGAAGGCCTTGCAACCGGAGGGCGTTGTTTCGGGTATCGAACAGTGAAAACAGACAACGACTCTGCACGTCTCGAAGTGAAGTCGGAAGAGGCAGAGATCATTCGGCGCATCTTCGAGATGTACGGGGGAGGACTGAGCCTGAAACGGATAGCCTGGCAATTGAACAGTGAGGGAGTCAGATCGCCTCAGCCGCAGAAGGGCCGTGTGTCTCGTTCGTGGTGCACATCTTCGACGCGAACGGTTTTGACCAATGAACGCTATCTTGGAAAACTCATCTGGAACAAGAAACGAAAGATTCGCGTGCCAGGAACAAACCGGCGCGTGTACCGGCCTCGGCCAAAATCAGAGTGGGTGATTGTTGAAGCGCCGCATCTTCGGATCGTGTCCGATGAATTGTGGGCGTCTGTGCGGCGACGTTTCGAACTCGTCCGTGAAATGTGGGGAAGGGAGGAGGGGAAGCCGGGCCTCGCGAGTGGACAGCAACGGCAAATTTATATGTTTTCGGGACTGTTGCGCTGCGGTGAGTGTGGCGGCAGCATCACGCTGGTCTCTGGGCGCCGGAGAAACGGCGCGGAATCATACGGCTGTTCCATGCACCAGCAGCGTGGCGAATCGGTCTGCACGAACGATCTCCTGATTCGTCGTGATGACCTGGAAGAGCGCCTTCTCCGGCGACTGCAAGAAACAGTGCTTCGAGAGGAAGTAATTGATTACGCCGTTGAACGTCTCCGGCAAGAGTTGGATCGTCGGCACGACGAGCTGAGATCGGAACTGGCTCGCATGCAGGACGAAAAGAAGCAGCATGAGACGGAGATCGCTCGGCTCGTTGAGGCCATCGCCACCGGGAAGGGCGGTCCAAGCCTCACAGAGGCTATTGCTGAGCGAGAAAAGAAAATTCAGCGGATCACAGATCGTTTGGCGGAACCAGGTCCGGGTTCGCTGCACGAGAGACTCGAAGCACTCCGCACGTTCGCTGTATCGCGCCTGGCCGATCTGCGCAGGCTTCTTTCCAAACCTGAGAGCGTCCACGAGGCCCGCGCGCTATTGGCCGAACAATTCGGCAAGTTCATCCTGTTTCCTGTCGCAGACTCGGGGAGATGGAACTACAAGGCGGCGGGTTCAGTCGATTTGTTCGGGGAAAAACTGGTACGCGTGGATGGTGCCGGGGGCCAGAATCGAACTGGCTACGCCCGCCTTTTCAGGGCGGCGCTCTACCAGTGAGCTACCCCGGCACGCATGGTCATAAAATTGTAGGGGCGATGCCAGAATGTGTCAAATTCCCTGAAAACAGTCCGCTAAGGAATTATGCGGAGGGTGTCCGGGCTGACGGAACTGCTCTCACTGCGCCGATTCGTCGAATTCCTTCATCCAGTTGCGGTTCTTGAGCACTTCGCGCGGTTTGGTTCCGTCCGGCGGCCCGACGATTCCATCCTTCTCCATAAGATCGATCAATCGCGCGGCGCGCCCATAGCCGATGCGCAATCTGCGTTGCAGAGTCGATGTCGACGCGCGTCCCGCTTCGCACACTACGCGTATTGCGTCCTGATATAGCTCGTCGTCCACATCCTCTCCGCCTGCGCCGGGTGTTTCGTCTTCTCCTTCGGTTTTGTCGTCCTCTTCCTTCGGCGCCTCCAGAAGTTGCTCGTTGTATTTCGCCTGCGCCTGTTTCCGCCAAAAATCGCAAACCGATGTGATCTCGTCTTCCGTAACCAGCGGTCCGTGAATCCGGTGCAGTCGCGCCGATC
>Ga0210407_10004017_pt1 | contig 11739 bp, 8 predicted proteins | sample IncBWC27MmetaG_FD_150860 | JGI IMG/M metagenome (GOLD analysis project Ga0210407, IMG submission 150860) | Forest soil microbial communities from Barre Woods Harvard Forest LTER site, Petersham, Massachusetts, United States - Inc-BW-C-27-M | ecosystem: Environmental > Terrestrial > Soil >... | reverse complement strand
CGAACTGATGCGGAAAAGGGCCTGCGCGGCACGCACCAAGACTATTTGACAGCCGATGACGGTCAAAAAGCCAGCACAGCCAGCACCGGCCGCGTTGACGCAGCTTGCCGCTTCCAGTACCATAACTTGAGTAAGGGGCGCTTAGCTCAGCGGTTAGAGCGTTCGGTTTACACCCGAAAGGTCGTCCGTTCAAATCGGACAGTGCCCACCATGGTGTTGCAGCACCTGTGACCCACCGTTCACGGGGGACTCGCTCAGTTGGTTGAAGCGTCGCCAGCGGCGCCAGATGCGTCAAAAATTTTTTAATATTTGCATCCGCTTATTACCTGAGCCACCCACAGCCTGTTCCCTCTCTTGCCAATAAGGATCCTTTTTGCGACTTGCCTGAAGGCCCGTGTTCCCCAACCCCGAAGACAACGAACACCGGGCGCAGAACACCATGACCATTCATCGCACGCCGGAACAATAGCGACCGATTCAAGCCGTCATTCGTGGGGTATGAGTCCGTCGAGGAAGTTGTGGAGGCTGCTTTGACAGCCGTTGAACAGCGCGCCGTGACGAGATTTGTAGGAACACCGGAAGAACGGGAGAACGGGACACTTTGCTGCGGAGGGTCTTGCGTCGTAGCAACTCGCAGCATCACGGTTCTCCCACGGTTCTCATCTTGACAGCCAGTAGGAGAGGTGTATCCTTATCTCTTGAGCCTCAGGAGGAAGGCATCTATCGCGGATAGGCCGACTGATCTCGTCCAAGGCACTCTGGACATGCTCATTCTGAAAACACTGGCGCTCGAACCCATGCACGGATATGGGATCGCCGTCCGGCTCGAACAGATGAGCAAAGGCGTCTTCCGCCTCAATGCGGGTTCGCTGTTTGTCGCCTTTCAGCGGCTGCAACGAGCGGGGCTGATCACAAGCGAATGGAAAGCCACCGAGAACAGCAGGCGAGCAAGGTATTACGTCCTAACAGACCAGGGACGAAAGAGGCTCAACAGCGAAACACGAGAATGGGGAAGGCAAGTGGCGGCGATCGCCAGAATCTTGGAGGCGTCGTAAGCGATCATGTCATTGCTGCGCAGTATGGCGGACGGGCTCCGATCGCTGTTTCGAAAAGAGCAGGTCAGCCAGGAGCTGGACGAAGAACTAAACGGCTTCCTGGAGATGGCCGCCGAACAGAAGATGAAGCAGGGGATGGGCCGCAAGGACGCGCTACGCGCGGTCCGCTTGGAGCGCGGGAGTCTCGAAGTTACAAAGCAAGTCGTCCGCTCTGCCAGCTGGGAATTTCTGGTGGAGGCGTGCTGGCAAGACTTACGCTTCGCTGCCCGCGTACTGCGCAAGAACCCTGGCTTCGCTGCGGTTGCCATCCTCACACTCGCACTCGGCATTGGCGCGAACACGGCGATCTTCAGCGTGGTGCAAGGCGTCCTTTTGGCACCCCTGCCTTACCACGAGCCTGATCGATTGGTCACGGTCTGGCTAAACAATTTCCGGCTCAAGAGTCCCACCGAGCTCTCTTATCGTGATTTCATGGATTGGGAGCGCGCTGCCCCACCGTTCGAGGAAATGTCGGCGTACGCATGGCGCAGTTTCGATTTGTCGAGCCCCGGAAATCCTGAACATCTCGAGGGCAGGGAAATTTCCTCGGACTTCCTCAGTACGCTGGGTGTGGAGCTGGCGCTGGGACGGGAATTTTCCGCGGAAGAAGACCGCAACGGTGGCGCCCCAGTGGCGATCATCAGCAACGAACTGTGGCAAGATCGGTTCGGCGGCAGCGCAACGGCACTCGGCAAGTCCATCGTGCTGGATGGTGTAGAAACCACGGTCGTCGGAGTACTCCAGCCGGGTTTTCGCTTTGGAAACGACTATGCCGATGTTTATATACCGATCGGACAGAGGAGACTTGTAGACGCGAACGATCGTACGGTTCATGACGTCGCGTGTGTTGCCCGCCTGAAACGTGGAGTCAGCCTGAGAGAAGCCGACGCGGAGATGAACGCTATTCAGGAGAATATTGATCGCCTCAATCCCGAGACCGAGCAGGGGCTGGGAGCTAAGATCCTCCCGGCCAAGGAGCTACTCGTCGGCGATGTACGCGGCACGCTTTTGCTTTTGCTGGGAGCGGTCAGCCTGGTGTTGCTGATCGCGTGCGCGAACGTGGCTAATCTTCTGCTTGCGCGTTCGGCGGCGCGCGCGCGCGAATTTTCGATTCGCGCAGCTCTCGGCGCTGGCTGCGGACGTATTGTGCGGCAGCTAATCACGGAAAGCGTCCTTCTTTCGGTTTTGGGCGGAGTGCTGGGCTTGGCGGCAGCAAAATGGGGACTCAACGCGGTGTTGGCAACGCGGGCAGCGGATCTGCCTCGCAGCGACAACATCCACGTCAATGCTACTGTACTTTTCTTCGCGCTGGGCGTTTCGATTACGGTCGGTATTTTGTTTGGTCTGGCACCCGCACTCAGGAGTTCAAGGGCGGATCTCCAACCGTCGCTCAAGGAGGGAGGTCGCGGAGCAACGGGTGGGCACCACCTTACGCAAAGTGGGCTCGTAATCGTTCAAATAGCTCTGACGCTGGTTTTACTGGCAGGCGCTGGATTGCTGTTCCGCACTGTCCAGCGTTTGTGGAAAGCGGACCTCGGGTTTGAATCGCAGCACGTTCTGACCTTTCGAGTGGGACTCTCGCCTTCAGCGACCAAGACGGGAGCAGGCGTGCGAGCCGCCTACCAGCAGTTGCTGGACCGCATTCGTCAGGTTCCAGGCGTTCAGGGCGCAGAAATTACTACGGAAGTGCCGATGACTCATCAAATCAACTCCATCCCCTTCTGGGTTGACTCGCACCGGCCCGCGTCCGTGGCCGAGGCACCACGCACGTTGGGATTTATAACCGGCCCTGATTTTCTGCAGACTATGCGAGTACCGCTCATCCGAGGCCGGTTCATCAGTCAACAGGACACCATCAACTCGCCATTGGTCGCCGTGATCGACAGCGAACTGGCGCGAACTTATTTTCCGGGTAAGGACCCCATCGGTCGGACCATGACGTTTCCTCAGGTCGGCGACTACCGGATTATCGGCGTTGTGGGCCACGTGCAGCACTGGCAAGTGGGTTTCTCCAGCCCTTTCATGCAAAACCAATCTTACGTTTCCATTTACCAGGTGCCGGACCGATGGATGACTACGATTGACACATGGACGTGGGTCGTGGTTCGCACACCGCTGGCCGTCTCGATCGTGCTGCCCGAGATCAGAGAGGCAGTCTACAGAGCGGCGGCCGATCAAACCGTTTACCATGCGCAAACCATGGCCGAGATTGTTTCCGAATCCATGTCGCCGCAACGATTCCCGTTGATTCTGCTGGGGAGCTTTGCAAGTTTGGCCTTACTGTTGGCTTCCATTGGAATTTATGGCGTCATCTCTTATTCGGTGACGCAGCGCGTGCACGAGATCGGCATCCGGATGGCGCTTGGTGCGGAGAAGCGGGATGTTTTTCGCATGGTGGTGTTGCAAGGCCTGACCCTGGCTCTTGCTGGCCTGGTCATTGGAGTGGCGGCCGAGCTAGTTCTCACGCGTCTTCTGTCTAGCTTCTCGCACCTGCTCTATGGAGTTGGCGCGAGCGACCCCGCGACGCTCGTAAGCGTTTCGGCTGTGCTGATTGGCGTCGCCATTCTGGCGTGTTACCTTCCCGCCCGACGAGCGATGCGCGTCGACCCAATGGTGGCTTTGCGTTATGAATAGCTCGCCTCTTTGTTGATCCCGATCTACCCTGTCTATGGCGAATTGTTATTTTCGCCCATGATTCCTCAGGATTCCCCGTCCTGCCACGATTCTGCGATGCGCAATTTGCTCGTTCTTTCCATCCACTTGGTCGCCACGCTGGCTCGGTTGCCCGGACCTGGCGGCGTCCGTTCCCTATTTGCTGAGTCCGTTCTCATCAACGATTAACTTCTGATCGTTGAATCGCTCCCCAATCTACACTCGCCAGACCGCATCCTCGCCGGCTGGATGGCACTCCTCGTGCGTCCAACTCGTCTCCTCCGTTCCGCAATCGTACTGAAGCCCTCGACATTGCTAGCTCTTCACCAAGCTGTGAGCAAGGGCAATCGGAGAGGTGGAACCGCTACCATTGCGACGTTCTGAACTTGACTCCAGGAGTCACTCCGGCTAACGTCAGAAAATCGTCCAGGAGCGCTGGCCGACTGGGAGCGTGCCCACCATGAAAAAATATTACGCCTTGAGCTGTCTCCTCGCACTGCCGCTTGCGGCGAACACGGTCCGGATCTACCAGACAAACAGCGCAGGCGATGCAGTTGACATCATCGATGCAGCGACGAACGCGGTCGTGTTGCAGGTTAAGGACATCGAAGTACCCCATGGGGTCGCCTTCTCTCCTGACGGATCCCGCGCCTACATAAGTTGTGAGGCCGAGAACACCCTATGGGCTACAAATACAGAGACGGGAAAACTTCTCGGCAAGGCCTCTCTCAGCGGCCATCCCAACAACATAGCAATTTCGAAGGATGGACGACGAGTGTTCGTCGGTATCGTGGCCGATCCGGGGGCGGTCGAGGTTGTGGACACCGCCTCCCTAAAGAGCATCAAGAGCGTGGCCGTGAAAGGCGGCGTGCACAATACTTATGTGACCCCGGATGGCAAATTCGTAGTCGCGGGCTCAGTTGTAGGAAAGATTCTGACAGTGATTGATGCCCAAGCCTTGCAGCCTGTCTGGGAGCTGCCATTCGACAGAGGCGTGCGCCCCATAGCGTTCGAAACGGGCGACGACGGTTCGACTAGTCGGATGTTCGTCCAGCTTTCAGGTCTTCACGGGTTTGCGGTGGTGAACTTTAAAACGCACGAAGCAGTGGCTGTGATTAAGCTGCCAGATGAGCCCATGGGCGGAACAGCCCAGGCAGGTGCTCCATCCCACGGCATCGGCGTCTCCCCCGATGGCAAGACGCTGTGGGTCAACAGCTCGCTTGCGAATGCTGTCTATGCTTACTCGCTCCCGGATCTAAAGGTTCTGGGGTACGTTCGCACCGGAGAGGTACCGGACTGGCTCACGTTCACGCCCGACGGCACAAAACTTTACGTTGCCAATTCTGGGGCGAATTCGGTGTCCGTCATCGACACGACGACACGGAAACAAGTGGCCGTCATCCCGGTCGGTGAAGTACCCAAGCGCAACGGTACGGTGGTGATTCCCTAGATTCTTTCAGGGCGTTGTCGACGGGTTTATTTTTGCGTTGCGGACCCAATCAGCCAACACTCGCCAATCGGGGTCATTCTGGGATGCGAATTGCCGGCCTCCGCTGTGGAAAGCGTCGCCACCCCCCTTCGGCGAGAGCGGGTGGAGCAGAAGGCGGCTCGAGGTCGGATCGCCAGGAGTCACCAACCGGGAGACGCTCTCGAAGTTGCGCCGCGATTGCTCCTCGGTCCAGGTGCCGCTCCCGGGCGGCAGAGGCTGCAAACGGAAAGCATTATTGCTCCCCGTATGGCACACGACACAGCGAGCGTGGCCGGGACGCTTTTTCAAAAAGATGGGCTCGACGCGCGTCTTGTAATACTCGAAGTCAAGCGATTGAGTCGGTGACTGTCCCGCCGCGAACAAAGCAGCCGTTTGCAGAAAAAGGATGATGACCGCTAGTCTTGCGAGTGGTGTAGGGGTCACAAGCACAGGCCTCATTCTTTTTCGCTCTAGCAAGGCTCCAAACTCAAAAGCGAAGTGACATTTCATTCGTGCCACCCTGATAACGGCTAGTGATTCGCGTATACTACCAAATCTCGCCGTCTGGGAGAGCGTCCGTGTGCTTCGACCTGCCTGCGGACCAGGACCAGCGGCGCCAAAACGGCTGGGAGTGTGAACGAGTCGCAAGAAGATACCGTCTCGACCATCCGAACTTGTGGCCCTTCGGCTAAGGAACGCATGGGTCCAGTTATCCCAGGCCACGTCCGGAGCCCGGCACTACCGTAGTCTGTAGCAAACTACTCTTCAGAGAAGCGTCATCACTTTTGAAGTGCGTTCAGTTCGTCAAGCTTGTGCTTTAACTGTTCAAGCTTCTGTCCAGCCTCGCCGAGCTTGCCTTCTGCGGTTAGTCGCTGGTAATCGGCGAGATCTTTGGCCGCTCCCGTGATGAGCGCGTTCACGTCCGCTCCAGGCTTGGTCGCAGAGGTCGACGGCCTTGCGCTTCGCTCCGGTTCCACGGGGGCGTTTGTGCCGGTTAGCGACGAGACCTCGCCTCCAAAGAGGGCCCTCATCGCCGAGTCGAAGGTCGGGCCATATGCGAGCCGGTCTTGCAGCGCGAGCACCACCAGACGCAACTCCGGCATCGGACTGCGCTCGGCCTGCAGGTAAATCGGTTCCGCATACAAGAGCGCGTGTCCGCACGGAATCACCAGCAGAGTGCCTCGCCGCACGTGGGAACCTTGCTGATTCCACAGTGTCAATTGTCCCGACAGCTGCGCGTTCTGATCGATTCGCGCTTCGATTTGCAGAGGGCCATCGACGAGCTTGGTTTTCGGGAAATCGTAGACGACTGATGTACCGTATTTTTCGCCGTCGCTGCGTCCAGCAATCCAGCCAATCAGATTGTTGCGGTTGGCCGGCGTGAACGGCAGAATCTCCACGAACTCGACGGCGGTTTCGCCCGGCAGTTTCATCAGCACAAAGTTCGGCTCCATGGCCTGCGTCTTCTGCTGACCCGACTCGTCCATGCCGACTTCCGACGCGACGGTCCATAGGTCCTCACGGTTATAGAAAACTTGCGGATCGCCCATATGATAAAGGCCGTACACGGCCGCCTGCAGTTTAAGCAACAATTCTGGATACCGCACGTGTTTGCGCAGCGCCGGCGGCATGGTCGCTGCATCCTTGAACAGAACTGGAAAAATCTGGCGATACGCCATGATGATTGGGTCCTGCGGGTCGAATACGTAGAACGTCGTGGTGCCATCATAGGCGTCGATGACCGCCTTAACGCTATTCCGCATATAGTTAATGGGAGTGCTGGCGAGAGTATAGTGGCTCGCGTACGGATAGCTGTCTGATGTCGAAAATGCATCCATAATCCAAGACAGGCGACCATCATCGCCCACGACGAGGTACGGATCCGAATCGTAAGTGAGGAATGGCGCCAGAGCCGCCACGCGCTCGCGCACGTTGCGACGCATCAGCAGCCGGCTCTCCCGATTGATATCGTCGCTAAACGGTAGCTTCGTGAGGTCGCCTCGGTCGGTCGCGATGAGGATGCGGCGAAGGAAACCGCCGAGGACCATGCCGCCATTGCCCTCGTAGGACGTCAAACTGTTCGTCTGGCCTTGCGGGTAGTTGAATTCTTGTTGCCGCGTCTTCACGTACACGTCGGTATTGGTGAGCTCGCCGAAATAGATCTCCGGCCGCCTTACAACAATGCTCTGCACCGTGCTCTGAATAGGCATATTGCTCAGAATCAGTGTCGGCAGTCCTTCGGGTGTGAACCCGTTCACGGGGTTCATGGTTATACCGTAGCCGTGCGTGTAAATGAGCTTTTCGTTGATCCAATTGCGGCTGCTCTCCGGGAGCTTATCAACGTTTAGTTCGCGTGGGGCGAGCATCACCTGACGCATTGTGCCGTTGATTTCATAGCGATCGATATCGATGTCGGGAAAGTCATAGTAGGTGCGGATTTCCTGAATTTGACGCAGAGTGTCCTGGAGTGCGCGCCAGTCCCACAGCCGTATGTTCTGCAGTGTAGCCTGATTGTTCGCCGGATCGGCCGCTTCGACGGTCGTCTCAGCCGGAAATTCGCGCTGCGCGAGACGATCCAATCCATAAGCCTGCCGTGTTAGCTCAATGTTGTAGGCGATATAGGGGCGCTCGCGAACCAGTTCGTTTGGCTTCACGATAAAGCTGCTGACGTACCAGCCGATTATCTGAAGCACGACATAACAGACGGCGGCGGGAGCGATTGCTGCCAGCAACCAGCGGCCGCGCGGCACCGATATGACGTTGATGGTTGCAATCGCAGCTCCGAGAACGAGCGCGGCACAGACGGCGAGCATTCCGGGAAGCATGACGTGCGCATCCGTGTAAGTCACCCCGCCAAATATCGTATGTTCGTCGAACAATCTCTCGAATCGGGCGAGATAGGCGCGCATCGCGAGAATCAGCAACAACAAGGCAAACGCAATGGAGAACCCGCGCCACGGCAGTGAGAAGTATCTGCCTTGGCGTCGGGTGAGTATGCGAGTGCCGCCAGTAATGAAAATAAAGAACACAGCGATCACGCAGGCAATCGTGGCTAGCGTCAGCAGCCAGCCAGTGATGAACTGCCATCCAGGCAGAGTGAATAAATAAAAGCTGATCGCCTTGCCGAAGATCGGATCCACGGTGCCATCGGTCGTGCGTGGCGCGTACCAATAGAGCGCGAACGTCGGCCACTCCATCATGACGCTGGCCCCGGTCACGACGGCGATGACAAGGGAGACCACGAGACCGAGGCGGCGCAGAATGCCCGCGACTGGAAGCTTCAACGGCTGCCCGCCGATGATGATTCTGTGATCGTCCGGCAAATCGGACTGGCACATCCGCCTCAGCGCTAAAAACCATCCGTACAGAAAAAGAAATGTGACAGCAAAAAATGCCGCAAAGACCGCCCATTGAAGGATGAGTGTCTTCCGGAACACAGCCCCGTAACCGAGCGACGCGAACCAGAGGCCGTCGACGTAATACGATAACGCCGTCCGGCTGCTGAAAATGACGACGGCAATGATGGCGAGAACAAGGAAAAACAGGCGGTGGTGACGTCGCGGGGGTTGCTGCCAGTCGACTATATCGGACATGACATTACCCTGCTTTCGGAAGCGCAGCCGTATGGAGTACCAAGCACACCAATTGTACGCTGTCTCCTATCGTGACCGTCGACTATCGCCCGCCAGGCGCGATCATTTTCCTTGCGACCGAAGATGGGGACTAACGAACCCCTTATGACTCCTATAACTCCCTCGGGACTTTCCGATTAGCGCATCGGCGTCCTTTTATTGAGGGATTCTTCAGCGGTTCCTGCACTGTGGGCCGTGGTGAGGGGGAGCCTACGAGGCCTTTTTCAGAAAGTTCAACGACCACTGACCGCTGTTGCGGCGGTGGCACGAAAAGCAGTTCGCTGCCCGGCGCTGCCGGCTGGGACAGGATTCCGATGGCCCCTCCTGGCTGACTTTCCTGGGCCATGAAAGACAGTCTCTGGAGTATGGATCTATTCAGGTGCGAGTCAGCCACGTTGCGGACCCACTCGGTCCTGGTGGTCATGGATCAATATACGCGCCGCATCATTGGGTTCGGCATGTGGGAACCCTCCATGGTGTCGCACTCTGTAAGATGTTCAACCGCGCCATTCGAGGGCACCTCGGATGCCGAGGTACATCAACTCCGACAACGATTCACTCTCCAGGTTCCATCAGTGGCAAGCCCATCTACGGATATTGGAGGTAACAGAAATCAAGTCCATCCCCTACGTTCTCCTGTCCTTCGCTCTTCCCGTGAGGGATGCGTGCGATGATTGTCGAAGCAGGTCCTGAATCACATGTTGTTCTGGACGACGGCAGATCTCGAAAACAAACTGCGCGACTTACAGCCAAGCTCCACTCGTTTCAATGGCAACCTCATTGTCGGACTCTCTATCAGACACCGGCGGATGCCTGATTTCTCGATTCGCGGTCGCTGCGGTATCCGGTCGACCTCTGCAAAAACCTCGAATGAAATGATCCGGTGTTGCGTTCCCAGTTGCAACCGCTTCGCGGAGGTCTCCGCCTGCGGATGCATGAAGAAGCCGATCGGCGCGCCGCCTGATGCCGGGAGCGCTACATCGTGTGCGAAGTTGTATGCCACCCAGTTCATCTCCCAGGAACCGAACAGCCTCGCTCGGGCCTTTGTAACTATTTCATCGTCGGGGAGAAGATCTCCTGGCGGGTCCTCAAGTACAACCTTCAGAACGTCGGCGGGATCGACGGGTAGCCACCCGTAGTTGCCGAGGTTCACCTCCGCTCGGCAGTGTTGGGCTTTCGTCACCTTCTCAGACGACGTGCCGAGGCTCTTGTACCCCAGTGACTTAGCGACCCGAACACCGTACACGTCGTGGGCTGGAAGGCCTGCCGCGCGCGCGAGACCCACATACAGTGCGTTGAGATCAGCGCACTTCCCACCGAGGTCTATCGACTCCAGCATGAAGCGAATATCGCCAAAATCACGCCCCGATTGGTGACGATGGTCCCCGCGTTCCCTGACCGCTTGAAAGAGGCGGCACCGCGCAAAGGATTTATCGGGGAGCCGGAGTACAAGACGCTCGCGGCGAACGCGAAAGACTCGTGGCTTCGCTGCCTGATCGCCTGCTCATACAAGTTTGGTTTTAGAAAGGGCGAGCTGCTCAACCTGCGAGTGCGCCAGGTGGACCTTATCGACCGCATGATTAGGCTCGACGCAGAAGACACCAAGAACGGCGATCCGCGAAACATCAGCATGAATTTGGAAGTCTTCCAGTTGATGAACGAATGCGTGCGCGGCAAGCAGGCCGAGGACTACGTCTTTACTCGCGAACCTGCCGGCAGCCATGTGGTAGATCCGCGGGAAGAATGGTATTCTCTTTGTGTCAGTTCTGATCTCGGAAGATTCGAACCGGCGAAGCACAAGGACGGCAAGGACTACCTGCGGTACGAGGGTTTGAACTTGCATGATTTCCGGCGCTCGGCGATTCGGAATATGGTGCGGCGAGGCGTGAGCCAATCGGTAGCCATGAAAATCAGCGGTCACAAGACGGCGAGCGTGTTTCGTCGGTACGACATTACCGATGAGCGCGACCTTGCCGAGGCGACGCGGCTGATTGAGGCTGGCAGCCAGGTCTCCGTTTCGGGGTCCAAAACTGACACAAAAAGTGACACAACGACTTATGCGCATTCCTAAAATGCTCGTAAGTTATTGGAAACAATCAGCGGGGACGTAGTTCAGTTGGTTAGAACGCTGCCCTGTCACGGCAGAGGTCGCGAGTTCGAGTCTCGTCGTCCCCGCCATATTTTTCAATCACTTACAAGCCCTGATCCAAACGGATCAGGGGATATTAGGGGACGATAAGCGCAAGACGCGAATTCCAAAATGCGAATTCGCCGCTTAGCGTCACCTATTCGACCAGGTTCGGTTTGGGTAACAAGCCGGCAGGCAAGAACGCGTCGACCAACTTGTCGTGTGCCAGACGCTTGGTCTTCGACGTCGCCTGCAGGTATTTGTTCGTGACGTGGAGGTTGCTGTGCCGCAAGTAGTCGCGGATCGTCAGTTGGTGTTCTCCCATCTCCGCTAGCATCGTTCCCACCGTGTGCCGAAACGTATGCCAGCCCACGCCGGTAATGCCAATTCTCTTGAACGCGGGCTGGATCTTTTTTTTCAACACGGCGGCCAGATCGAGCGGCTTGCGGCCCTTGAGCCTTTCCGAAGCGAAGACGAAGTCTTCTGGCTGGTTGTAAAGGCTCTGTGATCTCCACTCCAGAAGGCCATCTTTGAGCCCGGGGTGCATCGGCAGCGGCTGAGCCGAAGCCTCCGACTTTGTATCGATGAGGTGGCCTCCCCGACGCCAGTAATAGGAACGTTGGATGTCGAAGGCCCGGTTGTTGAAATCGCAATCCATCCAGCGGAGTGCGCCTAGCTCGCCTCGACGTGTTCCCAATCCTGCATCCAGGAACACGAGAAGCTGATCGCGGAACTCGAGCTCGGTAAGAACCAGCGCCACTTGCT
>Ga0210407_10004016_pt1 | contig 11743 bp, 10 predicted proteins | sample IncBWC27MmetaG_FD_150860 | JGI IMG/M metagenome (GOLD analysis project Ga0210407, IMG submission 150860) | Forest soil microbial communities from Barre Woods Harvard Forest LTER site, Petersham, Massachusetts, United States - Inc-BW-C-27-M | ecosystem: Environmental > Terrestrial > Soil >... | reverse complement strand
GGACGCGATGAGGAGGCGCCGAAGGAAACCTCCGAGGAGGATGCCGCCATTGCCCTCGTAGGACGTCAGACTGTTCGTCTGCCCTTGCGGGTAATTGAATTCCTGTTGCCGCGTCTTCACGTACACGTCGGTATTGGTTAGCTCGCCGAAATAGATCTCCGGACGCTTTACAACGATGCTCGGCACCGTGCTCTGAATGGGCATGTTACTCAAAATCAGTGTCGGCAGCCCTTCCGGAGTGAACCCATTCACAGGGTTCATGGTGATACCGTAGCCGTGTGTGTAAATGAGTTTCTCGTTGATCCAATTGCGACTGCTCTCCGGGAGCTTATCGACGTTGAGCTCGCGTGTGGCAAGCATCACCTGACGCGTTGTGCCGTTGATTTCATAGCGATCGATATCGATATCGGGAAAGTCGTAGTAGGTTCGAATTTCCTGAATCTGACGCAGTGTGTCCTGCAGTGCGCGCCAGTCCCACAGTCGGATGTTCTGCAGCGTAGCCTGATTGTGCGCCGCATCGGCCGCCTCGACGGTCGTCTCAGCGGGAAATTCGCGCTGCGCAAGGCCGTCTAATCCATAGGCCTGCCGCGTCAGGTCAATATTGTAGGCAATGTAGGGTCGCTCGCGAACCAGTTCGTTGGGCTTCACGATAAAGCTGCTGACGTACCAGCCAACGATCTGAAGCACGAGATAACAGACCGCGGCTGGAGCGACTGCTGCCACCAACCAGCGCGCGCGCGGCACCGCCACGACGTTGATGGTTGCAATCGCAGCACCAAGAACAAGCGCGGCACAGACTGCGAGCATTCCAGGAAGCATGACGTGTGCATCCGTGTAGGTGACGCCGCCAAAGATCGTATGTTCGTCGAACAATCGCTCGAATCGGGCGATATACGAGCGCATCGCGATGGTCAGCAACAAGAAGGCAAACGCGATCGAGAACCCTCGCCACGGCCGGGTGGTGTATCTGCTTCGGCGTCCCGAGAGAATTGTTGTACTGCCAGTAACGAAAATGAAGAAAACGGCGATCACACAGGCAATCACGGCGAGCGTCAGCAGCCAGCCGGTGACGAACTGCCATGCCGGCAGAGTGAACAGATAGAAGCTGGTCTGCTTGCCGAAGATCGGATCCACAGCGCCACCGGTCGCGCGTGTCGCGTACCAATAAAGCGCGAACGTCGGCCACTCCATCATGTTGCTGGCTCCCGTCACGACGGCGATGAGGAGGGAGACCACGAGACCGAGGAGGTGCAGGATGCGCGCAACTGGTAGCTTCAAAGGCTGGCCGCCGATGACGATCCTGTAGTCTTCCGGCAGATCGGATTGGTAAGCCCTCCTCAGTGCCAGGAACCATCCGTACAGAAAAAGAAATGTGACAGCAAAAAATGCCGTAAAGACTGCCCATTGAAGGGTGAGTGTCTTCCAGAACACGTCCCCGTAACCGAGAGACCCGAACCAGAGGGCGTCGACGTAATACGATAACGCCGTCCGGCTGCTGAAAATGACGATGGCAAGGATGGCCAGAACAAGGAAAAACAGACGGCGAGGGAGAAACCGTCGTGGCGGTTGCTGCCAGTCGACTATATCGGGCATGAGCCTAGCCTGCTTTCAAGAGCGCTTCCGTCTAACGACCAAGCAGACGCAATTGTACGCCGTCTGCCCTCGAGACCGTCTATCGCCGACCTGCCACAAGTGCAGTGCGAGGGCGCTCGCCAATTCGGTAGCACGCTGCGTGGGTTAGGGTAATCGCTGCTTGAGGTCGCTGTCTTGTCTATTTGCGGAACGGATGCAAAGCGTGTCGCTGAAATTGGTCGGTCGCTCCAGCTTCCTTGCTTGACTGCGCTCTGATATAGATATAACAATAGGATGAGATGACTGTACAGGTTCACGAGACTAACCCGCGCTGGTTCATGCTCACGTTCACGTTGCCAGCGAAAAGAGCGAGCCAACGAGTGGAAGTCTGGCGGAAATTGCAACGCTATGGAGCCATCCCGCTTGGCAACTCCGGTTACTTGCTTCCTAACAATCCATGCAACCGGGAACGCTTCGAGTGGCTGGCGCAGATGATACGTAAGCACGCGGGGGAAGCCTCCGTCGTCAGGGTCCAGTCAATCGACAACTTGTCCACTCCGCAACTGGTGGGGCGTTTTGCCGAGGCTCGGGCGCGGGACTACGAGGAACTCATCCGGGAGGTAGAAAAGTTCTCTACTGTCGCTCGGCACAGACGTCCGGCCGGACGAATCAGCCGACTGAGGGAGCGCTTTCGGGAAATCGTGGAGATCGATTTTTTTGGGACTCCTCTGCAAAAGCGTGCAGAGGAGTTACTAGCGCGAGCTGATGCGTCGCCGGCGGTTGCGGAAAAGTCGGCCAAGACCAATCCAAAGGACTACGTGGAAAGAGTGTGGGTCACGCGGCCCCGTCCCGGAATTGATCGCTCTGCCTCGGCGTGGCTGATTCGGCATTTCATCGACAACAGGGCGCGATTCACATTTGCCCAAGAGGGAGATGTCCCGGCCGATGCGGTCCCGTTCGACATGTTTCAGGGTGGTTTCGGGCACCGCGGCGAGGACTGTACCTTCGAAACTCTGCGTAAGGAGTTTCGCGTTCGCGATGCCAGGGTCGCCGCGATTGGCGAGATGGTTCACGACGCAGATTTGAACGACGGAAAGTTTGGCCGCAAGGAAGCTTTCGGCGTGGACGAAGTCTTGAATGGCTGGGCTAGGAAAGGCACGCCGGACAAGGAGCTTCTGGAGCGCGGCATGGAGATGATCGAGGGGCTGTATCACTCGGCGAAGTGAGTCCGCGACGTTAAAACGCGGCAGGAAGAATTCAAAGAGATCTCGGCTAACACCAAAGAGAAAGGACTAGTCTTATGAAAGTCATTTGCAGGATCGTATTTGTCGTCACCTTTGCGTTCGCTGTCTTCGGTGCATTCGCCGGAAGCATCCGCGCCCAAGATATGCCCGGCGACTATCAAGACATGTTGAAGTCGCTCGACCGGAAGGGCGATTTCAAAGCGGGAGTTCTGAAAGTAAATATCCCGCGCAACGATTTGAAGATGACCATCCAGGGATTCTCCACGCCAACACCATTTGGTTTCGCAGGCTGGATTTCGCTGACGAAAGCAACGGACGGGTCCGACGTAATGATGGGCGACCTAGTGCTGCTTCAGGAAGAAGTGAATCCTGTCCTCTCCGCGCTGCTCGATAACGGGATTGATGTCAGTGCTCTCCATAACCATTTCTTTTGGGACGATCCGCACGTGTACTACATGCATGTTCATGGAATGGGGAAAGCAGCCGACCTGGCACGGCAGGTGAAGCCCGGTCTGGACCTGATTGGGCACGTGAAACCAGAAGCAGTTGCTTACGCGAGCGGAAGTGGCACACCTCTCGATACCGCCAAACTTGCCAAAATCGCCGGTCACGAAGGTGAGCAGACAGGCTCCGTTTACAAAATCACGGTGGGACGCGACGATCTCGGAATGAAAGAACACGGGGCGGTGATCAACGCACGCATGGGACTGAATACATGGGCAGCATTTGTCGGCACACAGGAAGATGCCGCGATTGCAGGCGATGTTGCCATGCTCGAAAGCGAAGTAACTCCTGTTCTAAAAGCCCTTCGCAAGAACGGCCTGGAAGTGGTTGCCATTCATCACCATATGACTGGCGACCGACCCGTGGTGATCTTCCTTCACTACTGGGGCAGAGGCCCGGCCGAAAAGCTTGCGGCCGGATTCAAAGCGGCTCTCGATGAGCTCGGCAAGGGTGGCGGCAACGCTTCCCACCCGATGGGGCAGTGAGGAGAAAAAATGCGAACGAAACTATTCTCTTTGCAATTTGGAATTTGTGCCGCTCTTGCCCTCACGGGCGTGTTCTCGCCGGACGCATTCGGACAAACGCTCAAGCAGGTCACGAAGTTTGATCTGCCTGGCCCGGGCGGCAAGCGCTTCGACTATCTCACGATCGATGAGGACGATCACTACCTGCTGTCCGCGCACCTCGCCGCCGGACAGACCTACGTCATCGATCTCGGCACAAACAAAGTCGTCGCGACGATAACGGACACACCGGGTGCGGAAGGAGTGGAATACGTCCCGGAACTCAAGAAGTTCTATACCTCAAACGCTCACGACAACACGATCGGCGTGGTGGACCTCAAGCAGATGAAAGTCGTGAAGAAATTGAAAACGGAAGCAAAGCCCGACGGAAGCACCTACGCCGCGCCCTTTCACAAATTGTACGTCTCCGATGAACGTGGAAAGGCAGAAGCCGTCGTGGACGTACAGAAGGATGAAATCATCAACACGCTGCACTTCGATAGCGAAACGGGAATGCCGCAGTACGACCCCGTGGCGCGGAAAGTCTATCTCAACCTGCAGGACCAGAATATTTTCGCCATCGTTGATCCGGCGACCGACCAGGTGATTGGGCGTTATCCGGTTGGAAAATGCGAAGGAAACCACGGCATGGCATTGGACCCGGAACACCATCGTGCATTTCTCTCGTGCGAAGGAAACGAATTGATGACCGTTTTCGATTTGGACAAGCACGCGCCGATCGCGTTTCTCAAAATGCCCGGCGGGCCCGACGTGATCAAGTTTGACCCGGGGTTGGGCCGCATCTACGTTGCGTGCTACAGCGGAGCCATCGCCGTTTTCCATCAGGACGACCCGGACCATTATCGCAAGCTGGAGGATTTTCGCGTGCAACACGCCGTGCATAGCTTGGCCGTCGATCTCAAATCGCACCGTGTGTACGCGCCTGAGCAGGAAGAAGACGGTAAGCCCGTCGCAAGAATGGTGGTTTACGAGGCCGTGACGAATCCATAGAGACTCCTTCAGCGAATGGCGACAACCAATTTCAGCCCGAGTGTGCTCAAGACACTGTCGCATGACGGACGGCTTCTGTTCGTCACTCGCTTCGCACGTTTGTTCGCGTACGGTTCACTCTCCGTCATTCTAGTTTTCTATCTCATTGGTCTCGGGCTTACGGAAGCCCAAGCTGGCCTGATTCTTACGCTAACCCTTGGCGGTGATGTCATCGTCTCGCTCTATCTCACGACAAGGGCGGATCGTATCGGGCGGCGGCGCATATTGATCGTCGGCTCGATTCTAATGGCCGCCGCGGGCTTGGCTTTCGCATGGACGAGCAACTTGCTCTTCCTCGTCATCGCCGGCACCATCGGCGTCATCAGTCCCAGCGGCAACGAAGTTGGACCGTTTCTCTCTATCGAACAAGCTGCGCTTTCCCATATTGTCCCCGCGGCCGCTCGCACTGAGGTTTTTGCGTGGTACACGCTCGCCGGTTCGCTGGCGACCGCCCTGGGCGCGCTCTGTGGCGGCGGTTTGACGCAAGCGTTGCAACGCACCGCGATGACGCATGTGCAAAGCTACCGGGCCGTCGTGTTCTTATATGCCGCCCTCGGAGCTGCGCTAGCGTTTCTGTTCCTGCGCCTCTCGTCATCCGTGGAAGTGAGTCCCGTTTCCAACGGCCCAATCCCTGCCTTAAGTGTTGCAAATATTTTCGGAATTGCCCGGTCGCGAAGCGTCGTCCTGAAACTATCCGGCCTCTTTGCCCTTGATGCATTTGCGGGTGGATTCGTCGTGCAGAGTTTTGCCGCCTATTGGTTCTATCTGCGGTTCGGAGTTCAGCCTGCCGCGCTCGGCGCGATTTTCTTTTGGGCGAATGTTTTTGCAGGAATCTCCGCTCTTCTTGCGACTAGGCTCGCTGCCCGCATCGGTCTCGTCCGCACAATGGTCATTACGCATCTGCCTTCGAACATTCTTCTCATTCTCGTGCCGCTGATGCCCAATCTCTCGCTCGCAGTGTTGGTCCTTTTCCTCCGCTTCAGCATCAGCCAGATGGATGTTCCCACCAGACAGTCTTATACGATGGCCGTGGTTCCCGCCGAAGAGCGGTCGGCCGCAGGTGGATTTACGGGAGTTGCGCGCACCACGGGCGCGGCAATCAGTCCGCTGCTTGCGGGATTTCTGTTTGCGCGGCCTTCGTTGCTCAGCACGCCGTTCTTTATCGCAGGGACACTGAAAATTGTCTACGACCTGCTCCTCTACCGTTCGTTTCGAAGACTGCATCCCCCTGAGGAGCAGTAGCTGTACGTCATTCTCAAAACTCAAAATCCAAAGAGAACTGGATTTGGCGAGCGCCGGTTCCTCCAATTGGTTGCCTAAATTCGGGTATCGGAGTTAAACCTGAGCCGAACACAGGGTTGATCTGGGAGACGTTCGCGCTGTCGTCCACCGAAGGCTTTCTTTCCCTAAATGACAAAGTCATAAGAGGCTATGAATGAGTTCCAACACGCACGAAGCACTCAATTGCAGCGTCGATTTCGAATGAGCCATGACATGGCCCTGATCTCCCAAATCGTTGGCCCGATCTTGTAACATGGTTTTCCGGGAACTGACCGGGGACGATATGGATGTGCACTTGATCGACGGAACATATGAATTGTTCCGGCACTTTTTTGCAGTGCCCTCTACAGCAGATTCGAACGGGCAGGAAATCGGCGCGGTGCGCGGTGTGCTGAGCTCCGTTTTGTCCATGATCGAGCGCGGTGCAACTCACCTTGGGGTTGCCACCGATCATGTGGTGGAGTCGTTTCGAAACGATCTATATCCGGGATACAAGACGAGTGAAGGCGTGCCGCCGGAGTTGCTCTCACAATTCCCACTGCTCGAGGAAGCGCTAGAGGCAATGGGAGTGCTGGTGTGGCCGATGGTCGACTACGAGGCGGATGATGCGCTCGCCTCCGCCGCCTATAAAGCATCCAAGGATGAACGTGTGGGACAAGTCCTGATTTGCACGCCGGACAAAGATCTTAGTCAGTGTGTGGTCGGCACACGAGTGGTTCAGCTGGACCGCAGGCGGGACATCTTGCGCGATGAAGCCGGCGTTGTAGCCAAGTTCGGGGTGAGGCCCCAATCGATTCCGGATTACCTGGCTGTGGTTGGCGATGCTGCAGATGGCTTCCCGGGTTTGCCTGGATGGGGCATAAAGGCCGCGGCTCTTACCCTGTCTCAGTACCCTCACCTTGAAGACGTTCCGAAGGATTGGCAACAATGGCATCCATCAATCCGGAAAGCTCGCATGCTCTCGGAATCGCTATTTAACTCGTGGAGCGATGCCCTGTTGTTTCGTAACCTTGCAACCCTGCGACTGGACGTGCCTGTCTTTGATACAGTCGAAGACCTTGGTTGGAACGGACCGCGTCCGAACTTTGAGGGATACTGCCGACAAATGAAGTCGCCTGATCTGCATGCTCGAGTGCGTCGGAAACATCAACCCGTGGCACCGAAGAGCGACTGAGTCTGGCTTTCACGAACATTTAGCCGATTCAACTCTGAGGCTGGGAAGAGCGCCGCATACCGCGAATGCCAAACTCCGAGCAAAACGGATGAGGCCACCGGCGAGGAGAGAATCGGCCGCTTCGACTAGCGGCGATGGCCTGAGGAAACTGCTCTCGTTGAGCCCGCACAGCCGGAGTTTTGCTGGTCAGAAGTACAAGGATTGCGACTGCCGTCTCGCGGCTTGTAGTTCATAACCGCGCCCTGCTTGTCCAACTCAACTTCACAACATTGCAAGAGTCTGTCTTTCAATTTCTGCCGGCCTCGTTGGACTCGCGTCTTCATTCCGGACACTGACAAGCCAGCGTCCTTTGCCGCCGCAGCTTGTTTCATTCCGCTCAGTTCTATCGGGCGTATGGCCTCGCGGTACGAGCTCGGAAGAGTCTCAACCATCGGCTCCAAACAGGTACTTAACTCCATCACCATAGCGGAAGTGATTTCAGGATCAACGGTCGGAGCTGGCGGATCGAAGTCCTCGGCAAGAGCCGCCACTGGTCGGGAATTCTTGCGGAAATGATCCGCAATTGCACTGCGAGCTACTGTGAAAAGCCATGCGGGTAGCCGTGCCTCATCTTCGACCGTAGAGAGATTTCTGTGAATAGGGATGAATATCTCCTGCACGATGTCCTCTGCATTGGCCGGCTGCTTCACTCGGCGCGGGGACCCAAACAATACCGATGCTAGAGTAAAGCAATCTTTTTGAGTCTTGCGTGCCTTGACTCGCAGAATTGCGCTGTTACTGTTTCGTCTGAAAGAAGATCGGTCGCGGGCCGTCCACGATTTTGAAATCCGCCGGCACAGTGAACAACGATGGGCTTGGCTCCGTGCGCACGATGTTCGTGAGGCGGAACGTCTGCTCCCCCATCCGCGGGTCGCTCCGCTTGCTGTAGACCACGGTCTTAAGATCGGGCGAAGTCCAGACTTCCGTAACAACCGTGATGGGTCGATCATTTCCGATTTGTCCTGCCACGATCGTGTGCGTCGTCCGTATTCCGTTCACGAGGATCCCTTCCATAGTCTGAGAACCAAGGTCTTCCGTATTCCCCTGATCCAGTTCACTCGTAATCAGATGTTTTTCGAAGAATGCTCCTGGAGCGGGAGCAGCCATAGTCGTTGGCATGGCATCGGGCGGAGGTAACGACGCCCCGTTCCCTTCGACGGCTCTTATGGTGACCGTTTCGCCCACCGCGCCCGTAGTGCTCCCTGCAAGGGGAGGAAGCACGGGCATTTTCTGCGCTGTCTTGTCCGTCAGGTTTAAGGTGTAGGAGACCTGCGCGACCGGGTCGTGGATGAAAATCAGATGCGGTGCATTGGCGGCCGATAAATTCCCGATCGCCGGTAGGACCGTGTCCTGGCGCGTGCGGCCTTGCGAATCGCGCGCGGTGGTTCCCGTGCTCGTCTGTACGAGGCGATTACCATCCGCGAGAGTCTGGATGGATTCATTCGTGATCGTGGCCGAATACGGCGCACCCAGTACAGGACCTGAGGCTCTGTCGAATCCGCCCGAGGCAAAGGTGCCCACGGCGCCAGCAGTCTGATAGATCACGTTTCCTTTTTCTTGTGCGAAGGCGCAGGAAGCGGCTGCGAGAACGAGAAGCAATGCGCGTTTCATGGTGATGACTCTCCTTTTTTAACTCAACGAACTCACTGCCGGAGACGAATCTGTTTGACCGATCCGTCCGGGGCAATACTCAGTTCCGCGATGAAATTCAATCCCTTCGGCATGGCGCCGGGTGGGAACATCGCGTCCGCAGGAATGGCGATTTGCACGGCAGTCTCCATCGGCTGCCATTTCGCAGCTCGCACCTGGACGAGTGCATGCGGGTGCCGCCTGTGGATTGTCTTGCGTGGAACAGACTCCACCTCAGGAGGAGCGGGGAGCGCTGCAGAGGCCGCCGTAGTCGCCGGACGGAGAACCGGCGGCGGGTCGATGCGAGTCCGCGGAATGGCAAAATACACCACGACCGTGGCCACAACGGCGCTCGCAAGCACAGGCACCCAGCGCGGAACCCGGCGACGCGTCTTCGCCGCCACTACCGCATCGCAGTACACATCGAAGGTCTCACTCACCTGTTCGTACGCTGCCAGTTGGCTGCGACATTCTTCGCATCTTTTGATATGCCGTTCCACGCCGGCTGCTTCGTCCGAGGAAAGCTCGCGGTCGAGCCAGGCGATTAATTTTGCTTGAACGTCACACATTGCATCTCTCCGCCAACTTCTTGATCGCGCGCTCCACAGTGTCTCCCACCGTGGATGTTGCTATTCCCAGGACCTCTCCAATTTCACGGTATCGCAAGCCTCCCGCCCTTAGCAGGAGGCACTCTCGTTCGGATTCCGTCAGCAACCGGATCGCGGTAGCGAGACGCCGGAACTTCTCTTTCTCAAGCACCCTTTGCTCGGGCGTCGCGTCGTCCGCCAGAAAATCCATTTCGCCGTCGAGCGGTTCACTAAATCGCCGATGGTAGCTCGTCTGGCGATTCCTTGCCTGATTGTGGGCAACGCGAAACAGCCAGCCGCGGATGTTTTCCTGTGTCCCATCCGAAGCCAGATGCCGTTGCAGGCTGAGGAACGCATCTTGCACCACATCCTGCGCTTCGTCGCTCGTAAGTCCGAGAAACACCAAGTAGCGCAGCAGGGGCTTGCGTAGTTCGCGATACAGGGTCGTGACCTCCGAGGAACTGGCAGCCAACCGCAACAGTGGCAGCGCCAGGGGTACGGAATCGTCGCTCACATGAGCCTCCGCATCGCGCCTCTATCTATAGAACAAGCCAGACTCCTGGTTTTCCGGGCTGGAGTGTCCGCCTCCACATGAGGCTCTCGAATTGGACGACACCTGGGTTCTTAGACGCGCTGAAATAGAACAGGGTCATCGGACTTGCGACGGCAAGCGAAAAACAGAGACTGGCTATGCAGACCTCTGGACAGGCGGCTTAACGTACCCGAAACTTGTCAGCGCGGACTTATGAGGCTGATTAGGAACACAAGAAACGCTGCTCCGCTGGGGAGGCTGCGAACCGCATGGAGTCGCCCCCAACGTCACAAGAGCCGATGCGCTTCCTCCGACCGCAAGTCGAGTTCCTGGCTCTCCAACCGTTTGTTAGTCGGCAAGATGACGACGAGAGTGAAGGGGATGACGAGTAGGAGAAGTAGTCCACCGACAAGCCAAGCCCGGCCTCCGTCAAACCACCACGATACGAGAGCGGAAAGAGAGCCGATCAGAGCGAGCGGAACCTGCATCAGGGTGCCTCGCTTGTAGCTTGGCCTCCATTCCGTTACCGCCAACTGAACGCCACAAGAAAGTCTTGCAGGTTGCTCAACCAAATTGATGTAAACCGCGGCACCGGCAAAGATGCCCGAAGCGAACGTCGCAACTATCTCTGAAACCACACCTCAGTGTACGCAATTTTTGTCGCCGGCAAGATCGGGAGAAGCGACGCTTCGACTACACTTGACAGGACAACTATTGATACGTATAGTTAGCGAAGTGGCCCAAGTGAAGACAAAATTGGACGGCGCAGCAAAACAGAAGCGCCTCGTGCATTCGCGCCAGCAAGACGCAGTGACAAGCATCCTGCGCACCGCCGATTATTTTGGCCGTTTTTGTTCACCGGTGTTCGCTCAACATGGCATCACCTCGCAGCAATACAACGTCCTGCGCATCCTGCGAGGCGCAGGCCTGGGGGGGCTTCCGACACTGGACATCGCAGAGAGGATGATCGAACAAGCACCGGGTATAACCCGCTTGCTGGATCGCCTGGAAGGGAAGAAGCTCGTGCGTCGGGAACGCCCCTCCGATAACCGCCGACAGGTTCTTTGTTACATCACCAAGCCTGGGCTCGATCTCTTGCAAGAACTCGACATCCCCGTGGGGAACAAGGTAAACCAAGCGTTGCATTGGCTGGATGAATCCGAGATCGAAGAACTGCTTCGTTTGTTGGAACTCGCGCGAGGCGAGCAGCCTTCGACGACGTAGTCACCCAATAAATCCAAAAAGTTTGTATCCAAACCCGGCCAAGTGCATCTCATTAGTTGACTAGTGAACAGTTAATTGAGCACTGGTTATGAAAGGACTCTCATGAAGTTACTTCAGACTGCGAAATTGCCGCGGGCCCGTGTTGACTCTTATCGGAAACAAACAGGAGGCACTATGAATGCAAAGAACCCCGTGTTGTGGATTTCACTTTTTATTATCGCCCTCTTCGCAGGGCTGGGCGTGACCCGAGCGCAAACTGGGACCGAGGCTGATGTCGTTGCGACCATCACAAACTTGGAAAATGATGGCGTCAAAGCCGATTTGGCCGGCGACGCAGCCTTTTACCTGAAAGCTCTGGCTGAGGACTGGACCAGGGGCGATAGCGACGGAACCTTTTACACCAA
>Ga0210407_10004015_pt1 | contig 11743 bp, 17 predicted proteins | sample IncBWC27MmetaG_FD_150860 | JGI IMG/M metagenome (GOLD analysis project Ga0210407, IMG submission 150860) | Forest soil microbial communities from Barre Woods Harvard Forest LTER site, Petersham, Massachusetts, United States - Inc-BW-C-27-M | ecosystem: Environmental > Terrestrial > Soil >... | reverse complement strand
ACAAGGCAGCATCGGATCAGTCAGGACGCTTATGACAGTTTCCTCGCAGAAAGTCGCGCTTGTGACCGGCGCCGCCCGCGGCATCGGACTTGCAGTCGCCAAACGTTTCCTCGACGAAAACTGGCGGGTGGCGCTACTCGACATCGAGGACAAGCTCCTGAGCGAAAGCGTGGAGAGACTGGCGGTGCCCGACCGTACACTTGGCCTGAATTGTGACGTCTCCGATGCCAGCGCCGTTGCAAGCGCTTTCGATAGCCTCAGGCAGCGTTTTGGCCGGCTCGATGCCCTGATCAACAACGCCGGGATTGCGGTATTTGCACCGTTGATGGAGACATCCAACGCTGACTGGAACCGCGTGCTGGAAGTCAACCTCACCGGCCCTTTCCTCTGCACCAAGGCCGCAGTACCCTTGATGCGCGAGCGCGGCGGCGCCATCGTCAACATCACCTCGATCTCCGCGGTTCGCGCGTCGGCATTGCGCTCTGCCTATGGCACCAGCAAGGCTGGCCTTGCCCACCTGACAAAGCAGCTCGCCGTCGAATTGGCCCTGCTCGGCATCCGCGTCAACGGCGTCGCGCCCGGCCCGGTCGACACCGCGATGGCGAAGGCCGTCCACACCCCGGAAATCCGCGCCGATTATCACGACGCGATTCCGCTCGACCGCTACGGCCTGGAGGAGGAACTGGCGGAAGCGGTATTTTTCCTCTGCAGCGAGCGCGCAAGCTACATTACGGGACAGATTCTTGCAGTTGACGGCGGCTTCGACGCGGCGGGGATCGGATTGCCGACCCTGCGCGGCGCGCGCCGGAACGAGTGATCGAACCTTGCGGTCGGAATTCCTGTTGATAATCTGCCCCCGCCAGCTACCAAAGACACGGCCCATGGTGCGAACAATTGTCCTCAGAGCGATCTGGCTTTTTGCAATGACAGGCGCGCTCGCCGCGTCGCCTGTGCGAGCCGAAATCCGCATCCTGGCGAGTCCGGGCGGACAGGTCGGTCAATTCCTCGATTTGTTCGAACAAGTGCGCGCCTCCGGCGAGCGCGTTGTGATCGATGGACCCTGCCTCTCGGCCTGTACGCTGGTCCTCAGCATGGTTCCGAGCGATCGCATCTGCGTGACGCGGCGCGCCGTGCTGGGATTCCACGCCGCGCGGTCGATCGACCGGCGCGGCCGAAGCTATGCCGAGCCGGAAGCTTCCGAAATCGTGCTGCAGGCCTATCCAGCGGGGGTACGGAACTGGATTCGCCATCGCGGCGGATTGAGCTCACGGCTGCTTCTGTTGCGCGGACGCGAGCTTGCTGCACTCTATCCGACCTGCCGCTAAGCGGTAAAACCTTAAGCCGTCGAATTTTCGCGAGTTGAAGCTTCCGCAAGGTGGGCGCGGACGCATCCGCGCCGTGCCCACCTCCTCACCCGGGCGCTTACATCCCTTCCATGGGGGAGATCACCATCCAGGGGATGCCGAACTGATCGACACACATGCCGAAGCCCTTGGAGAAGAAGGTCTTGCCAAACGGCATGTTCGTGCTGCCACCCTCCGCCAGCGCCTTGAACTTGCGCTCGGCTTCAAGTGGATCTTTGATTGTCAGCGAAACCGAAAATCCCTGCGGTTTGCGGAAATGATCCGGTGGCGCATCGGACGCCATCAAAATCTGGCCGTCTATCGAAATCCGGCCATGCATGATGTTCTTCTTCCGCTCCGGTGCCGTTTGCATCTCGGCGGGACCCTCCTCATTCCTCATCAGCACCTCGATCCTGGCGCCGAGTGTCTTTTCATAGAATTTGAAGGCAGCTTCGCAGTTGCTGTTGTAGTACAGATAAGGGTTGAGCTGCATGACTTCCTCCTGATGAAATGCATCAAGCATTCGCCTGTTTCTCGGTAAGCCGTTTCAGGTTGGCCAGACCGGTTTCGAAATCCCTGCCGATCATCTTGTCCAGATTCATGAACACCTGCATCACCTTGGACATGAAGGACGATGGACCATGCATGACCCAGGTGATGTTCGTTGCCGATGCGTCGCGCCCGGGCGAAAAAGTTAACTCCGCCGTGTTGTGACCTTCGAACGGCTTGAAGAAGTCGAGCTTAATGACGATTTTTGACGGTGATGAGGCGTCCAGAATTTCCATGCGCCCGGAACCCACATTCTTGTTCCCGTCCCACGCATAGATCGCTCCCTTGCCGCGTTCTGCGCCGGCATAGGTGCGCTTCATCGCCGGGTCCCGGTCCTCCCATGGCGACCAATTCACCCATTGGTGAAAGTTCTCGATCAGCGGAAAGATTTTTTCGGCAGGCGCCTCTACCACCGCCGAGCGCCGGACACTGAACGTATCTGGCCTGGTCGAGGCGAGAATGAGCACGATCGCGATAGCGACCGCAAGCGCCACGGCACTGATGGCGATGATCTCGGACATGTACTACTCCCCTCTTCAAAGTGCGAACCGAGCGAACCAGCTTTTTAGCGGATAAACCGCGCGCGTGCTTCTGTCGCGCAACCAAAGTCCGCCCCACACCATCAACAGGCTGGCCATTTCGACATATTGCGTACTCATCTGTCGTCCCTCTTCAGCAAGCTCTCTGTGTTGAAGACGAACGGAGGGAGGGTATATCGACAAATGGTGCAATTATTTTTTTAAGTTTTTGTCCCGCCCTGCTGACTGTCTTGCATCAGCCGATCGAGATGAGTTCGAATATGAGCGGCTTCAGCGGACGTGTTTGCGAGCGCGATGGCGCGGTTGAATGCGACGCGGGCTTCCTCGTTGCGGCCAAGCTGCATCAAGAGCGCACCGCGGACGCCGAAGAAGTGGAAATAACCCGAAAGCCGCTCGCCCAGCGGCTCGATCATCTGGAGAGCGGCCTCAGGGCCATGCACCTTGGAGACCGCCACCGCCCGGTTGAGCGTGATCACTGGCGAGGGCTGCATGATCTCCAGCGTGGCATAGAGCAGATCGATCTGGGCCCAGTCGGTATCTTCAGGTCTCGCCGCGCGCGAATGCAGGGCCGCAATCGCCGCCTGAATCTGGTAAGGTCCGCTCCTGCGATGGCGCATCGCCTTGTCGATCAGCGCCAACCCTTCGACGATCATCTTCTGATTCCACAGCGTGCGGTCCTGATCGTCGAGCAAAACGATCTGGCCATCGGCATCGAACCGCGCCGCCGCGCGGGCATGCTGCAGCAGCATGAGCGAGGTCAGACCCATGATTTCGGGCTCGCTTTGAAACAGGCGGAGCAGCAGGCGCGCCAGGCGAATGGCTTCCTCGCACAGTGGCTTGCGAATTTCGGAAGCGTCGCCGCTCGCCGAATAGCCCTCGTTGAAAATCAGGTAGATCATCGCTGCGACCGCAGCCAGGCGCTCGCTGCGTTCCACCGCGCCCGGCGTCTCGAACGGCACCCCCGCGGCAGCAACCCGTGATTTGGCGCGGGTTATCCGCTGCTCCATCGCAGCTTCCGATACCAGGAACGCGCGCGCAATCTGCTTCACGGTAAGGCCGGAGACGATACGAAGCGCGAGCGCAATCTGCTGCGTCGCCGGCAGGTCCGGATGGCAGCAGATAAACAAGAGCCGCAAGATGTCGTCGCGGTAATGCGAACCGTCGAGCCGTTCGGCCAGTTCCTCCTCGGCGTCGTCGAGATTGGAGATCGCTTCGTCGTCGGACAATGATTCCAGCTTGCTGGTCCGGCGCACCTCGTCAATCCCAACGTTACGCCCCACCAGGATCAGCCACGCCGCAGGATCCCGGGGCGGACCATTCTGCGGCCAGTTCTTTAGCGCCCGCAGGCAGGCGTTCTGGAAGGCTTCCTCCGCGGTATCGAGATTACGGAAATAGCGCAACAGCGCGCCGACCGCCTGGGGACGCGCCGACGTCAGCGCGGTATCTATCCAGGCGGTATCGGTCACCTCACTTGCCTCCGGGCTGAAACAAGCCTACGGGGCGAATCTCATAAGCTCCGCCGGGATTGGCCGCACCGAGATCGTGGGCGACGCCAAGCGCCGCGTCGAGATTCTCGCAATCCACGATATAGAAGCCGAGCAGTTGCTCCTTGGTCTCGGCATAGGGGCCATCGAGCACCACCGGCGCACCATCCTTGCGCAGTGTCGTCGCTGCAGTGGTCGGCAACAACCGGGCCACGGGGCCGAGCCGGCCCTCCTTCTTCAGTTTGTCCTGGACAGCGGCAAGTTTCGACATGACGGCGGCGTCCTGTTCCCGCGTCCAGGAGCCGACAAAATCCTCATCGTGGTAGCAAAGGATGGCGTAGAGCATGGGCAAGGGTTTCCTTTTTATTCAAGGACGCGCGAGTATGCCTCTCCCCGACAGCCAAGCGGAAATAATTTGTACCGCAAACGCATCCCGGTAGGGTGCCCTGATTTCGGAAGCTCAAGAGGCAGGATTTGCGATGAAAAAGGGAACGCTCGCCTTGCTCATTCACGGCGGCACCGAAAACTGGTCGCCGGAGCGGTGGAAGCGCCGGTTTGACGAGGTGTGCGCCGACCGCAAGATATGGCTATTGCCCGGTGACAATGGCGACCCTGCTGAGGTTCACTATGCGGCTGTCTGGAAGCCAGCCCCGGGCGAGCTTGCCGCGTTTACGAACCTACGCGTCATTTTCAACCTGGGCGCGGGTGTCGACGCGCTGATGGCGGATCAATCGTTGCCCAAAGTGCCGCTCGTTCGCGTCGCGGTCGGCGACCTTACCCAACGTATGACCGAATACGTGGCCCTCCACGTGCTGATGCATCATCGCCAGGAACCCTATTTGCGCGCGAGCCAGCGCGAGAAGCGGTGGCAGCCGAGATTTCAATGGCCGGCCGGCGCCATTTCGGTCGGCATCATGGGCCTGGGCGTTCTCGGATCGGACGCCGCACTGGCGTTGAAGCGGCTCGGCTTTCGTGTGGCTGGCTGGAGCAACCGTCCGAAGGCAATTCCCGGCATTGAATGTTTTCACGGCAGGGGTGGACTCGATGCGTTCCTGCGGAGGACCGATATCCTGGTCTGCCTGCTGCCGTTGACACCAGGGACGCAGCACATCCTCAACGGCGACCTGTTTGCCAAATTGAACCGTTCGAGCCCGATGGGGGCACCGGTCGTGATCAATGCCGGGCGCGGCGGCTTGCAGAACGAAGTCGACGTTCTGGCCTGCCTCGATGATGGCACGCTCGGCGGTGTATCGCTCGATGTCTACGCCACCGAGCCACTTCCGCCGGAGAGCCCATTCTGGAGCCATCCGAAGGTCGTGCTGACGCCGCACAACGCCGCCGACACCGACCCCGACGAGATATCGCGGTATGTGGCGCGCCAGATCGCGGGATTTGAAGCCGGGGAGCGACTTGAGAACGTCGTCGATCCCGCACGGGGATATTAGCGGTTAGCCTTCGCAGCCGCAGATTAGATCGATCGCGCCCTTCGCCATGGCTTCGAGTTCCTTGCGGGGGACACGCGCCCGCGCCCTGATGGCCATCGAGTGCATGGTTGCGGACGCAAGCTGTGCAAGAACACCGGGATCGGCCGAGGCCGGCAGTTCGCCATTTTCCCGGGCAGCGCGGAAGCAAAATGCAAACGCCTTGTCGAGTTCGACAAGTCCCTCCAGCACCATGGCGCGAATCTCCGGATCGGCCACCGCGTCGGACGCCGCCGTCACCACCGTGAAGCAACCGCGCGGACCTGCTTCGCCCGAGAGATATATATTGAGTGCCACTGCAAAGATCTGCTGCAGCCGTTTGCGGATCGGTGTTTGTTCCCTGAAGATGTTGCCCATCGCGGCTCGGGCATCATCGCGGTAGCGCTGATAACTCTTGATGTAGAGCTCGCGCTTGTCGCCGAACGCCCCGTAGAGACTTGGACGGTTCATGCCGGTGGCGGCACTGAGGTCATCCAGCGAGGTCGCGGCGAAGCCGCCCTTGCGGAACAGGTCGAGCGCCCTGCCAAGCGCGATGTCGGGTTGATAGGCGCGCGGCCGTCCCCGCCGTTTGGGTTGCGGCGCGGGCGAATGCGGTTTCCTGCTTTTTTGTACCATCTTGTAAAAAATTCCTTGACGCAATTTATATTATGCGAAACAGTATAAAACACAACTTCGCTGCGGGGACTACGACCAGGAGGCCTTAGTCACCACGTCCCGTGACTGGCGCCCGTCAACATGCCAAGGAGCTTTCGATGGACCTGTATTTCTCGCCGCTCGCCTGCTCGATGGCGACCAGGATCGCGTTGTACGAGACCGGCGCAAACGTCAACTTTCTCGAGGTCGACTCGAGGACCAAGGTGGTGCAGAACGATGGTTCGAACTATCGCGAAGTAAGCCCGCTTGCGCTGGTGCCGACCTTGCGCACCGACGACGGGCAGCTGCTGACCGAGAATGCAGCGGTTCTGCAATATGTCGGCGATCGATTTCCGGAGGCGGGAATTGCAACCGGCCCCGGCATCGAACGGACCCGACTGCATCAATGGCTTTGTTTCATCGGCACCGAGCTGCACAAGGGAACATTCTCGACGCTTCTCGACAGGAAGGCGCCCGCGGAAGTGAAGGCCTACATCCTCGGCAAAGCCGCTCCACGATTCGACTATCTCGACAACTATCTCAAGGGCCGCCAATTCCTGCTCGACCATTTCAGCGTTGCGGATGCCTATCTCGTCACCGCACTGAGCTGGAGCCAGTATGTGCCGCAAATCGAGCTGGCAAACTGGCCGAATGTGCAAGCCTATTACGAGCGGCTTCGCGCGCGTCCAAGCGTCGCTCGCGCAATGGCCGAGGAATTCGAGCTCTACAAGGCCGAGGTCGCGCGCCACAAAAAAGCGGCCGCTTGATCAGCCCCTCGCGACAGCGGAACGACGGCACGGCGGATCAAACAGCAAGCCGCGTGGCTCGCATCAAAACGGGCTGTCGCTCAGGCCCGGCACGTCAGCCGGGCGCGGCCCGGGCGCAGTCCAGTGGAAACGTCGGTCTTTCTCCGCAATCGCGATATCGTTGATGCTGGCTTCGCGGCGGCGCATCAGGCCATGCTCGTCGAACTCCCACTGCTCGTTGCCATAGGAGCGGTGCCACTGCCCGGCACTGTCGTGCCATTCGTATTGGAAGCGTACTGCAATGCGATTGCCGTCGAACGCCCAGAGATCCTTTATGAGACGGTAGTCAAGCTCCTTCGCCCATTTGCGCTGGAGAAATGCGACGATCGCGGCGCGGCCCTGGAAGACTTCCGAACGATTGCGCCAGCGGCTGTCCTCGGTATAGGCGAGCGCAACCCGCTCGGGATCGCGCGAATTCCAGGCGTCTTCCGCCATGCGCGCTTTCTGCGCGGCGGTTGCTCGGGTGAAGGGCGGAAGCGGTGGACGCGACATGGTGACCTCTGAACTCCTGATCTCTGGCTTCTCTGAAACCGCAAGTCTATCGCGAGTACTGATGGAGTCGATGGCCCTGTACCTATCGGCCGATTGTTTGAGCCTATGACCATGATTGTGGTCATAATCGCTATGCCAAATCGGTCTTCAGCAACAACCGCAGGGATTTCGGAATCGGCTGCGCCCGCCCCTCACTGATGAAGGCGACGCGCACCTCGGCCTTGACCAGCAAATGCTCGCCGCGCCGCACCTCTTGCGCCAATGTGATCGAGGCGCCTTTCACGGCAAGAGGCCAGGTCACAACGTCAAGGATGTCGTCCATCCGCGCCGGTTTGAGGAAATCGATCCGCATCGAACGCACCACGAAGGCGAAACCTGGCGTCTCCGCCTCGGCTTCCGCAAACAGCGTATGCTGCTGCGCGCCCATCAGGCGCAAATGGTTGGTGCGGCCGCGCTCCATGAAACGCAAGTAATTGGCGTGATAGACGATGCCGGAGAAATCCGTGTCCTCATAATAGACGCGGACCTGCATATGATGACGGCCGTCGCGGATCACGCCGTCGAGGGATGTCATCTCATCGGACATCTCCGAAAATCCTTCCCGAAACTGGCCAGCGGCAGGACGTGATCGCGTGTCAGCGGCGCGAGAACAATATCGGGCGGCGATGCCGGATCAATCCAGATCGCCTCATCGATCTCCTGGCTCGGCGTGATCTCACCGGCGACATCGACGCGATAGAGATTGGCCTTGACACGGAAGCCGGGCTCATTCGCGGCGATGGCGTCGAACTCGCCAAGCGGACGAATTGAGGCGTGGACCAGAGCGCAACCAAGCTCCTCGGCGATTTCGCGCGAGAGCGCCGCAATGTCGCCTTCACGCGCCTCGCGCTTGCCGCCCGGCTGCATGAAGGCCACTGTGCCGCGCTTGCGCACCAGCAGAACCCGGCCCGAATCGTCCCGTATCAGCGCAGCGACGATGCTGATCGTGCCCTTCGTCATTACTCGTCCTCGCTGCCGTTCCCGAACAACCCGAATTGTGCCGGGTCGCGTGCAGGTTCGGAAAGACCGAGATGGTGGAAGGCGTGCGAAGTCAGCAATCGTCCGCGCGGAGTACGTTGCAGATAACCGCACTGAATCAGGTAAGGCTCGATGATGTCTTCGATGGCGTCGCGCGGCTCGGACAACGCCGCGGCAAGGGTCTCCACACCGACCGGACCGCCGCCGTAGTTCGTCGCAATCGTCGAAAGATAGCGCCGGTCCATGGCGTCCAGGCCCGCCGCGTCGACTTCCAGCGCGCTCAGCGCATGGTCCGCGATCTTGGGATCGATCGAGGGTGCATCAGCAGCCGAAGCAAAATCCCGTACCCGCCGCAACAGGCGTCCCGCGATCCGCGGCGTGCCGCGCGCACGGCGGGCGATCTCGTTGGCGCCATCGGCTGTCACGCCGATCTGAAGCACGCGGGCACCGCGCCTGACGATCTGCTCCAGCTCTTCCTCGGTGTAGAAATTCAATCTCACGGGAATTCCGAAGCGGTCGCGCAACGGGTTGGTGAGAAGGCCTGCGCGCGTTGTGGCGCCGACGAGCGTGAATTTTGCGAGCTCGATCTTGACCGAGCGGGCCGCCGGTCCCTCGCCGATGATGAGGTCGAGCTGAAAATCCTCCATCGCCGGATAGAGCACTTCCTCGACTGCCGGGCTCAAGCGATGGATTTCGTCGATGAAGAGTACGTCGCGCTCCTCGAGATTGGTCAGCAGGGCGGCGAGGTCGCCAGCCTTGGCAATCACCGGCCCCGAAGTGGCACGAAAGCCGACGCCGAGTTCGCGTGCGACGATTTGAGCCAGCGTGGTTTTGCCGAGACCGGGAGGACCTACGAACAGCACATGATCGAGCGCCTCGCCGCGCTTGCGCGCCGCCTCGATGAAGATCGAGAGGTTCTTGCGCGCCTGCGCCTGGCCGACGAACTCTGTCAGCAATTGCGGACGCAGCGCCGTGTCGCCGACATCGTCGGCGCGGGGTTCGGGCGTGACGAGACGGGAGGGGCTAGTCACTTCGCCAGTTCCTTCAACCCGAGCCTGATCAGCTGGGCGACTTGCGCGTTCTCACCGGCGCTGCGCGAGGCGGCTGCGATTGCAGCAGCAGCCTGCGGCTGGCCGTAGCCGAGATTGACCAGCGCCGAGATTGCGTCGGTAACCGGGCGAGGCGCGCGTTCACTATCGATTGCACCGGAAAGACGAACCAGTGCCGGATCGACATTGGCAAAGGCCGGCGCCTTGTCCTTCAATTCGGTGACGATACGCTCGGCGACCTTCGGTCCGACGCCGGGCGTGCGCGTCACCGCGGCCTTGTCGCGGAGCGCGATCGCATTTGCCAGGTCCGAGGGCGGCAGGGTGCCAAGCACCGAAAGTGCCACCTTGGCGCCGACGCCTTGCACCGTCTGCAGCAGACGAAACCATTCACGTTCGATGTCGCTCTGGAAACCGAACAGCTTGATCTGGTCCTCGCGGACGTAGGTCTCGATCGAGAGCACCGCCGCCCCTCCGGGTGATGGCAGCGCCTGCAGTGTGCGCGCCGAGCAATGCACCTGATAGCCGACACCGCCAACGTCGATGATGACGAAATCTTCGCCATAGGAGTCGAGCAGGCCCCTGAGCTTGCCGATCATACCTCCACCATCCTCAGCCGCAGCGTCGTGCTCTGGCGGTGGTGCGCATGCGTGACCGCAATGGCGAGCGCGTCCGCGGCATCGGGAGATTTCGGCTCAGCCTTTGGCAGCAGTATCTTGAGCATCACCAGGATCTGGTTCTTGTCGGCATGGCCCGCCCCAACCACGGTCTTCTTGACCTGGTTCGGCGCATATTCCGCAACCGAAATTCCAAACATTGCCGGCGCCAGCATCGCAACCCCGCGCGCCTGGCCCAGTTTCAGCGTGGCGACACCGTCCTTGTTGACAAATGTCTGTTCAACCGCGGCTTCCGCAGGGCGCAGGTCGCCGAGTACTGTGGCCAGTCCCTCGTGGATGGCCAAAAGGCGCCGTGCCAGCGGCAAGCCTTCCGGCGGTTCTACCGAACCACAGCCGACATAAATCAGGCGGTTACCGTCGACCTCGATCACACCCCACCCCGTGCGGCGGAGCCCCGGATCGATGCCGAGGATTCGGACTGGGGCGCGAATCGGCTGATGGTTCATGGCCAAGTGATAACGCGAGAGGCCACCGATCGGAATAGCGGCCTGCCGTCGTCACCCGCGAAAGCGGGTGATCCGGTATCGGCGGGTGCCTCAATAAATCTGTGAGTTCCTGGCCAGAGCACTCGCCAGCCGGCAAAAGCACGCTTCGCGCTTTCAGGCAGGCGGGGCGGCAGGCGACTATTTCTAACCCATCCTGGCTATCAGCGCGTCCGAGACCTCGAAATTGGCGTACACGTTCTGCACGTCGTCGTGCTCGTTCAACAGGTCGACGAGCTTCAACAGCTTCTCGCCGGTCTCATCGTCCACCGCCACCGTGTTTTGCGGTTTCCAAACCAGCGCCGCCTTGCGTGCCTCTCCGAACTTCGCCTCGAGCGCCCTGGCGACATCGCGGAAGGTCTCCTGCGACGCGTAAATCTCGTGGCCGCTCTCGCTCGAGACGACATCATCGGCGCCGGCTTCGATCGCCGCCTCGAGCATTGCATCGTCGGTTGCAACCTTGGCGTCATATTCGATGACGCCCGTGCGATCGAACATGAATGAGACCGACCCGGTTTCACCGAGATTGCCGCCCGACTTGGTGAAATAGGAGCGGATGTCGGACGCGGCGCGGTTGCGGTTATCGGTCAGTACTTCGACGATCACGGCAACGCCGCCGGGGCCATAGCCCTCGTAGCGGATCTCGTCATAGTTCTCGCTTTCGCCGCCAATCGCCTTCTTGATGGCGCGCTCGATATTGTCTTTGGGCATGTTCTCCTGGCGGGCCGCGATCACGGCGGCACGAAGCCTGGGGTTCATCGCGGGATCAGGAGTTCCGAGTTTCGCTGCGACCGTGATTTCCCGCGCCAGTTTGCCGAACAGCTTGGATTTCTGGGCGTCCTGGCGCCCCTTGCGGTGCATGATGTTCTTGAACTGGGAGTGGCCGGCCATGCGTCATCTTTCGAAAGATTCGTCCACAACGATCTAGATCGGAAAGGGCGGCGTTATAGGCCGGAGATTTGCCAAAATCAAAGATTTACCCGCGATTTGGGTATGCTGGTAGGGTCGCCTGCCCACATATGAGGCATTTGTTAACCCTGATTTCACGACGCGATGGGAGGATGCTCGGCAACATTTGAGCCGCCGGGAAGCCCACAGTGTTCGGAATGTTTCGAAGATCATCGTCGGAAAGTGCTGCTTTGAAAGTCGAACCGAAGGCTGAAGCGCTCTCTCCCGCCCTCGAGGCTACCGATA
>Ga0210407_10004014_pt1 | contig 11750 bp, 9 predicted proteins | sample IncBWC27MmetaG_FD_150860 | JGI IMG/M metagenome (GOLD analysis project Ga0210407, IMG submission 150860) | Forest soil microbial communities from Barre Woods Harvard Forest LTER site, Petersham, Massachusetts, United States - Inc-BW-C-27-M | ecosystem: Environmental > Terrestrial > Soil >... | reverse complement strand
TTCTTCGCATCGGGGTCATGATACGCGACGCCTTCGCCACCCACATCGTAATAGGCGCACATCACGCGTCCCGGCACGTGCTGCGGCCCTCCGTGATAAACGCTGTCTGCAAATGGTTTGCCGGCGTAATGGTGGGTTTTCCCCGACGCGAATGCAGGGAAGCAAACAGCGCCGATCAGAATCCGCGATAGGGAAAAACGCAACCGATTGGCGACGGGGAGGGTGGTCATTCCAGAATCGTTCACCTCTCAGACCCAGAGCGGATAGCATAAGCAATCGATTGTCTAAAGTAAACTCAAAACTTCTATATTGACTGGATTGTGCCTTCACGGTTCGCTTTCTCACCGCGAACCCCGCTCCTGAAGCATGCTTTGCAGCTGGACCCCACCAGTGCCGTTGCCCACTTCCGGCTGGGCACGATATATCGCCAGATGGGACGCACCGGCGATGCCAAGCATGAATTGGAGGAATACCAGAAATATAAGGAGATAAAGGAGAAGCTGCTGGAGATTTACCACGACATGCGTATGGAACCAGCCCAGAAAGAAAGCGAAGATACGGATCCTAGAAGATAGTCGATGTCCGCAGGCGAAGGGTAGAGCAGTCGAATTGCGGATGCTTCCAATCCTTTTGGACTCACCCCTGTCTGGTCCGACTTCGATGGCGACGGCCATCTCGATCTTTTTCTGGCCAACGATGCGGCCAGGAATTATCTCTACCAGAACGACGGCAGCGGACACTTCACGGACATCGCTTTCGCCTCGGGCGTTGCGTCAGTCAGGATGGGGCGAAACAGGCCAACATGGGCGTCGCGCTCGGCGACTGTCTGAACACCGGACGCTTTTCAATCGTGGTCACCCATTTCAGCGATGAATATGCGGCACTCTACCGCAACGACGGCAACATGAGTTTTACCGACGTTTCCTATAAATCCGGAATCGCTCCCAGCACCGCTCTTCACGCCGGTTAGTTCAAGGCTGATCCAGTGATTCGGGGGGCCGCCTTGTGGCTGCAGAATGGTTGGGGCGCCCTGTAAGTTTTCGATGACAATCTCGGTCCGGCCATCATTGAACAAATCGCCGATCGCCACTCCGCGGCTGACTCTCTGCAACTGCAGGGCCGGGCCGACGAGTTTGCTGATGTTCCTGAAGGTGCCGTCCCGTTGATTCAGGAACAGTAGCGCCGGCTCGCGGTATCTCGGTCCTGCCTCGCCGCTATCCACCTGCGGATAGAACGTGGCCGTTCACCAGAAAAAGGTCGAGCCAGCCTTCATTTTCGAAATCGAGGAATGCGTCGCCCCAGCCAACATAGGGTGCGCAACCGACTCGCCCTGAACGCCCGGGTCAAGGCGACAGCCGCAGGCCTCGTCCAGACCAGCGAAGTGCGCAGCGGCGGGAGTACCTCTCTCCAAGCGATTTTCGCATTCAGTTCGGCCTCGGCAGCAAGGACCGAATCGACAAACTCGAAATTCTTTGGCCGTCGGGCAAGACAGAAGCCCCTACCGGCCTGGCCGCAGACCATTTCTACGGCGTGAGAGAGGGCGAGGCCTCGTTCCAGCGAAGGATAGGCGCGACTCGACCTCTGGGAAAATACAGAAACCAGGTCCGGACTGAGAACTGAACGGAATGGACGCCATCAGCAGTTCACGTATTCAAGGCTTCGATCGGTGGGGTGTGACCGAAAACACCCCCAAGGCGCTGACCTCTACTAGGACTAGGTCGCAGGGGATCATGAAGATAATGAGCAGCATGGCCGGCAATCTGGACGGCTGAACTTGACCAGGCCCAACCCAACTTCCGGTTTGCCGTCAGTGGGGCCGCAGCGGTATCCGCCCTGCAAGTGTTCGGGTCTGGCCCGAATGTCAGTGTTCCTCACGCCTCGGTAAAAAGGGCCGTTGACCGGAGTTGCCCGGAACATCTCGTTGTACTAACGTTGCGTTACGTAGAGGAGTCGAACGTTGGGGGAGGCGTGGGATGAATTTTCACGATCTGATCGTGGCAGCTCGTGTGTTGCGCAAGAGCCCCATATTTGTCTTGACTGCGGTACTCACCATTGCGTTGGGCATTGGAGCCAGCACTGCGATCTTCAGCGTCACCAACGCCGTGCTGCTAAAGCCTCTGCCTTACCGCGATCCCGACCGCCTGGTCGTCGCCTGCAGCGATCTGCGAAAGCGCAATGTCCGCGATTTCCCGCTTTCGAACGCCAACTTTATCGATCTGCGCGATGGCACCAAGTCCGTCTTCGAGGACCTTGCCGGCGTCCTCACCTTCCCTCTCACGCTTCAACGCGAGGATGGCAGTCCCGAGCAGACCAACGCGGCGGTAGTGACGATCAACTTCGTCCGCCTGCTTGGCGGAAGCGTTGCTTATGGCCGCGACTTCAACGATGACGACGCCGTCCCCAATCCTGCTGCTCCGCCGCCGGGCGCGCAGCAGCCACCTCCACGCCCACAACTGGCAGTGTACGCAATCCTGAGCTTCGAGTACTTCCAGCGCCGGTATGGCGGAGATCTCTCGATGCTCGGACGGTCCATCTCGATTGCCGGACAACAAACTGCGATCATTGTCGGCGTCCTCCGCCCGCACTTCCAATTGTATTTTCCACCCGAGGCCCAGGTGCTTCAGGCGCCCGACATCTGGATCGCGAACCGCCTCAGCTACGACGCGGCGCAGCGCAATGGTGTTTCCATACACGCGGTGGGAAGACTCCGGCCCGGAGTCACGCCCGAGCACGCGCAAGCCGAAGCGGAGAAAGTGGCCGCTTCGGAGCGTGCTCAGTTTCCAATTATGGGGACTGCCGACTATCACATCCGCGTCGAGCGGATGCGCCAGCACATGGTCGCTGAGGCCCGCCCGGCAATCCTCGCGCTCATGGGCTCAGTCGTCTTCCTGCTACTGGTGGCGTGCGCCAATGTCGCCAATCTTCTTCTGGTCCGCGCCTCGGTGCGCAATCGCGAACTCGCCGTCCGCGCCGCGCTCGGAGCCAATCGCTTCCGGCTGATGTCGCCGATCCTGGCCGAAGCCGCATGGCTTTCAGCCATGGGGACGCTCGGCGGATTCGTGCTAGCCTGGGTCGGGATCAAGGAACTGCGCGCCCTCGCGCCGGCCGACCTGCCACGTCTCGAAACCATCACCATTGACACCTCCGTGCTCGCCTTCACGGCACTCGCCGGACTCTCGACAGCGATTCTGTTCGGCATGACTCCTGCTCTGCGCGCTTCTCGCCCGCACCTCATGAACGTGCTGCGCGGCATCAGCCGCAACACTGGACTCGGCACCGGCAGCGTCATGCGCAACGCGGTCGTCATCGCCGAGGTCGCGCTCTCGTTCGTTCTCCTGGTGGGCTCGGGACTGATGTTCCGCAGTTTTGTCGAATTGCACCGCATCGATCCTGGATTCGACTCGCGCTCCCTGCTCACCTTCGTCCTCAATGGCAACAATGGTGCCACCACGCCCGAGGCCAATGCCGCCTTCGTCCGCCAGGTCCAGGACCGTCTGCGTGCGATCCCGCGCGTGCAGAGCGTTAGCGGCTCTTTTCCCTTTCCCCTGGCAGGTGGCTATAGTCCGATCCGCTGGGGCAAGGAAGAGGCGCTCTCCGATCCGAGCAAATTTCAGGCAGCGGACTTCCAGATCGTTTTGCCCGGATATTTCGAGACCATGCGTACACCGGTGCTAGCGGGGCGCACCTTCGCCGACGCAGATAACGTGCCCGATCGCCGGCTGATCATGATCGACGAGTCTCTCGCCGGGAAAGCTTTTCCCGGAGAGTCTGCGGTCGGCAAGCGTATCCTCATCCGGCTGAAGACGCCGGAACCGGAGTGGATGGAAATTATCGGCGTCGTCGGACACGTGCGACAGACCTCGCTGGCGGTACCGGGACGCGAGCAGGTCTACTTCATCGACGGATACGGCGGACCCGGCGGTGTGAACTCATGGGTGCTGCGCGTTGCCGGGAATCCCGCAGGCTACGCAAGCCAGGTGCGCGCCGCGATCAAAGATGTGAGCCCGCACCTGCTGATCACTGATCTGCAACCGGCGGACGAGTTGCTGAACCATGCTCAGGCGCAGACGACCTTCTCGCTGCTGCTGATCGGCGTCTTCGCCGTCATCGCCGGAGTGCTCGCCGGAATCGGGCTCTACGGCGTGCTTTCCACTGCCGTGCGGCAGCGCACACCGGAGATTGGCGTGCGCATGGCCCTCGGTGCGGGACGCCAAGGCATCTTCCGTCTCATCGTCGGCCAAGGCCTCGGTTTGAGTGCAATTGGGGTGCTCATCGGCGTCATCGCCGCACTGATCCTCATGCAACTAATGCGGACAATGCTCGTCGGCGTGAAGCCTACCGATCCACTCACACTTGGGGCCACCATGCTGCTCTATTTCGCGATCGCGACAGCGTCATCATGGATCCCCGCAAACCGCGCAGCTGGAGTTGACCCAAACCAGGCGCTGAGAGAAGAGTGAACTCTCTTGATCAGCGAAGAACCAAACCCCAGGTGCCTTGGTAGGCGACATGATCGTGCTACGTTTGCGTCCGAATGGTCGGCTAACCTTCTTTGATCGTAAAAGGTTCATCAAGGCTTTACAGGAAAGATTCTGATCCCAAACTCCTGGCCAAGGTGGAGCGGCGTACGCGAAGAAAACGTTCGTCTGCTGTGTTTTTTTCAGGAGCACCGCATGCGCGGAATTCCTTGTTACCATTGCGACAATGGGCACAGCCAAGTCGAAGGAATCAGAGAGCGGCAAATTGCGGATCGGCGATGACTGGAATGCTATCCGTATCATTGCGCTCTCGCAAAGCAATCCGCTGAAGGCCATCGCGGAGTTCGTCGAGAACAGCATCGATGCCCACGCCAAGACCATTGCCATCACGCGCGGCCGCGAGCACGGGGGGCACTATCTGACGGTGAAGGACGATGGCGACGGCGTTCCCCGCGATCCGAACGGGGTGCCTGACTTCAAGTACGTCGCGACTCATATCTGCGACTCGATCAAGCGACGCCTGAAGGCAGATGGCGCTGGGGGTTTGCAAGGAGAATTTGGCATCGGTCTGTTGAGCTTTTGGACCGTGGGCGATACGCTCGCGATGACTTCTAGCAGTGCCGATCAGCGGGTCTACCAGATGGTTATGAGCAAAGGGGATCCGCGCTACACCGTGAAGCCGCGACGGGTGCTCTTTGCTGAGCCGGGCACCGAGCTCAAGATCAGTCCCTTGCTCGACGGCATCCGTAGCTTGAGTGGGGAGAAGATCCAGTGGTATCTGGCCGCGGAGCTGCGCGACCGGATCCGTGCTACTCAGGTTCGTGTAACGGTGATCGACAAGCTTGCGCGCAAACAGTTCCAAGTCGAGCCGCGGCAGTTCGAAGGACGATTGCTCCATCAACTACCGACAGTTCGCTCGCCGTTCGGTGAGGCGTATGCCGAACTGTATCTCGCCGAGCCCGCCGAGAACTGCCGGGTCTCCCTTACCCGAGGTGGCACGCGGGTGATCGAGGATATGGGTACGCTGCCTGGCTTGGAGCGCGCGCCGTGGAGCTCGCGTCACTTGCAGGGCCTGATCGATGTGCCCTACCTGAATCTCACACCCGGCACGCGTTCCGGGGTAGTTCACGATGAACGTTATGGGGCGTTTACGGAGGCTTTGGCGCCCCTCGAAGAACACCTCAATGGCCTTATCGACGCCCAGCGGCGCGCCGAGGAAGAGCAGGCGAACCGGGAGTCCCTGCGGGCGATCCAGCGTGCGTTTCGCGAGGCCATGCTGGTCTTGCCGCCCGAGGAATACGATTGGTTTGAGATCCAGTCACGCTCGCCGCAAGCGGCCGGTGCCGGCGATCTGTCGGAACAACGCGTGGAAGCCGCTGTTGAGAAGGAGGGGTCGGTGCCGAGTGTTCCGGAACCGAGCGGAGGTGAATCCGCCCAGCTTCAATTTTTCGAGTATGCTGGACCTTTGCACACCGTCGTGATTTCGCCGGCGACGAGCACATTGACGGTGAACCACAGTCGGGGCTTTCGCGCCCTGCCGCGGGATCGCTCGCGCCGGCGAGTCGAGCAGGATTTGATATTTACCTGGGAGATCGTCGAAGGGAGCGGCGCACTCTCGTCCCTCTCCGATCAAGAAGTGAGCTTCCAGGCTCCGTCGTCGCCCGGCCTCGTGCGTTTGTCCGTCGACGCCTCGCAGCACGAGGCGCGCTGCCGGGCGGAGGCACTGATCACCGTCACCGACAGCCTTGATGCGGCTATCGGCCCGGCGGTCGTCAATGCCCGCGGCTTACCAGGCTACACATTTGAACGAGCCGCCGGGGAACTGTGGCGCTCGCGATTTGATGCTGAGCGGAACCTGATCGTGGTGAATAACGGGCATCGCGATTTTGTCTTCGCGACGCGCAGCCGGGCGCTCCAGCTGCGGTATCTTGTGCGGCTCTATGTCAAGGAGTTGGTGCTCATGAATTTCAGGGGACTGCCTGCCGAACAATTGATGGAGCGCATGATTGAACTCTCACTCTATGTCGAAGAGAAATTGAGGCCCACGTGACCGATGTACCGCCCTCGCGTCATTGCGCGAAACCCTTTCGCTGGGTCAGAGGGTCAATGACTGACCCGGCAATTCCCCGGCTGCGGGCGGTTGTGCATCTGCGCCACTAGAAAATCCCACCTGCAGTGTTTTCTCCGGCTGAAGTGCTACACTAGCTGCCACTCCAACACTCGGAGCCAGCCGTTGGAATTCCAGTCTTTTGACGCGTCCTACGTCGAACGTCTTCGTACAGGAGACTTCCGAACCCAGGAACATTTTGTGGCATATTTCAACGAGTTGATACAGCTGAAACTGCGCTCTCGCCTGCATTCGCCTCAGGCGATTGAAGATGTGCGGCAGGAAACTTATACCCGCGTCTTTGCCGCCTTGCGTGCTGGAAAAATCCGCCAACCGGACCGACTCGGCGCCTTCGTGAACTCCATGTGCAACAACGTCCTGATGGAGCACCACCGCTTTTCCTCGCGCGCTAGTTCCCTGGAAGACCAGGAGCAACAGGATTTCCCGTCCCCGCCTGTGGACGTGATTGCGGCCATCGCCGCCAAGCAGATGGAAGCAAAGATCCGAGAAATTCTGGAAGAACTCTCTGAGAAAGACCGGCGCCTGCTGCGGGAAGTATTTCTCGAAGAACGTGACAAAGACGAAGTCTGCCGCGACTTTGGAGTCGACCGCGACTACCTCCGGGTGCTGCTGCACCGGGCTAAGCAGTCCTTCAAGTCTTTGTATTTGAAGAATATGGCAGCTCGTCCCCCAGGGGTCATGGCCGCAGGAGAACCCTGAGACTGGTTGAAACGTTTAACCGCCAGAACTCACTACTGGTTATGAGGGGAATCGACTAATGGATCACCATGAGGCAGTCCGCCAGAAAGCCACGGAACGGTATCTTCTGGATGACCTTGATGCCGAGGAGCGGGATCAGTTCGAAGAGCACCTGTTTGACTGTCAGGATTGCGCTCTGGACGTGCGTGCAGGAGCCATGTTCGTGGACCAGACCAAAGTCGTACTGGCGGAAGCCCACGTCGTGTCGCGAGTGCCGGACGCGGTCCCCTCGAAGCCGGCGTGGCTTGCCTGGTTCCGGCCCGCGTTTGCCATCCCGGTGCTCGCTTTAATGTTGGCCGTCATCGGATATCAGAACTTCGTCGTGTATCCGCATTTAATGCAGGCAGCGAATGAGCCCCAAGTGGGCCCGTGGGCCTCGGTCAATGTCAGCACCCGCGGTTCGGCCAAAACTGAGATCAAAGTCCACCCGGGGGAAGGCTTTGGCTTGCTGGTAAATCTCCCTCCAGATAACGGATTCGCGTCGTATTCGGCAGACTTGTATAATCCCGCCGGGAAGCTGGAGTGGTCCGGCCCGATTTCTGCGGCGTCAGCCGGAGAAAACCGGCAAATCTACGTGCTGGGGCGCGACCGCCGAGCGGGCACCTACGCTCTGGTCGTACGTGGCATCACCGCCTCCGGCGAGAGCCAGGAAATTAGCCGACATCCCATTGCTGTGCAAATCCAGAAGTGAGCCCGAGAAGCGGAGCTGAGAAGATGGCAGACGACAAACCCCATTACTTCCATGCGGAAGCGCACGCCCTCAAGGGCAAACTAGACGTACCGGTCGATGCGGAAATCAGGCCACAGGCCTTCGTGAAGTTGGCGGGCACGCTCGCCGAATTATCGAACGGGGAGGAGCAGCGCAATTACTTTTCTCAGCACGCCAAGAACTTCCGGCTGGAAGGTGTGATTTCCTACGCGGCGGCTCACACCCAAGTATCGGGGCACGCCAGCCGGAAGCATCCGGGCGCGTCGGTGACTCTGTCGACTTCTGTGGTGGAAGATCTGAACGTGCTGAACGTAGTCACAGCCGACCGGGTCGTGGCCCAGATTTCTACCACGCACTTCCCTGCACATTACACACCCGAGGTCACTTTCTTAGGCACTCACTTCGAGAACCTGCGAATCGCCAGGCACAAGGCAGAACCTTTCCTCAAACTCGACATGTTAGCGGAGAAGGTTGAAGGCCCTCAGACGCGTGCCGGTCACGACGGGAAGTTCTTAGCTGCCGTCGAGGCGCAGTACGGCAGGCTGAAGGCAAAACTAGGCGGCCTGAGTTCTGACGAAAAGAAAAAGATGCGTCTAGATGAACCAGAACATTCGTGGACGACGAGGTATCATGAAGGCGACTTTAAGTCCGCAGCGCTCAAGAAACAATCCACCGCAGCGAGGCAGGAAGACATCGACAACGGTAGCAGCAATTGGAGCGGCATCACATGTTCCCTGGTCGAAAACATCGACATCAAGCCCATCCAGGTACTGAATGCGGCTGGGGAAACCGAACACATCGAGCTCCCAGGGAAGACGTTCGGACACGTAATCCACATACCCGACTTTGGAACGATCTTTTTGGCCGAGCTGCGAGTGAACCACAATTCTTACAATCTGACGATGATTCGGTTGGAACTGGGATGCATTGCGGACGGGGATGTGAATATGGTGACCTGCAATGTGAACGGAAAGGGCGGCGCCGGAGGCGGACCGTAGATTCCGGCACTTGCCTGCCAGACAGGATCGGACGAAGGGCCTCCTGGATCGTCTTTATCCTGTTCTTCTTGATTGCGTGTAGTCGCCGTCGCGATCCGCAAGGTGCCTTCGACCACGCGGTGCGGACATTCCAGCACGGGGACATTGCTGCGGCCACAGACGAAGCTGAAAAAGGCTACAGAGAATTCCATCTTATGAGCCCGGAGTGGGCTTGGAAGTTTCGCCTCCTGCAAGCGAATGGACTAGTCTGGCGCGGTATGAATAACCGCGTGCTGTCCCTCTTGGCTTCAGAAACATCGCCTCTACCTCCCGGCGATTTGAGCGTAAACAAGAATCGACTTGAAGGACTGGCGCAGAGTTCACTGGACAACTTTCCGAAGGCGGAGCAGGCTCTTATGGAGGCTGAGCGACTCTGCGCAACCACGAGTTATCCGTCTTGCGTCAACCTGCCCCTTGCACGGGGTGGGCTAGAGATGGAGCGTGGCCACTTTGAGCAAGCCGAACTCGCCTTCAAGAACGCGCTCCGCCTTGGGCGCTCTAGCCAAAATATTTTCGTCGAGGCAAACGCTCTGCTGAGTCTCGGCTGGTCCGCACTACAGCAAGAACATTTCGATCAGGCGCAGGACTGGTCTGATGCCGCCTACAAGCTGTCCCTAGCGATCAATGCAGGTCATATTGTCCAAACCGCGCTGGGCAACCAAGGTTGGGCCTATTACAAGCTCGGCGAACCCGAAAAAGCGCTCGCCTTGTTCTCGGAAGCTCGGGACCGTGCACACCAGATTGGAGCCAACACCTACGAAGTGACGTGGCTCACCGATGCTGGTTGCGTGTACCTCGATGCCCGCGAGTATGACAAAGCGGAGCAATATTATCGAGAAGCCCTTGATCTGGCGCAACAGACAACCAGGCAGGACGTCCTCGACGCTCTGATGTCTTTGGCCGTGGTTTCCGAGAGAACTGGAAAGCTCGAGCAGGCACGCGACTACGCAGACAAGACCATCGCCCTCACTCCAGCCGACGGCAATCGCCTCGACATCCTCTATCCCATGTTGGTCAAGGGGCACGTTGCAGCCCGCTTTCACGACACCGCGCTGGCAGAAAAGACGTTTCGCGAGATTGAGCGGGATCCGAAGAGCCAGGTGTTCTTGAAATGGGAAGCCGAGCACTCCCTGGCCCAGCTGTATGAAGATGAAAACAAAGCGAACCTCGCAGACCGCGAGTATCGAGACGCACTGAGCACGTTCGAAACTGCGCGATCCTCACTGCAGCACGAGGAATCCCAGCTGCCATTTCCGGCCAACGCATCGGGCATCTACGACGATTACATCCGCTTCCTCGTGAGCGAAGGCAAGACAGACGAGGCCCTGCTGGTTGCCGAGTACAGCCGCGGTCGAACTCTGGCCGAAGGATTGGGATTCCTACAGAAGGGGAGTGCATTCAGACTGGACGCGCTGAATGTGCAATCGATCGCGCGGCGTGCCGGTGGCACAATTCTTTTCTACTGGCTCGGCGAGAAGCAATCCTATTTGTGGGCGATCACAGAGCAGAAAACGAAGCTCTTTACGCTGCTTCCAAAATCTGAAATCGAACCCGTGGTGCAGCGATATCGCAAGGCTCTTGCTGAGCAGCAGGAATTCCTCGAGAGAACCGATGACGACGGGCGCTCACTCTACCGCGCGCTGGTGGCGCCAGTCCAGGTCGATCTGCGCAAAGATGCCAAGGTCTTCATCATCCCCGACGGCAGCCTGAACACGCTCAACTTTGAGACGCTGCGGGTCTCCGGTCCCACCCCACACTACTGGATTGAGGACGTCACCATCGCCGACGCCAGTTCGCTTCGTCTGCTGGCCGCGTCCGCTGCACCCACCGAGCACGCCCAAGGCCTGCTTCTTATCGGCAACGCGGTCGCTCCGAACTCGGACTATCCCGAGCTGCGGAAAGCGGCGGACGAAATGAACAGCATCGAAAAGCATTTCCCTGGGGCGCAACAGCGCGCCTTCGCGCGCGAGCACGCTACACCGACGGCGTATCTGTCTGGGAAGCCGGAGCAGTTCTCCTACATCCACTTCGTTGCGCACGGCACTGCGAGCCGTACGAGCCCGCTCGACTCCGCCATCGTGCTGTCTAAGGCTGGTGCAGAGGATGACTCCTTCAAGCTCTACGCCCGCGACATCATTCATCACCCTCTGCGGGCTCAGCTGGTCACAATCTCCACTTGTTATGGAGCAGGCTCACGCGCCTATTCAGGCGAGGGCCTGGTCGGTCTTTCGTGGGCATTTCTCCGCGCCGGAGCCCACAACGTGATCGGAGCTTTGTGGGAGGTCAGCGACGTTTCGACTCCCCGACTCATGGACGAACTGTACGGGGAGTTAGAAAAAGGACAGACTCCCGCCGCGGCTCTTCGCCATGCCAAGCTCACCCTGCTTCGCTCAAGCCCCACTTACCGGAACGCCTTTTACTGGGCACCGTTTCAGCTCTACACGGGATCCTGACTTCGCGAATCGGGGAAGCGTTACAGATTGAGTGGGGACCGGTGGACCTCAACGCTGACCCTCGTGTCCTTCCGTCGCCCGCGGCTCCCGGCGGAGTGTTTATTGCAATGCAGCCGAAGACAGGTCTCGTCCTCGAGGGTAGGAATCTCTCGGAAGGAATGGGCCAAGATTGACAGGCCAAGATTGACATCATTGACAATTCTCGGT
>Ga0210407_10004013_pt1 | contig 11751 bp, 9 predicted proteins | sample IncBWC27MmetaG_FD_150860 | JGI IMG/M metagenome (GOLD analysis project Ga0210407, IMG submission 150860) | Forest soil microbial communities from Barre Woods Harvard Forest LTER site, Petersham, Massachusetts, United States - Inc-BW-C-27-M | ecosystem: Environmental > Terrestrial > Soil >... | reverse complement strand
CCGGTCCAGTTTTATCCGCCGCACGTGGTGACCCCGCGGCTCGAGAATGCGATCCGCCGTGCGATCGCTTTCAGTCCCGCCGATCGATGGACAACTATCGACGCGTTCAAGGCCGAGCTGATTGCGATTGGCGCCAGCGTGCGGGTGCGCGCGGCCGCGATGACCGACGTTGGGCGGATGCGCGAGCATAATGAAGATTCGGTGCTGGCCGTCGATTACACGCGCGAATCGCTCGTCGATCCATCCGAGCTGCATTTATACGTGGTTGCCGACGGAGTGGGCGGCGCGGAAGCGGGCGAAATCGCTTCTGCAATTGCCGTGAAAACGATCCGGGAATACATTGAAAGCAAGCTCGAAGGTGTGAGCGCCGCGACCGCAAACCTCGCGGAGTTGCTGGCCGCCGCGCTTGAGCAGGCCAATTCCAGGATTAACGAATACGTGGCGAGTCACGCGGAGTCCCGGGGAATGGGTTCCACCGGCGTGTGCGCGCTGGTGATGCCGCCCAACGCCGCGATTGCGTGGGTCGGCGACAGCCGCGCCTACGTGATGGAAGGCGCGACCTTGCGACAGGTCACAAAAGATCATTCGCTGGTGCAGCGGTTGGTCGAGATCGGACAGATCACCGCCGAGGAGGCGCGCACCCACGAGCACAAGAACGTGATCACGAAGTCGCTCGGCGCGCGAGCGGCTGGGCCGGCCGGAGCGGAAGCGCTCGCGCTCAAGCTGAAACGCGGAGACAAGATTCTGCTGTGCAGCGACGGGCTGAGCGATTGCGTCGAGGACGGTGACATCCGCGACATCCTGGCGCGGCATCATGATCCCTACGAGGCGGCGCGCGAATTGATTGTCGCGGCCAATGCCGGCGGCGGAAAGGACAACATCTCGGTGGCAGTGGTGTTTGCAAGCTAGCCGCGCACGACGCGCGAGCGATTGACGATGGCGACGACGAAAGATCAATCCCAGGCGCTGCCGGGGCCGCTCGCCCCGGGCACCGTGCTGCAGAACCGCTACGCAATCGAGAAACTGCTCGGCGGCGGCGGGATGGGGATGGTCTATCTCGCGCGCGATCAGCGGCTTGCGAACCGGCCCTGCGCTATCAAGGAGATGGTCGATCACTTTATCGATCAGGCGCAGCGGATCGAGGCCAACGAATATTTCGCGCGCGAAGCCGACACGCTCGCGCAGCTCAAGCATCAGGCGATTCCCGCGATCACCGACCGTTTCGAAATATCGAACCGCCATTACCTGGTGATGGAGTACGTCGAGGGGCGCAACCTCGAGGAGGAGCTTGCCGCGCGCGGAGAACCGCTGCCCGAGGGCCTGGTGATCGACATCGCGCGACAGTTGAGCGACGTGCTCGCGTATCTGCACGGCCTGCAGCCGCCGATTATCTACCGCGACATGAAGCCGTCCAACGTGATGCTGAATCCGAACGGCCGCGTGGTCCTGGTGGATTTTGGGATCGCGCGGCTGTTCAAGGCGGCGCGCAAGGGCACCATGATCGGCACGCTCGGATTCGCGCCGCCCGAGCAGTACCAGGGCAACGTCGATCCGCGCAGCGATATCTACTCGCTCGGCGCGACGGTCCACTACGTTTTGACCGGCCGCGATCCGGAGAAGTTCCCGCCCTTCAGTTTCCCCAAGATACGCGAGTTGCGCCCTGCTATCTCGAGCAATCTGGCCGGCGCGATCGACGCGGCGCTCGCTTACGAAATGAACGCGCGCCCCGCGACGATCCAGGAATTCCGCGACATGATGCTCTATGGGCGCGGGCTCACGCACGGCGGCGCGCTGGAAGTCAGCTCGACCAGCGGGACCGGCGGACTGGCGCAGTACGCGGAGCCGGCTTACCAGGACGAGTATCCGATCGAACATCGCGCACCGCGCAGCCGCGCAAGCCGCGCGATCGGTCTCGGGATTTTTTTGATCGTGCTCGGCGGCGCCGCTTTCGGCGGGACCTACATATATTCGAATCCCGAGCTGCAACTTCGGCTCGGGATCAAGCCTCTGATCGACGGGCTGCCGTGGCGTCATGAGGAGATGCTTGCGAAGGCGCGCGAGAATCCGCTCGAATTCGAGCAGATGACGCTGGCGCTCTCGACTCGTGAAGGAACCGCGCTGGGCCCGCCGCAGTCCGCCTTCAACGACAGCGATCTGGTCAGCGCGCGCTATCTGAAGTGGACCGCGAACTTCAAGAACCTGCTCGCAGGTCTCGACGGACGCAACGAAAAAGTCGAGGCGCGTTTTTACGATCCGAACGGCCTCCAGATCGCGTCGAGCGACGCGAACCTATTTGTCGGCCCGGCGCAGAAAACCGCCGACTTCAGCGGCGTGGCGCTGATGCCCACGATGACCGACAAGCCCGCTGGCAACTACAAGGTGGCGCTCTACTCCGATGACAAAATGCTCGCGCAGGAAGCCTTCAAGGTTAACCAGGACGTGAACGCGCGCGCATCCGCCGCCGCAGCCGAGGCAGCGACGATCGCCGCGGCAAAGGCCGAAGAGAAAAAGCGCGACGACGAGGCGCGCCGCCTCGCCATGATCGACGAGCGCCGCTCGAAGCCTCTGGCGCTGCGGAGTATCAGCTTCCTCAATACCACCAAGACCGGCTCCGCCATTTCCGGCGCGACCGCCTCATTCGACGTGGCCAAAGTGTTGTTCGTCGGATGGGAGGTCAAGTTCGACAATCGCCTTTACAAGCTCGAGCCCAATCAATATCGCGTCGATGCGGTATATACCGGTCCCGACGGGCGGACGCTGGGCAGCGTTAACGACTACCAGTCGGTTTCCCCGAGTATGAAGGCGGTGACGTTCAGCGGACGGGTCGGCAACTCGCACGGCGGCGCGTTCCTGCCGGGAACCTACACGGTGGACTTTCTTCTGAACGGACAATCTTTCGCCGAGAAACAATTTCGCGTAGTCGCCGACGCCGGCGGACCGTACGCGGCTTATCCCGGCAGCGCCGGTGGCGCGATCGGCAGCTCGACGGGAAGCGGCGGCCGCGCCTCATCCTCGGGCGGCGGCACCATAACGGGACCGACGATCGCGACCGGCACGATCAGCGGCCTTCGCGGCGCCGGCACGCCGGAAATGGACCTAAGATTACGCCCGCAACCCAACAACTTCTTGAAGGGCGAGATTGATATACATCTGTCAGGCTTTGGGATGCAGCCCATCACAGGATTCATCCGCGGGAGCCTTCTGAGTTTCTCTGTCGCATACGGCATCGAGACCTATTACTTCGAAGGCCACCTCCGCAGCGATCAGTTGAGCGGCGTTTTCGAATCGCAGCCGACCGGCGAGCGTGGCAACTGGACCGCGCAAACCAACTGACGCGCGAGGATCGCGACAAGTTGGACCTGCTCGAAAAGGCGGGAAGTAGCGATGAAAGGACGCCGACATGGCCGCGTGATCGAGATCTCAGCGATGCTTCTGGCGCTGGTCCAAATGGGTCTCGGCGCGGCTTACGGGGCGGCCGATACGGATCCGGCAAAGCGCAAGCCTGATGAAGAAGCGGGCAAGTTCACGATGACCGATGAGCTCCACTCGAAGGCGCTGGCGCTTCGGAGCATCGACTTTTTCAACGCCATCAAGGACGGCACCGCAATTTCGAGAGCGACCGACTCGTTCGATGCAGCAACGGTGGTGTTCGTCGAATGGCAGGTCAAGTTCGCCAGTCGGCTCAACAAGCGCAAGCCGTCTCAACATCGCGTCGATGCGGTTTATGTCGGGACCGACGAGCGAACGATGGGCGCGGTCAACGATTTCCAGTCGGTTTCGCCGAGCATGAAGGAGGTGACCTTTAGCGGACGGGTCGGCAACTCGCACGGCGGCGCGTTTCTGCCCGGTACCTACACAGTTGATTTCTATTTGGACGGCGAACCTTTCGCCAGGAAACAATTCCGCGTGGTCGCGGACGCCAGCGGAAAAGATGCGACTCATCCCGGCGGCGAGCTTGCCAACTCTGCGGGGTCACCGACATCCCAAGGGTCGCCTATGAGCGGCAGCTTGCGTGGACCGACGATTGTCGCCGCCGGCACGGTCACTAGCAGTGGCGGCAGTTCGGAAATGGAGGTTAAGCTCCACCCGCACCCTGACGGGTTCCTGACCGGCGAAATCGACGTCAATCAATCAGGTTTCGGATCGCAGCCGATGACAGGATCCGTACACGGTACGCTGTACACTTTCACGGTCGCGTACTGCACTGAGACGTATTTCTTCGAAGGACAGCTCGCGGGCGATCAGATCAGCGGCACATTCGAATCGCAGCCGACCGGCGAGCGCGGTACCTGGACCGTGCAAACTCGCTGACGGGGCCGCGAGATTGGACTTGCTCGATGACGCGGGAATTCAGCAGCCGCGATCGCCGATTCTAACCGACGAGGATCGCGCCGCACTCGCGAGCATGGCGCTCGCGCAGCGCCAGTTCTACTTTGTAAGCGCGTTCTTTGTCGGCATGGTTGCCGGCGCGACGATTGCCTACTTCGTCGGCTACGACGACATAGTGCGCCGAATCATCCAGTGGGTACTTTCGGGCACCGGAGTCGCGCTAATCGTGAGCACGCTCAACCTCACGAAGCTGTTTTCCTTCAAGTGCCCGCGATGCGGTGAGATATTTTTTCTGGGCGTTGGCGCTCCCGCAAAAATCTTCTCGAAGCAATGCGGCAACTGCGGCCTCCCGCTCAATCTCCCTGACGAGCCGTTGCCCGACTCCGACTGATGACCGTTCGCGGGTCGGCTTCGATTTGTGCTTGAACGCATCGCAGGCGCGCGTAATGCTGTTTGGGATGCATCCTCGCACCGGGCATCATCGTAGTAACTATCATGGCGAGTAACGTTTCCAGCGAAAAACTTCTCTTTTATGCGGCCGCGGGCGCGCTCGGCGGCTTTGCCGCGTGGGGCTTGGCGGAGCCGATCCTCGGGATCCGATGGGTTTACGGGCGCGATATTTTGTTCGGCGCTCTGATCGGCGCGCTGATAAGCGCATTCCTCGCGTCGATCGAAACGCTGAGCGTCGGCCAGTGGCGGCAGGCGGCGCGAAGATTTGCGGTCGGCGGATTGATTGGCGCCGCGGGCGGAGCACTGGGCCTGATCGTCGGCGAGCTCGCGTTCGATATTTTCGGCGGTCTCACCGGACGAATCCTCGGATGGGGCGTGCTCGGAGTCGCGGTCGGTCTCGGAGTCGGAGCGGCGTCGGGATCTCCGGCGCGCAGGCGCAACGGTGCAATTGGCGGAGTGCTGGGCGGCGCAGTCGGCGGATTTTTCTACCAGAGCCTGACCACAATTTTTCCGCAGGCGTTCGGGCGCGCGATCGCGATTATCATTCTCGGCGCGCTAATCGGATTTTTCATCGGGCTGGTCGGCGAATTGCTGAAGCGCGGATGGCTGATGGTCGTCCGCAGCCAGAGCCGCAACGCGCGCGAGGGCCGCGAATATCCGCTGACCAAGGGCGTGACGATTATCGGCCGCGCCGAGGAAAGCGATATCGGGCTGTTCGGCGACCAGACCGTCCTCGGCAGCCATGCGATCATCCGGCGCGAGGGAAAAAATTTCGTGATCAGTCCCACCGGCGGACAGATTTTCGTCAATCGACAGCCGGTGGCAGGCCGCTACGCGCTGCAAAGCGGCGACCGGCTCGAGGTGGGTGGCACGCTCTTCCTCTTCCGCGAGCGGGCGCAAGTCGCGGCGCGTTAAGAGGTATGGTGCGGCGATCGATCACCAGCCACGCCTCGCTACTGGTGACGCTCGCATCGATGCTGCTTGCGGGATGCGCGACAGTCAGCAACGCGCCCGCACCGCCGCCGACCTCGACCCAGAAGCTCGAGTACTATCCGTACCTCGTCAAAGGCTACCAGAAGAGTTATCCGCATCGAACGATCCTGGTCCTGATGTCGACCGACGCGCGCAATTTGGCCGACACGGGAGCGAGCGACACCGCGCCGCTAAATGGCAATCCGGCGGTCGGAGTGATGCTCGACAAGGACGGAGCCACCGTGCAGCGCCTCTACAGCGATCCGCTCGGGCGGATTTTGCGCGACGCGATCGTGCGCTCCGCGACTGAAGCCGGGCTGACCGCGTTCTCCTCGGACGAGACCGCATACAAACCCGGAACGAAGAACGCAAACCAGTACGTGCTCGAAAGCAAAATCACCAAATGCTGGGTGAAGAAGAGCCGCGGCCCGGACGGCCCCTACGGTCCGGTCGTGCGCACCGTTGCGGATTTTCGAATCGAGGTCACCGTCTACAAGCCGCCCTTCAGCGTTCCATTCTGGAATGGAGCTACCACCGACACCTACTACGACCCGCCGGTCGGTAGTTTCGGTCTCGGCCCAGACGACGAAGCCGGCATCTACGACGAGCCGGGGCAGGTGCTGTCGGTCGCACTGACTCGCAGCGTCGCGCAAATCTTCGAGCGCCCGGACTTGCGCAACCTGATGCTCGAGGACGACATCAACGCCCGCTGATCCGCAGCTTCGCGTATCGCCCTTTGAACAGTATCGTTGATGGAATAGCCTGAACTAAGCGTCGGTCTAATCGATGCGCACGGAGTAGAACCGTCGCTCGACCTGAAAAGGAATCAACCCTCGATGGAAATAGGATTCGTCGGACTCGGCAAAATGGGCATGAACATGGTCGAGCGCCTGCGCCGCGACAATCACAAAATTGTTGCGTTCGATCTCGACCCGGCGAAACTCGAGGAAGTCTCCACCTTCGGCGCCGACGGTGTGAATTCGCTCAAGGAAATGGTCGCAAGACTGAAGGCCCCGCGCGGCGTGTGGGTGATGGTCCCAGCCGGCGACCCGACCGAAACCACGATCAATCAACTCGTCGACCTGCTCCAGCCCAACGACACCATCATCGACGGCGGCAATACCAACTTCCATGACGACGTTCGCAGGGCCGCCGAGCTTGCGAAGAAAAAAATGCACCACGTCGATGCAGGCACCAGCGGCGGCATCTGGGGCCTCAAGATGGGCTACTGCCTGATGATCGGCGGCGACCAGGAAATTTTTCGCCGCTACGAACCGATCTTCAAGACCCTCGCCCCACCCAATGGCTACGGCTATATGGGCGGTCCGGGCGCGGGCCACTACGTGAAAATGATTCACAACGGGATCGAGTACGGGCTGATGCAGGCGTACGCGGAAGGCTTCGAGGCGATGCACAAATCCGGGTACGGGCTCGATCTCGCCAAGGTCGCAAATCTTTGGGGACAGGGCAGCGTGGTGCGATCATGGCTCCTGGAGCTGACCGCCGACGCGTTGCAGCGCGACCCGGGCCTGACTCATATCAAGGGCTTCGTCGCGGACTCGGGCGAAGGCCGCTGGACAGTGCAGGACGCGATCGACAAGGACATCGCGATGCCGATAATCACGATGTCGCTCTTCGCACGCTTCCGATCGCGCGCCGACAAGGGCGCCGAAGGCACCTTCGGCGAGAAATTACTCGCGGCGCTGCGTAGTCAGTTCGGCGGCCACGCCGTCGTCAAAGAATAAATTCAAGGGGCTGTCATTTTATGGCCGCGACTGCAAACCGGACCTTCGATTTCAACCATCTGATCCACCCGATCAAGGAACGCCAGCACTACGATCCCTGCATCCTGGTGATCTTCGGCGGCGCCGGCGATTTGAGCAATCGCAAGTTGATTCCGGCGTTGTACAACCTTTCGCTCGACGGCGAATTGCCCGAGAAGTTTGCGATCCTCGCATTCTCGATGGAAGATCTCGACGACGATAAGTACCGCGCCTTTGCGCGCGGCGGGATCGAGAAGTTTTCGCGCCGTCCCTTAAGCGAAGATCATTGGGCGAAGTTCGCTCCCCTGCTCCATTTCCAACGCGGGGCCTTCACCGAAGCCGCCGACTACGACAACCTGCGCAAAAGGCTCGAAGCGCTTGACGCCGAGTATGGCACCGCCGGAAATCGCGCCTTCTATTTCGCGATTCCGCCCGCTTTTATCGACACCTGTTCAAAGGGATTGACCAAGGCTGGATTGATCCACCCGCACCAGTCGGGTTATCCGCTCACTCGGGTCGTGGTCGAAAAGCCGATCGGTTCCGGCCTCGAAAGCGCATCGGAGATCAACGGCCAGCTCGCCGTGCATTTCGACGAAGGTCAAATTTTTCGAATCGATCACTACCTCGGTAAGGAAACCGTCGAGAACCTGATGGTGCTGCGCTTCGCCAATGCCATCTTCGAACCGATCTGGACCGCCCGCTTTATCGATCACGTCCAGATTACCGTCGCCGAGGCGGAGGGCGTCGGCACCCGCGCCGCCTACTACGATCACGCAGGCGCGTTGCGCGACATGGTCCAGAGCCATCTTCTGCAAACCCTGTGCATGATCGCGACTGAGCCGCCCAACACCACCGGCGCCGAGTCGGTTCGCGACGCCAAGCTCGACGTGCTGCGCGCGCTGCGTCCGCTCGGCGACCAGGATATCGAAAAGTGGGTGGTTCGCGGCCAGTACGGCGAAGGACTGATCGGAGGGGTGCCGGCCAAGGCCTATCGCGCCGAGAACCTTATCGCGGCCGATTCGAATATCGAAACTTTCGTCGCGCTCCGATGCTGGATCGACAACTGGCGATGGGCCGGCGTGCCGTTCTATCTGCGCACCGGCAAACGGCTCCCCAAGCGCGCGAGCGAGATCGCCATCTACTTCAACAGCGTCCCGCGAATCCTGTATAACGCTAATCCAAGAGCGCCGTTGGCGCCCAACGTGCTCACCATCAGAATTCAGCCCGACGAAGGTCTCGACCTGCATATCATGTCCAAGGTCCCGGGCTCACAAACCCGCCTCCAGCAAGTCAAAGTGGATTTTCACTACGTGACCTCGACTCCCGAGGCTTACGAGACATTGCTCAACGACGTGATCGTCGGCGACCAGACCCTCTTCATGCGCCGCGATACGGTCGAGGAAGCGTGGCGATTTGTACAGCCGATCCTCGACGCGTGGAGCGAGTCCCCGGCCGAGCCGCCCATATACGCGGCCGGATCATGGGGTCCGCTCGAGGCGGCGCTGATGATCGCCGCCGATCGGCGCACCTGGCGAACCCTGTAGTAAATGACTATTACCAGTGCCTACTATTATGACTATTGCGATGTGGGGAGGCGATTAGTCAGATGAGCGGAAGTCGGATTACTCTTACCCGTCATATCATGACCAAGAAGGCGACCGCGGTTCCGGTCGCCGACCTGGCGCTTATCATGGAGAGAATCGAGCTGATCGGTAAGCGCATTGCGCGCGAGCTGACAATCGCCTCTCTCGGCGGCGAGCTCGGATACACCGGCGCGACCAACGTGCAGGGAGAGAAGGTCAAAAAGCTCGATCAGTGGGGCAACGACGTTTTCCTCGAGGCATTCGAACACGGCTACCCGGTGTGCAGTCTCATTTCCGAAGAAATGGACGAAGCCCACCATTACTCATCGAACTGCCGCGACAATAGCTACTGTATACTCTACGATCCCATCGACGGATCTTCGAACACCGATACAAACGGATCGCTCGGTACGATCTTCGCGGTGAAAAAGCGCGCGCCCAAACATGGCGCCGGCATCGAAGATCTCCTGGTGCCGGGAAGCGCGCAGGTCGTCTCCGGATACATCCTCTACGGGCCGAGCACGCAACTCGTTTATACCGCCGGCGACGGCGTCGATATCTTCACCCTCGATCGCAGCCTCGGGGAGTTCATCCTGTGGAAGGAAAACGTGAAGATGCCGCCGCATGGCAGCGTCTACGCGGTGAACCAGGGCAACGCGGGAAAGTGGCATGACGGCGCGCGCAAATTTCTCGCGCATATCACCAGCCGCAAAGACAAGCGCACCAGTTACTCGCTTCGATACTGCGGCGCGTTCGCCGCGGACTTCCATCGCTTCATTCTCGAAGGCGGAATCTTCATGTACCCCGGCGAAGTCGCGGAGGGTGGCAAGAGTAAGGGCAAGCTCCGCCTCCTCTACGAACTCGCACCGCTCTCGATGCTTGCCGAACAGGCCGGCGGCCTCGGATCGACCGGCAAAGGGCGCATCCTCGACATCGCCGCCACCGCCATTCACGAGCGGCATCCGATCTACATCGGCAGCGCCGAGGAAGTCGCGCTCGCCGAGCAATTCAAAGTAGAAGGCTGACCCGGTCGAGGCGGGAGTGTCGAGGTCGATATGGCGGGTCTAGTTCTGGCCGGCGACGTCGGCGGTACGAAAACTCACCTCGGACTTTTTCGCCGCTCGGGCACTGTGCTCGAACCCGTTCGCGACCGCCTCTACGCGACTGCTGATTTCGCCAGCCTCGAATCCGCATGCGCTGATTTTCTCCGCGATGCGCCCAGCGTCGATGCCGCCTGCGTCGGCGTTGCCGGCGCCATCATCGACGGTCGCGCGTACGCCAGCAACGTGGCGTGGCAACTCTCCAGCACCACGTTGTCGCGCGCTCTGAACAATGTGCCGGTCACGCTCATCAACGATCTGGCCGCGACGGCTTACGGCCTGATTCATCTCAAACCTGCGGAGCTAGCGTTGATTCATCGCGCCGAGAATCCTCCCAAGCGCGGCAATATCGCGGTGATCGCCGCGGGTACCGGACTCGGCGAATCGGCGCTGGTTTGGGATCGAGGCCAATACCACGCCGTCGCGTCCGAGGGCGGCCATGCCGATTTCGCGCCGCACGGCGAGGAGCAAATCGACTTGCTCCGATTTCTCGAAGCCGAATTCGGGCACGTCAGCTACGAGCGCGTTCTCTCCGGCCCCGGCCTCTCGAATATTTATCGATTCATGCGCGCGCGCAGCCGCATCGACGAACCCGCGTGGCTCGAGGAACAAATCGCCACCGCTGATCCCGCCGCCGCCATAAGCGACGCCGCCCTCGCCGGACGCGATCCCGTCTGTCTTCACGCGATGACTATGTTTTGCGATATTTACGGCAGCGAGGCCGCGAACCTGGCGCTCAAGGTGCTCGCGCTCGGCGGAGTTTTTCTCGCCGGTGGAATCGCGCCGAAAATTTTGCCGATGCTCACGCAAGGTGGATTCATGCGGGAATTTTTATCGAAGGGACGGCTCAACGAGATTCTGAGCCGGATCGAAGTGCGCGTCGTGCTGAATCCCTCTGCCGCCCTCCTCGGCGCGGCCCACTGCGCGGCGGCGATGCTGTGATATAGGAATTAAACGACACTCCCTGGGGAGAGAGGGAATATGACTAAACGAGTTCGAGAAATTCTCAGCTACTACGATTCCGAAAATGCCGGCGTGCGCAGCAATCTCGCCCGCATGCTCAATCACGGCAAGCTCGCGGGGACGGGCAAGTTCGTGATCCTGCCCGTCGATCAGGGTTTCGAGCATGGACCGGCGCGCAGCTTCGCGGTCAATCCGCCCGCATACGATCCGCGCTACCATTTTCAATTGGCGATCGATGCCGGATGCAATGCATACGCCGCGCCGCTGGGATTCCTCCAGGCTGGCGCCGCCGAATATGCCGGCGAGATTCCGCTCATTCTCAAGCTCAACAATCACGACGTGCTCAACGACGAAAAAGATCCCGCACCCGCCGTTACCGGCAGCGTGCGCGACGCCCTCCTTCTCGGATGCGCCGCGGTCGGCCTCACCATCTACCCCGGCTCGACGCAGGAAAAATCGATGTACCAGGAGGCGCGCGAAATCGGCGAAGAGGCCAAGGCGCACGGACTCCCGCTGGTCATCTGGTCGTACCCGCGCGGCTCCGGCGTCAGCAAGCAGGGCGAGACCGCGCTCGACGTGGTCGCATACGCG
>Ga0210407_10004009_pt1 | contig 11766 bp, 9 predicted proteins | sample IncBWC27MmetaG_FD_150860 | JGI IMG/M metagenome (GOLD analysis project Ga0210407, IMG submission 150860) | Forest soil microbial communities from Barre Woods Harvard Forest LTER site, Petersham, Massachusetts, United States - Inc-BW-C-27-M | ecosystem: Environmental > Terrestrial > Soil >... | reverse complement strand
AATCGTGACCATGCTTCGCTTCGTCGGGCTCTGCTTTGGAATGCTGGGCCGTCTCTTTCGCAGGCGGCGAAGTCTCCTTCTCGAGAATCTTGCTTTGCGTCAGCTACTCGTCACGCTGAAACGTCGACATCCTCGCCCGATCATCGGCCTGCTCGATAAGCTTTTCTGGGTAATCGCTCGGATGTAGCTTCGGGTCGAGTCCTTGTTCAGGAGCGACTCGGCGGGCTGCACCATCGTTACGATCGAGCCGCCTAGTTCGGATCGACTTTCCGCCCATCCTTAATATATATGTGTGCTGCACGCGCAAACACCGTTCCTGTTCTCCAAAGTATTCGCGCTGTGTCGAAGCGAGGATCGTATTCGGGCCATTTCCATCAAGAACGGTCTCGTTTGTGGTCGGGCTGAAGTTTTGACGACAGCAGGCTGAATCTCGACTTATGTTTGCTGTTCTGGTACACGGGTATGTCGCAACGTACGAAGGAATATCGTGAGGGATTCGTTTAGACCAGGAGATTAGCCCCTGCCACTCCAGCGTTGCAGGAGTAATCAACTCCTTCAACGAAGCCAAGTTTATGAGGCACCTCGGCCAGCCTACCCTTACGTCCATCCCGCGTTCCCGCGGCAACCCAGGGAAGAAATTCGAATTCCGGAGCGATTATCCGGACAACCGAGATCTCGCTGCCGAAACACGTGAGGTTGACCGCGACCACGCGGTTCAGGCCGGCGAAGTGAACTCGTTGACACAAAACAGACAATTCCTCGGTGGGATTCGCGGGTAAATTATTGTGAAATCGAAGATCCTGCAGAGCAACCGTAGCTCCTGGACGCCGCAGGTGCGCAAACCGGGCTTCCGAACCCGGATAGCAGCGACGAATGTATTCCACCAATTCCAAAGGAGCCTGGCTGTCCTCTAACTTGGCGACGCTTATTCTGCGCATTAGCGCGGTTGCCGTGGCGCGATCCTGGCTTAGTTCAGTTAGCGCTCGGAGCACTGCGAGTTCCGGCTCCAGATCGCAGCCACAGCCCCAGGCATGCGTGGGCCCGCGAGCGGCACTGCGGGAAGGGTCGAAAGCTAGCGCGTAAATGACCGGTACTCTGACATCAGTGGTAAAGTCTTTAAGTACAAGCTCCAATCCGGCGTCTACGAACCGTCGATAAAGGGCAACGGCCAGAGGATTGCTAATGGACGCGGGATCAATATTCCGGGCAGGCAGCATGTGGCAAGTGAAAATGCAGACTGCATCTCGCTCGACAAGCTCGCAAAGTCCATGAACCGCCGCTTCCGCTGGGGAGTTACCGGCCGCTGTGCCGTTGGCCCGGTTGTCGAGGAATATCTCGGATACATCATCGACCGGAAGCAGGTGTGTTGCCATTCGAGGGACGAGAATCAACTCGCTTTCGAGAAGACACCAGCCTGGTACCCAGCGCAGCGAAACACGCTCGTTGTAGGTGGGATTGCGAGGAGTCGCAACATTCGAGATGGGGAATGAAGTGGGTTCCAAAACCGGTGACCCCGCCGCTGCTAACTCCTCACGGGATGCCGTAATGAACATCTCTCCTTCCTGAGGCCAAGTCGTGATGCGCTCCAGCGTCTCACATGCCGCACTCGCTAACGCATGGGCCAGATCAGCTCCTTTGCCGTAGCAAATATGGCCGAGCCTGTGTTGCCGCGGCACTTGGTCTATTGTGGCAGAGACGTTTACGTGCGGAACGAGTTGATCCTCCACGAAGCTCCAACGGATTGGATACGAGAAGGAGCGTAGACAATGGAGTGCTCGTCTGAAAGTTATCGCCGGGTCAACCGTCCGTCGATTACCAACGGTGTGGACATAGGTTTCTTTGTCCGCGCTCACAGGCTGTCCGAGGTAGGCGCGCGGAGAAGATCTGAAATCCTCCAAGACATCATCCAGGCGCAGAAGTTTTGTTTGCCGCATCGATCCGTCACCCTACGCCATGAGCAATATCGAAGGAAGAGAATTTTCGTAATCAGCAAACCGCAGGAGTTCGTAGCCTATACCGGCAACTCCTTGAAAAAATCCGGGATTGTAAATAGTACTGCCAGGTACACCGGCGATTAAACGGAACCCGCTGTTGTTTTTCGCTCTCCTTAGGATTGCAGAGACTTGTTGACGACCGACTTTCTCGAGCTCGGATCTTTGCAGCCGCCGTCCAGCTACTAGGAAGAAATCCGCCCTGCCTGCAATCCCACAACAAACGTGGTCTACATCGTCGAGGTCACACCTTCCAGCAGCAGCTAACGCTTGTTCTATTTCTTCCCGAATTTTGAAATTGTCAGTCAATTCAAGACAGGCAATTCGTGATAGACCGATACCCGGGGCCCCATGACACCAACTGAGTGCGAACAGAGGGTCCCCCGAGGCTGTACATTCCCTAAAGTCCGGCCAGTTACCGTGCTTTTCCGAGAAAACGTTTCGCTCGTAGTCCATTCCCTCTGAGGCAGCATCCAGGAATTCTGTACCTCCCACTGCTCTATGAAGTCTAAGTAATGCATGCGCAATTCCTGCCGCCCCGTGTGAAAAGCCTGTGAGCAACTTACTCCCGAGCGTTGGCCAGGCGCGCGAACCTACAGGAGTTTGTCGTCGCTCGTTCACAAGGTGCTTACCGCAGTTCACCGCACGCGCAATCAGCGACGAATCGGAAGTCACCTCATGCAGGGCCAGCAGAGCCATCAATGCCCCGGCGGCGCCGGTCATAATGTCGAGTTTCTCGTCAGCTGCAATTTTATCCTCAGTGATCAATAACGCTGCCTTTAATGACTCCTCGACAAGCGCGTCACAGCGCAAGAATTTGCCCATTCTAAGCAGCCCGTACACGATAGAACCGAGTCCAGAGATACCGCCAATCGATTGATCGCGAGCAAAGGCCGCGGGATGGTTTCGAATTTGCTGCCGCAAAGGATAGATTGCCGCCAAAGCAAGATCTTCAAAATGTCTAGCCCCTGTGCATGCTTCTACAGCCGCAAGGAAAAGCGCGACTCCAAGCGCACCAGAGTACAGGCTGTACTCGAGCGGACGAAACCAATACTGCCGGGTGCAGAAATCGTATTCCGCACCGATCCAGGTCGCGCTGCCGTCTGTTGAACAAATGGCCTTCTCCTTGAGACCGTAAGCAATTGCCACTGCTTGTTCAACAAACTCCTCAGCAGTGAAAGGATCAGGCTCGTTCGCGAGTGAGGTAGGTTTACCGTCGCGGAGCGTACGAGTCATGGCCTTTCTGCTGCGAGTACTGGAATGGAAAGTTGAGTGGATAAAGCTCAGTTGGCGATCGAGATCTTTAGTGCAGAACTCCTTCACTCGCGAAACGGATGCCTCGTAAGCCGGTACATTGAAGTACCTACGAACTTGCTCGCCGGATTCCAACTCCAGAGCAGTACCGTTCGAGAAGACCGCGAAATACGGGATATCCAGTTGCGCCAGTGACCTGTGCTCAGATTTCAGAATTTTTGCAACCGGTACCTGGTTTCGCGCACTGGCAAAGCGCCGACTCAGCCGATCCCATTCGATAGCGCAATCGATTCCGCTGTGGCAAAAATCTGGATGCATAGTTCTCTTCAGTAATGCAGCGTAATAAAGCGTTTTCCTCAATAACACTCGCGTCCGCCGCCCAGAAAGCCTGCCGAAAGGGCACTCTGGCGAAAGAATCTGGTTCTTTCGGGATTCGAATAGGCCGTACATTTGCTGAAAGCCCGTGCAGAAATCTTGCAGATGATCATCTGGGTTGAGCGCATTACCGTTCAAAAAGGCTAGATTTGCTGACGCCGAAACCTTGCAAACGCGATAACCGAAAGTCATTTCGTCCGTATTGGTTCTCTGCCATTCCAGTTCTCGTAAATTCGTACCTTGCTGGTCGAACCCGCCAAGCCCGCTTACGTCAAAATTGGTCCCTTCAAGGCCAATGATCGATCCGGGTAGAAATCCCGTGCGAAAGACAGAATTCCACAGCTGCGTCCGGGCTAAGCGGTAAGCCCCGAAATCCCCATAGCTGCCGGTGTCCTCTGGAGACTGTGGGTGGAGCAACGTTTCTGCATCCACCAAAATCGGATGCTGGCCCGCAGCGACGATGTTCTGGCAATGGCAATCAACTCCGCCCGTGGCATACGCGATGCACGCGAGCATCCCCATTCTCTGAAAGAATTGCTTGGCTTCCCCCTGGTCGGCACAACGCAACTGTTCGGCGAACTCTACCCAACCGTAGCAGCCACGGTTCAGAGCCTTCAAACCTCTCATCCGTAATGGCGTGTCATGTCCGTTGAACCAGTGCAACAATTCAAAAAGGTCGGACTCAAGCTGTAGTGGCTTTGGCTTGTAAATGATGCGGAGACCGGAAGCAAACGTGACCAGCCCAACCGTACGCCCCCTCCAATGACGATCTGACATTCCAAACTTCACGATCGCCACTTGACCCAGGTCCCGGTTGCTATTAAAAACGCTAGCCAAACGTTCTCGGTCGCATCTGAGCCGCGCAATGAACTCGGTCGCAGAGTCAACCCAATGATCAATGATCGTCGCAATCTGTCTCGCCAGAAAACTGTATTCTCGGAAAAATTCGCTGAATCCCTGATGCAAAATACTGCCCACAAATTGCTCGTACAAGGGATTGCCCTCATCCTCATTCATCCGAGTTGTTAAACGCGCAAGCGACCATTGTCGTTTTGAACGATACACGCAGAATTCCCGATACATAGGCTGGGCGACGAAGGCAGCTAACTCCTCGAGGAGATAGTTCGCGAGCCCGCGATGCGCTTCGCCCGAGAGCAAGTCGTAAGATTCTCCCGCTGCGGCCCGCAAGCGCTGCTTTGCAAAACCAGCTAGAGGTACTACAAGTTCTTGAAATGGAAGTGGTGCGTTAACGTGGTCTGGGTAATCGTCATGTCCCCGGGCTGGTATGCTCCAACTTGCAACGAAGTTTGTGAGCCTGCTTATCGTACACAGCCACCGCGGCTTCCTTTCACACTGGGGTCCGAAGGAGTCGGCCAGATACAAGCGGGCGCTCGCTAGGTCCAAGCCGTCCCAGCTTAGTCTCTGCTTGAACTTCTCCCAATCGCCGGCTGTCGCACAGTTGCACCATTTCTCCAGACGCTCTTGCGCTGTCGGTTCACCCGATACCTGCTGTGGCGGCATGCTTTTGGCAGCAAGCCGCTCGTATAAGGTGCTGGCACGTCCGGCGATATCGGAAAGGTCTTGCTCGGAGAGGAGTGGGTTGCCAGAGTTTACAACACATTCGCGTTTGCTGGCGGACGAAGAGTACCTAGCCATCGAACGCCAACCACAAACTATAAATTCCGCGGTTACCCTTGGCGTGCCGCCGTTTCAGTTCTCGCCCTGGCATCAACCGTAGATTGTTTAGCCGCCGAAGTATCGTCTCCACAGCAACGCTGGCTATCCTGCGGGCCATCATCGCCGCCAGGCAGACATTCATTCCATACCCAAACGCGAGATGCTCGCGCACGTTGTGCCTTTGCAGCTCGAAACAATCAGGGTTGGGAAAAACTGAGTCGTCCCGATTGGCGGCGCCAATAATGACCAGCAATCGCGCGCCCCTTGCCAATGCCGTCGTCCCCAAACGCACGTCTCTGACCGCGCGACGGCGCAAAATTTGTACTGGGGATTCCAGCCGCAACACCTCTTCCAAAGCAAGGGGAACCAGCGAGGGGTTCTCACTGAGCTTCCTGCATAGATTTTTCTGGTTTGCAAAACACGACAACGCGTTGCCAATGAAATCGGTGGTCGTGAGTACCGCGTTTCTAGCCACCGCTTCCGCGAAGCTGAGAACGTCGACAACTTCCAAGCGCTGCCCATCAGTTGGGGTTACGAGGGCGGCAGTTACCACGTCATCGTGCGTCCCGGAGTGCCGGTTCTCCACCTCGGATGCGATGTGCAGACGAAACGCGCGGCTGGCAGACTCCAGTTCCGAGATCATGTTGCATTTGGAGCGACCCGAACTATCTGTAGTCGGCGGTGTCAAGTACTCCAGCCATGCATTAATGAGACGGGTCCACTCGCTGCTGGGGAACCCGAATAGTCTGCTGATCAGAGTGACCACCATTGGCACCGCAAAACGGCTAATAACTTCCACACCCATATCCTGCGCGAATCCATCGATCAACTGATTTGCTAGGGGCAATATTTGCGGATCGAGGTCCTTGAGACGGCGAACCAAATCGAGCGCCTTATAAAACATAATCTGACGTTCGGTGTGGGCGACGTCGCCGCTCTCCCCTGAGATCGTCGCACAGCCCTTCCGGCAAGGCCGTTCGTTTCCAGCGGCAACAGCTCCACTGAGCTGGTCTTGGAACTCCTCCTTGGCTTCCCAATACGCAAAACTGGTTGGATCTTTTAGGATCGTCACGCAATCGTCATACCGGGCCACTAACCACACATTGTGGCACTGTACATAGGAGGGGGGCATTCGCCGCAATGCCGCGTAAAGCGGAAATGGAGGCTCGACGGTGGGATCGGCAACAAACTGGCTCAGGAACGAATCGCAAATTAACTGTTCCCTTTGCACACCATCCCCCAACAGCTGTACCGAGAGTACCGGGCGCTCCTACACGCTGGCTGACATCCCATTCGAGTTCACTTCGCTATACTCTAGCCGCGCACTCCGCCCACGCACCACGAGCCATCGAGGAAGATGCCGCCCGCTACGTTGCCGCCTGCTACTGATTCCAGTTCAGACTCTGTCAATTTTCGCGGTTCACTCAACGCTGGCGGAAGCGTAAAGTGAAATTCGGTCGGGGTATCCAGGTGAACATGGATGGTTATATCCTTTGGTATAACGATTCCATATTCTTTGGACAGTGTCGCTTTCGGATCACTCACGAGTTGCTGTCGAAATTTAACGTCCTTCAATGACTTTACCGTGATGTCGTTCTGTACTTCTGTCCAGGACTTTTCCGTGGGCATATTCCCCTCCTCAGTTGGTAGATTCTTGCTTGCGTCAGGCAATTTTTGATGGGGCCACTGGGGAATTCCGTTGAGTTGAGTGAATTCCCCCGAACGTTCACCCGCAATAACAGCGCACATACCTAGCACACTTTTTATTCGACGTCAACATTAATTTGGCGTATAATCCCGCCCCTGGCGTGAGCGGAGGACGCGGTGTCGTCATGCCGGACGAAAATCACCGGAGGGCGAGCACAACATTTCAACGCAAATGGGAGAAAAACAAATGAATATTATCGGCTCTGTTCCGCGCATCGAGGCACCATCATTGGCAACTTTCCGCAATGAATTTGCCCTACCGAACAAACCGGTAATTATTTGCGGAGCCACCGACGGCTGGAAGGCTCTTTTCAAATGGACTCGGGAATATCTTGAGAGCGCGATCGGATCCACAACCGTTCAAGTCCTCGATTCGAGCAATCATATTCATCCCGAGTTGATGTCTGATAACCCTATGCAGATACGCTATCAGAGTCTCGAGTTCACAGACTACACCTCGCTGATATGGTCAGACGATCCGGCGCGAAAAACCAAATACTTAGTTGGAAACGAAGGAGGGCGAATTCTGGGACGACATGCAAAAAAGGTGCCGGCGTCGCCATTCGCGTCCCTTGCGGAGGACTTCGAGCTTCCAGGCTGCGTAGATTCCGAGAATCTTAATGGATGCGGGTTTTCGCTAAGTTCCGACGGAATACTCACACGCCTGCATTATGATTATTCACATAACCTCAACGTTCAGGTCGTAGGGAGAAAGAGATTCTTGTTGTTTTCTGACCGACAATACATCCATCCATTTTTGGGAACTCGGCTGGGAGATGGCCCCCCGAGCTTTAGCCAAATTGATATCGAAAATCCAGACCTTGATAGATTTCCGGAATTCAGAGGTGTCGAGTGTCAAGAGGCTGTCCTTGAAGAGGGAGAGATGTTGTTCATTCCTGGCTTTTGGCCCCATGCCGTGTATCATCTTGGCCGGATCAATATTAACATCCACTTTTTTTGGCAGCCGGATGAGCATGCCTTGTCCAAAATGTCGTTCCATTTATGGTTCTTGCGGCTTTTCGTCCGGACCGCAACTAATGGCAAGACCCCTCTGCAAGAATCAGATGTCGCCGCAGCGATGCAAGGACTGAATCCAGAGACTCTGGCGTTTTTACAGAACATGGAAAGGGGCATTTGCGAACTCCGCGGCATATAGGACCAATGTGAACTCCGTCAGCACTCTTGCAGCAAGTTTCTGTTGTGGGGGGCTATAATCGAACAGCCTGGCTTTCCAGTTCAGAGTCAGTACTCGATCAAGTGGTTCACTCCACTCATTTCACAAGAGGATTTTTTCGTTACGCCTGACTTTGATCTTGGCCAAATTTTCTTTACTCACGAGAGTGCCCGGCGTCTCGTCGCTGCCCTAGATCACTACCAACGGCCCTGCTGTGTTTGCACGCCGCGTTTAGCGGCCGAGTGGCAAAAAAAGGGCCGCACTGTGCGTCTGCTCGAATACGACAAGAGGTTCAATACCATCCCTGGTTTTCGCCATTTCGATTTGCTCAAACCGGAACCAAGCGAGGAAGATTTTGATGTCATCGTCTATGATCCCGTTTTTATCGACGCAGTTCGATTGGCACGAGCGTTGAAAAGCGTGGCTACGGCTAGCAACCATCCTGATCTCTTCATGTGCTTCCCGGTCGACCGGGAGTCCGAACTGTTGAAAGCGTTTTCGGATTTCGATTTGAGGCGAACTAGCTTTCGTGTGTTGTGGTGCAACGTAAAGCCCGAAAATAACGACCTGTTCGCGCTCTACGGCACCAAATGCCTGTGACAGTCGCTATGTGAGAGAGCCGTTGTTGGAACGCAGGGGTCGCTTACACCTTTTGCCGCAAGCTCACGGTCTAAACGATAGATCGGTTTCAGCTGTCTTCACGCCTGCCCCGTTCTGACAGTGCTATGTCTGGATGCCATATATCCATGAGCAAATTGATCCGCACCTGCGAGCTTCTGTTCCAAGCCTCATGACGGGAGTTTTGATCGAACAGGTATGCCTCTCCTTCACGGAATTCACGGGAATCATCCTCCACTGCCAAACCGCAGCCGGAAGGGACGAGAACCCCGTAACCGAGAGTGACCCAGAACTTGGCTGTATCGCTGTGCTTGGGAATGTGGCAGCCGGGTGCAAGTATAGAAAACATGACGTCGCCAGTTGGATACAACAAATGTTTAGCGTTCTGAGCTAAAAACGCCCAGGTCACGGAGAATTTCGCGACCTGTTCTGTCACTCTCCCGCCCCGAATAAGCGAAATCGACCGCCATTTTTCGTCAACCCAGCCTGCGCCAGGGTTGTAGCATTCTAGTGTCTCGAATGACGAGGTTGCTTTTGTCACCTCCGCCCGGATTGCGTCGTATAGCTCCTTCAAACCTGCCACGAACGCAATGATCTGCGGATATCTGTCCAACTCCATCCATCCGCTTCTGTTCATTGCTGTCATTCTAGCCTCGACGTTGGATCCTGAACGGGTCCAGAAACCAAATCGCAACCGAAGATCAAAGGCTAATATCGTCCTTCAATGAAGTTCAGACGGAGACAGCACTGCCAAAATACTCAGACACTATCGCCTTGGCGCGCTTTTCGTCGGCTACCCCTTTAACCAAAATCTGTCCCATCCGGAACACGAAAACACTGAATTCGTCATGAGTAAACCGCAGTAGAAATTCGTTATAAGCAACTTTCCCTAGCGCTTCTAACCGCGGCGCCAGCTGTGACAGTACTGCGGGATCGATGGGCACCTTCGGAATGATCACGAACGAGTTTCCCCCACAAAGCCGATGCACCGGCACATCCCAACGGCCAGCCAGATACGAGAAGTCTTTTTGCACGCAGCAGGGGCACTTCGAGTAACGTTCGAACGAAAGTATACGGAAATAGCCGTTCCATGGATCGACCAACGTCAGACGTGCTTCATCTGATGTTGCCGCGCCTTGCACAAGGTACCGCAATGCTTCTGTGGCTTCGAGTGATCCGATGATGGAGGTCACAGTGTTCAAAACTCCAGCAGTAAGGCAACTTCCGCCCGTATCCCATCTCCGGAGCAGCCCTTCGATGCATCGAAGACAAGGACCGCCACATCCCAAAAGGCTCGAAGTGGCACCCCCGGTCGTATCGACTCCGCCAAAAATCCATGGAATTCCCGTAGCGACCGAAAAATCATTGATCAGCCACCGGGTAGGGAGATTATCTGTCCCATCCAATATCAAATTAGTTCCCCCCAGAAACTGCTCACAAGTTCGGGAATTCAGGTCCGCGTCAATTGGCTGAATCTCGATTGTGTGATTGATGGCTTGCAGTTTGTGTGCAGCGACAATAGCCTTCGGCTGCTCCAGGTCGTTTTCGTCGTAGAGGAATTGGCGCTGCAGGTTCGATAATTCAACTATGTCCCTGTCGATAAGGCGAACTGTTCCCACACCCGCGCGGGCCAACCGATCAAGAATCGCCGTGCCCGTGGCACCGCATCCGACCACCGCCACTCGCGACGCGAGCAGGCGTTTTTGGCCCTCGTTTCCTATTTGCTCGAGCGCCTGTTGCGCTGCATAGCGTTGTGGGTCCGTCACTTTCTACCTCCGACGAAGACGTGCCGGGCGCAGGACACTAGCACACTCATCAGGAGACCTACAACAAAAAAAGGAACTTCACCCTTCCGGCGCCGAGCAAATCACCGGGTTATACGTTCGAAAATCAGGCTAACGATTCCCATTTCCAGGCATTTCCTTTTCGCTTAACTGAGCCGAATCCTGGGAAAGGGAAGTGATATGCCAGGAGCATGCTGTTGTCAGCAGCCGCACGATCCAACAAGCTGCGGCGCGTATCAGCCGCTTGCTCGGGTTCGAGATCGAAAATCGTGCGCCACGAAGGATATTCGAGGTGTAGAGGGTGGAGCACAGCGTCGGCGATGTGCAGCAGTTGTTGTCGGCCAGACGAAATCAAGATTGCGATATGTCCGGGCGTATGACCTGGTGTATGGAGCACCACAACGCCCGGGGCGACCTCCGTCTCGTTCTGGACCAGCTCGACATCATCTTTTATGGGGAGAAGTCTATTGCGCGCAAAGCGCCTGAGTGGTCCCACTTGGGAGGCAACCGCACCCACAGGCGAATCAGAATTCCAAAAATCCCACTCCATGTTCGACATCACGTACCGCGCGTTCGGAAACGCAGCTCTGCCATCTGTATCAATAACCCCTCCGATATGATCCGGGTGCGCGTGTGTGAGAACGACTGTCGAGATCTGCTCTCTGCTAAGACCCGCTGCCTTCAAGCTCCTTTCGAGATCGCCAGTCACAGGTCCGAGACTTGCCTCTCCCGTGTCAACCAGCACGTGCTCGCCGCCACTCTTAATTACGAGACACGTGTAGGGCAGCAAGATTTCATCCGCGGCCAGGTTTTTGGCACGGAGCTCGTCTTCTAATTCTGCTTTCGGTACATTGGAAAAAAGCAAATCGGGGGCATAACCGAATGCACCACCCTGCAGCGCAATGCATTCAATATCCCCTACATGCAAATGTGTCTTCTGCGGCGACATTCTAGATGCCACATCCATCGAGCAACACCGAGAAACACGGCAAACGCAGCCGAACCGGGAGTGTATTGAAAACCCCGCAACCAGTCAAACCCCAGCAACAAAGCACGGCACTTGCCCTCCCCCAGTATTTAGGCGCTTTCGCGGAGTAGTCATGCGACCCCCAGTTTCAATTCGGCTCTCGTCGTCCCTGGCGAGATTTATGCGAGCGCGATGAACTCTCTCCCGCACATACAGTGA
>Ga0210407_10004007_pt1 | contig 11768 bp, 6 predicted proteins | sample IncBWC27MmetaG_FD_150860 | JGI IMG/M metagenome (GOLD analysis project Ga0210407, IMG submission 150860) | Forest soil microbial communities from Barre Woods Harvard Forest LTER site, Petersham, Massachusetts, United States - Inc-BW-C-27-M | ecosystem: Environmental > Terrestrial > Soil >... | reverse complement strand
CATTTATAGCCAGCCCAGCTTGAGCGGGCGCTTGACACGCGGAATCGCCTGGACGCCGGACTCGAAGCAGCTCAGTTTTTTTGAAAGCAAGGGCGCGGGGAAAGAAGCAAAGACCGAATTGTGGGTGATGGATGTTGCCAACGGACAACGGCGGCTGCTGCTTTCCACGGAAAAATTGGAATCGGTCTTGCCTGCCGGCGCCGAGCGGACTACGCAAGCCACCGGGCTGGGTCGGCACGCGCCGGCAGAATACCAATGGGCTCCGGGGGGAGGCGCGCTTTTATTTCAGGGACCAACCTCGCTGGCTTGGTTCGATCTGAAGACACAAGCCTCGCGAACGCTGGTCTCCGGCAAGGAAACCATCGCTGACCCAAAGATTTCTCCCGACGGCCAGTATGTGAGTTTCGTACGCAATCACAATTTGTGGCTCGTCAGCGTGGCGGATGGGAAAGAGCGCGCGTTTACCGAGGGCGGTACGGAGGCAGTGCGCAAAGGCGAGCTTGACTGGGTGTATCCCGAAGAGCTGGAGATCACCACAGCGTATTGGTGGGCGCCGGATTCCTCCGCGATCGCTTATTTGCAGATGGACGAAAGCAAGGTAGCGCAATATCCGCTGGTGGATTTTTCCTCGCCCGTTGGCGAGGACGAGGAAGAGCGCTATCCCCCGGCGGGAGGCGGCAACCCGATCGTACGCGTGTTCGTTGCCCCGGTGGGCGGCGGCGAAGCTCGCGCCATGGACACTGGCGAGGACACGGAGATTTACATCGCGAGGGTGAACTGGCTCACCGACGCAAAACATCTGGCGATTCAGCGGCTGAATCGCAAACAAACGGTTTTGGATCTGCTGATTGCGGACACCGCGAACGGCCAGACGCGCACGGTGTTGAACGAAACGGATCAGTATTGGATCAACGTCAGCAACGATTTGCGTTTCTTGAAAGATGGCAAGCGGTTTTTGTGGTCCAGCGAACGCTCCGGCTACCGTCATCTGTATCTGTACGATCTGGAGGGCAAGGAGCTGGCGCAGCTCACCAAGGGCGAATGGGAAGTTTCCGCGGTGGATGCCGTGGACGAAGCAAAAGGGCTGGTGTATTTCACGGGCACGGCGAAATCGCCAATGGAGCGGCACTTGTATCGCGTCTCGTTCGATGGTTCGGCTATCAGCCGCATCACCATCCACAACGGAACGCATAGCGTGAACATGGCCCCGGATTGCGCGGCCTTTGTGGACACGTACTCTGACGTGACGACGCCGCCACGGCAGGACATCGCGCGGGCGGATGGCTCCTTGCTCCGACCGATCAATGAGAACAAAATCGCGGAACTCGCGGACTATCATCTGTCCACGCCACAGTTTCTTACCGTGAAGGCGCACGACGGCACACTGCTCAATGCGGTGATGATCAAACCGCCGGATTTCGATGCCTCGAAAAAGTATCCAGTGCTCGTTTATACCTATGGAGGCCCGCACGCGCAGGTGGTGTTGAATTCGTGGGGCGGGAACACGGCCCTGTGGCACCAGTCGATGGCGCAGAAGGGCTACATCATTTTTTCGCTCGATAATCGCGGCTCAGCGGGCCGCGGGCATGTTTTTGAAGAGCCGATCCATTATCGCCTTGGCGCCCAGGAGCTTTCCGACCAGCTCGACGGCGTGACCTATCTCAAATCGCTGCCGTACGTGGATGCGGGCCGCATCGGCATCTGGGGCTGGAGTTACGGCGGGCACATGACGCTGCACGCCATGTTTGAAGCGGGCATGGACTTCAAGGCGGGTTTCGCGGGCGGGCCGGTCACGGACTGGCATTTCTACGATTCGATTTACACGGAGCGGTATCTCGGGCTGCTGCCAGAAAAGGAAAAAGAGTATCGGGCGTCGTCGCCGATCGATAAGGCTGCGGGGCTGAAGAGCAAGCTGCTCATTGCGCATGGCACGGGCGACGACAACGTGCACTTCGCCAACACGCTTTCCCTAGTCAACGAACTGATCGAGCAGGGGAAATACGTCGAGGTGATGCCCTTTCCCGGGCGCGGGCACGGAGTGAGCGATCCCGCGGGGCGCAAAGTGCTAATGAACCGCATGACGCAGTTTTTTCTGGATAATTTGTAGGTTTCGCGCCGAACGGGCGCATTGGATTGAAGAAAGGGCGCGGCTTGCAGGCCGCGCCTTCTTGGAGAATCCGCTCGAACATCAGCCGTCGGTTACCGAACGCCGGAATACTCCACGTGGACGTAGCGGCCTAGCCGCGCGTTGAAGAGCAGATACCAGCCTGGATGATGGTCGTCGTCGTAGACGTAGACCTGGTCGCGGTCCCATTGCCAATCGCGGCAGCGGTTCAGATCGTAGGATGCGACGACCCAGTTGGAGCGGTCGTAGAGAACCACATTGCGCGTTCGATAGTCGATCGAGCGCGCCACGAAAACTTCCCTGACGTGCTCGTAGTGGCCGCGCGGATAGTGTTTGCCGGGAACGATGCGGTCGTGCTCATGGTCCCAGCCGCGATAGTCGTCGCGCGCTTCCTGTTTTTCCCAGCCTTTATGCTTGCCGTTGTCATGCCGGTCGTCGCCTTCGTGCTTTTCCTGGCCTTTGTGCTTGCCGTTGTCGTGATGGTCGTCGCGGTCCTGGGACGGAGCGGCCAAGGCCAGAGTGCCGGCCAAGGCGCACAACGCCGTCCCCAAAATCAGCTTCTTCATCGTGCCTCTCTTTGCTTGGGCTCGGCCGACGCCGGGCCAGAAACCCATAGTGTAGGTGCTGTCTAATTCTCGCGCAGGTGTAGCGCCGGCGAAGTGAATTGCGAGCGCGAGGTTTCCGATTGAGCACGGCCGCAGAAACAGTGGCACGACACGTGAGGTGTCGAGTGTCAGGGCTTAGTCGGCTTCTTGTCTTCCTTGATTTCCACCGGAGTGCCGATTTTGATAGTGGCGCCGAAACGCTTGTAATTGGCGTAGCGAATCTTCATGCGCATGTGAATCGGGCCGGTGCTGAAATGGAGAACGTCGTCGGACCTGGTATAGGTAGGAAACCAGAAATTGCCTTCGATATTCTCGCGGAAGGTCTCGAAGCGCGGAAAAATGTTCTCGCTATTTTTCTTAATGATGTCCGGCACCGCTTTGCCGTCGGTCTTCACGATGTTCAGGTCCTTGTCGTAGACCCAGATGCGGCCCTGAAAGTAGCGCTGATTTTTCTCGATCTTCTTGGGCGCGACATCGAAAACGTAGGTATCAAGCTCGTCCAGCTGTTCGCGGCCTACGTACTTCACGTCGTATTTGGGCAGGTCCTCGGAGGTCAACACGAAGGGCTGCACGTGCTCGACGTCGTCCAAATCCTGCTGCGAGAGCGACATGCCCGCTTGCTCGAGGGTCGGGGGCGGCGCGCTGGTGACCTTTTCATAGCGCTTGCCGTCCGGGGTAAACAAAATGTCGCTGGTCATGCGATATTCGCCGGCCACCTGGTCGTCCCGGTCGATAACCTGCACGACAAAACTCTGGTTGTAAGTGTAGTTGTCGCGCTCTTTTTTGAATTCCAGCTCGCGGTCGCCAAATTTTTGAATGATCTGCTCGACCGGAATCGCAGGCGGTTCGTGCGTGATGGTGCCGGGATCACTCTTCTGTTTGGCGGCGAGGGCCAGAGACGCAGCGGCGGGCTGCGGCGAGGGGGCAGGCAGCGCGGCCTCAGCGGCGGGCGAAGCCGCTAGTGGTCCCTGTTGCTGCGCGCTAAGTGTCGAGGCAAATAGGGGAGCGGCCACAATCAAGATGGCAGCCGCGCGCCACTGAAATGTGCGAGTCGCAAATCCGAATTCCTTGGCCATTAGTCTGGCCTCCTTGCCGCTAGGCGTCTGCTCATTGGACCGTGCGAACCGCGCCGCGGGTTGCATGTCGAGGCGGCACACTCCAATTATGGCGCGTTCCAGCGAGGACTCCAAACCGCGCGCGCGGAAAAGATCAAAATCCTTTCAACGAAGCGTCCGCTACGGCGTCACAATGTCCTTTGCCCTGGGTTTGACTTGCACCGCCGCAAGGCTGGAGGCGTCCCAGCCTCCGCCGAGCGCTTTAACCAGCAACACGCTGGAAACCAGCCGCTGCCCCTGGATCACCGCAAGTTCCTGTTCGTCCGTGAGCAAATTCTGTTGCGCCGTCACCACGTCCAGGTAGCTGACCAGGCCTCCGCTATAACGGCTCGTTGAGATATCCAGCGTGCGCCGTGCGGCATCCACTGCGAGTTGCTGCGATTGCTGGGCCTGGCTCAGCACGCTCAGTCCGGTGATTTCGTCCTGCACTTCCTGGAAGGCACCCAGCACCGTCTGGCGATACGTGGCGACGTTAGCGTCATAGCCCGCGCGCGCAAATTGCACCTGTGCGCGGAGCGCCCCTCCGGAGAAAATATCCTGGGCCACATTCGCGCCCAGCGCCCAGAATGCGCTGCCGGCATTAGCCAGTTTGGCGATGTCCGCAGCCTGCCAGCCGCCCTGCCCGAAAATATTCAGCGAAGGATAGTAGGCGGCTCGCGCCACGCCAATTTGCGCATTGGCCACGGCCATTTCGCGCTCCGCCTCCGCGATATCCGGGCGGCGCTCGAGCAAATCGGAGGGCAGCCCGGTATCAAGCCCGGGAGGCTCCGCATTCAGCACCCGCGACGTCAAATGAAAATCCGGCGCCGGCTGGCCGACCAGCACGGCGATGGCGTCTTCGAATTGCTTGCGCTGTTGCAACAGCAAAATAGCGTCCGTGCGCGAGGTGTTGAGCAGGGTTTCTTCCTGCGCGACGTCCAGGCCGGACGCCACGCCGCCGCTGTGCCGTGAATTCACCAGCTCCAGCCCCTTCTGCAGGGCCTCCACCGTGCGCGTCAGAATCTGCAGCTCGGAATCCAACTGGCGCAGATTGAAATAGTCGCCGGCGAGCTGTGCGGTGACCAGCAAGCGCACGTTCTCAAGGTCCGCGGCATTGGCCTGGTAAGACGCTTCCGCGGCTTCAATGCTGCGCCTGCGGCGGCCAAATAAATCCACCTCGTAACTGACGGTGAAAGGCAGCACAAACGTGTTTTGCGTCGCTGGCCGCAGCGTGATCGGCACGCCGCTGGTGGGGCGATTTCCAGACAGTCGCTGCCTTTCCGCGCCGGGCGACGTATTCAGCGTTGGGAACAGCGTGGCCACCTGAATGGCAGCGGTGGCGCGAGCCTGCTCCAGGTGCGCGATGGAAATTTTGATGGTCTGATTGGCGGAGAGCGCCTGCGTCTCCAGCGCGTTCAGGTCTTCATCGTGGAATACGGTCCACCATTGCCCTTTGGGAATGGCGTCTTTGGGTGCGCCTTCACGCCAGGGCTCGGCGAGATCCCATTTTGTCGCGGAAGGAGCTGACGGCCGCTTGTAGTTGGGGCCTACCGAGCATCCTGCAAGGGAAATCCCGGCTGCTAGCAACAGGCCGGCGTGCGCGACACTGACCATCCGCACACGCCTAACATCCCGCATCGCCCGCAACATTACTTCTTTTCCCCCTGCGCCGACCTGCCGTTTGTAGCAGGCGGCACGTTCGTGGGCGGAGGAGTAGCGCCATTGGCGGGAGCGATAGGCGCTGCCTTTGGCGGCTCTTTCACGTTGACCTGCATGCCTTCATCGAGCGAATCCGGGGGATTCAGTACGATCCAATCCTCCGCGCGCAAGCCCTGCAACACTTCCAGCGAAGTGCCGTAATCGCGGCCAATGGCCAACTGTTGCAAATGCGTCTTGTGATTCGCATCCACGACCACCGCGCGCAAACCCTCCGCGCGGAACAGTAGCGCGTTGACCGGCACCTGCAGCCGCGCTCCCGTCACGCCCACCAACAAGTGCACCTGGGCGTAGCCACCGGGCAGCAACTGACCCGCTTTGTTAGGCACATCCACTTCCGTGTTCAGTGTGCGGCTCGCCAAATCGATGGCGTCCGCGGTGCGCGCCACTTTTCCCTGGAATTTTTCGCCCGGAAATTGCGTCAGTTCCAGGTATGCGCCAAGTCCGGAATGAACGGCGGCGGCGTACACCTCCGGCACGCTGACGTAAGATCGAATGGGATCGGTGGCGGCCAGAACAAAGAGCTCTTGCGCGCTCCCGCCGTTGCCCGCATTGATCAAGTTGCCGGTGTCGACGTTGCGGCGCGTAATCACGCCGCTAAACGGCGCGAAAACGTGCTTGAACGATTCCAACTCCTCCAGGCGCCGCACGTTGGCCTGTGCCGAAGCAGTGGCGGCGCGCTTGGCCGCGTAATCGCCGACCGCGTTGTCGACCTCCTGCTTCGATACGCCGTCTGTTTTGATCAGCTCTTCATAGCGCGCGGAGGTAATGCGAGAAAGATTTTCGTTGGCCTGCGCGGTGCCGAGATCGGCGCGCGCCTGGTAAAGCTGCTGGTCGACCTCCGGCGTGTCGATGTCGGCCAAGAGTTCACCCTGTTGCACGTGGGATCCAATATCGTGGTACCACTTCTTGAGATAGCCGCTCGTACGCGCATAGATCGGTGATTCTGTGTAGGCCTGCAGCGTGGAGGGCAGCACCAAATCCTCTTCGGCCGGTTCCACCGTGGGATGGATCACCGCTACGGTGGGCACCGCGAGCTTTTCGGTTTCCTTGGCCAGCGCGTTGTATTGTTCGCGGCGCTGCAGCAGCGTGAAAATTCCAACGATTACCAGCGCCACTGCGATTCCCACCAAAAACAGAAATAGCCTGCTCTTTTTTTCGGCGCCGCGTTGCACGCCTTCGGGCGCGATTTGTGTGTTGCCTTGCGTCGTCATTCTGTACTCCGACCTTATTTGAAAAGCTTCGCGCTCACGATGCCGCCGGCTCCGGCGTGGCGCCGTGCAGCCTGCGCCGCTCCCGGCGCCCGTGAATAATAGAAAAGACGCACGGCACAAAGAAAAGCGTGGCGAACGTGGCGAACAACAATCCGCCGATGACCGCGCGGCCGAGCGGTGCGTTCTGCTCGCCGCCCTCGCCGAGACCGATGGCCATGGGCACCATGCCGATGATCATGGCCAATGCCGTCATAATCACCGGACGCATGCGCACAAAACCCGCTTCCAGAGCGGCTTCCAGCGCGTTCTTTCCCTCGTTCATTTGTTCGCGCGCGAAAGACACCATCAGGATGCTGTTCGAGGTGGCCACGCCCACGCTCATGATCGCACCGGTCAGTGATGGCACGCTCAGCGTCGTGTGGGTCACCAGCAGCATCCAGCATATGCCCGCGAGTGCTCCGGGCAGCGCGGTAATAATAATGAACGGGTCGAGCCAGGATTGAAAGTTCACCACGATCAGCAAATAGACCAGCACAATGGCGCCAATTAGCCCGAAGCCAAGCCCGGTGAATGAGCTCTTCATGGTCTGCACCTGGCCGCGGATGACCATGTGGCTGCCACGCGGCAGATCCTTCTCGATTTCCTTCACCTGCTTGGCGACCTCATCGGAAACCCCACCGAGGTCGCGACCATCCACCGCCGCGTACACGTTAATCATAGGCTGCGCGTTGAAGTGCGAGATGGTCGCGGGCCGCGCGGTGGTCGTGGTGTGCACAAGATTGCCGAGAATTTGCGGCGCGGCCCCGGGTACGGTGCCGCTAATCGGGGTGTTCTGCAGCGCCTGAAACGAATCCATGCGGTATTGGGGCGTCTGCACAGCGACGCTGTAGCTCACTCCATTTTTTGGATCGAGCCAAAACGCCGGTGCCGTCTGAAAACTCGAGCTCAGCGATACCAGCACGTTCTGCGCTACGTCCCGGGCTTGCAATCCTACCGTCTGCGCGCGCGTGCGGTCGATGTCCATGCGCAGTGTGGGACCATCGAAGGCCTGCTGCACGTGGACGTCCACCGCTCCCGGAATATGGCGCATTTCCCCCGCCAGTTTTTCCGCCACCAGATAATTGGCCTGCTGGTTGTTGCCCGTAATGGCCACGTCGATCGGCGCCGGCGTCCCAAAGTTCAAAATCTGCGTGACAATGTCCGCGGGCTGAAAGAAAAACTGCACGCCCGGGAACAATTGCGGAAATTTCTCGCGTAGTGCGGCGATATAGGCGCTGGTCGGCTTGCCGCGCACCTCTTTCAATTGCACCAGGATTTCACCGTCCGAGGTGCCAAACGTTCCGGAATTGCTGTAGCTGAGATTGATGCCGCTGTACGGCAGGCCCAGGTTGTCCAGAACGGTCTGCAATTCCTCTTTCGGAATCGTTTCACGGATCACCGAATCGATCTGGTCGGCCAGTCGCGCGGTTTCTTCAATGCGCAGGCCGGTGCGCGCGCGGAAGTGCAGCCGAATTTGTCCGGCATCCACCTTTGGAAAGAAATCGCGGCCCAGCACGAATATCAATCCCGCCGAAAGCACGCAGAATCCGAGGAAGCAAGCCGCGAATAAACCGGAACTGGCGAGCGCCGCGCTCAACGCGCGGTGATAGCCGTCGCGGAAACGCTCGAAACGGCGCTCGAAGCCCTGCTGGTACCGGCGGAAGAAGCCTTGTTTTTCTCCCCGGTGTTCTTCCGCTTGGTACTCGTCTTCCGCGGAGAGCAGGTACATCGCCATGGTCGGCACAATCGTGCGCGACCACATGTACGATGCGAGCATGGCGAAGGAAACGGCTTCGGCCAACGGCACGAACAAATAGCGCGCTACTCCGGACAGAAAAAACATCGGAATGAACACGATGCAGATGCATAGGGTGGAAACTAAAGCGGGCACCGCGATCTGCTGCGCGCCGTCCAGAATGGCCTGCACCGTCTCCTTGCCCATGGCCAGGTTGCGGTTGATGTTTTCAATTTCCACGGTGGCGTCGTCCACGAGAATTCCGACCGCCAGCGCCAGCCCGCCAAGGGTCATGATGTTGATGGTTTCATGCAGCGCGCTGAGCAACAGAATGCTCACCAGGATCGACAGCGGGATCGATATGGCGATGATCAGCGTGCTTTTCCAATTGCCGAGGAAGAGCAGGATCATGATGGCCGTCAGGCATGCTGCGATCACCGCTTCGCGCAGCACGCCCTGAATGGAAGCACGTACGAAAAGGGACTGGTCGAACAACATGGTGACGTGCAGGCTCTCGGGTAAGGAGCCCATATAGTTCTGAATGGTCTGCTTCACGCGCTGAACGATATCCAGCGTGGACGCGCCGCCGGTCTTGTACACCGCCATCAGCACGCCGCGTTGCCCGTTCGCGCGCACGATATTGGTTTGCGGAGAAAAGCCGTCGCGCACGTGCGCCACGTCGCGCAGGTAGATTGTCGCGCCATTTACCGTCTTCACCGGCAGATCGTTGAGTTCCTGGATGGTCTGCGGTGCGCCGTTCATTTCCACGTTGTATTCGATGGTGCCCAGCTTCGCCGTTCCGGCCGGAAGAATCAGGTTCTGCGCGTTTACCGCGTTCACGATGTCCACCGGCGAAAGGCCCTTGGACTGCAGCGCCTCTGAATTCAAGTCCACGCTGACCAGTCGCTGTTTCCCGCCATACGGAAACGGCAGTGCGGCACCCTGAACCGTGGCCAACTGCGTGCGAATGAAATTGTTTCCGAAATCGAAAATGGCCTGCTCGCTGAGGCTGTCGCTGGTCAGGCCGATTTGGATGACCGGCACGGTCGATGCGGAATAAATGGCCACCAGCGGAGGCGTGGTTCCCGGCGGCAGGGCTCGCAAGATGGTCTGCACGATGGCAGTGGTCTGGGCCAGCGCCGTCTGAACGTTGGCGCTGGGCTGAAAATAAATCTTCACCACCGCGATGCCGTTCAGCGATTGCGATTCGATGTGCTCGACGTCATTAACCAGCGTGGTCACTGCGCGCTCGGAGTTCGAGGTGATCCGCTGCTCCATTTCCTGCGGCTGCAGCCCGGTGAAATTCCAAATCAAGCTGATCACGGGAATATTGATATCCGGAAAAATGTCGGTTGGCGTGCGCATCAGCACAACCGGCGTCAGCAGAATCACCACGAGCGCCATCACGATAAACGTGTACGGCCTCGCTAGCGCTAAACGAACAATCCACATACTTTCGTCTTCCCTGTAAGGCGAGTTCCAGAAGCACGCCGGCCTTCGAGACCCTCAGGCGTGCTTCGGAAAATCTATCCGCTTTCTTTTAGATTCATCGCGGCGGCCATTCGGGTACGCCGCGGACACGGACTGACGCGGCTGCCCGCTCATCGTAGAAGTCTAATCGGCTAAATGGTTTAGAGACAAGCTCTCATCGCTTAGCATGCAGGTAGGATGCTGGGGCCGCCGCTCCTGTTACACGAATGGAGAGCGCGGTTCTGCCGCGGCGCAGGGACCGAACCGTAGAGTTGCGTTGTGAAAAAGCGGCTACTCGCGGAAGGCGAAACTCAGTCGCAACCCGCAAATTTCGATCACGTCTCCGTCGTTCAGCCGCACGGGGCCTTGGATGGCCTTGGAATTGACGACCGGGGTCTTGTCGCCCGGCCCGATGTAATAACCGTCGTCGCGCCGGTTGATCTGCGCGGCAACTTCGGGCTTGAACCAGCCCTTTAGCTTCACCGTGGCCATTTTCGATTTGCCGATCACCGCCAGCTTGCTGGTAATCACATATTCCTTCTGGTCGGAGTTGCCGCTGAGCACCAAGAGCGTGGGCATCTTTAGCCGACCCGAGAATGGCGAACGCTCGCCCATGGCTGCCGCTTGCTGCAACATATCGCGGCGCTGCTTGGTGTCCAGCACCATCGTTTCGTTAATCTGCGGCGCGGGCTTGCGGCGCGCGGAGTCCACCGCAATCGGCGCATCCCCGCTGGCATCCACCTTGATGTGGTGCTTGCCAATCCAGATCGAATCGCCGTCGTGCAGCGTGGCGCGTTCCACGCGCAGATCGTTGACGAACGTGCCGTTGAGGCTGTCCAGGTCTTCCACCACCAGCCGCCCGGCTTCGAAAAACACGCGCGCGTGATGGTTGGACACGGCCAGGTTGTCGACCGGCAAGTCGTTGTCCGGGGATCGCCCGATGCCCACCGGCCGGCTCCCGATCGGCACTTCCTTCACCAACCTGTTTTCAAACATGAGGCTCAACTTGGCCATGCTATCTTCCTCCCGCGGTACCGTTTCCGGCCGCATGTCTCCGCGCCCCCGGGCGCAGCCACGAAAACCAACCCTTGGATTCCGCTCCGATGCGCACCACGATCACCGTGATGTTGTCGGAGCCGCCGCGCTCGTTGGCCAGGTCCACCAGCTTCTGCGCGGCCTTCGTCGCATCCGGCTCGGCCTGCAGCGTGCCCGCAATTTCCGGCTCGATGACCATGCGCGTCAGCCCATCCGAGCACAGCAGCAAGATGTCGCGCGCGATCACCATGTGCTCTTCGGCGTCCACTTCCACATCCTCTTGCGAACCCAGTGCGCGCATCAGCACGCTTTGCATTTGGCTCTCTTCCGCTTCCGCCGCGGTCAAAATTCCCTGCCGCACCTGCTCGGCCACCAGCGAATGATCGCTGGTCAACTGCTGCAGCGTTCCGCTGCGCAGCAGGTAGGCGCGGCTGTCGCCCACGTGCGCAATGCTCAGCCTGGAGCCGTCAATCCACGCCGCCGTCAGCGTCGCGCCCATGCCGTGCTGTTCCGGGTGCTCTTGCGCCGAATCAAATATCTTCTTGTTGGCCAGGTGCGTCGCGCTGCTCAATCGCTTCGTTTTCTCGCTCCACGCCGCCTCCTGCGCGCCATAAAGCGTCACTGCTGGATTGTCCAGCGCCTCGAGGCAATGCTTCACGACTGTTTCCACGGCCATCGCGCTGGCCACTTCCCCGTGCGCTTCGCCGCCCATCCCGTCCGAGAGCACAAACAGGT